>Ga0180433_10010686_pt1 | contig 10996 bp, 10 predicted proteins | sample SS_ome_8_FD_132980 | JGI IMG/M metagenome (GOLD analysis project Ga0180433, IMG submission 132980) | Hypersaline lake sediment archaeal communities from the Salton Sea, California, USA - SS_1_D_1 metaG | ecosystem: Environmental > Aquatic > Non-marine Saline and Alkaline > Hypersaline >...
AAGGGTTGAATGGGGTCTCTTTCTCTTATGGGATTTCCTTGACTGTCATACATCACTCGAAGTTGGCCCCTAATGAAACGCTTGAATAGCCACTTATAATTTGGATCGGCACCCTTTGCCAATAATGCCTTTACCTCTTCAAGATCTGGCTTTGTCACGGCCTTTATCAGAGCTTCATTGACCAAATCTTCTTCAGGTCCCTCAAAGGCTTGTCGAGCAAAGGGTTCATGGCGTACTTTTCTCTCCTCTTCCACACAGTTTTTGCATCGCGGCTTTGACTTTGTCCATTGGGATTTTGCATAGACTTGGCCCTCTTTTCCACAGGAGTAACAATAGAGTGGATCTCCTTCTTCACTCAATCCTAACCATGGACAGTTCCACAGTAGGAACATACAATATATTCAGCCATTTGATTTGTTATTTATTTTTCATAACCCCCATCTTCGTAGTCGAGGGCGTAGCGTTCATGAATGGCCTTTCGAAGAGTGTCGGAGATTTCCAAAGGATGCTTCGTTCGCTTATTCACCAGCTTTCGAGGAATCCCCTTTGCGAGCTTCAGTCCTAAACCATACTGTCGATTGATTCTCTTCAAGTCATCATCAAAGGATTCAAGGTGAAGAATTTCAGTCAGCCGAAACTTTTTAAATGTTCTCCATCGAGAGGGTGCAAACTTGGAAAGGTGGGTATTGGTATGAAAGTAATAGAGAAAGTCCGCTGATCGATCGTCTTTGACCCCAAAGAAGCCTCGCTTTGGCATGTCATAATAAAAAGTTGCAATCACCCGGTTGACGGGTTCCCTGACTGTTGCAATGAAAACAGCCTTTGCAGGGTCATGGCCTTTTTTGCGAAGCATCTTTACGGCCGCACAGAGGGGCGCATGGCGATATTTGGGATCCTTATATTTAAAGTTGCATTGCTTTATGCCCTTTGACGACTCAAAGACAACCTTCCACTGTTTTTTCAACTGGGGGTAGACAAACTTACGAAAGGTGGTTGATCCACACTTTGGATTATCAAGAAAGCAAATGATTAGTCCACGGACCTTAAGAATCAACATTTATGCTAAGGGAGATAAGAAATTATGGTGTTTCTTTCACAAAACATTTTTACTCTTATGGTTCAACACAACATGAAATTTTGATTCAACAAAGACGCATTGCAACTGTAATGGGGTGAAGAGTCCGCTTAGAAGAAAGGTCTATGACCGGAAAGGTAAAGGCACGATTGAGCTTACAGTGAAAATGAATGTCAATAGACTGCATGGTTTCTTAAGCGTCTCCGCCGCCTTTCCAAAATAACTCCCATCCCAACAACCGATCCGCCAAAAGCGGTCCATCCCGCAACTGTCATCCAAGGAAATTCATCATCTGAGGTTTTATCCTCTTGGCCTCGAGTAGGCCGGAAGTTGGTCGGCGGGCGTGAGGCCTGAGTTTGGTTTGATTGAATGAAAGGAGAAGTGAATGATGGAGTTTGGGTTGGGGTTGAACTTGGTGAAATACTCAATGATGGTGTCAAGGTCGATGATGGTGTTTGGGTTGTGGAAGGAATTGGTGAAATACTCAATAATGTCGTCAAGGTCAATGATGGTGTCAAGGTCGAGGATGGTGTTTGGGTTGTGGAAGGACTTGATGAAATACTCAATGATGGTGTCAAGGTCGAGGATGGGGTTTGGGTTTTGGAAGGACTGGAAGATGGTGAAGAAGTGAATGATGGAGTGGAGGATGGACTTTGTGATGATGATGGAGTTGGACTTGGTGAAGGTGGAAAACACTCTTTCGATAACCTTACATCGTCAAGTGCCCAATCAGATGCCCATTGGCCACGAAAAGTAAAGAGGGGAGCCCATCGAAAATAGTAATCCGAGGTTTGGTTCAGGGGTAAGGGGACGGACCAAAACCTCCAATCATCCGAGGGAATAAGATCAGGGTGGGTGGCCGATCCGAGGGTAAAGACTTGGGTGAGATTATTTGTCAAAGTAGGATCTGATTCGCAAGGTAGCACATACAAAGTCATCGTCTTTAAGTGATTTGCCAGTCCCTTTGCATGCAACCAAAAAGTCATTGCACATCCTTCTCTGTGTGTATCTCTCAAGATGAGGGGGGAATCCATCCACACTTCTCCAATCCCGTGGGGATGTGACCCCTCTATGGAAAAATACTGGGTAGACCCAGTCGTGTGATCACCATGAGGCCCAGTTCCGGCGGACGGTGTGGATCCATTTCTATAAAGCCAATCCTCCGACTCACCAAAACGATCTTCTGCATCTCCAAGAAGGGCTGGATGGAAGGGCGACCGTCTCGCGGCTTTGACCTGTTCCCAAGTGTCGTAGGTGTCAAAGGTGTAAACCCTATCCTCCATCCAACACGGCCCTCCCTTATATCTATCTAATTGTTCGCAGGTGTGTGGGCACTCGATGTACTGTGCCTGAGCCCGGCATAGCACCCCAAGGATGGGAAGAAGGAGAAGGATTCTCATTTGCTCATGGATGTGAAAAGGTGCAACGGGTGAGCAAATAAAATAAATTACTTCGAATGAAAATTGTGGTTTAACATAAATGCTCAACTCAGGAAATCCTTCCATCAAAGACTTTGCCATTGTGGGGGAGCGTTGCTCGGGGACAAATTTTTTAAGGTCAGCCATTGAAGAAAATTTTTATTTGAAAAACACAGAACGCCATGGCCATAAACACTTCTTTGGTCACACAAAGTGGCCCCAATCCAACACGACTCTTTTTGTGGGAACAGTGAGACACCCTCTTGATTGGCTCAATTCCTTTTGGAGGAAACCTCACCACCTGAAAAAACCCAATACGAAATCACCACGTGCCTTTCTCAATAAGGCCATCCACTCCTATCATAACAAACCAGGACGCCCGGAGATTCGAAAGGATTGGAACATGAAGACGGGGAGACCCTATAAGAACGTCTTTCAGTTGAGAAAGATTAAGGCCCGCTACCTCCTCGATAAGATGCCCACCCTCGTGAAACACTACATCTTTATCCGTTACGAAGACCTGAAGAATTCTTACGATGAAACCCTTGAAAGGATTCGCACCACCTTTGGCCTCACTAAAAAGTCCGAAGGTCCCACCTATAAGCCCATCGTCTTTTATAAGGGTTTGAAGCGAAAGGGAAAGTTCAACCCCAATAAGCGTCAACCCAATGCCTTCACTATGGAGAAAATCCAGGGCCGTCTTTGCCATGCGTTAGAAAAGCGTTTGGGTTACTTATAATCCGTTGAAAGGTTTATTTTGTCGGTGAATCCATAAAACATGGACGACCTCCACATTCGCTTCTTTGATACCTCAACGTGACTTTTGTCTTTACCCTTCTAGATCTCAGTCCTGCCTTACGATGCAACATTGACTACCTCGTTGCCTTTCGGGATGCTTCTCTTAACAACCGTTATAAGCTTTGGAAGTACATTTTCGGTCGATTTGATCGTTTTGAAGATTTTTGCAGGGTCATGGATGTCCTCACCCAGAATTACGGTGCTATGGTCTTAGATTCCACCTCGGCAACCGCTTCTCTTGAAGAATCTCTATTCTACTTAGACTCGGAAAAGGCGGATGGGCCTGCATTACATGTTGAGTTTGACCATGCACCTGAAACCGAAACTACCGATGAACCCATTTCTCTTTGTGGTCTCACCCTTCCTTCTTGGGTATCTTCTTTCCGCTCCTATCTTTGTTGGTGAGTTAAAATAAATCCATGGGATGTTCATTCAGTAAATCACCCAAACCTCTCTACATCACTTTTCACTCACCTTCTTGTGAAATATGTAAAGATCGGCGTATCTTTTATGTTGATGATGATGAGGACAATCTCCTTTTGTTTTCTAAAGTTTTAGCTCTACAAGTGCCCGGTGCACCACCTCTAATGCAGTCTTCAGATCCTCTAAAGGCGACTGAAATTTTCGAGGCTCACCCCTACAGGTATCCAATGGTGATTCTGGATTATTCCATGCCGGAAATGAATGGAAATGACTTGGGAAAGGCCATTGAGCGAGTGGCGAAAGCTCATCAAGCACCGACCTACACTTGCATTCTATCGGCCCATGTGGGAGACTCTGAAATTTCCTTTCCCCTCTTTATGAAACCTGAAGGTTTGGGGACACTCTTTCAAAAGATTCGAGAGATTTATCAAGGTGAGATGGAAAATTAATCAAATATAAGGGCACTTTGGCTTGGTAAAGTCTGCCTCATCTACACAGGTTAATTTGCACGAAGAATCCTGAGAAATCGGCTTACTTGGTAAATCGCCGATAGAACATCGAGGACATCGTTCAACAAAGCCATAAAGAAGTGGCTTTGGGACCGACTTCATTTTGAGAAGAGCTTGAATCCTCTCCCTTGGACATTTCTTAACGAGTTGAAATGTCCTTTGCATTTTTGGATTCCATATAATAAAAACAATGGATTGTGTACCACCCTCCACTAAAAAACCTATTCAATTAATTGCCGAGATTGGAATTAATCACAACGGCGACATGGACATTGCGAAAAAGTTGATCCGCATTGCTGCCGATGCGGGGTTCAACTACGCAAAGATCCAGAAGCGTAACCCTGATGTGTGTGTGCCCGAGGCTCAAAAGTCAAAACCAAAGTCAACCCCTTGGGGAGACATGACCTACCTCGAGTATAAGCATCGCATCGAGTTTTCGGAAGACCAAATTGTCGAGTTGATTGGCTACGCACGTGACTTTGGGATTGTTCTTTTTGCTTCGGTGTGGGACCTCGACTCGGTGGAGGTGATGGCTCGCCATTCCACCATTTCAAAGATTCCTTCAGCCCTGATTACCAACCTTGAGTTGTGCCGTGCTGCCCGCGCAAAGTTTGAAACCCTCATCATCTCCACTGGCATGTCCACCGAGGAGGAGATTGAGGCCTGCGTCGCCGCATGCAATCCCGACGTGATTATGCACACCAACTCCACCTACCCGTGCCCCTATGAAGACCTCAACCTGAACTACATAAAGCACCTTCAAGCAAAGTTCCCTGAAGCCGAATCGGGTTACTCCGGCCACGAGTTTGGCTTAACCACCACCTTTGCCACGGTGGGCCTCGGAGTTCAGTGGATTGAGCGCCACGTGACCCTCTGCCGAAAGATGTGGGGCTCTGACCAATTGTCCTCTGTGGAGCCTGGTGGCATGATTAAGATGGTGAAGGGAATCCGTGACCTTGAAAAGGCCTTTGCCTACCCACCTGGAGACCGCATCCTTTTTGAGAAGGAAAAGTCAAAGCGCCTTTCTCTTCGAGGAAATTAAACATCATGTAACAAATAAAAGAAATGGATGAAAAACTCAAAGTCGTTTACGAATATTTTTCATGGGGGTCAGTGTTTGGCCGAGTCGATGACGGATTTCAGTATCTTGGAAAGAGGTGGGAGGTCCCCACTCCCCCAGGGTCCATCATCATTGAGCCCTCTGACGGCATGGTGTACTCTAAATCTCAATTAGATTATTATGGGTCATCACCCCACGTTCTTGCAAAAGACCTTCCCACCATTGATTTAAAAGGCAAAGGTGTTTTCATTGTCTTTCATTTTAGAGGTTTGCCGGGAGGCCTTCCCACAGTTACCTTAGATGCAAAAATGGAAGACTTTTTTCGGCGCTTAAAACAGCTAAGTTCATTGTCATGTGATTCTTTCAATGCCGCATTTGAGCCATACGAGCGCGATTTTGTATGTTTTCACGCAGGAGGGTTCGATATTCCTGTGTTTGTAAAGGTCTTTAAGTCGTCTGGAATTTGTGTGGGTCACATTCCATACATTGGACTTTCGGAACGCCTTGATGCTTTGCGTTTTTTTCATCAACTTCAAGATAGAAAATCAGCAAGAGCAGGTGCAAAGGTAAGAGCGAAATCAAAGGTAAGAGCGAAATCAAAGGTAAGAGCAGGTGCAGGTGCAGGTGCAGAACCCAAACGACAAAGAGGTGACTCAAGTCGAAAAGGAGGTTTAACTGAAGAAACAATGGAAAAGGTTGCGTCAAAGATTCCTCCTCAAAGATCAAGAGCTCCTTATGCTCATGAGTATGCAGAGGTAATTGGATCGTTAGGAAATATTCAACTTTATGAATCTTAACCCAAAACAATGATTGAAGGTAATAAATATGGATCCAACCATTTCAACTCTTGATAGCATGCTTAAAGTCACTGGCAATTTTGGTGGAACACCCCCTTCTGAGCCTCTTCCTGAAATAAAAGAAGACCCGGTCTCCTACAGAGACTTGATCCGAACCCAAGGGTATGTCCTTATTAAGGATCTATTTCCAAAGGAACTTTTGGATGAATTGAGAAGGGCAATTATGCAGGGAATCCGGCGAAAAAAGTTTGGTTTAGTCAAAAAGTCAAACATCACCATTCCCAACTTTCTCAAGGTGAAGGAATTACGAGAACTTGGCCTCTCCTTAAAGAACAATGAAAAGTTGCATGCCATTCTGAAGGACATTTTCGGGGGAGACGACTATCGGTTCTGTGCACACAACGACGTGGGGGTGAATCGGACCGTCGCTTGGCATAAAGACCGTCTGAATGGAAAGTACCGAAAATTTGAGAAGCATGACATTTTTGCAAAGACAAAGGGCGAAACCTCCTTCCAGATTGTAAAGGTCCTCACCTACCTCGAGTCCCACGAAGACGACGACCATGCCCTCATGCTCATTCCGGGATCTCATGTTAAACGAAAGATGGGCAACCCTAAAGACGGCATTCGCATGCACCCCGCCTTTGGCGACACCCTCATCTTTGATCAACGCATCTCCCATAAGGGCCAGGGGTCAAAGGTGAAGGACTCCTCAAAACGCATCCTTGTGTCTCTCGGCTTTGGAAAGAACAACCACTACACCGACGAATTTGAAAAAGGAACAAAGCACCGACAGAGGGATCAGTTTAAAGAAATGATGAAATATAAATAAATGGAAATTGTTCCATCTCTAATTCAAACTTTTCGACCCGATGGTCTCCCAGCTAGTGCAAAATTTGGGGAGTCAATGGCCATGTCTTTGGACCAATCCGTTTACTTAGTAGGTGCGCCAGGAGAGTCATCCAATGTGGGTGCTGCCTACGTTTTGCGCTTAGTGAATGGAGCCTATGTCCAAACCAAACTCACGGCAACGGGAGGGTCGGGATCGCCTCAGTTTGGACAATCGGTCGCCCTCAGTGGAGATGGAACAACGGCCGCGATAGGTGCCTGGGAAGACGCGGGGATTGGTGCAGTCTATATTTTTGATTATGGTGGATCCTCTTGGTCTCAGACCATCCGTTTGACGGCCACGGGTCGTCAAGGAACTTTTGGAAATTTTGGTTTTGCTTTGGATCTAAACCTCGACGGCACAGTCTTAATCGTTGGTGATTTCATTGATGGTGCATCGGATGATCGAGGATCTGTTTATTTCTTCACAAAGTCTGGTGGGTCTTGGTCACAAACCATCCGCATTCCATACGGCACGTCAAGCCAAAGTTGGTTGGGTTTTTCAGTGGCCATTGACGCGGCAGGAACGACGGCCATTGCCGGAGCATCCCTTGCCAATGGTCAGGTTGGAGAGGCTTACATCTACTCAAATGGTTCGGGGACGTGGACCCAAGTCGGGTCTGCACTCACACCAACGGGTAATAATGGGAACGGTCGGTTCGGGAATGCCGTGGCCCTCAATGCCGCTGGCAATCGTGCCATTGTTTGCGGGTATTTTGACTTTGTCAACAGCTTCAGCAAGGGTGCGGCCTATGTCTTTGCCGAACAGAATGGCACCTGGTCTCAGTTGGGAAAGCTTGTGGGCACGGGTCTCACTCCGAACACGAACACCTACTTTGGGTCCTGGGCGTCCTTGAATGCCGTTGGAGACTTGGCCCTCATTGGGGCTTTTCGAGACGACACGGGCGAAGGTGCGGCCTTTGTTTTTGAAGGCGCCATTGACGCCAACATGACCCAAGTGGGATCGCTGATTTCGCCTCCGTCAACAAACGGTGAATTTGGGAACTCATTGACGCTTTCCTCAACGGGGACGTCTGCCCTGGTTGGAGCACATTTCGAAGACTCAAACGTGGGTGCCGTGTACTCCTACCGCATGATGGAATTTCCACTGAAATATTATCAAAAGGTGACACCTAGCAGCGTCACGACGGATGCTCGTTTTGGCGAATCATGTGCCATGGATGCCAATGGAAACCGTCTTATTGTAGGAGGCTGGTACGATAATGGAGGTGAGGGATCAGTCTTTTTTTATGAAAAACAAAATGGAGTGTGGACAGAAACCCAAAAAGTCACCATTGGGGATGGAGAATTTGGGAGTTCACTTGACTTATCTGCAGATGGGACGACTGCAATTATTGGTGCGCCAGAAATTGACTCCTCTGACGGGGCCGCTTATATTTATCAGGAATCTGGAGGCACATGGACCCAGATCAATAAGTTGTCGCCACCGACCCCAGGCCAAGGCAATCGATTTGGAAATGCAGTGGCCTTAGGCCTCAACGGCACACGGGCCATTGTTGGAGCTTCAGATGAAGATACTAATGATGGGGCGTTTTATATTTTTGAAAACCTTGCCAACACCTGGACCCAGATCAACCGTTTTACTCCCGTAACAGGTTCTGGCCAGCGTTTGGGGTTTGCCGTGGACATGAGCGAAGACGGCACGACGGCCATTGCTGGAACCCTTTCAGGCCAGTACGTGGATGTCTACACCAATGGAGGGGGAACTTGGTCTTATGCCACGACCATTAACGGCTCTGGTCTGAGCCAGTTTGGGCGTAACCTAACCATTGATGGTGGAGGAACAACCATACTCATGGGAGCTTTTGGGGCAAACACGAACGGTCAAGCATTTATTTACACGGGTGCAAACGCCTCATGGTCTCTCGCAAAAACCTTAGACCCAGTGGGTGCTGTCGGTTCTTCTCGCTTTGGTGTCTCGTGTGCAATCGATTCAACGGGGACCACTGTGGGTGTAGGTGCCATTTTTGATGATTCAAGCCGAGGGGCGGCCTACGCCTTTACCTCTTCTGGAAACTGGTCCATTCTTGGTTCTAAGTTGACGGCTCCTGCAGCTGATTCTTCTCGTTTTTTTGGGATTTCTGTGTCTCTTGACGGCACTGGCTCCACAATGGCGGTTGGCACAACCAGCAACACAACCCTCGACGGATCCGTCTATGTTTTTGCCTACCCCCAAACCACGGTGACACCTGGGTTTCTGGCTCTTTCTTCCGACATTAATGTGGCTGCAGGGGTAGGCATCTCCGCTTGGATGAATGGATCCAACGTGACGCCCATCCCAAATCTTTCCCTCACCATTGGTGGCGCAGCCACCCAAAGTCAAATTTTGACCAATGGCTACGGGTGGGTGTCTACCCAAGCAAACACGTCTCGCTCAGTGATTGTCAATGACGCTAATTTTTCATTCACTTCCCCTCCAAAGTACACAACGGCATTTATTGCAAAAACCAATGACTCGGCCCATGGATCCACCACCCTCCGTCTTTTGGATAACGAAGGAGATGCATTTGCCTACCCAGCCACGATTTCGGTGAATGGAAACTGGACCATCGCAACCTCTGCCAACGGCATCACGTGCACGTCAAAGAACGTTGTTCAGAGCCTCCCCTACCTCTTCTTAACCAATGACATTTCAGAGACGGTGGTGAATGCCATCACGGTGGAAGGGGCAACGACAATCCAAGGAGTGCAGGCCTTTTCTTCTTCATCCGCAACCCAACCTGAAAATTGTTTAGATGGATCTACTCAGATTTGCCTTTCCAATGGGTCTTTTGTGCGCATCGACTCCCTTCGATGTGGGTCCATGATTCGCACTGTGACCCCTGAAGGGTTGATTCAAACGACAAAGGTAGACATTATTCGGACGAGGCTTCCAGGCCTTCACGACGCCCTTGAAATTACATACAAGGGAACAACCTTTGTGTCCTCCCCCAAACACATTTCTCTTTTTGAAGGTGGTGACCTTCCCAGCCATGTTTCCTGTTGTAGGTGTGGATCTCGGGGAAATGACTACGGGCGCCATCCGTCCTGCCTTCGATGTTCTCAAGTTAAGGTGAAGGGCTACCGTCCAATGCTTGGGTGTGACATTGCCGGTTGCAAAGACATCAAAGTACAAAAGGTAACCCACAAAGGTCATTGGTATCACATCATACTTCCTCCCCCAATGTCTCATGCATTTATTCTTGGAAATGGCATTCTTTCAGAAGGCTTCCGCCATCCCCTCGGATCCAAAAAGAAAAGGGATATGGCGTGGAAGTTGGTTCAATAAAAAATCTATGAAGTTTGAGCATAAATAAATGACCTACACCCTCGCGATTATTCCTGCACGAGGTGGATCCAAAGGAATTCCAGGAAAGAACATTAAGGACTTTGCGGGGAAGCCTTTGATTGCTTGGTCAATCCTTCAAGCCAAAGAGGCAACCCAGGTTGATCGAGTTATTGTTTCGACTGACTGTGATGAAATTGCAAAGGTGGCCGAGGAATGGGGTGCCGAGGTTCCCTTTCGACGCCCTGCAGATATCTCGGGAGACCTTTCGACTGACTTGGAGTTCATGACCCATGCCTTGGGTTTCTTGAAGGAAGAAGGGAGAGACATGCCCAACCTGATTGTCCACCTCCGCCCAACCTTTCCTCTTCGGACCTCTGCTTTTATCGACGAGTGTGTGGTGGCCTTAAGAGATGATGGCGAGGCAACATCGTTGAGGACAATCATTCCGACCGAAAAGTCGCCCTACAAGATGTACACTCTTAGTGGGGGTGGTCAAGCCATCCCCCTCTTTGACAGTGTCAATGGATTGTCTGAGCCCTACAATCGATGTCGCCAAGAGTTGCCTCAGGCCTACCTTCACAACGGATGCGTGGATGTCATTCGGACCGAGACTCTTGAGGGGGGATCTATGACTGGTTCTCACATCCATGGGGTCATTATGGGCCCGGAAGCCCATGACGATCTTGATACGATGGACCAGTGGACTGCTGCCGAAAGGAAAACCTAATTTGTCACCGCT
>Ga0180433_10010687_pt1 | contig 10996 bp, 10 predicted proteins | sample SS_ome_8_FD_132980 | JGI IMG/M metagenome (GOLD analysis project Ga0180433, IMG submission 132980) | Hypersaline lake sediment archaeal communities from the Salton Sea, California, USA - SS_1_D_1 metaG | ecosystem: Environmental > Aquatic > Non-marine Saline and Alkaline > Hypersaline >...
CGTCGGGCCGGTCTGGTCCGGCGGAGAAAGGAACGAGGAGGAACTGCTCGCGAACTGTTACAGAAACTCGCTCAAGCTCGCGGTCGAACACGGTATAAAGACCGTTGCGTTTCCCTCCATCAGTACCGGCGCGTACCGTTTCCCGCTGGAGCGAGCAACACGGATCGCCATCAGGGAGGTTATGGACGTCCTCGAAGCCGAACCGTCCATCGAAAAGGTCGTGTTCGTGTGTTTCGGCGACCGCGCTTACAACACGTACAAACGGACACTCGCCGAAATGACCGGCTAGCTACGCTGTAAGCGCGTCCCGGCGGCAGGCAGGATCTCTAAATCTGGAGCCTGCTGCCGTACCGCTCCGAATAAGCGATATCTGTGAGCGGTTTCTTCTCTTTTTGGACGGGTGCAGCTATCGGTTTGCCGATCGGCAAAAGGATGATCAGTCGCCGGTCATCCGGCACCCCGAGGAGCTTTTTCGCCCACTGCTCTTGTTTGGCCAGCGTCCCTTCCACCCAACAGGATGCGTATCCGAGCGCCGTGATCGCCAACAGCATGTTCTCCGCCGCTGCCGCCGCATCCTCCAGCCAGAACCGCGCGTTCCCGTCCGCTGTCACAGCGATCACGACGGACGCCTGCGCGATGAACGGCTGCACTTTCTCAAGTTTCCCGATCGCGCCCTTGTCTTTGACGACGATATACTCGAGCGGTTGCACGTTCATACCGGACGGGGCGTGCCGTCCCGCATCCAGGATCTTGCGGATGTCATCGCCGCTGATCTCAACCGGTACCAACTCTCTGACGCTTGCTCGTTTCTCAATTGCTTCGAAAACGTCCATACACGCTACCTCCCTTCAATGGAAATCCTGACGGATGACGCCGGTGGCGTGCCCGGAGGGAGTCGAACCCTCAGCCCTCGGCTTAGAAGGCCGATGCTCTATCCTGTTGAGCTACGGGCACAAGAACAACAGGTTGTCATTGACGAGCAGATTTGCAGCTTATCGCCTTTGAGACCTCTACGATTATCGCCCGCACCCGGCCAAAAGTCAAGCGTCGAGCCTCGAATCAGCGGAAAATCGGTCTTACGTCGATACAACCGGCACTCTGTACAGAATCGCAGGGGCGGTCCTCGTAGGCGCCCCCCATGTCGAAGACTGGCTGTGGCAACCAACTGTTGCGTCCAACAGGAACAGTTTGCTACCATTCCCGGAGCAGGAGAGACGCCCCGGCGGGACATCTCCATCGAACACAAGGACAACCGACGATGCTCGAACCGACACACATGCTTATCGCAACACTGACCGCCCTGGCACTATTTTCCGCGATCGTCCATATTCGCGCTGAATATCGCGGTCCGCGATATCGCGTCTACGTGTTCAAACCGCTCACGATGCTGTTCATCATACTCCTCGCGATACTGCTCAAACGACCGGGGGATTCGCTCTACAAGTATGCCATCATCGCGGGCCTGCTCTGTTCCTTCGCCGGCGACATCTTCTTGATGCTTCCCTCCGACAAATTCATACCCGGTCTCGTGAGCTTTCTCATCGCTCACCTGTTCTACATAACCGCGTTTGTACCACGGACAGGTGTTGACTTTTCGTATTGGCCGTTAGCGCCGTTCGTGCTGTATGGCATCGTCACATTCCGCATCCTTTCACCCCACCTCGGCAAGATGCGAGTCCCCGTGGTCGTGTACATGCTGGTGATCCTGACTATGGGATGGCAGGCGTGGGAACGGCTCGTCCGGACAGGTCAGACCGGCGCATTGCTCGCGGCTGTAGGAGCGGTGCTGTTCATTGTTTCGGACACGTCACTCGCCATGAACAGATTCCGGTCACAATTCCACAACGCGCAGGTGTTGACGCTGGGCACCTATTTCGCCGCCCAGTGGTTCATCGCCCTCTCAGTACAGCAGGGAGCTGCCTTTTAGAGCGAGCACCACGGCGTTCGGGAACCATCGTATTCCCTCACATAACCGCAGAGACGCAGAGTTCGCAGAGAACTTAAATCATAGGTCCGGCGCTCCGAGGGCAACTCTGACGATTCCCTCCTTCAACACTGCGACATTGAAATTGATAAGCAGACCAAGCCTGCAATCCAGAAGTTTCAGATACGTTATCAGTTGGGCCCTGTGGAGATCAGTGACGGATTCGACGGCTTTCAGTTCAACCACGATCCGTTTGTCCACGACGAGGTCGAGACGGTAGCCGCAATCCAATTTGACTCCCTTGTATTTGACAGGCAGAGTCACTTGGCGTTCAAACGGGATCTCACGGAGCGCAAGCTCATGGCATAGGCATTCTTCATAGGCCGACTCAAGCAGACCGGGTCCGAGAGATCGATGCACCTCGATGCACGCACCGATTATCTCGCCGCTTAGATCGTTCAACCGGTGGTCAGCCACCTGAGTAGAACCTTGCCTTTCGCTCTTCTCTGCGTCCTCCGCGTCTCCGCGGTGAAAAATGACGGCAATTCGCCCCCGCCATAGCGGTCGGCGCAGGTTCCGTTTTCCACGACTGAACCAGCAGCTTGCCGCACTCCAGCCGCTCAACCTAGAATCCGGAACCAGTGTCGACGGGCACAATTTCAAGCACTTCGACAAGCTCCTTCGGTTCCAGCCTCAACTCAGCGCCTTTTCCTTCGTAGAAACCGTGGGTTCCTATCATGTGGACGTTGAGTTCGGTGTAGGTTATCTCGGTTCCCTTCTCGAGGTTCCTCACAGTAATGTTGGTTTTCGGGATAATGCCGGGATGGCCGAACGGGCACGGCAGTCCGCCTCGTACGGAATCCACCGCTACCTCGAAGTGCGGTTCGACCGGGACGATGCTCCCAAGCCCTCTGACTCCAGCGTCGCGGAACTCCTGCATACGGCGAGCTATCTGCTGGTGCGTGTACCCCATGCGTTTGACGGTCTCATCATCCTCGATGAGTATCTCGACTAGCTTCCTCCGGTCGGTGCCAAGGAACCCGTCGCGTGTAATGACGCCGGGTCTCATATTGCCCTGTATGATATCCATCTGGACGCTCTGTTTCATGACGTTTCTCCCGCCGCCTCCCGGGAACCTACCGTCCTTCGCCCTTCCGTTGACATAGCCTCGTCACGTTGGCAATTGCACTACGTAAACTTGTCATAGAATATCAGTTCTGCCGGAACACCTTTCGCCGAAAGCACCTCGATACAGGCATCGATCATCGCGGGACTACCACATAGGTACGCTTCAAGGTTGTCCCCCGACTGAACGCGCCGGTTAACAACGTCGATTATGAGCCCTTTTTCGCCCGTCCAGTTATCGTCAGACAGCGGTTCAGACAGAGCAGGAACGAATCTGAAGTTCGGCAGCGCCCCCTGCAACTCCTCCATTTCGTCAAGCGACAAAAGGAGCTGGGCGGACCGAGCACCGTAAAAGTATTCGGCCTTTCGGCTATTCTGTTTCTCCGCCATGTCGTGCACGATCGACTTTATAGGCGCCATCCCGGTACCGCCCGCGATAAAGACGATGTCCCTCGCTGAATCGCGAAGATAGAACTCTCCGTAAGGGCCGTTCACGGTGACCGTATCTCCCTCTTTCAAGTACTTGAATATATACGTAGTGCAGATGCCGTACGGCACAAGCCGCACCTGCAACTCCAGCCGGTCATTGTGCGACGGCGGAGACGCCACGGAATACGCCCGATAGACAGGCTCGTCGGTCAGCTCGTACGGAGGGATCTCGAACTGGATAAACTGACCTGCACGAAACGCTATTTCCGCCGGTTCGACCAGTGCGAGGACGATCTCCTTTATATCCGGCGTAAGATCGCGTATAGACCGCACCTGTGTTCGATACTCTTTGACGTTCAGCAGCTCTTCCGGCACATATATGCTGACGTCGCGTTTGACCTTGAGCTGGCATGAGAGCCTGATCTGATCTTCTTTCTCCTCGTCCGTAAGCCACGGCAACTCCGTCGGCAGAACATCGCCCGCGCCGCTGGTCACCTTGACCTTGCACAACCCGCACGACCCTCGACCGCCGCACGCGGACGGGATGAAGATGTCGTGCTCTTTCAACGCAGAGAGCAGCGGTTTTCCGCCGGTGCTCTCAAACTTCTTCTCATCGTTCACCGTGATACCGACCTCGCCGTAGTTCGCGATCGTCGCGTCAGCGATAATCATGAGCACCGCGAGCACAGTCGTAATGGCGCAGACCGTACCAACACCTATAAAGAACGCCAACAACAAGATACGATCCTCTTCAGTTCAGGTTTATCATCCCGGAAAACCCCATAAACGCGAGCGCCATGATCCCCGCTATAATCAACGTTATACCTGCACCTTCAAGTCCTCTCGGCACGCGCGACCGGGCCATCTTCTCCCTGATGCCCGCCATGGCGAGGATAGCGAGCGCCCATCCGAGGCCGCTTCCCAGACCATACGCGAACGCGGCCTTCAGCGTGTAGTCCCTTATAACCATGAAGAGGGTCACGCCGAGTATCGCGCAGTTCACCGTTATCAGCGGCAGGAAAATCCCCAGTGCCGCATACAGAACATCCGAGATCCGTTCGATGATCATCTCCACTATTTGTACGAACGACGCTATCACGATGATGAACACGATGAAGCGGAGATACGTCAAATCGAGCGGCACCAGAATGTAGTAATACACCAGCCAGTTCAACACGCTCGTGCTCGCCATGACGAATATGACCGCCAGGCCCAGCCCGAGCGAGGTTTTCACCTCCCGCGAAACCGCAAGGAACGAGCACATCCCGAGATAGTTCGTGAGCAGTATGTTGTCCGTGAAAATCGCCGCGAAGAATATGGCAAACAACCCTATACCTTCACTCATTCCGACCGTCCTTGTTCCCGTTTGAGCAACCACCCTTTCACTATCCAGATCAATATCGCAAGCGTGAAGAACGCGCCGGGCGCCATAACCATGATGGACCAGTTGACCCACCAGTCGCCGAGCACTCGCGCGCCCCATATGGTCCCCGACCCCAGAAGCTCCCTGACAAACGCGATGCTCAGCAGAACGTACGAGTAGCCCAGACCTGATGCTATACCGTCCATGAGCGAGACCGTCGGCGGGTTGGACAGCGCGAACGCTTCCGCCCTGCCCATGATAATGCAGTTCGTGATGATCAGCCCGACATACGGGCCAAGCTGCCGCGATATGTCCGGCAGGTACGCCCTGATGACGATGTCGAACGCTATCACGTAAGACGCTATGATCAACACTTCAATCATCATCCTCGTGCGCGACGGTATCCACTTGCGCAACGAAGAGACCGTAAAGTTGGAGAGCGTCACAACGAACACGAGCCCGGCACACATCACCACGGTGTTCTTCACCACATTGGTGACGGCAAGCGTCGAACAGATCCCGAGCACCTGGGCGAACACCGGATTATTCGCCCCTAAATCGTCGATAAAAAGTCGCTTAACCCGCCCTCGCGCCATTGTCCGAAGCTATCACCTTTCTCCACCCACAATTCCTGGGGCGTCTTCAATGATTCCGTTAACGATGTCTCGTACGGCTGTGGAAGTGATCGTCGCGCCGGTGATGGCGTCGAATTCGCTTTCGCCGGCAGCCTCACCTTCAGGCACCATCGTCAAGGGACCCTGTTTGCCGACGAACTGCTGCGTGAACCAGTCTTCGGCAATCCTCGCACCGAGACCCGGCGTCTCGTTCTGTTTCAGAAACGCGATTCCCGTCATCCGCTCCAAGTCGCTGTCCAGACCCACAACAGCGACAATAGTGCCCCATAGACCAGCGCCTTCTCTGATGAAGACGTACCCTCGCGTCCGGTCGCCGCCCTCGCCGGCGACGCGGAAATACTCGACCGAACCGTCATCCTTCTTCTGTTCCTCCACGCGGGCTCCATAGAGATCCTCGGTTTCCTTCGCGTCAACCGGAACGTCGAGGCCCGCTGCGGCCAGCACGGCCCTTTTCAGGTACGCTGCGTCGTTCAGTTTGATGGTCTCTTTGGTAAGCAAGTAGGCAAGAGAGACGGCGGAAGTGAAGACAAACGTTACGGCGAACATGAACACGACAGTGAAGATTCTTTCTCTTATTTTGGTCATTGTGCCTCAGCCGTCTTTCGCTTGCTCCGCAGCGTCCTCAATCCATAGTCCATGATGGGAGCGAATATATTGGCCAGCAGAATGGCGAACATCATGCCTTCAGCCCAACCGGAAAATGTCCTTATGATAACGGTCAAAACGCCGATAAGTGCGCCGTAAATCCACCTGCCTTCATTGAGTTGCGACGCCGAAATGGGTTCGGTCGCAAAGAAAAAGAGGCCAAAAAGAAAACTGCCGCTCAACAACGCGCTCACCGGATCGGTCGCGCCCTGAACGCCCGATTTCCAGAATATGGACTGAATAAGGAGCATCCCGATCAGGCCCGATACCACGATCCTGTAGTTAGCGGCTTTCTTCCACACGATATACAGGCCGCCAAGGGTAACAAGAACGGCGCTCGTCTCGCCGAGACAGCCGGCCGTGTTGCCAAACAACAGCTTGCTCCACGCCACCTCAACGCCCTCTTTCAGAAGTCTCAGCGGTGTTGCCTGCGTTACTGCATCCGGCGCGAATCTCGCAAACCCGCCAACCATACCACGGACTGGTTCCGTCCAGATCGAGTTCATGTGCACGGGAAAGCTGACGTAGATGAACGCCCTGCCGACAAGCGCCGGATTGAAAATGTTTCTGCCGAACCCGCCGAACACCATCTTGCCGAACGTCACGCCGAACACGATACCCACCAGCGCCATCCAGAGAGGAAGTGTCGGTGGCAGGGACAAAGTGAAAAGGAAGCTTGTCACAAACACCGCTGACGTGACCGGTTCTTTATAGGTTCTGGTGAACGCGTATTCCGTGAGAAAACCCGCGACGCTCACCACCACCAACGTTACCAGACTGCGCCAGCCGAAAAAGTAAACGGACGCGATAACAACAGGGACGAGCGCATAGAGCACCCGTTTCATGGGCAATTGCCAGCGTATAAGAGGCTGTTTCTTCGGTTCAGGGTTCACAGAATCAGGCGGCTCCTCGGCCCAAATAAGATTCAGCGGATAGTATACGCAGCCGGCGGCAGAGCGTCAAACTTAAATTCGCGCAAATTCGCGGACAGAGGGGCAGTTGAAAAACTCTCGTAAGCTGATCAGATGTCATTCTGAGCGAAGCGAAGAATCTGCTTTTTCAACCGTTTCGGAACAGCAGATTCGCCGCGGCGGACTCAGGATGACAGGTAAAGGCACTTTTTCAACAATCTCACAGACTACGAATTTCCACATCACGAACAGGGGACACCCTCGACTATCAGGGTACACGCTGTCGTTTCCTGAGGACCAGCACGATCGCCCCCGCTGCTGTGAGGAAAATGAGGATTGTGGCCGCCACAAAGACATTTCGCCAGCCAGCACCGGACAATGCCCGCACGGATGGCTCCCGCACCGCCTGATCCGCGGCCCGATCTCCCACCACCTCCGAAAGAGCGGGAAAGGGAACGAGCGCAAGATCCGTCACGAACTTTTCCGGGATCGAGCCGCTCCAGTCCACCGACATGAGCATATCCGTGCCGGGACTTTGCGCTTTCACCTGGCAGGTGCACGCCTCGACGAGGAACGTGCACGCCTCGCTTATGTTGTCAGCGTTGATCCCGGCACCGACGATCGCATAGAGCGCTCGACCCTGGCCGAACACAGGAAACGCGATAGGTTCCGCGAAGGTTGTGAGATCCGGCTCGCTGTGAAGCAACATCTCGACGAACATCTCCTCTCCAGGATCGGCTCGGCTGACCCGCACTAATGAAAACGTTATCGGCAGGTCGGGCGGCTCGGGCGTGATCCAGCCTGAATAGGCCGTCCCGACCGCCGACTGCGGTAGTTCTAACGTGTCGGCCATCCGGCTGATTCCCGTCCGGAGCAACTGTGCAGCCGCATCGTCTTTCTCGGCATCACCGCTTTCCAGAAACACCCACACAGCCGCGTCGCCATCGAGAAGTCTCTCCGCGACTTCCCGGCGTTTGGGCGAGTCGAGCAACGCTCGGACGGCGTCGTCCGTCAGCGGACCCGCCCAGACGTCCTGCTCGATCCCTGACAGGGTTGGGTAACGCACCACCACCCACGGGGGAACGGCCGAGGAGTGTCTAGTCCACAACGCACGCATCCGCTCGTCCGGCTGTGCATTGAGGTCAACCAGATCAAGTGCTATGTTCGCCCGCGTGTCAGCCTCGAGCCGGCCAACAATTGCCTCGGCCCGTTCCCCCAGAGGTCCATCATGAAACACGATAACCTCGTAGGGATCCGGTTCCCATCGTTCTAAAGCCCACCGGAACACGGGAACGTCACACGCCCGAGCTGGCGCAGCGCAAAACAACGCCGAGCTGAACACCAAGCACCAAGCCAGCTTCGACATTAGGAAGCGTCTTGCAAACATGATTCACGGTCATCCCGTCTTGTCGTCGAACAAAATGCGGCGCAGTTCCATTATCTCCTGCACGATTCTCACACGATACTCCGACAAGAGGTTGAAATCGATCTCATAATCGCGTGTCTGGCGTGTTATCTCGTCGACAGTCCGTGCCTGCCACGACACAAGGTTCTCGACCGCCGCGTCTATGAGCGCCTGTGCGAGGTCGGCCTCGACAGCGCGGCCGGCGGCACGCGCTCTCTCAATCTCCTGCGACAGGACGTACAACGCCCGGTAGTCCTCGACACCGTCCCGCGACGCCTCCCACCGACGCGACGGGACAACCTGGTCGTCCGTCTGGTACACGACCGACCAATCGCCGTCCTGAATCGGCCACCATATATCGTTCGCCTTATACACCCAGAAACCGGCACCCTCGAGCCCAAACATCCACGCCAGCCAGCCGTTCGCTCGGTAGTAGCCGAGCGGCAGCAGATCCTTGGCGGGACCGGTCGCTTCGTAAGCCCAGAAGTCCTCAGCGTTCTCCTTGAACCACGCGACCAGTTGCGGATCGCGTTTGAGCAGGTTCATCTCCGGTTGCCAGATGTCGATCAGTTCCTTGAACTCCTCAAGATACTCCACCCGCACGAGCCCGGCGGGGTCCGTGTAGTTGCGCGCGTTCGGATCGGCCTGTTTCACCATCTCACAGAACTGTTTCAACTGCGGTATTGCGGTGAAACCAGTGTTCCAGGGCTCGTCGATCGGATAGAACGCCCATTTGTCGTAACCGAACCCTTTCGATTTCAAATGCGCCGCCAGCTCACGGATCGCCGTCCTGAACCCGTTAAAGTATGCGTCGCTTCCCCCGTCAGGTTTCACACCGACCGGCCATGCACGAGGCGGCGGCGCACCCCACAGCATGGTGAACTGTGACGGCACCCGCGCGAGCGTTTCATCGAAACGGCTCCAGTCGGTTTCGCCTGCAAGATTGCCCTCTTCATCCACGGGAACAGGCGGCAGCGGCGGACCGTAAATGACGCTCACGCCGTGGTCTATCATGTCCTGCACGGATTGTTCCGATGTCTGCCCGACGGTAAAGTTGCTCCAGTGCATTTTCGCGTACACGTCCGCCGGGAGACGCACCGGCCAGACCTCGATCTCGACGGGGACCCCACGAACCGTAGGTTCAAGCTCGAGGCTTCCGAGATAGAGCGTCAGGTCATGCGTCCCCGGTTCCAACCCGTGCGTATCAACAACGAGCCAGAGCTGCCGCGCAACACCCGGCGTGAGCGTAATCGTGCGCGAGCGGTCGAGTTCGGGTAAGGCGTCGTTCACCAGCCGGCCGAACCGCGACGGTACCCGTACAGCGCGACGCAACGTTATGTGTTCGGCAAGGTCGGGTTCCGGCTCAAAACGTCCCTGCGTCAGTTTCGGCGGAGTGAACGCACACCGCACCTCTATCGGTTCCGCGCCGATGTTCAGCAGCGTCAGTGCAACATCCTCGAATTCATCACCGTACGCTGCGACTTTCAGCGACGAGGTCATCTCGAACGTCGAGGGTACGTACGCAGGATCAAACGCATCCCACGGATTCTCGTCCTGCCAGACGACGAAGCTGCCGGAACCGCCGTTCTGCCAGAAGTGCACCAACGCCTCAGCAGTCGCACGCAACGCGACGGCTTTTCTGCGCAATTCGGTGGCTTTTTCGGCAACTGCACGCGCATCTGCGCCGGATTCCGCTAGCGCCTCTATGCCCTGTCTCCCGGCTTCGAGCGACCTCAGGGCGGTCTCGATGCCGGTTACGTTAGCCGCAGCCGCTTGGCCAGCGCTGATCGCCGCTCTGCAAACGTCCTCGACCTCCGCATAGCGACAGAAATCGGGTGGGTTCGGTTCGACGCGTTCCCGCACAACGGCGGTCGGTCGCGTCTGACCCGGCGCCCACAAACGTACCGTGACGGTGCTTACACCCGGCGCTGCCAGATTCCAGCGGACCTCGGTTTCCGTCGCACCTGCTTTGACCGGCACGATCCGCGTTTCGCTCGGTCCGCCATCCGCGCTTACCGAAACCTCGATAAACGCCTCCTCCGGTGCAGGCTCGATCCAGCTAACCGACCAGATGTTCTCGCCCCACACGATATCGCCGGTCTCGATACCCAGCTCGGCTGGAGCAAGTTCCTCGACAAACAGGCTCGGGCTGCCTGCAGGTACACGTGCCGCCGCGACCATAGTCGACCCGCCACGCAGCGACGGCCAGACGACACGACCACCCGCCTCCCACGATAGCGCCTGGACACGGTTGGGTCCCTCCGTGGACAGCACCACCTCCAACTCGCCGTCATCGTCTATGTCGCCAATCGCCGGACCGGCGTTCGCACCGCTCCCGAGATTCAGTCTCTCTTCGATGGAACCATCGTGCGCCACGACGAACGCGCACGCGCCCGTGTCAGGTTCCGTTCCGCGCGCACCGACTACCACTTCCAACTGATCGTCGCCGTCAATATCGCCGACAGCAGGCGCCCAGAAAATGCCGCGACCACCCAGCTCGGTACGCCACCGTTCGCTACCGTCCGCCTCCACGCAATACAGCCAGTTCCCTTTGTCCGC
>Ga0180433_10010688_pt1 | contig 10996 bp, 8 predicted proteins | sample SS_ome_8_FD_132980 | JGI IMG/M metagenome (GOLD analysis project Ga0180433, IMG submission 132980) | Hypersaline lake sediment archaeal communities from the Salton Sea, California, USA - SS_1_D_1 metaG | ecosystem: Environmental > Aquatic > Non-marine Saline and Alkaline > Hypersaline > Sediment...
ACGTCCGTTTTTATTCCGGCGGATTGTCTCCCGAATACGGGGATTCGCTTTCCTCGGTGATGGATGTCCGGTTCAGAGAAGGAAACAGGGATGAATATGACTTTCAAGTAGGGCTGGATATGATGGGAGCGAGTGTGGTGGGAGAAGGCCCTTTAGGCAAAGATAAAGGTTCCTGGATGCTCTCAGCGCGCCGAAGCTATCTGGACCTGCTCATAGATATCATGGGGCAGGGCGTGCCCGTGACCTACAGCGATTTTCAGGGAAAGATAAACCTTGACCTTTCCTCCAGGAACCGGTTGACCTTTCTGGGGATAGGGGGAATGGACAACAGCGGGACACAGAAAGAGGATGCTCTGGAGGATAACGAAAGTTATTATGGGGGGCTGGACACCAAAGAATACACGGTCGGAGCCAACTGGTTTTCCATGTGGGGTTCAAACGGCTACTCCAATACGTCTTTTTCTCAGAATTATACGCGGTATCAAGAAGACGCATTTCATACGGTCTCCGAAGAACTGGCCAGAGAAGGCCTGTATACAGAGAGGGCCCTGAATCTGAGGAACATCAATCATTTCAGGCTGAGCAAAGCCCATGAATTGAGCTTTGGCTTCGAATTCAGGCACATGACTGATAACTATGATTATTTTGTGGCTGGGTATACGGATGTGCTGGGGAACGCCGTCCCGCCGGCGGACCGGGACATCCGGATATCGGATGATATGTATGCGGCTTTTTTGAACTGGAGCTGGAGCCTTTCCTCTCATCTGAAGCTTAACACAGGGGCGCGTCTGGATTTTTTAAATTTGAGCCGGAACCTTTATGTGTCGCCCCGGTTTTCCCTGGCCTATAAACTGTCGGAAAACACATCGCTTCAGACTTCCCTGGGCGTTTTCACCCAGCATCTGCCCCTTCATCTTGTGGGCCAGATGAAGGAATTTAAAGAGTTGGAAAGCCCGCGGGCTTATCATTTCATCCTCGGCTTCCGTCATCTTCTCAATGAAACAACACGGCTGAGCGTGGAGGTCTATGATAAGGAATATCATTATCTGCCCCTTGATCCGGCTCAGCCGACACTGTTCGTATTTGATGAGATTTTCTTTCAGGGCTTCATACGGGAGCACGAGAATCTGGTGGATACGGGAAGGGGAAGAGCATACGGAATAGAGGTGATGGTGCAGAAAAAACTTTCGAATAAGTTATATGGAGTGATCAGCAGCTCCTGTTTCCGGACTCAGTATCAAGGGCTGGATGAGATATGGAGAGACCGGATCTATGACAACCGGTTTGTCCTTTCCACCCAGGGAGGATACAAGTTCAACAAGAATCTTGAGTGCAGTTTTAAATGGGTTTTTGCCGGAGGATATCCTTATACGCCTTTTGATCTCGAGGCTTCTCTTGCAGCCGATACCGGCATATATGACCATGGCCGTATCAACAAAGAAAGGCTGCCCCATATTCATTTTCTCAATCTCCGCATGGACAAGCGGTTTTATTTCAGGCGGTCCAATCTGATCCTTTATTTAACGGTGTGGAACATCTACAACCGAAAAAATGTGATCTCTTACTACTGGAACACCATAGAGCAGAAGCCCGGTCAGGCGGAGCTCTGGGGGATTCTTCCCTGCTTCGGGATGGAATTCGAATTTTAAAGTATCTCCGATCTGGCTTCTTTATCTATGCTTTAGTATAATGGCGCCGTGTTCTGAATATTCTCGATTGAAAGCTTAAAATAAACCGATCCAGTGAAAAAAGGCATCCGTAAGATCTACCAGGAAGTGGCTCCCACCTATGAGCTTGTCAACCACATACTTACCTTTGGCATGGATGTTCTGTGGAGAAAGCGCACGGCCTGCCTGGCAGCGAAGATCGGGGCGGGCGAAAAATACGCTTCCCGCACATCCCGGCCCTTCTTTATCCTGGATGTGTGCAGCGGCACGGGGGAGATGGCCCGGGACATGGCTGTCCGCATGCGCGGGAAAAAAGCGCCTAAAGCCTCGATCTATGCGGCTGACGGAAGCCTGTCCATGATTTCCAGGGCTAAAAACAAGAAACATCTCCGCTCAGTCCGATTCACTCTCGCGGATGCCGGAAGGCTTCCGTTCCCGGACCGCACCTTTGACCTCATAACCGTGTCTTTTTCCACACGGAATCTGAATCCCGATTCACAAGCTATGTTGTCCTATCTGCAGGAATTCCTCCGCATACTCAAGCCGGGCGGCGTGTTCCTGAATCTGGAGACCAGCCAGCCCCCTCTATCCCTCATCAAGACGCTCTACCATCTCTATATCCGTTTGGTAGTCAAACCGCTGGGGTATCTCATCTCAGGGTCCAGAGGCGGATACAATTACCTCTCCTACACCATGCCCCGGTTCTATGACGCACAGGGATTTTCATCTCTCTGCCGCCAGGCGGGTTTTTCCTTTGCCCGGCACCGCCTGCTTTTTTTAGGCGTGGCTGCCATCCACACCGCCCGAAAATAGAAAGGAGCTGCCATTACTATTGTGATATACTAGGCAGCTAGCCTGGATTATTCATAAAAGAATGGCGATGAAAAATTTATTAAGAAGCCTGCTCTGCCTTTCCTTCACGGTTCTCCTGTTCTCTCATCTTTCTGCTCAGTCACAATGGAAGACCAAGCGGATCACTGCGAAAAAGACAGAAATCCCCGTAAAAATAGACGGCTCCTTAGACGAGGCTGTCTGGAATGAAGCCTCAAAAGCATCGGATTTTATCCAGCTTGAGCCGGAAAAAGGAAGCCCTGTCTCAGAGAAGACCCTTGTCAGCGTCCTGTTCGACGGCCGGTCGATTTATTTTGGATTCTGGTGTTATGATTCGGAACCCAAAAAAATAGCGGGCCGGGTGACAAAGAGGGACATGGACCTTCGCACGGACGACTCGGTCTATGTCCTTATCGATACTTTCCATGACCGGAGAAGCTGTTATTTTGTCTGCACCAATCCCTTAGGGACACAATGGGACGGCCGTATCACAGAGAACGGCCGGACCGTTGATTCCACCTGGGACGGGATATGGAAATCCGCAGCGCAGAGAACTGATTTTGGCTGGACAGCCGAGTTTGCGGTGGAGCTGAGAAGCATCAAATATGAGCCCGGAGAAGGAAAAACATGGGGGATGAATTTAGGCCGCGGGATTCCCCGGAAACTGGAGTTCAGCTTCTGGACTGGGCCCCTGGAATCCGCTTATAAAGTGTCACAGTTCGGAGAACTGGCTGGTCTGGACCTTGAAAAAGCCGCAAAAAAGATACAGGTCATTCCTCACGTTATCTCCAAAGCGGAAGAAGGGAAAAAGACCACTGCGCAGGCTGGATTGGATGCCCGGTATGCCTTTTCTCAAGCTGTCTCAGGGAACCTCACTGTCAATCCTGATTTTGCCACAGTCGAAGCCGATCAGGAGGTCATCAACCTCACGCGTTTTGAAACGTATCTCTCTGAGAAGAGAAACTTTTTTTTGGAGGGAAGCGAGATTTACCAGCAGCGGATCAATTTGTTTTATTCACGGAGGATCTCAGATATTTATGGAGGGGCCAAAGTCTATGGGAAAGTCAAGGGCTATGAGTTCCAGGGATTGACGGCTCAAACCAAAGAAAACAAGGAAACAGGGGAGAGCTCTGCCAATTTTACGGTCTTTCGTTTGAAAAAGGATGTGATGAAATCCTCAAACATCGGATTCACAGCCGCCAATAAATTGATAAATGGGAAAAATTGGGGAACAACAGGGATGGATGCGGCCTTGTACTTTTCAGATAGATTCAAGTTTACAGGCCAGTTGGCCGCAAGTTACGGAGATGACACTACAGACAACATCGCTTTTTTTATCCGCCCCAGCTATGACACCTCCACCTTTCACGTCCATCTGCGCTACACTCAATTAGGGAGAAATTTCGCAGATAACGCCAACGCTGTGGGATTTATCCGGGATGACAACCGGAGAGAGCTGGATTCGGCCTTATCCAAGACATTTTTCCCTAAAAAATGGGTATTTGAGCGCATTGAGTATAGCTCCAACTACAACATCTATTGGGGCCTGGATGGAACACTGAGAAGCTGGAAGATCGACCAGGAAGCGAATGTTGATCTAAAGAACAAATTTTCATTCAATCTGGAGCACCATGAAGAGTCCAAACTATATGAGAAGGAATTCAGGAACCGCCAGAGCGAACTTGGATTAGGATACAATACAAGAGAATGGCAGCATGCGGCTTTTACCTGCAGCTTCGGTCAAAACTTTGACAGGGATTTTCAAATGCTCGAGGGAGAGGTAAATTTTAAACTGACCCGAGCTTTTTCAGCCTCTTATGAGCTGGAACGCGTTCTGTTCGATCCTGATCCAGAGAACGACAGCACCTGGATTCATGTTCTGAGGGCCACAAATTATTTTACCAATGACTTGTTCGTTAAACTGTTTTATCAGATCAACACGGTGATCGATAAGAGCAATGTCCAGGTCCTGTTCGTATACCGTTTTCAACCCCCTTTTGGATCCGTTCAAATCGCTTACCAGAAAGGAACCGGCGAGTTCGGTGAAAGAGGGGTTCAAGGGCACACTCTGTTCCTCAAATTCGCCTACATGTTTTGAGGGGACTATCTTATGAAGGTGTCGGGTGTATGAATCTTAAATAATCTGAAAGAATCATGCGGCAGTCAATAAGGGAATTCATTGAAACAGCCGGAAGGCTTCTTCCTATCAAAGAACCCGTATACGAGTTTGGCTCGTATATTGTTTCAGGTCAGGAAAAGCTGGCAGATCTGCGTTCTCTATTCACCGGGAAAAAATTTATCGGTTTTGACATAAGAACAGGACCCGGGGTGGATGTGGTGATGGATATGTGCCGTACAGGGCTAAAACCATGCTCAGGAGGGACTGTTTTGATTCTGGATGCCCTTGAACATGTGGAATTCCCCAGAAAAGCAGTCACTGAAGCGCACCGCCTCCTTTGTCAGGAAGGGCTCTTGATCATGACATCCACTATGGATTTCCCCATCCATAACTTTCCCCATGACTACTGGCGTTTTACTCCCCAGGCATTCAAAAGTCTCCTTAGTCCCTTTGAATATTCAGTCGTCAGAGCATGCGGAAACCAACATCTCCCTCATATCGTAATCGGAGTCGGGTTTAAAAAGAAAGAAACAGCACAAAACACATCACAATTTAACAAAGAAATTGAAAAGTGGTGCCAGAAATGGAAAAATCCCTCTAAAGGGGATATGAGGGAAATAGTGAAGCAGTTTTTTCCTTCCATGCTTTGCCGGTTATACAGAGAGTTCAAACCCCGTAAAGATTGAGTTTCTGATATATGGATTTAGAGAAGTAAATCTCTTTCAATCCGAAGAAAGGCTCTGGCAGGTGGGGCAGAAGTAGACGCTCCCGCCCATATAAGGGGCCTTGACGATCAATGTGCCGCACACAGAACAGGGCTTGCCCACCGTGTTCCGGCTCATCTTCGTTTGATACCCGCCGGCGCTGCCGAAAAGGTCCTTTTCCGTATCCCGCCCTCCTTTTTCCTTCATCTCTTTAAGCACGGAAATGATGGTCTTATACAGAGTGTCTCTTTGTTCCGGAGCGGTGTCTTTGACCTTGTTCTTTGGATGAAGCCGGGCCTCGAATAGGATATCCTGGAGAACTCCGTTCCCCAGCCCGGGGATCCTCTGTTCCGTTGCAAGAAACGCCTTAAGGCTCAGGTTCTGCACCTCTTCATCCTCTATCATGGCCAAAAAATAGGCGGGATTGAATTCCTTTGAAAAAACAAACGGTTTCTCCCGGGCAACCTTATAGTACTTGTTGTCGAATCCGCCTTGTTTAGCGCCCACCAGCGCGCCGTACATTTTGACAGCCGCGCACACATACGAGCCGTCGTCGAATTTAAAGAGCATCTGGTGTTTTTTGGGCAGGCTCTTTTCATCTTTTGCGTAAAAAAGAACGGTCCCTTCACTCACCGCAAAGATCACATCTTCAAAAAGCAGCTCCACCCAGGAGCCGAATCCTGAAGCCCTGTCAAAGGCTTTCCCCTTGAACAAAGATCCGTATGAGCCCGGCTTTCCGTAAATAAACGCCATTTTATGGGGCGACTGCCAGGGAACGACTTCTGAAACTGCCCTCCCTTTACACATCTTATTCAGCTGCTCGGACAAAACCAGTGATTCCGGTATCTCGATCATTTGCTCTCTCCTTTGTATTTCCTGTACTGAATAAAGAATCCCACAGCCCCCACGGCAAAGGCCGCGATGGTCACAAAATAGAGAGCGATCCCGATCCAGTCATCCGGCAGCCTGCCCAGATACCGGATGAGGCCTATGACCTGGAAGACACAGGCTGCTGCGGAAAACAGAGCTCCGGCTAAGAATCCCATTTCTTTCTTAAAAGTCATTTATGCTCCTTCTGAACGTGTCATTGGTCCTTTAACGCAGCGAGCCTCTCTTTGGCATCCGAAACTTCAGTAAAACCGGGGTCCGCATTCTTCCACAGATCGAGGAATTTTTCGTAGAGCTCCATCGATTTTTCTGGATCTCCCTCCTGCTCATATATTCTTCCCAGCCAGTAGAGGCTCCGCGCATAGATATCCCCTTTGTAGAGCTTGCTCATGGAATAGGTCAGTATCTTTTCGTGCTCCTCACGGGCTTTTTCCAAATCACCGGACTCGAAATAAGCCAGGGCCAGAGGCTCGGCAAAAACAGCCTGGTCATTGTTAAAAGGAGTGATCCCATGCTCATAAGGGAGCAAAGATATGGCCTCGGTAAAATAGTCTATTGCTTCGGCATAATTTTTTCTCTTAAGCTCGATGAGTCCCTGGAGATGATGGACATAACGGATATCTTTTTTATTGGCGCCTTGTTCCACTAATTCTTCAATGCCGGCAGCTGCTGTGCGGGCGTCTTCGATCGAATCCATTTCCAGCAAAGCCCGGCCTTTATAATACAGCGCGCGCCTTTGCCATTTCAGCGAATCATCTGAGTCCTGGGCAGTGCTCATCGCCCCCTTACAGTCCTTTAACGTGTCTTCGGGCTTTCCGGATTTAAGATAGCTGTAAGCTCTCCAGATGTAAAAACAGGTTTGCCACCAGTTATCGCCGAGCTTCTCAGACAGTTCCAATCCCTTTTTATAGTGCTCGCTTCCTTTTTCAAATTCCCCCCGCAGCACGTAGGAACCGCCAAGCACAATTCTGGTATACAGATGATAACCAAGCTCCTTGCTCTCCAAGACTTTCAGATACTTCTCCTCTGCCTTGTCAAATTCTTCCTTGCCTGCGTAGCAGCTCCCTTTATATACAGGGATCCACATATCTTCAGGATTAAGCGAAAGTCCCTTATTCGCTTCGTCCACAGCAAGGTCATAATCCCCCTGGAGAAAAGAGTTCATTGCTAATTCCAACCGGATCACTTCACTGTCATGAATATCACGAATATATTCCTCAAGAACTTTTCCGGCTGTCTCATACTTACCCAGGGCTCTGTAGGACTCTGCGATATTGATATAAGGGAAAACGGATTCATCTTTGCTCTGAATCTGGACATTGAGACACTGTATGGCTTTATCCCACTGCTCTGTACCAATATAGAGAACACCTAAATTGCTGTTGGCAATAGTATCGGTTGGATAAAGATCGAGAAGCTTTTTATAAGCCTCGATAGCTTTATCATAGGTTGCCTCCGAGTATCTGTAGAATTCTGCTTCTATGAGGTAACGCTCTCTGTCGGACAAGCGGTCTTTGAGCTCAAAAGCTTTCTCGAGATACTCCTTTGATTCAGCAAATAAGGCCAGGTTGTTATAGGCCATGGCCATGCTTCGGTACGCCATGGAAAATTCAGGGTCTATGTCCACAGCTTTTTCCATACACTGGATGTTTTTCCGGTATTCCCCCTTATTATGGAATTCTCTTCCCTCCACATAATATTTATAAGCTTGAGGAGAGCTTGTGGTGATCTTTCCGATTTCCTTATCAATATCCGCAGAGATTTCTTTTTCTGAGATTTCAAGGTCGGCTTTGATCTCTGTTGTGATCTCGTCAACCATGGAAAACACGGACTGTTCGCCTTTTCCCTCAACCCGGTCCGAACCGATGATCTGGCCGGTGCTCATGTCCTGGAGGGTGTATTCGATCCGGAACATATCTCCGGCTTTGGATAAGCTTCCCAGGAGGATGTGGTTCACCCCTCCTTCAGAGGCGACTTTCTTTAGGTCCTCTGAAGCATAGATCTCAGCCTCGATGAGATTGAATTTTTTCAAAAGGCTGTACAGTCTGTCTCCGCTCAGCACGTGGACATATTTTGACTGGGATAGGTCGGTGATAATGGAATCCGAAAGAGCGCTTCTCCATATATTGTAATCTTCCTCACCGGTATTGTTCTTGAAGTACATCACAGCGACAGACGGTTTGTCTGAGGGGATAAGAGCGGCTTTTCTTTCAGGACTGACCAGCCACAGGACAACCGCCGCGATAATGAGAGCTGCTCCGACAAATATGGGTATAAAAACCTTTTTGAGACTGAATTTGACGGTGATCTCGCGCGAGGTGAGCGGCTTTTTTCGGGGAGCGGTTCGCTCGGTGGTCGGGATGCCCTCTTCTATTCTTTTTAGCTCGGAAAGCACTTCTCCGGCGCTCTGGTATCTGTTTTCTTTGTCTTTTTCCAGGCACTTCAAGATAACCCGGTCGAGGTCATCAGGGATCTGAGAGTTGAGTTCCTTTGGGGCTCTGGGCTTCTCGCTTTTATGCTTCACCCCAACGGCAAAAGGCGTGTCTGCCTCGAAAGGCACTCTTCCAGTGAGCATCTCATAGAGGATGATGCCCAGCGAATAAATATCCGAACGCCGGTCCACCTCTTTGGCTTCCACCTGTTCCGGACTCATATACTCGGGTGTGCCGATGATGACTCCGTCACCTGTTATCCCTTTGGTCTCAAGGGAGCGGGCAATGCCGAAGTCCATGATCCGGACATTTCCGTCTCTGTCGATCATGATGTTGTTGGACTTCAGATCCCGGTGCACGACTCCCAATTTGTGTGCCTCTGACAGTCCTGCGCAGATCTGTCTGCCGATGGAGATGGCTTTGCCTACGGTGAGCTGGCCCGACTGACGGATGAAGCTTTTAAGGTCCTGACCGGAAATGTACTCCATGGTGATAAAATAGCTTCCTTTGTCTTTGCCCAGGTCAAACATACCGCAGATATTTTTATGCCTTATTTTGCGGGCCGTGGTCAGTTCGTTGCGGAAGCGTTCAACTGTCTTCTTATCTGCGGCGATCTCGGGTTTTATGAGTTTAAGGGCGATTTTCTCATTGGTCTCTATATCCAGAACTTTATAGACCCGTCCCATGCCGCCTTTGCCCAGCTCCTCGATGATTTGGTAGCGGCCGGCAAAGGTGGAGCCTGTCGTCAGCTCCTCTTTTTCCGTTTCTATGGTTTTGGTGTGGACTGCGTCTTGAACCTGTGAAAGCGGAGTGGCGCACTCTTTGCAGAATCGGGAATCATCAGGATTTTCGGTCCGGCATTTCGGGCATATGTTAGCCAATTTTCCCCTATCTCTTGTTTGACAAAAAAATATCAGGGAATATGAAAAAAGTCAACGAAAAAAGCAGTTCCTTCTCCTTGATTTTTCTTGTCAATTCCATATGATTATTCCGAAAGGAGGGCCAAAATGGATGTATGGACAGTCATAGGATACCTGCTCCTGGGAGGCCTGCTCGGCGCTGTGGGCCAGTGCCTCAGAGTGGTCGTAGGCCTTAAAAAGAAACATGACGAGGCCGTCCAAAAAGGCAAATCCCTCAAAGAGCTTTTTGACAAAACAAAGATGCTGACCAGCTTTCTCATCGCTTTTATTGTGGGGATCGCAGCCGGAGTTCTGGGCATTGTCAATTTCATGGGACAGGCGATCACCAGCCAGTTTATACTGACTCTCATCGGGATCGGATATATGGGAACGGATTTTATAGAGGGCCTGCTTATTAAAAAAGTCTATTAGGCCTTACATATCACTCTTTGAGAATATTTTATTGACGATTTCTATTAATTCATATTCACTGATCGGTTTGCTGAGCGTGCCTTCATGCTTTGTTTTTCTCAGTCTGGAGGATTCCAGCAAATCCGAATTGCCGCTCAAATAGACAATGGGAATATCTATTTCTTTACGGATCATTATTGCCGCATCAATGCCGTCCAATTTTCCCTTTAACTTGATGTCCATGAGGATCAGATCGAAATTTTTTGTTAATGCTCTTTTTACAACTTGTTCACTGCTGGAGATGATCTCAATATTATAAGGAAATTGAGATGTCAAGAGGATCTTTAAATCCAGTGCCGTAATGTATTCATCCTCTGCTAGGAGAATGTTTCTTTTTGGCATATTCATATCCCTTAAAGATTATCTTGAAAGTTGTCCAGTGGTTCTGTTCCAATGTCGCCGTTCCTTCAATTTGATGCGCAAGGTTTTTGATTAAATTCAATCCCAGCATTTCCGTACTGTCGAAATCAATATCATCAGGCAATCCGACGCCGTTATCCCGGTAGGTGAGCAGGTACGTCTCCCTATCTGATTTTTCAAATGCAATTTCTATCCTTCCTTTTCTCTCCCCTGGAAAGGCATGTTTGATCGAGTTGGAAAACAACTCGTTAATGATAAGCGATGCCGGGATAGCGTCATCCAACCCAAGCACCATATTTTGAACATCCAGTTTTAAACTAACCCGCTCGCTCAGGCCGGATGATTGATAGATATTATCCAGAACATCTTCCAGATATTCTTTGTAATCGATGCTGGAAAAACTTTTGGTGCGGTAGAGCTTTTCATATACCGCTGCCATCATAAAGATGCGGTTTCTGCTCTGGTTAAAAAGATCGAGAATTTGATCATCTGCGATTTTTAGAGACTGTAAACGCAGTAAACTGGAAACGAGCTGAAGGCTGTTTTTCACTCGGTGATGGATTTCAGTCAGCAGAATCGTTTTTTCCTTTAAATCTTTCTGGATCTGGCGCTCCGCCTTTTTGCG
>Ga0180433_10010690_pt1 | contig 10995 bp, 6 predicted proteins | sample SS_ome_8_FD_132980 | JGI IMG/M metagenome (GOLD analysis project Ga0180433, IMG submission 132980) | Hypersaline lake sediment archaeal communities from the Salton Sea, California, USA - SS_1_D_1 metaG | ecosystem: Environmental > Aquatic > Non-marine Saline and Alkaline > Hypersaline > Sediment...
TAACAGGCATAAAGTTGAAGAGCATTTTAAAAGCTCAAGAAAAAGAAACTTTCACGATGAGACTTTTAATAAGCTAGCTTGTTAAGTTAATTTGTTTTAAATATATTGCTATATTGTTGAAGATAAGTTTTATATAAGTTTAGAAATAAGATGATAATATCGATACTTAAAGACAAAATGGTGAAAAATCATTTTTATTAATTACTTATATGATCACGTCCTCAAGATGTTAAGCGGATCGCATGAAGATTGTCAGAGGATCTATTTAGATCAAAAGCCTTCGAAAAATTTTATTATTGGTTCGCTAGCAGATTATAGTAAAGATAATTCTGGCAGCCCTACAGGTGCTAGTGAAGTTCAAGCTAAAAGTGCGCTTAAACATAATTCAATGGCAATCATGTTTTTAATTGAAAAAGGAACAAATCATGAAATTACAATCTCTCCTTCTTGTTCAGTATTCTATAAAGTCTTCCCAACCTATAAAGAGCAATTAGAATATATAAATCAAGTAAACTCAAAAGATATGTATGAAAGCATTCGGAGTGATCCGGGCTTCAAAGTTTTTTATAAGAGAAAAGATTGTCAATTTAATGATATTAAGATGCAATTAAACCCCCAAGAAGAGCCCCTTGATTTTAAGGAAATTATTAAGGAACTTCGTTCTGATCCAGATTTATATCGAACCAATAAGGATATTAATGTGATTTTGGCAGCTAAGGACATAAAGAATCACTTTGATGTAGATTGGACAGTTGATCAAGCTACTTATGATAACCAATTAATTGAAATAAAAAAAGCAAGATCCAAAAAATCATATAATTGGACGGCGTTAATTGAATTGGAACGCGAGGAATTTGATAAAAAACATGATTTGATTACTATCCGATTTTCAAATACGACTCATGTTGAAAAACCAAAATTCGAAGTCTTCTTATTCAATTGTATTTTGGAAATAGAACTTAAAGGGCTTGTTTTAAAGCCTTTTGAATACACCTTCAAGCACGAAGGTTTTAATTACAAGGAGCAATCATATCTAAGAACGCTTAATTGTCATGCTAAATATGATGGCTCGACCAGAACTATTCAATCCCAATCTTATGCCATACATTATCAGTTAAAAAAAGTCCCAAGAATCTCCATAAACGGAATTAAGGCGAACTTTAATGAATTAAAGACCTCAATAAAGTCGCTCGAAGATCTCTTAGCTAAAATGCAAGATCAACATTCCAATTTTTTAAAGCACGCTATATTCAATAACGATTCTCATCTTTTTCATGATCAATTCAAGAAGGAGACAAAGAATTTTGAAAGGATAATTGAACGATTTACGGATGGAATTTCAATTTTTAAAAGCAATTCGGATGCATCTAAAGCTTTTGGGTTGATGAATGAGGTATTTGAATTATCTAGTAGCTATGATGGTTGGAGGATATTCCAGATTGTTTTTATTGTAATGCTTATACCTGATATTGTTGACCTAAAAAAGAATCGTTCTATAGCAGACGTAATCCATGTAAATACTGGAGGAGGTAAATCAGAAGCTTATTTTGGCCTTGTCGTGTTTCTTCTGTTTTGGGATAGACTAAGAGGAAAGGCAGCAGGAGTTTCAGCAATATCCAAATTTCCTTTAAGAATGTTGTCCATACAACAATTACAAAGGATTGCTAAAATAATCGTATTAGCTGAAGAAGTTAGAAAGAATAATAAAATTAAGGGTAAACCATTTTCTGTTGGTTATTATGTGGGAGTATCTGATGACTTTCCGAGGCAAACACTCGATAAAATCCAAGAAATCAAGAATTGTAAGAGTCCCCTGCCAGGTGTGCTCTTGGATAAATGTCCCATATGTGAATGCAATATAATTCTTGAAATTGACAAGAATAAACATTCAGTCATTCATGCATGCTCAAATCCAAAATGCAGCAAAAAATATTATTTATATTTCACAAATTCTGAAGTTTATAGATTTTTGCCCTCTCTAATCGTGTCTACCGTGGATAAGTTAGCAAGCGTGGCGCTTAATAGGAGATTCAAAAATCTTCTTGGCGGAAAGCTTTCAATTTGTCCAAAAGGTCATGGTTTCTCCCCCATTAATGATGCTTGCGATGCTCAGATCCATCACAGCCGAAAATGTCAAGAAACAACAGAAACCTATGGTAAAAAAATTGAAGGTCCAACCCTAATGATTCAAGATGAGATGCATTTACTCCGGGAAGGCTTTGGAACTATTGATTCTCACTTTGAAAGCTTATTGAATACCTTGTTGAAAAAGTTTTCGCAAAAAGAGTTCAAATATGTTTCAATGACGGCAACGGTATCAGGAGCAAAAGATCAAATTGACCATTTGTATGGAAAGGAATTATTTATCTTTCCTGGTAATCATCCAAGAGGTTACAGCGAGGAGAAGGATTTCTTTTTTGAATATGAATATAAAGGAAATAATAAAGAAGTCCAGCGTATCTTGATTGGTCTTAAGCCAAACTTAAGAGATAACCAGTATGCATCGTTGCTTACTATCCATCATATCGCAAATTTTTTAAAGACAATTATAGCCGATAAGACGACCTTTTCTAAGAAAACAAGTATTCCATTGTCAGAATTGGAAAATGAACTGAAAAAATATCAATGTCTACTGACATATCATGGAAAGAAAGCTGATGTATTCGGGATGAACTATTTCATGCATACTGTTGTCACGTCAAAGATAAATGATTTCGATGTAATTGGAAAACCACTTACGGGGGATAATACGCTTACCGAAATAAAAGATACTATTAAAGTAATTGAAAATTTTCCAGATAGCACTTCTAATGAAAAAAAAATTCATTCTACTTTTGCAACTAGTGTGGTTTCTCACGGAGTAGACATTGACAATTGGAACATAATGATATTTCAGGGGATAACCAGAGATACATCTGAATATATTCAAGCTTTAAGTAGAGCTGGAAGAAAATATACAGGTTTAATTTTTTTATGGTTCTATCCTAACAGGGTAAGGGATCTGAGTTACTATAAAAATTTTAATATTTACCATAATATCCTTCAGCAAAAAGTCGAGCGAACCCCTATTTCGCGTTGGACAAAACTGGGCTTTAAGCAAACTTTTACTTCAGTATTTTGCGGAGCGATCTTAAATTACATGAGTGATATTTTAGAAACACCTCTCTATAAGGTGGATGATGTAAATGATCTTTTTTCTGATATAACTAAAAGGGATGAATTAAAAGCTTTTATTAAAGAGGCTTATTATGTTGATATGCCCCGTTTAGGATCAACTTGGATAAAAGATAGAATCGGGGAGGAGGTTGACGACCGATTAAATTACTTAATCACATACGGCGGAAGCAAAGAGAAATTCTTTTTTCCAGCAGCCTTGAGAAAATGCGGGGATAAATATTTTAAAACACAATATGGAATGAGGGGTATTCAAGAAGAAATAACATTAAAATTAAATGATTATTATACCAGTTTCGTTAAAAAATATATTAAATGAGGTTATAAACAATGGATTTAAAATTTGTAGATTTTCCAGCAAATAGCGCAGTGTTCCATATCTCAAAAGGACTATTATTCAATAGACTAATATCTTTCAGAGTCCGCTCGATCTTTCCGGATTCAAATGATCGTAATATTCCAATTCAGAACAAGCCACGATTAAAACAGAGATTATTTGAACGTTTGAGGGATATGTATAATGTAAGACTATTATCTAACACAGAACCATCAAAATACGATTTTAAAGATGATTATCAGAAAAGAATGTTAATATCTAATAGTAAAACAGACGTATTTGATTTAGTTCTATTTCAGTTATCAACAGGAATGGATGATGATTCTGATATCAAGGATATAGGTGGAGATTTCATAGTATATCCGTTAACCTTTGTTTGTAAAGAATGTGGAGATCTTCAAGTAATTAGATATAAAGGGATTAGTTCATTTAACCCAAAAAAGTGCAAGCGAAAAGCTTGTAAAGGAGAATATGAACAATTAAGTCTCATGTTATTCTGTGAGACATGTGGAAGTGTCAGACCTTTTGAATATTCTTATAAAGGAGAAGAAATAACCCTTATAAGAGATAGTAAAGATTCTATTGCAACTTGGAGGGTAAGAGCTAAATCGAAATCTTCAATAGATGTTTTTAGACTACAGTGCAAGCATAAAGATCCTCATGATAAAGGACCATACAATATGAGGAGAGATTGCTCAAAAGCACCTCCTTCACAACAAAGACCGCTAACGGTGACTGAAGGCTCAATTTTTATTCCCGTTGCCGAGACAAGCATAGACATACCCACATCACCAGATATTGAGCTTGATGACCTCGAATATATTTTAAATGCTATCGCATTGGATCTTTTTTCATTTTTACCTAGTGCACTTCCAAGAAATCTCGAAACCGTTCAAAATCTCTATGCGGCTTATAACAATGAATCAGATAAGATAATAGCTTTTACTAGAATGCCCTATTTAGGACTAAATGATGATGAGAAGGAAGAAGCATGGAAAAAGGAGAAATTCATTGATCAATTTGAAGAAGTTATTAAAGATTTAAAAAAGAAATATCCAAAAAAAAAAATAGAGACATTAAGAGAACTAAATGATTATAGTGCTCTTACTGGGAAGATTGGTCTTTCAAAGTTTAAGACGCTAACCTTTACGGAATTTGTAAGCAAGCTAGAGCCTGTTAAAAAGATCAATAAAAAGAATGAAATTATTCATATTAAGGACTATTACTTCATCGAGGATCTTATTTATGTGCCCAGTGTTACTTTAGTAAATTCTTGCTTCGGAGTTATTAACGGTGTTAACAAGTTCTATGAGCCAGGATTTATCCCTCATTTTGAACCTATTTGGAAGGATCGCTGGGATCCAACTAAAGGATTCTACGCTTATTGTTACCCTTATGAAACAGAAGGTATCATCATTCAATTAAACAAGCAAAAAATTTGTGAATGGTTAAAGGATAACGATATTATTTCAAGTATACCCGCCGATATTAGCAATTTTTTCTCAGGCTTAGATGAAACTGAACCAAGTTATCAGAGTATTAAAGTTTTGCTGCATACCTTGTCTCATTTGCTCATGAGAAATTCAAGTGTTTATACTGGATTAGATTTGCAGTCTTATGGTGAAAAGATCTTCCCTACGACAGCAGCGATCTTTTTCTATTCTTCTTCAAGTATAAACATCGGCGGACTACAATTTATATTTGAAAATGAAATGTTTAATTGGTTTGAAGGAATGAAGTTTGATGTTAAGGAATGCACTTTAGATCCTAATTGTTTGAAGGAAAGAGGAGCATGTTTTGCTTGCTTATATATCCCCGAATTTGTTTGCAAATACTTTAATAAAGATTTAGATCGAGATGTATTTCTAGGAAAACAACGATATAAAAAAGGATTTTGGAATTGATTGAACCTCCATACGAAAGAATAATTAAGGAAATTAAAATAATCATTAGTAGTAGCAATGGAACCTCCATTAGAGAATTGATCGAATCTAATTCTCTTAGTATGTTTGATTATGAAGATCTAATTGCTTCTATTAAATTCCTAATATCTTCAAGTGCCATTATAATCAGCAAAAAATCACACTTATTTAAGGATAATGAAGTAAAGTGGAATTCAAAGAATATTGATATCAAGATACCTCAAAAGGAACTGCTGAAAATAGATTCGACAAGGATCTGTGCAACTTTCCCTCCATTTAATACATCTGGATTAATCAATCAAATGAAAGATCATCAAATCCAAATGAATTCCTTGGTTGATGAGTTCAACTATCTTTTTAGCAGAGCAAAATCAACAATAAAGATATGTTCGCCTTTCTTAGAATATAATGGATTCAATTTTTTTAAGGAAGTTTTGATTAAAAAAGCTAAAATGGATGTAAAGATTAAGATCCTTAGCAGACAAATAAAACTCAATGAGAAAAACACGCGATATTTTGATATTGAAAAATTATATAAGGTCTTTGATGAAAAAGGTTTAAAAAAGAAGATAGAAATAAGGAATTATTATTATCAATCAAAAGAGAGATTAACAAGTAGTATTCATGCCAAACTTATAATAATTGATGATAATTTAGCATATATTGGAAGTGGAGAGATAAGGAAAAATAGTTTTGAAAAAAATCTGGAATTGGGAGTTATTATAAGCGGCTCAAAGGTAACGGAACTGAGCTTATTATTTGATAAATTGTTTTCTAAATCAGAGGTGGTGATTTTTGAGTAATACAGCCTTGTGGTTTGAAAAATTTCCCTTTAGATTAGAATGCAATGACGATATTCAATTATTTGAAAAAGAAAATGGAGGATCTTATAAATCTAAGTTAAGTCCTCTGACTAATTTAACATTAAACTTGCTATGCGGTAGCTCCATAGACTCAAACTTTATTATTTGCATACCTTCAGCAATATTACGGCCCATCCCACTAATCTCCTATATTTGGGCAAAGCAGACAGGGCATTCGGTTATGGTATTCAGTAAAAACAAAATACATCACGATAATTACTATTCATTAAAAATTGAATATAGTTCAAAGTTTGTAAACATGGACTTTCCAGCTGCAAAAGTTAAAAGTAAGGGCTTATGTGTCGAACCCTACACGCCCAGAGCAAAATCTGATTATAAAAAACAATATAAGGAATATATTAAAGGTCAAATCAATAATAAAGACTGTCCGAAGATCTTTTTTTATCAAGGTAGAAGTTTAAAATTCTCAACAGAGAATCAAAAAATTCATCTCTTTGATGAACTTATTGAAGATACCTGCACGACAAGTAATTTGGACATTAGAAATGTTATTTTTGAAAATATTGATAATATAATTTATAACAAATATCGATATGATAATTTTATCAAGTGGCTTGAGGAAGCTTCAAGCCTCAGCGAAAATAGATATCTTTTTCATATTTCAAACCCTAATTATAAGTTTTTAACTCAATTAAAAGAACAATTTAATGCAAAGGTTTTATATTTTCCATTTTCTTTCTTGAAGGCAAACGAGCTCTTAAAGGAAAAGAATCGAGAATATTATGGCAAAATGGGAGATTTCAACCATTCTGAAGCAATTTCAATGATTAATATTGATCAGTCTCACCATTATGACGAAGCTGATGCGGGTAAATTAGAATTACAAAAGATCTTAAGAAATGGAAATATTGATGATTACTTCTTGAAAGGAATGCGTTTATTTGAAAAGATCAGCTATGAAAACATCCCTAAAGAACTCTCTCATTTAATTTTTAATTTGAAACACCTATTCTTCGTTACTTACAAGATTTTTACAATCCCTTCTGATTTTAGCATTAAACTATATGAAGAAGAATATGGTTGGAGATATTACCATTTCACAAGTTACTTAGCTAGGGTTCTTAGAATATTTCAAGGACACATATTACCTCCAAATTTGGAGACTCTCACTGATATTATTCTATTTTTATCTAAGATGGTAAATGAACTAACAGAATGTAAAAGATATGGGGAAAACATCTCTTATAGCAGAGAAGGGAAATATTATTCCCTATTCAATTACTTGAATGAACATCCGGATGAAAATATTGTCATTGGCGTTCAAACTGGTGAAAAAAGTCTTATTTTAGAAAAATTAGAAAATCTGGAAATAAAAGGCCAATTAAGGATTCAAACATTTAAAACACTAGCCAGAATAATAAAAGATTATTCGGATCACACATTGCTTTTACCAGGATCCCTTTTACCAAATAGAATTCAGATTTTGTTCAAAAATTGGAAAAATGTGTTATTTTTCGTATATGACGGGTTTAATAAAAAATGGACTTTAGATCAAATAGATTTAATTGAAAAAATCGATCTTACAAAGGAGGAATTGTCCATACTTTATTTAGCAGAAGTCTATAAAGACTTAAACGGTGTATCAAACTTTAATTTAGAAAAAGAACCATTATTCTCAAGTTTTCTTGAGAAAAAAAAAGCGATATTAAACGCTAATAGACAGGACGTTGAGATTAAGACATCTCCAAAGAATGACGTCACCCAAATATTAAACTCAGAAGCAGAACTCAAATCTGTTACTATAAAAGATCTGTTTCGAAAATTAATGAAAGAAAATGAAAAATTTAAGGATTTAATAGCTGAGGAAAAAATAAAAAAACTTGTTGATAAGCGTAACAAACAAAGCGAAAAGAAATATTATCAAGAAAAAATAGGAATCGAATGCTTGGTTGTTTTAGAAAATGAGATTACTGGTGAAGAGCTAACAATTCCGTTGGATCATCAAAAGAAGTACATGAATTTTCGAGACAAAGAGGATATAAGAATTAAACAATCATATCCATTCGGATTAAATAAAGGGCATTTTCTTATTTTATTTGATAAAGAAAAGCGCTTATCTATATCTGATTTTATTAAAGAAGCATATGAATTTGAAGAAGATATCGACCATGACTTGATAAGAGAATGGCAAGGTCGCCTATCATCATTTTACTTGAAGAATTATAAGAATTATAAAAGTTTTTTTAGAGATTTTGATAAAAATTTCCCAAATTCTATAAGTTATAATGAATTCCGTGAGTGGGTTAAAGGAAGCGTTAATTATACTCAAGATCCAAGACATTTATTATATCTAGGACAGCTAATGAATGATTCGTTTTTCATTGAAAATTATAAATTGATTTATGAAGAGGGAAGAAAGATACATAAGATCAACATGATATTAGGGCGAAAAATAAAAAAACTCGTAAATCAAGTTTTAGAAAAAAACATCAGTTGGAAGGAATATTCCGAAGAAGAACGATTACTTATGGAAAAAATTGAGAATTGCATATATAAGATCAAAGATATAAATATAACTAGGTAAGTAAAAGCCATGAAAATTTTATTAGTAGAACCAGCTTTTCCAAGGGCAAGCAAATCAAAAAATCACGATGATTTTTTACCTATAGGATTATTAAAACTTGCTGCTTATCATAGAAAGCGAGGAGATTCTATTTGTTTGATACGTGGAAAACGGGAAATGAAGGATATCCATTTTGAGCATCCCAACGGGAGAATCTCTAAAAAGCGAGAACCTGACCAGATTTTAATTACATCCTATTTTACATATTGGTCAAAATACGTTAGGTCTGCAGTTTCTTATTATCGAAAGCTTTTCCCTGTTGCAAAAATAATCGTTGGAGGCATATACGCTTCTTTAATGCCAAAACATTGTAAAAAATACACAAAATGTGATGAGGTCTTCGTAGGAGTCCATGAAGAAGCTGAAAAATGCAGACCAGTATATTATTATCTTGAAAAGCATTATGGACCCATTGATTATCAGATTATTCATACGAGCAGGGGATGCATTCGGAGATGCGAGTTTTGCGGAGTATATAAAATTGAACCGAAATTTACTTATAAAGAATCGATTAATGAAGAGATTGTAAAGCGGAGACTTGTTTTTTATGATAATAATTTATTAGCAAACCCGCATATCGAGAGCATTCTCACTGAGCTTGCTTATTTAAAATCAAATAATAAAATATTTTCTTGTGATTCTCAGAGCGGCATTGATGGCCGAATTTTAGAGAAACATCCAGATTATGCCTTTTTGCTAAAAAAAGCGGGATTTAAGGAAATAAGAATTAGTTGGGATGGGAAACTTGAAGAAGCAGACCATATCAAGAAACAGATTGATCTCTTAAAAGAAGCCGGTTATGATAATACCAATCATGTTTTTGTTTTCATGATATATAACTGGGACGTCCCTTATGAAGAAATGGAAAAGAAAAGGATTAAATGTTGGGAATGGAAGGTTCAGATCGCAGATTGTCGGTATCGGCCTCTATCTCAAAAAGATGACAGATATAGCGGTCAAAAGTTTAGAACAGGTCAAACAGGAAGGGATTACCACATACATAGAGAAGGTGGTTGGACGGATAAAAAAATAAGGGCATTTCGAAAACATATTCGCAGCCAAAATATCTGTGTTAGAATGAACCTTCAGTTTTATTCCAATACTATTGAAAGAAGTTATCTAAATAAAAATATCACTTTAAAACTAATAGAAATCGCCCGAAGCTATCCAAAAAATAAATTGGAACCTATCTTAGAAGCACTGAAAATACCCTATTGGTTCCCCGAGAATTTCGATGGAAATGGATATTATAAAACAAAAGATGAAATCTTTGAAGAGTATGAAAAGATAACCAATAAAAGGGCGTTAATTCATGGAAATCAAAGAACCCATGCTTTTCTTCAATGGAGAAATAGAATACAGAGAGAAGTATTTAACCAATATTTGAAATATTAGTGAAAACCGAATATTTCTTGGAAATAATATTGAAAATATTTGCTTAGATATATCGGAACTGAGGTTTCTCTTTATGTTTTTTGACTTCAAATGCATAAGAAAGTAGATCTTATGTTCTTTTCATTATTTCTAATTTCTAAAGAGTAAGATTATGGATCAGTACTATTATCTATAATTTTCCCGATATCTATATAAGGATAATTGGTTTTTTCTTTAATTTCATCTGGATTGATTAATGAAATTCTATGCTTCTCGTATAAATGATTTTCTAATTCTGTTATATCCTTAATCTTTATTCCACTGCGAATACAAGCGATCACTGAGGTGATGCTTTGATATGTACAAACTATCAATAATAAAAAAACTACTATCGCAGCATGGACATAAAAAAAGCTCCCATAAATAATTTGGGAAGTTGATAGTTACCTAAATGGTAATAAGTGGAATATTACCAAGATGGCAACATCTTCTATTGTCTTTCCTTTTCAAATAAACTCGAAAAATTAGATCTCAACAAGAATTTTTATTTATATACTTAGGGTTTAAATGTCTAAAAATAAAAGAATTAGTAAAAAAGCACAATCTACTTTTGTCGGAGTAAAAAAATGACAAAAGTTGAGGGTTTTATAAAGAATGTTAGTTATAATATTATTTGATTAAAAACAAAAAAGCACGGGTAAGGGAGGATAGTATGCATGTATTCAAGGGTTTAAATTATGA
>Ga0180433_10010691_pt1 | contig 10995 bp, 10 predicted proteins | sample SS_ome_8_FD_132980 | JGI IMG/M metagenome (GOLD analysis project Ga0180433, IMG submission 132980) | Hypersaline lake sediment archaeal communities from the Salton Sea, California, USA - SS_1_D_1 metaG | ecosystem: Environmental > Aquatic > Non-marine Saline and Alkaline > Hypersaline >...
CGCCGTGGTGGTCGGCGGCGGCAGGGGCATCGGCGGCGGCGAGGGCTTTAAGGAACTGGAAAAACTGGCGGGCGTTCTGCAAGGCGCCGTGGGGGCGTCGCGGCCGCCGTGTGACGCCGAATGGGTCCCTAACACCATGATGATCGGCCTTACCGGCAAAATCATTGTGCCGGAGCTTTACATCGCGGTGGCGCTCTCGGGCGCCAGCCAGCACATGAGCGGTTGTGCCACGGCCAAAAACATTATCGCCGTCAACAGAGATCCGGAGGCCAATATTTTCCGGGAAGCGCGCTACGGCGTCGTCGGTGACTGGAAAAAAGTACTGCCGGCCTTTACCGAAAAGGCAAAGGAATTGCTGGCGGAGTGAATCGCCGCCGATCCGTAAACAAGGAAAAGGCGTATGGATTTTTTACTGGATGAAGAGCTGCAGATGCTGCGCGAAATGGTGCGTGATTTTGCCGCCGAACACATTACCCCCTTTGCCGATAAGTGGGATGAAGACCACTATTTTCCGTATGCTGAGGTCGTCAAACCGCTGGCGGAGCTGGGCATTTTCGGAACGGTGATCCCCGAAGCCTACGGCGGCAACGAAATGGGCTGGCTGGCGGCCATGATCATCAGCGAAGAAATTGCGCGCGCCGCAAGTTCGCTGCGCGTGCAGGTCAACATGGAGATGCTCGGCACGGCCTTTCCCATCCTGGAGTACGGATCAAAAGCGGCCAAAGAGCGGTACATCGCCAAGCTGGTGAGCGCCGATTATCTGGGCTGCTTTGCCATCACCGAGCCCGATGCCGGCTCGGATGTGATGGCCATGAAGTCCAAAGCCGTCGACAAGGGCGATCACTGGCTGCTCAACGGCACCAAGACCTGGATTTCCAACAGCTCGGTGGCTGACGTGGCCGTGTTCTACGCCTACACCGACCGTCCGGCGCGCGGCAGAGGGTTGTCGGCCTTTATTGTCGAGCTCAAGAATTATCCGAACATCACCACCAACGATCTGGACAAGCTGGGCTCGCGTTCCTCTCCGACCGGAGAGATCATTCTGGAAGACACGCCGGTGCCCGGGGAGAACATCCTGGGCCGACCGGGGGACGGGGCGGCCATCCTGTTCAGCACCCTCAATCAGACGCGGCTGTCCGCGGCCGCCGGCGCCGTCGGCCTGGCCCGGGCCTGCCTGGATGCGACCCTTTCCTACTGCCGCGAAAGAGAGCAGTTCGGCCGGCCCATCGGCCGGTTTCAGATGAACCAGGACATGATCGCCCAAGTCGCCTCGGAAATCGAATCCGCCCGCCTGATGGTCTACAAGGCCGCATGGCAGAAGGATCAGGGAAAACTGGAGAATACGTTCGAAGTGGCCCAGGCCAAGTATCTGGCCGGCGAAGCGGCGGTCAAGGCCTCCCAGACCGCCATGAGCATCCTCGGCGCCTACGGCTATTCCCCCGAGTACCCGGTGGCCCGCTATTATCGGGATGCACCCACCTATAAAATGGTGTTGGGATCGGCCAATATCTGTAAAAGCATCATCGCCCGGGATCTGCTGGGTATCCGGCGGGCAGACCGATGACCGGAGAAACAGATCATATCTCGGGAAGTTTATCAGCAGAGAAAATGGAAAGGAGGCTGCATGCGTGATCTGAATGCCATCAGGTTTGAACCTCATGGGCCCGCAGGTATCGGTCTCGTGGAAGGGGCGAAAATCGACCCCGATGAGTTAACGGCAGGAGAACCGGTTCAGCGAAGCCACAATTATTTCACCGATGACACATCAACCGTAAAGGCCGGTGTTTGGGATTGTACGCCGATGACAACCAAACTTGCGCCGTACGATGTCAATGAATTCATGCACGTTCTTGAGGGAACGGTTACCATCATCGACCAAAAAGGGCATGAAGAAACGATCCATGCCGGCGCGTCTTTTGTTATTCCGAAGGGGATGCCGTGTATATGGAAGCAGACGGAATATATGCGGAAATTCTATTTTTTGTTCAATGATCTTTCCGGCGCTGCGCCGGAGGATCCTGCACGCCTCAAGGTGCTTCGCATTGATCCGAATGTCGACCTCGCCCCGCTCGAGCAGCAGGATGTCTCCCGTTATCGGGGCGGTGTCCCAACACAGCATATCCATACCTGCTTCTCCGACCGGACCGGACAAATGACCGCCGGGGTGTGGGATACGACAGAGATGCATACCCGGCCGCTTCCTTTTCCCCGCAATGAACTCATGCACATCCTTTCGGGGTCTGTTGCCATTACGAACGGCGATGGCGTTTCGCAGACGTTCCACAAAGGGGATACCTTTTTTGTACCCGAGGGCATGTCCTGCCAATGGGACAGTGAGGGGTACGTGCGTAAAATTTACTGCCTATTTCAACCCAAATGATTTGGCCGCCGCAGAAGCATCATCCATTTAATTGCTGATAATTTCAACAGTCATCTGCGCGGAATCGGCCAAAATACAGCCGTATGCTGCGGGAATTCCAGATCGCGCTTGACGCAGCAGGATCGTTTTGGCATATTCAGGCAGGACAACGCTTCTGCACTGAATTCATTCCGCATACCATCGGAAAACAGGAGTCTCAACGGCGTTTCGGCTGTTTGTTTTCAAACAGTTGGCGATTTGAAGGCCATTAAATCAGGAGGTTGCGTGTGATCAAGCGCATTCTGGTCGGGCTCGGCGGAACCCATTTTACCGCCGTGGCCATCCGTCAGGCAGTGGATCTGGCCGAGCGGCACGGGGCATCGATTGTGGGGGTAACCCTGGTCGATCCCAACCGCCTCAAACGCCTAGGGCCGGTGCCCGCGGGCGGCGCCGTCTATGCGGACAGAATTCGTGAACGGCGCATGACCGTGTCCCGCGAGGCCCTGGAAGAAGCCATGGCAGCCCTTGAGGCGGCGTGCGCAAAGGCAGGGGTCGGCTGCCGGATCGAATGGGAAGCCAATGCTCCCTTCGACCGCATGATCGCGCTCGCGCGTTACAGTGATCTGACGTTTTTCGGACTTCGCAGCCTTTTTGACTGTGACTTTTCCAGCGAATGCGGCCTTTCCAATGAGCCGCGCGAATCGGTGATCCGTCTGATCTCCGGAGGTGTGCGGCCTATCATCGCCGTTGCGCCGCAGCACCGCAAGCTTCAATCGGCTCTGGTGGCTTACAGCGGGTCCATGGGATCGGCCAATGCGATGCGCTGCTTTGTTCAGCTGCACCCTTGGACCGATCTGCGTCTTCAGATCGTGCACCTTGAAGAACGGAAAGGCCGGGGCGGACGTCTGCTGGAGGAGGCCGCCGACTATTGCCGGCGCCACGGTCTGGAGGCGGAAACCGAAGCCATTGACGCAAAGGCGCCCGGCGGGCTTTTACGTTGTGCCCAGGAAAAGAACTGCGACCTGATCGTGCTCGGCAACGGGATGGGCGGCCTGCTGAAACGCCGCATTCTGGGCGACACGACACTGGAGCTGATTCAAAAGGCCGACCGACCGCTGTTTCTGGCACGATAGACCGCGCGCACGGCCGTAACTCTAAAGACATCCCTATTTTTTGGGCTTGTCTCCATTTTGGGTCAGGGAACAGATATCCGGTTGTACTTTTTCATGATTTCAACGAGTTGACCGTGGTCGATGGCATGAACGGTGTGCCCGCTGCGTCCGGTCATGGTTTGCGCAGCTACCAGGGCGTTGATAACGGCTTCTTCGGTTGCCTCCACCGCCGCCGCAAACAGAGGATCGATATCGGGGAGATAGTTCAGCTTTGCGGCTGCATTTTTTCCGTTGTCCGGCACGGCATTGCCGGTGGACAGGGCCAGAAAGATATCACCGGAGCCGTTTTCACTGGGTGTACCGGTTCGTCCGACGCCCAGTCCGATCCGGCGGGCGATGCGCTGCAGCTGGATAGGCAGAAGCGGTGCGTCCGTGACGGCTACGGCGATAATCGACCCCTGGAAGCTGGGATGAACCGGCGTTTTCCAAAGGGTATGCGCCGTCAAATGCCGGCCGACCGGGACACCGCGAATGTTGAGGTCCCTGCGGGTGCCGAAATTGGCCTGAACCAGAACCCCGAGGGTGAAGGTTTTGCCATTGATCGACAGGCGGCGGGAGGCCGTGCCGGTCCCCCCCTTGAACTCATAACAGATCATACCCGTCCCGCCGCCCACATTTCCTTCGGGCACCGGGCCGTCTTCTGCGGCGTCGCAGGCCGCCAGCACATGCTGTTCGGAAACATGCTGGCCATTGATGTCATTGAGATACGCATCACAGGTTTCGGCCGCCACCGGCAGCATCCAGAGTTGATGTTCGTGGTTGAATGCAGGGTGGCGAATCAGCCATTTGAGCAAGCCGTGATGCGCCATGCCGACGCTGTGGGTATTGGTGATGGCAATGGGGCCGGAAAACACCCCGCCCTCGTCGATCCACAGCAGGCCGGTCATTTCGCCATTACCGTTCAGTGAAAACCGCCCGGCCCAAACCGGATCGAATGTCCTTTTCCCACCCCGTGGATGAATGACGGTAACCCCGGTTCGCACCGGCCCTTTACCGACGACAAGCGCACCCTCACCCGCGATCAGGGTGGTAAAACCAACCTCCACACCGGCAACGTCGGTAACGGCGTTGAACGGACCCGGCTCGCCGTCAAAAGGGATCCCGAGATCTCGCGCCCTGGGGGCTTTTTTTTCCGCTGTTGTCATGAGGATTTTCTCCTGATTGTTCTGAAAAACCAAGAAGGTCGCAGGAAAAATGACCTCCAGAAGCCAGGCATCGGCATGTTGCGCCGCTATTTTACTTCATTCATTTTGCATGCGATCGAAAATGCTCTTGACCCGTCTGCAGGCGTTCGGCAATGCGGCAAAACTTTCCTGTGAATATGTGACAATGCATATGACAGGTGTCAGCATCTTCGGTAGTCAAAGGACACCCGCTGGCCAGGATATTCAAAGCGTTTTAAATTCACGCCGGGGAAGGCACGCCATGAGCAAGACCCGCTCAGTGTTTTGCTCTTTTTTGTATGGTTTTTATTTTCAGGGCGACCGCTTTCCAGCGCTCCTTTTCCACCCGGTCGGCGCTTTTTTGCCGCCGTTGGGAGAGGTAGGTCTGTTCGCGTTTCATTTTGCGGTAGTTTTCCAGTCTTTCCGGCGCGACATCTCCTTCACTGACAGCCGCAAGGACCCGGCAGCCGGGTTCGCGGGTGTGGCTGCAGTCTGTAAATCGGCACGCCAGCGCAAGCCGTTCGATCTCGGGAAACGCGGCATCCATGCTTTCACCCACTTCCCAGAAGGCGATTTCCCGGATGCCGGGGTTGTCGATCATCATGCCTCCCTGGGGCATCATGATCAGGTCCCGGGAGGTGGTGATGTGTCTTCCCTTGCCCATATGGGTGCTGATGGCACCTGTGAGCTGTATGGATTTTCCGTAAAGGCGGTTTACCAGCGTGGATTTGCCCGCACCGGAAGAGCCCACCAGGGTGACGGTTTGGCCCGGCGCCAGATAGGGGGTCAATGCGGCCGGGCCGGTGTCGTCCGATGCCGAAACCAGGTGCACGGGGACGCCGAAGGCCACCGCCTCCGCTTCATCGGTGAAATGTGTCGGATCTTCGTGCAGATCCGCTTTGGTCAGCACGATGACAGGCTGAAGCCCGCAGTTGTAGACCAGGGTCAGATAACGCTCGATGCGGCGCAGGTTAAAGTCCTGATCAAGGCCGCATACGATCAATACGGTATCGAGGTTGGCCGCGATGACCTGCTCCTTTTGCGGCGGTGCATCCTGTTTCTTGTGGGTGCCCGAAGCGCCTCTGGTCAGCGCATTCCTCCGAAGCAGCACCCTGGAAATCACGGAGCCGGTCATGAGGACCCAGTCCCCCGTGACCGGGTACATGCCGCCTGTGTCGTGCTTGAGCCGACCGGCGGCGGTGGCGAGCCATTCGTTTTTGCCGTCGCTGGTGCGGAAACTGTTTTTGCTGACGCCGACCACTCTGGCCGGAACAAGGTCGCGGTGGCCCGGGTGCGTCAGCTGCGCCTCAAAATGAGAGGTCCATCCCATGCGTGAAAGGGGGTGGATGCCGTCGGCTTTATTATTATTTTGTTTGATATGCACTGCTGCCTTCTGTCTCAGGTCCGCGGCTGTCAAGCTAATTGCAGGGCCGCGCATATATCATGTCGATGTTGCTGACACAGTCTGAGCTGGGGTTCGTGGCTTCATCCCAGCATTCATCCTGACAATTTGTGAAGGACCCGGTGGTCCGCACCGTGGCAGTGCTGGTCGCAGTTCCGGAACCGTATTGGTTTACAAAGAAGCAGGTCCACTTGCATTCACAGCAGTCAAGGCTCTGCCCGCATGCCTCGTCTTGCCCGTCACAATCCTGATCGATATTGTCTCCGCATATCTCGTCGGCGCCCGGGTAGATGTCAGCGTTTTGATCGTTGCAGTCGCCCTGATTTTCAGTGTACCCGTCCTGATCATCATCCGAATCCAGCGAAGCGCCGCCATAGATAATCGTCGACAAATGGTACTTTCAGTCACATTGCTGTCGAAAGAGAAATAAAGCTAAAAGCTTAATTAAGATTAAACTTCCATACTAGAAAAGGTTATCCGCCGTCAAACCAAAATCATTTTGATATCATTTTTTTGAGGCGTTGCGGTCTTCATTGACAAGCTTCGACAAAGATTTTATGAACGATTCATGGAGGAGCGATGAAGGACAAGGCATTACAAAACACCGATCCGAACTGGTACCATATCGAAGAAGTGGCGCCGGGCATTCATGTCATCGAAGAGCCCGGCTATGTGCAGAACTATCTGGTCAACGGGGATGAGCGGTCGCTGTTGATTGACACCGGCACCGGTCTGCAAAACATACGAGAGGTGGTGCGCCCCCTGGCCCGGCCGCAGCTGGATGTGGTCAACACCCACTGGCACTTTGATCACATCGGCGGCAATGCCCTTTTTGAGCGCGTGGGCATTGCGGCTGTCGAGGCGGCGCTGATCGAGCGCGACATTGAAAACGATGAACTGGTCCGCGTGCTCGGCCCGGGTTTTGAAACCCGGGATTTTGCTCTTCCCAAAGGGGTTCGGCTCGCGGATTACCGCATTCCGGGATCAAAAGCGGCCTTCACGATCGCCGACGGCGATCGTTTTGACCTGGGAGGACGGGTTTTAGAGGCCATCGCGACGCCGGGGCACACCCGCGGCAGCTTGTCTTTTCTGGACGACCTAAGCCGCTGTCTCCTGACCGGCGATTTCGCTTATCAGGACACCTATTTTCTCCATTTCGAAGAATCGGACGTCGACCGTTTCCTGGCCTCGCTGGACAGGGTGCTCGCCCGCCGGGCTGCATTCGACCGACTGCTGCCGGCCCACGGGCCCTATCCCCTGCCGGGGTCTTTTCTGTACGATGTCCGGAAGGCGTTTCGGAAAATCGCAGGCGGGGCCCCGCCGGACGTCGTCGACCACAGTTGGGGTACGCCAAGCCACCGCTATCATTTCGAAACCTTCGATGTGCTCGTCAAACCGCCGGGAACGGAGGGCGTGCGAATTTTCGCTTGACGGATTCCCGAAATTTTCATGCGAGATGGGCGACGGCAGCAAATGAACCAATGTTTTTGCCGCCCTACCTGAATTGTAATTTAAAGACGATGCATGAAAATTTATGTTTTTAAAAGAAAACAATAAATTATGTTAATCCAACCAATCCAACCAATCCAACCAACTCAACCAACTCAACCAACTCAACCAATCCAACCAACGCAACCATTCAACGAAAATCCGGGCGCCTCCCGGCCGGCGGGTTGGCGATACCGAGGGCATCGCAGATAAAGTCCATGTTTTTTGACAGGAGGGTTTTGCGCCGTTCGCCGATGAAGCGGACGTTCACCACTACCGCCGCCATCACGGTCAGCAGTTTGACGCGCTGAAACAGGATGTGGTGAAGCCCCGGGGGAAAGCAGCCGGCGGATGGCAAAAGAGAGCAGCAGGCATCCCAGCGGCGGCAGCTCCGGCCGACGGTGTGTGCATATCGGGGAAGGACGTTACGCCGGTGGGGCCCGTTAAGGCGGCCGTCTATAAATGCCTGCAGCATCCGTATCAGAAAACAAACGTGGACACGTAATAGATCACTGTCTTTGAAAGAACGCATCTGCTGAGGGTGCGCACCGAGTCTGATCATGATATGGCCTTTCCTTGTCCGCCGGGTTCAGCCGGCGCCGTGCAGGGGCGTCGGCAAAATGACGGCGGTGACGATACAATAATGCTGAAGCAAAATCCGCGCCAACCAGAACGCTAAAAAACCTTTATGATAACAATGGCTTGTGAAATATGTGTTGATTCGTGACGGATATTGTGAAAAAAAGGTAAGTTGTCTTGCGCATAACAGGGTAATCATTGTGACAAAATCCGCCGCCGCATCAGGGCCTCCTACAGTCGAAAAATCACCATTTTCCGGAAGAAGTCTTGCTTTAAAGGTGCAGGGGGTGTAATTATTCATATTTAAGCCAATGTGCACCAGCGGACAGCAACCTTCGACAACAGGTGAGGTTTTTTTCAGTCATGAAACGTGAAGCGGAAGTCCGGCGGCAGACGGCGGAGACAGCGGTCGATGTCGTTCTGTCGATCGAGGGCCGGGGACGGCACGCGGTGTCGACCGGCATTCCCTTTTTTGACCACATGCTGCGGCTGTTCGCGGCACACGGATTTTTCGATTTAAAGATTGCGGCCAAGGGGGATATCGAGGTTGACTTTCACCACACCATGGAAGATGTGGGCCTGGTGCTGGGAGAGGCTTTCGACCGTGCCCTGGGCGACCGCAAGGGCATCCGCCGGTTCGGGTTTGCTCCGACGCCCATGGACGAGGCCCTGGCGCGGGTCACCCTCGATTTGTCCAAACGTCCCTATCTGGTGTATCACATTCCACGATCCGTCCGCACCGCCGATGATTCGTTTCTCAGTCTTGCCAAAGAATTTTTCAGAGCCTTTGCCACCAGAGGGGGCATGAATCTCCACATCGAGGTGCCATACGGCGAGAACAACCATCACATCTCGGAAGCCATTTTTAAATCCACGGGTCGCGCCATGGATGCCGCCTGTACCATTGATGAACGTCTGAGCGGTGTGCTGTCGACCAAAGGAACGCTTTAACGCGCCGTTTTTTCGGCCAACCGTTTACCGGCACCGCATGCCATGAAGTGTTTGAAACCCATTTTGCTGCTGACGGGCCTGTGTCTTGTCGGCGGTTTTTTCTGCGCGTGCACGGCCTACGTCCGTGTCCAGCGGCCGGCGGGGCTGCAGCCGCCGCTTTCACCCGTCATGGTGCTGCCTTTCAGGCGCCTCGTGGCGCCGGAGATGGAAGAACGGTCTATCCCCTGCCGGCAGTGTCCGGAAGAGCGGATGGCCGGCGGCGTGCGCCCACAGGCTCTGGATTTTATGACGGATGTTCTGCGCCGCCGGCTGGACACGGCCGCCGGCTGGGAGGTTTTAGCCGCGACGTCGCCGAACGGCCTGCCGCCGGTGTCGGGACCAACCGCCCAGGTATTTGCGCGGAACGGCGCAATGATACTGGCCATGGCCCGGGAAAAAGAGGCCCGGACCGTCCTGTGGGGGACGGTTTATCGTTTCATCGAACGTACCGGGAAGGATTACGGCGTTCAATCACCGGCTTCCGTGGCCTTTGATCTTGTCCTTTTCAGTGTGGCCGATGAAAAGATCGTCTGGAAAGCCGAATTCGAAGAAACACAGCAGTCGCTTTTAGAAAATGTATTTTCACTGCAAATGTTCATCCGGAGAAGGGCGCGTTGGGTTACCGCTGAAGAAATGGCCGCCACCGCCCTGAAAGACACCATAAAGAGGTTGCCGAATGTTGATGATTATTCCGGCCGTGGATTTGAAAAACGCTAAGTGCGTGCGGCTTCTGCAGGGCAGGATGGAGGACGAAACGGTGTTTTCGGATGATCCCGCCGCCATGGCCGTCCAATGGGATCAGGCGGGCGCCGAGGTGATTCATGTCATCGATCTCGACGGTGCTTTTCAGAAGAAGCCGCGGAATCTGCCATCCGTGCGCCGCATTGTGGAGAGCGTAACGGCGCGTGTTCAGGTGGGCGGCGGTATCCGCAGCATGCAAACCATTGAACATCTGCTCGCTGTCGGTGTGGAACGGGTCATCATCGGTACCGAGGCGGTGCGCAACCCCAAGCTGGTGGCCGAGGCCTGTCGTGCTTTTCCCGGACATATCATCGTGGGCATCGACGCCCGCGATGGGTTGGTGGCCATCGAAGGCTGGACCGAAACAACCGCGGTCCGCGCCGTTGATTTGGCCCGGCGGTTTGAAAATGACGGTGTGACGGCCATTAATTTTACCGATATCGCCAGAGACGGGATGCAAACCGGGCCCAACCTCGCGGAGACGGCGCGGCTGGCCAGGGCGGTGGATATTCCGGTGATCGCATCCGGCGGTGTCGCCGCGTTGGAGGACATCCGCAATTTGCTCAAACTGGTGCCGCTGGGGGTTGCCGGTGTGATCACCGGCCGGGCCATCTACAGCGGCAGTTTGGACTACGCAGCGGCCGTCGCCCTGGCAAGGGGTTCAACGCCGGATACCGCGGCCTAATGCGGACGGACGCTTGACAATGGCAGCGGGCATCATTAATTTGGTGTCAACGTCACAACTGTACAGCGATTCTTTCCGCACATATCCGGTCTGGAATGTGGGCAAAGGCACGTGGCCGGTCCATATCATTTGTCTGTCGGGTCTGGAAACACAAGCGAGCGCCATCCCGGGAGGGCATACCTGTTGTCACGGTTCATCTCCGACGAAAAATTGACGGAAATCAAACAGGCGGCCGACATCGTAGAAGTGATTTCCGAATATGTCATGCTCAAAAAGACCGGCAAAAACTACGTGGGCCTATGCCCGTTTCACACCGAAAAGACCCCCTCTTTTACGGTCACGCCGGAAAAGCAGATTTTCTATTGCTTCGGATGCCACGCCGGCGGTAATGTCATCAGCTTTCTGATGAAGCACGA
>Ga0180433_10010693_pt1 | contig 10994 bp, 14 predicted proteins | sample SS_ome_8_FD_132980 | JGI IMG/M metagenome (GOLD analysis project Ga0180433, IMG submission 132980) | Hypersaline lake sediment archaeal communities from the Salton Sea, California, USA - SS_1_D_1 metaG | ecosystem: Environmental > Aquatic > Non-marine Saline and Alkaline > Hypersaline >...
CAGCTAATTGTTCTCTCAGACTGTTGTGCTGACCGCGATGACGAGGTACATCGGGTGCTCATGGAGAAAGTTTTTACGCGGATGACAAAGGTGATTACGTCACAAGAGTTCATAGAGGCATTGGGTTAATTTAGTCTTTACACCTTCCTCCGATGAAACCTCAAGCTATACTCAAACTTCACTGAGCCAGCAAGTGGTATAATGGGATTTAGCTATCTGATTGATAACAGGGTCTGACTAGGATTTGGAGGAGATAGACATTGTCTAGAGCAGACATTGTATTCCGCTTGCAGTACTGCCTCTGATGCAACAATAGGGTAGATTGTTCTAGTCAGGTAACAAATACTCAGATTGTGACATCAGTTAACTTGGTGCGTACTTCAAACCTTTGCGGCAATTTCCTTAGCCCAACCCCTGATACTATCCCAATCGCGGGTATCATACAGTCCTGGCTTTATTTCTTTAAATCCCGCCTCTTCTATTTTGGGCTTGAAACTTGCTAAGGTTTTCCTGAATAAAAAGAACATTTTGTTAAAGTCCCAAATTCCTCCAAAGATGACCATGGAGATTGGATTAAGGTTATACTCTGCAGCTTTATCTTCGAGATATTGCTTCCTCGCCTTTTCAATTTCCTCTGTCTTCTTTTCATGCTCATGTAAAGCCTGAGCACCGGAGGACACGAAAATAGCCATTTTCTTATTCGACAGCTCTTTCTGGAACTTTTTCAAGAATTTCTCAGCGGCGCCAGTCCACTTAGCCATTTGCATTCCACTGCCGACGATGACCAGATCATATTCTGAAATATCTTTGACTTTTTCTTTTTTGGCATTGACTACTCTGACATCTAATCCTTCGCTTCGAAGGACTTTGGCAATTTCTTCTGAGGTGCTTTCAGTAGCCCCATAACGTGTTCCATACACAATAAGAACTTTTCTAGATATTTTCATCTCCTTCTTATTATGACATGTCAGCAATCTAAAGTCGCAAGGATTTTACCATCAGACCGAAGTCTTTGTCTTGGCAATCAAAACGATTTGTTGTTTTTCTTCCTCATTTTGGACTCTAGGTCTATTTCATCCCTCTTCTGTTATAGTAAGGTCTGATGTAATCATAGCATGGCTTGGTGCTTATTCTGATGCGAAGACGAGATGCAAAGTTATACCATCTAGTACACAGGGTGGGTAGTTAAGCAAGTTGCTAGAGGTGACTAGAGTGGTAGAAAGCTATCAAACAACATATCGCATTGTTCAGTGTTCCCAGTGGTGACTCTGGTAGATTGACATGAACTAAGGAGTCTCGGATCATCCCACCGTAGTCGATTTGTCCAAAAACGACTGAACCAATGTATGGAATAGAATACATATAAGACGTGCTCAAAGTGTGATATGAATGGATGCGATATAGACTCTTGGCATGAACGTTTATTGGGACTATAATCATTCTGTTAAATACGTGAATGAGAAGGATTATGATGGGCCGGGTTATCGACACTTACATCGACATTACTGCGCCGCCTAGTCGCGTGTGGGAAGTGCTCGTTGGCTTCCCTACGTGGAAGGAGTGGAACCCGTTCATTCCGTCAATAACCGGAAAACCGGAGGTGGGAGCCTACCTTCGGATTATCGTCTCTCCCCCTGGCATAAAGTCGATGGAATTCAAGCCTAAGGTCTTCGTTGTCCGGCCCGGCGAGGAAATGATCTGGGGCGGCAGCTTCCTCCTATTTGTTTATCGCGGTGACCACATAATGTCGCTCGAGCCACTACCCGGCGGTGGAACACACTTCCGGCAACGCGAGCGATTCCGCGGACCTATGGTGCTCTTGATGGGCGGAATGTTCAAACCCACGGAAGAGGGCTACCATCAGATGAACGAGGCTCTTAAACGACGCGTCGAGGGTGGTTATGAAAGCCGACCATGGCTAGTGTAGCCACGCGAAGGTTACTGAAAAGACTCTTCCTGAAAACAGGCAGTGACTATTGCGAAAGGTTCTAGGTATCGTCCACTTTGTATGCAACAGACCTGCATAATGTCACACTTACTTGTCTTGTTGTTACCTCATTATACGAAATGGCAGAATGTTAACTTAGTGATAGCAAGGAGGAGGGGGAGAGTGGAGGTGGGGAGGGGTGTGGTGGGGGGGTTAGCTGGTGGTTTTAACACCTTTTCTTAGGCCTCTCAGGTGTATTCTAGAGGGAATTCAAGGGATATTAGTCAATTACTCCTGCTACAGATTGTGGATCATAACATCTGCACAAACTAGCCTTTTGTTACTTGATTCCCTGGTCCCCTATCTGCACTCAGATACACCCTGCTTGCGACATCGAACGCAAGGTACAGGTTGTTATTATCGAAGTGGTATAATCACTTAATAGTTTCATCGGAGGGCATGACAAATCGATGTCACTTGGAAGGGAAAGAGGCCTTTTGCTCGCTACGTTGCTAGAGAATCCCGAGACAGTTATCTGTATTCACCTGCTGACCCGGAGTGACTGCAAGGTCTACATGTCTGGCGACCAACGTCTTGGATTAACGGCTGTTCTCCAACCGAAAGCGCTGCCGGCGGAACCGGTTGGTTTTGGTTCGGACGCCAATGCTATATGGCAAGCGCTCAGCCAGGTCAAAGGCTGGCAGTGTATTCTGGTAGACAAAGAGGTTACTCCCCTGCTTGCAAAAATCATCTCGAGCCAATTGAAAACACCTATCTGTTTCCTAGACGACATCTATCACGTCCCCCGGATGCAAGTTTTATCTTTCGAAAACGAGTCGGTACGCCGGTTGGTGCTTGACGACCTCTCGCTACTGGAGGCCTTGCCTCACGAGGCACAACCGGTCGGGTTTTGGGGAGATCTCCGGACATCACTGACAAATGGACTGGTAGCGGGTGCCATTGTCGAAGGTAAGGTCGTGGCCACTTCCTTTGTGGCCGCTCGTGCACAGCGATATGTCGATATCGGCGTATATACTCTGGAGAATTATAGAAGGCGCGGCTTAGCCGCAGCTGCTGCTTCGATTGTTGCACGATCAGTGCAAAGTGACGGGCTAGTTCCGGTTTGGGGCTGCGGTGCGCATAACCTCCCTTCGCTCAAACTCACCCGGAAGCTAGGATTTGCCGAGGTTTCGAGGCGCACATATGTGATTATCGAAAAGTATCTGGCGGACGTCTCGAGGCGGACATATCCTGAGCACAGTGAAAGAGAAGGTAAAGCCGCTACATGAAACAGTTCCTCCATTTGGGGTAGAACTGAACAATCGCGTATATTGTTGGCTAGTAGCTACCTGTTTTGTTCAGTGAGTAACAGTCACTCGCTTTATTACCTGGCTACGCAGAACAAGAGATTTTTACCCGCTAGATTGTTATGCTAGGCAAATAGCTAGCAGCGCACTTGCCCTCTCTGGTATATATTTGCTAAGATCTTCTTCAGAAAGGAGGCAAGCGTTTCCTGCCTTTTTTCGATACTGAATGGGGTTCAGGTGGTCGGAGGTTCAAATCCTCTCACCCCGATTTTGAACTTAAGAAAAAGTGGTCAGCCCACCTGAGTCGCTGGAAAAAGCAAAGGTGGCTAAATATAGGCTAGACCACCTGAATCGGTAGAAATGAGGCGGATCCGCAAAATGTGTACTTTCCGAATAACTATCTTTTGATCCACTTTACCTCGCTGTGGGGCTGTAATATTGTTAGAAATTAGTCGGCTTACAAGACAACCGCTGAAACTTCAACCGGCTGTGATACATTGGTAACTGATACACTTTCGCTAACAGCTAATTTAAACTGTTGCTCACCCTCAAGTGAACTGATAAAAACGAGATAAGCAATTTTACCCACATTCTCAATCACGGCTGTCCTGCCATTCCTTCGCAGGCATGATTAGCCTATCCACCATCTTGATTGTGGCTTCATTGGCTATGGTATCAGACAAGACATGCTCTAGTGCCCAATGCGTCAGCTCCCAAATTTCGTTACTATAATAAACTTCCAGGCTTGCTGCTCAATTCCGCGAAATACTGCCTGTGTTAGTTCGTCTACGCTCCGAACCGCTAGTGTATTGCTGATTTTGCCATCGTAGCTTGTGTAGCTAAGCTGCTCCAGCACCAATTCTCTTAGGCTGTTTAGTGGGCTTTGGTCTTCACCTGCGCTGCTGCCATTTCTTTTATTTTTCGCTTAATTCCCTATGACGGGGAATAATCCCAAAGATTCTTTCTTTGGACAAACCTGAGATGTAATGAGAAATTCCAACACCTAGAATGTAGGTTATTCCCCTTGTCTTGGTGTCTTCATAGGTTTGGAATTCCTTTTTGCCTATTTTCACTGCTCTCCTTTCTTGTCGTTACTTATCATTAAGTAGTATGCAATATAATTAAGTTGCCTTATGGAGTTATTAACCATATGGTCTCTTCAGTATAGTCGTTAGCCTGATATAGTTAATTACGTGAATCTAAGTCAACTATTGTGGCCGAAACCTGGTAAGTTCTAGCCATGGCCTGCGGTCTGTTGCCAGCTTTTAACTGCCTGCTTACAGGACTCACAGGTGCAGTTTACCATGGTTTAGAATTTCAAACACCAGCTTATTTAAATTTTAGCACACACCAAAGGAAATAGCAAACTGCCCCAAGTACCGGGAACATTCCAGCCTGTGTCTCAACAGGATTACTGACTGATACTGAGCTACATATCCGTTTGCCTGATTGCGGAATTAAGTCTAAATCCCAGTCGTCATCCGCATCTTCGTAATTGTCACCTAAAATGTCACCCCAGGCCATGCTCAAAGCAGTACTTCTATCATAGCCTTGGTCTCTTAGTTCAGCTGCTCTGGACATGACTAGAGATTTAGTTTGGTCTGACTCATATTCAACAAGTTGCAATGTTTCTATGTATCTTCCTTATAGTCATTTCCAAAGTAGTTGTATTGCGCCACGATTTCCAAAATCGGCAGCACTATACGTTTGCTCAATATCCAAGATGTGGATATTCGATGGACAATCTGGCTCAGCTAATACTTGGCTAATGACTGAACCTAGCTCCTGCAAGCTTAGTCCTTTAAGACCTGACAATTTCCATACTTGCTCATTGTCCTTAGCTAACTTTATCATTTTTACCTCCATTTTCTTCGTGCTCCACAGCTTCACACATCATATCGAGCACATCGTCAGCTGCGCCGATAGCAATAATTGCACTCAAATTAATTAATTTATTATAGACAAATGGCGGTTTTTAACACGTGGTCGGAGTTTATTACATACATTCTTACATCTGAATAGAATCTAACTTCTTGTATCGTGCAACATGGTGGGGAATTAGGTGATGCACGTGAGTCATTTATACAAGGTGTACTTCAACAAATTTTGCCAAGCACTCATGAGATTAGGAGGGGCGAGATAGTTGACAATCTAGGCAAACATTCAAGGCAAACTGATATTGCTATTGCTGCCCGTGATTTTCCGGCACTTGTCCTACCTAGCGGGTCAAAAATATATCTAATAGAGGCAGTTCATGCAACGGTCGAAGTTAAAAGTGAACTCGATGGCTACACTTTAAGTGAAGCATTAGAAAATTGTGCTTCAGTCGGCGACCTCTCTACGAACTTTGTATAGGGCACACTCGAAAAACTAGCTCATGAGCGTGGACTTGAAAGAGTTGCACCTGGGACATACAGACACAACAATCAGCTAGAGACTGTTCATTTCGACTTATTAGCTGAATCGTCCAGTTACATTTTTAGCTTTACAGGATATAAAGTGTCAGCGATAGACATGTGTGCAACCATTAGTAACTGGGTAGAACAGAGTAAGAAGCAAAGCGACCTAGCTATGAGAAATTTCCTCGCAGTTATTGCCGCAGAGGGATGTGTTGCCTGGAGAACCGACATGCCATATTCAACAGCCTCCAATGTGATATGCCTTGTTGGGCAAAGAACTCCCGCGCCTTGATTTCAAACTCTCTAGATACATAAGTATTACTTATCGCTCCTTTACGTTGAAAAGGGCTATCCATTTATAACCTCCTGATTTGCATTCTCACATAGTTTCTATCTCACTTAATTTATTAGTTAAAAGTTGCCTAATATCGATACTACCTATGGCAAGTTAAACTATTCTTTCAGCTTGGCAATTATACGCTTCTGATAAGCTACCAACAAAAACAAGGCTTGGGCGAATAGTGAATTTTACACTACAATGAGAAGTCACAACATACTATATGTCGCTGTCTCGATAGTCATTCTTCCTGCGATTGAGATCCTTCCCTTCTCGTCTCCGCTTAAAAGTATATTGGTTGATGAAACGAAAGGGAATGCCTCGCTCATCAAGATAGTAAGTTATATTTCGCCAGTAGTGACCTTCCGTCTCGATGGCGAATATGACACCTCGGCAACCGGATTTCACCATTTCCATCCTGGCTCGGTCCAACATCATTTCCAGACCTTCCCGATTGTTGCCGAACTTTAATTTGGCTTGGGTGGTGAAATCTTGGGTTATCACCACCGCGACATGCCTCTTTTTGTGTGGGTCGACTCCTACGACCAAATATCCCTCCGGTATTTGCTTTCGTTTTCTGGCTGCTGTATTATTCATCTGATATAGCTCCTCCTACGTTAGATTTGGTGTTAAGCCACACCATCCACTCTATTGTAGCCGGAGCTGTCTTCATTAGTTATTCCATATACTAAAACATCATTTTGTTTAATGAGGGGATTAAAGACCGAAGCTGATCGGACTCATAACCCAGAAGTTATGAGCGCAAAACCCTATTCCTAAACCAATTCAAATATAGTCGTAAAAAATTGGGTCTCAGCCAGCGGAATCCCCGACGTACTCCGCAATTCCAGCGCCGCACAAAAAACCATTGACAATTTCCTGGATATTAGTTCAGCTTCTTTTTGTCAAGGCAATTCACCTTCTACGCACGAAGAAAATCACAAGTCCCACTACTACTACCGCCCCTATAATTCCGGCAATTAGCAGCCAGTTGATTGATGGTTTCTCCTCAAAGTTGGCGGTTATGGCGTAGTCGCTGTTCATGGTAATGTTGGTGGAGGCAGCGTCAACATGGGCTATGGTATCCACATCGCCAGTCCAGTTGACAAATCTATATCCTTCTTCAGCCTCGGCGACCAGATTAACCCCTGTTCCTTGGTCATATGTGAAAGTCCCCTCACCGGGAGCGGTTACCGTACCTCCAGCTGTGCTGGAAATGGTCAGGTCAAATTGAGGTGTCATCTGCTCAAAGTTGGCGGTAACGGAGTAGTTATCACTTATGGTGATGGTGGTGGTGGCATCCTCGACATCGGCAATGGTGGCAATATCGCCAGTCCAGTTGACAAATCTATATCCTTCTTCAGCCTCGGCGATCAGGTCGACCACCATGCCGCAGTCATAGGGGAACGTACCTTCTCCTGGGGTGGTTACCGAGCCGTCGGCTGTGCTGTCTGTTGTAAGTTCGTAGCTCACGAGTACAAAGTTAGCGGTGATGAAATAGTCACCGTCTATGCTGATATCGGTTGAGGCGTCGTATGCATCGGCGACGGTGCCAACATCACCGGTCCATTCGCCGAACTCGTAGCAGGTATCAGCCTCGGCCACCAGGTTGACTACCTCACTCTCGCAATATGCAAAAGTCCCCTCGCCGGGAGCGGTTACCAAACCGCCAGTAGCGCTGGAGATGGTTAGATGATATGACCCGGGGGGGTCGTCTGACAGGGTTTCCAGAATCCAGCCGCCGACATTGCACTGCCCCTCGTCGTTATTTCCCGTGGCGACCACTGTGCCGCAGTTCTTAAGCCCCACCGTGTGCCAGCCCCCTGCGGCGACCTGGACGATGTTCGTCCAGCCGCCGACATTACACTGCCCTTCATTGTTCCTTCCCGTGGCGACTACGGTGCCATCCTCCTTAAGCCCTATTGTGTGAGCGCGGCCTGCGGTTACCAGTTGGATGTCTGTCCAGCCATCTACGTTGCACTGTCCCTCATCGTTATTTCCCGTAGCGACCACATGCCCGTCGTCCTTAAGCCCCACCGTGTGAGCGTAGCCTGCAATGACCAGCATAATATCCGTCCAGCCGCCGACGTTGCACTGCCCTTCATTGTTCCTTCCCGTGGCGACTACGGTGCCACCCTCCTCAAGCCCTACAGTATGAGCCCCACCTGCGGCTACCTGCTCAATGCCCGTCCAGCCGAGGACGTCGCACTGCCCCTGGTCGCTCTTTCCCGTGGCGACCACATGGCCGTCGCCTTTAAGCCCCACCGTGTGCCAGTCGCCTGCAACGACCAGATCTATGTCGGTCCAGCCGCCGACGTTGCACTGCCCTTCATTGTTCCTTCCCGTGGCGACTACGGTGCCACCCTCCTCAAGACCCACCGTGTGACTAAAGCCCGCGGCTACATGTCCGATATCCATCCAGCCATCAACATTGCACTGTCCATCGTCGTTATTTCCCGTGGCGACCACGGTGCCGTCGGGCCTAATCCCCACTGTGTGGCGCCCGCCTGTGGCTATCGTGCACGACAGGTTCAGTACTAGTATCATTAGAGCTACAGACAATAAAACCTTCAAGATCAACTTTCTATTTTTCATTACTACCTCCCGTTATCAACAGTATAACACATCGTAACGTGGTTGCTTGAATGTTGCAAAGTCCCACCGTCCTCGCATCACCCCATACCCCACTCAAAAACCCGCAACACCGCAATAATACGCGCGGGAGGTGAACAGGATAACACAAGTAGCCAGATTGTGATTTCAGCGAATTCAGTAGGATCTGATACAATGATTCCTTTGCTTTAGAATGAGCTATGCGGGTAACTCAGATAATTAGACAAAAGGTGCTGATTCGGAATCTTATATTGGCGACCAGCATATTTTTTATCACTCTTGTGTTAGGTGTGCTGGTCGGTCAGAGTACCGCTGAGGGGCTTATAAGACAGTTCGATGGTATACTACAGCCCTTGGCATCAATGGGTAACCTGTCTCCCCTATTGTTCTTAATAATATTCATCAACAACGCAATCAAGGCTCTTGGGCTAGTTTTCTTGGGTATCCTACTGGGAGTGCCGCCAGTACTCTTCATAGGCCTAAATGGCTTTATCATCGGAGGCTTCAGTTCCGCGCTTGAATCAATCAACGGATGGCGATATGTTGTAGCTAGCTTTGTACCGCATGGTGTGATCGAGATTCCAGTGATCTTACTAGCCACCGCTTTGGGTCTCACGCTAGGTATGGAATCACTTAAGTGGCTAGTACGAAGAGACAGTCGAGTCAAATTACAGTTGTCAGATTGTCTTAAAGTGTACTTGAAGGTGATTCTTCCTGGGCTTGCCGCTGCAGCCATCATAGAGGTCTTCGTTACCCCCTTGCTAATGGGGTTAGTCAATGTTGGCTAGCTTGGCTTCTGTAAATATCCCCGCAGACAAATGTGAACAGGCTTAACAACCTTCTCCCATTATGTTGTGGTTTTTCAATAGAGATTCAGTCACTAAAAGAATACTGAGATAACTTCTTTGGACGCTCGAGAGCCTTAGCTGCTACACAATACATCGAAAAGTTTACTTGGATTGGTTGCATTGGAACCTGTCTCACACGTTAATATACTTCAAATGGATGTCCCCATGTGTTTGAATAGACGAATTCCTATAAGACTTTTCTAGTGCGTTGCTCCAATCTCTCTTTGGCTGCCTCCGCATATGATTCCGCGGCCGGGTATGCTAGGGGAGTAGCGATCACAAATCTTACTTCGTGTGGGATGTCTAATGCGTCTTTTAGCTTGCCTTCATTCAGAGCCGCCATTGGATGCGTGACCAATCCAAGGTCAGTCGCTGCCAAGAGCATATTTCCCACCGCTAAGCCGACATCGAACAAATAATATTCTCTCCCGTCAATAACTACGTCATCGCTAGGGTTGGCACAGGCAATGATGATAACTGGCGCTTGCTTCACTTCCTGGTTTGTCTCAAAGAATATACTGCTGACCAGAGCCTCGACAGCTTCTCTGCCCTGAACCACAATAAAGCGCCACGGCTGTCTATTACGCGCTGAAGGGGCTAGCCGGGCAGCGTCTAGGATTTTAACTATTTTCTCGGGCTCAATCTCGCGTGACGAAAGACGAGCCTTTAGACTTGCCCTCTTATTAATTGTTTCTAACGTTTCCATATTACCTCCTTAGTAACGTCGCTACTTTCTTTCGCTTATATTGTATGAGACTTACCATCACAACTTCAATCTATCAGTATAGTGCGGCAACAATCCTTGTCTGTATGAACCGTCCCAAACACATGGTCAGTGCTTAACTGACGGCTGTATTTCACAAACTAATGATGAATGGGACTAAGTCGGAGAAAAGGCGGAGAATAAGCGGAGAGTCAAGTATAAATTGAGTGAATACTGAGTGGAAACAAGAGTAGGAATAACTTTAAACTGAAACGCAAAATTAATTAAAAAGCAACATATGAGTTCCGAAGACACAATCTAGCTGATAATGGGTAACAAAATGGCTTGTATTCTATTTGATAAGATTCAGTGAGTCTAAAGGTTTAGCATTAACATTACTATAGGTATTGATTGCGTTTATCCGCAATATCTTCTGGGTAGCCTAACATAGGGAGATGCGGCGACAATTATCTCTATTGGAACCCCGGTTATTTCCTCGGCTCGGGCAGCAATTTTTGCAGCCTCTCTTGAGGCACCTCTAGCAAAGATGGCTCCGCTGGTGGCCGATGTAATGAATAGATTTGAACTTTCGTTTGTTTTATTTCGCCAACCCTTTCCATCCATGCTCTTATCTCGTCGTCACCAACATTTTGAATGCGCCTATCTATAAACATTGTTTCAGAGTAACATTTTCTAAAGAGCATAAGCCATTCAATATAACCTCATAATCAACTCCCCCACAAGGCCGATTAAGTTTTTTAAAGGTCTCTAACGTGCCCGTATCCAGTTTCATTATCCTGTAATTCAGGTTAGCTAAGGCTCGGAACACTTTTTCACCATCAATTGTTGACGCGTTTGAC
>Ga0180433_10010694_pt1 | contig 10992 bp, 12 predicted proteins | sample SS_ome_8_FD_132980 | JGI IMG/M metagenome (GOLD analysis project Ga0180433, IMG submission 132980) | Hypersaline lake sediment archaeal communities from the Salton Sea, California, USA - SS_1_D_1 metaG | ecosystem: Environmental > Aquatic > Non-marine Saline and Alkaline > Hypersaline >...
ACGTTCGTGCAGAAATTGCTTGACATTCCACTCCTCGGTGTTACAACCTCTTTCCATGCCACGCTTACCAAGATTAGACGCCCCTGGTGTCCTGCATCATGTCATGGGCAGGGGAATAGAAAAAAGAAAGATATTCTTAGACGCAAGGGATCGAAATGATTTCATTTCTCGAATAGCCGAGTCGGCGAGGGATGATTCCATGGCCGTCTATGCCTGGGCATTGCTTCCAAATCATTTTCATCTGCTCTGTAAAACACTTAAGCGTCCCTTGTCATTGAGTATGCGGAGGGTGCTAACCGGATACGTGGTCAACTTTAACAAGCGTCGCAAGCGCCACGGTCATCTCTTCCAGAATCGATATAAATCTATCGTTTGCCAAGAAGATGCTTATCTGAAAGAACTTGTGCGCTATATTCATTTGAATTTGATACGAGCCGGTTTGGTTAAAGATATCAAAGACCTAAACAGGTCTCCCTGGTCGGGGCACTCGGCATTGATGGGAAACATGGAACGAGACTGGCAGGACACCGAGTATGTCCTGTCCTTTTTTGGAAAAGGTCGTGCCGCCAGGAGGAACTATCTAGAATTCATAGAAAAGGGAGTCGCTCAGGGGAAAAGACCTGAGCTGGTAGGTGGTGGGCTGATAAGGAGCTTAGGTGGGTGGGCTGAAGTATTAGGTGCGAGGAGGCGTGGCGAAAAGCTGGCATCGGACCAAAGGATCTTGGGCGACGGCAAATTTGTTGAGGCTGTCCTGTCTGAGATGAACGAATTTGAGAAAGAGAATTTGAGACTGACGCCGAAGAGGGTGGATCTGGCGACATTGGCTGAAAGGGTCTGTGACGTCCACGACGTCTCACTTGCCGAAGTTCGATCCGGGAGCCGAAGACACGAAATCATAGAAGCTCGTCGCGTGTTATCATGGCTGGCAGTAAAGGCGCTGGGTTATTCGGGAGCCGAGGTGGCTCGGTATCTCGGGGTAACGACTTCATGTGTCACCAGGGCCGTTGAGCGAGAGAAAGGGCTGGACAAAAAGGCGTACCTTTAAAACGTTGTGCACGCTCTGCACGAAGTCCCCCCATTTCATGTGGAGGTAAAGGACATGAAGATTCTGGCAGGCGTTTTGTTGGTCTATGGTGGCGTGGTCATGGCATTCCATGAGTTATTTCTTCGTTACGAACTAGGTGGTGAGATCAAACCATCTGTTTATCGTCGGTACGTAAAACTCATGGAGAGCCCGTTCACTGCCTTGGCAGCCCGCGTTGGGCTCTGTGCAACCATTGTCTACTCCATCTTTTTCGCCGTGTATCACTTTGACTGGACGGTTGGCTTAATCTCTTGGGTTGCCGTAACCCTTGTTTGTGGACTTGTATGCAAGGTTCTGACAGGCTTTTTCCCTTTGGTGCTGATCTCGGGTTTTGTCTGTCTGGTGGTAGGCTATTACATTGCCCTGAACGTGCTCTATACCTTTCCGTAACCCCGGAAAGCCCGCCCCCCTGCCAAGCCTGCCCGCCATCGCGAGAGCTCAGGCGAGGCGGGCGGGCGAAGTGAAGCGGACAGGTCGAAACCAAAACAACTAATCACGAAAACACGAAAATCAGTTGACAACTCTTTTTACCTCCAAACGCGCCCTAAAATGCGCGATATTGGACATTTTAAAAGAGGTGTGATAGGTTTGATTTATCAGGAATTATTGAAGACCCTGCAGCAATCTGCAGGGAATCTTCGACCGTAAGGAATAGGACTCATTTTATATACGCTCGCTAACCCCGCAGCATGCTGCGAGGAAGGCGCTCGCTTAATCGGTTCATCGAAAGGGATTAAAGAAATGGACGAACATTATGAAAGGATAGAAGCCCGGCCTGAGGTAATGCTGGGCAAGCCAGTCATAAAGGGAACGAGAATTCCTGTTGAACTTATTGTTCGGAAACTCGGGGAGGGTGCCTCTGTAGGGGATGTGCTTGACGGGTATCCGACGCTAAAAAAAGAAGACATTCAGGCTGCGTTGATTTATGCCGCAGATACAATGCGGGATGAAAGGGTCATACATCTGAAAACTGGAACCTAAATTGAGCGATTTGCAAGTTTGCCGAAGATACAAGGAAGATGTGTCGTTCCGTTATAGTGAACTATGCGGGAGGGCATCTGACGCCGTGGATGCGGGAAATCGGAAATCCCGGAGGGTTTCAACGCTTAGGTTAGGTGGAACTTAGTCTCGACAATCGCGGCCATGAGATTTCTAGCTGATGAGAGCTGTGATTTTGCTGTCGTTCGGGAGCTTCGATCGGGTGGACATGATGTAGTCTCAGTGTCTGAGAGTTTTCCCGGAGCTCCAGATCTTGATGTGTTGAAAGCAGCAGTTGAGGAACAACGTACATTGTTGACCGAGGACAAAGACTTTGGAGACTGGGTATTCTCACACGGAGAACAGGTAGCCGGTGTGGTATTGCTTCGGTTTCCTTCTAGTGCACGCACGCTCCTTGGCAAAAACATGGCTTCATTGGTCGGAGAACATGGATCGGAATTGACAGGGAGCTTTACCGTTCTTGAACCAGGACGGGCGAGGATTCGAAAGATAAGATGACGTCAAGTCGGTCAGCAGGCCCAGGCGCTATCCATCCTTTTTGCTCCCAACGTTAAAAAACCTTTGCATAATCCCTGCTCACTCGTTCATATGAGCCTTTTGATCCCACCAGAGTCCGGACTCGATCACTAAACCCTAAGAACTCGGCCTAAAGGCTTCAAACAGTTCAGAGCCGACGGCTCGGAGAGACGGGTCCCCAAAAAATTTCATAATGGCCGTTCAAATGAGTTATTGAAGATCCCTGTAGCGACTCGACTGAGCTCGTAGAAGTCATGCTGCGAGGAATGCGCTCGCTTTTACGGTTCAAAGCTCTCAGACAGGGGCTCCAAGTGAGGTGCGGTGATACGCTTCTCACCTCTTCAAACCGATGCTGTCTTGTTCCATCCTTGAATTTGGGTTGATTTACTCGAAGCGGCACCTATCCATGGTGCTGTGTTTCTTTCGTGCTTTCGTAATTTCGTGCTTTCGTGATTGTCTTTGTATTCTTCTGCCACAAAAGACACAAATTCCATCATTGAGGGCTCGGGGCGTGAAGCCGCCACAAGGTCGCGGAATCGTCACCCTTCCTGCACGTGTTTTACGAGATGACCAAGTTCGGGGAAGATGAGTTCTTCGCAGGCGAGTTTACAGGCCTTCAGGCTTCCCGGCATGCAGAAAACCAGGGTCTGGCCAACCAGGCCGGCCGTGGCCCGGGAGAGCAATGCCGCAGAATCGATGTCTTCGTAGCTCAAGTAAGTAAATAGGGCGCCAAAAGCCGTGAGTTCCTTGGTAAACATGGGTCGCACGGCCTCAATGGTGACATCCGCCGGGCCGATCCCTGTGCCCCCAGTTGCAAGGATCGCATGCGGACCGTGCTCTTCAATGACGCTGCGGACGGTGTCGGCGATGGTCTCCTGTTGGTCTGGAATCACTTGATGGAACACCACGTCATGCCCCTTTTTCTTTGCCCGCTTTTTGATCCATTGCCCGCTCTTGTCCTCGGCAAGACTGCGAGTCGTAGAAACAGTAACGATAGCAAGCTTGACCGACTTTGGTGTGCGGGCTTTATGTGCTTTGCTGCTCATGGCAGTTTTACCCCTTTAACCCCCCACCACGATGCGCTTTGAATTTGACCTTGTCAAATTCTTATCTAGTTTCCATCCATAAATGGCCCTTTTTCGCAATCTCAGCGTCAATCTGCGGGATCGCTTGTGCGACGTACCTCGGTACGCCTCCGCGCAATCCCTTGATTTTCTTGACCTTGCAAAAAATTGCTCATTTCTGAATTGGAAACTGACACCAGTGCCTACCTCCTTTTTGGGCGTTCGTGGATGTGCACTATCTAAATTTGACAGACTCACAAAAATTATTTTGCGAACGACATTGAGCATTTTGGGAAAAAGGCGCTTGACATGTTCAGCGTTAAAAAGGCCAACTGTCTGAGGGTGTTAGCCCGAATTTTGGCATTTTAGCTGAACATCTTAAGGGCGCCCAAAATGTTCACGGAGTGAGCAAAATCGACTTTTTACACGTTCATCAGAGACAAGCCTTGACAATATAACCTTTAAAGCTATAATATGCAAATGTATACATTGAAATATAGACGAAAAGCCAGAAATTATCTCGCACGTCTTCCGCTAAAAGTCAAAACCACGATTGTTGAAAATTTACATATGCTTTGTTCGAATCCAGACGCACCCTCACTTGATATTGACACCCTTAAAGGAAAAGAGGGATTTCGCATGAGAATAGGCCAGTACCGTATTATTTTTACTCGCGATGATTATAACTTTGTCATTGAGGTTGTAAGAATACGCCCACGGGGCGACATTTATAAGGGGTAACTATGGAATATCAAACAATTAAGGAAAACGGTAAAGTAAAATTTGTGGTACTGCCACTCAAATCATTTCAGGCTCTCCTTGAGCGCCTGGAGGATGAATCGGATTTGCGCGCCCTTCGAGAGGCCAAAGACGAGCCCCTGTATGATCAGAAAGAAGCAGAAGACTATATCTTTATGAATCCTGTTAAACGGGAACGGATCGAAAGAAGATGGACCCAGAAAGAACTTGCTGACAAAATCGGAGTGAAGCAGGCTAGCGTTGCAAAATGGGAGCGGGCAGGTGCCGTTTATCGCAAAAAAACAAGAGAAAAATTGGCAAAGGTCTTCGGCATAAGTGAAGACAGTTTTCTATAACCCCTTAAATCAAAACGCCCCCTTTTCGGCGAACCCACCCGATTCCAAAATGGGGACACATATTCTGTGTAAGTTCTGTGCGAACGTCCCCTAAATGCAGTCCTTATATACGCTCGCTAATCCCGCAGTAAGCTACGGGGAATTCGCTCGCTTAATCGGTTCATGAAACAGACACTTTCAGCCGGATGCGGCCACGGGTTCAATTGCATCCAATTTGGAGGCAGTCTCTCCCCGCATAGCATGCCACACATCCCAGGCCAATTGACCGTTTAGCCATAGTTCCGGAGACGTTCCAAATAGCCTGGACAGGCGCAAACCCATATCCGTGCTAATCCCTTTTCTGCCGTTTACAATCTCGCTGATGTGCTTGCGGGAAACGCCGATTCTCCGGGCAATTTCCGTTTGCGTCATGCCATACGGCTTCATAAATTCTTCCAGCAATATTTCTCCTGGATGGATAGGCGGCCGGTTGGTTGGCATTTTCATAAGTACACCCTTTCAATGATAGTCAACGATTTGAAGATCCCTGCAGCAATCTGCAGGGAATCTTCGACCGTTTGGAACTTTTTCGTTTGAAACTTCAAACACAGCCCGACACGACTTCGTTGCCTTCTTACCCAAATCAGCCTTGAGTAAAAATAGGTCTAAGTACAACGGGAAATGATTCCAAATGGGGACACATATTTTGTGCACGTTCTGCACCAACGTCCCCTAAATGGTAAAAAACGGGGTAGAACTTTATTGCAAAGAGACGTGCTTCACTACACCCTGGCCCGGTTCGTCGATCTCCTCCGTCGATCTTGTTTCCGACGCCCCGGTTTCCTCCAGTGTCCTGATCTTCCACTTCAGGCCGAACCAAGCCGGTTCGTATTCCGGTACAATGTCTTGGAGCTTCCTCCTAATCTTCTCGGCATCCTGATCACGGGCCAGTCTCACGAGGTCGTCGATATTGCCATTCAGCAATTGCGGGTTACATGTTGTGCCCTCGAGCACCATAATCTTCTTATGGGTCGTGGGAAGAATGCCTTCTCCGTCAGTGATCAACTCTTCGTAGAGTTTTTCCCCGGGTCGGAGGCCGATATACTCGATCTTGATGTCTTTTGCCGGCTCAAACCCGGACAGCCGGATAAGATCGCGGGCCATATCATCAATCTTGACCGGCGTACCCATATCAAGGATAAAGATCTCGCGACCCTCACCCATGGCACCGGCCTGAAGGATGAGTTGGCAGGCCTCTGGAATGGTCATGAAATAGCGAGTGACCCGCGGGTGGGTGACAGTCACCGGCCCGCCTGCTGCAATTTGCTTCCTAAAGAGCGGGACCACACTGCCAGCACTTCCCACCACGTTTCCAAAACGCACGGTGATGAAACGGCTATGGGATGACCCATGGCCGTTGCCGCACTGCACAAGCATTTCCGCCACCCGTTTGGATGCGCCCATGACATTGACGGGACGCACCGCCTTGTCCGTTGAAACGAACACAAAACGTTCCACGGCGAACTTTGTGGCCATATCGATCAAGTTTCTTGTACCGCAGATATTGTTCTTGACCGCCTTCCAGGGATGAAGTTCCAGCATGGGCACGTGCTTATAGGCCGCGGCATGAAAGACCACATGAGGCTTCGAGGCCTCAAAGGCCTTTTCAAGCTGGCGCCTGTCTCGAATATCCGCAAGTTGAGGGACAATCTTCACGTTGTGAAACCTGCTTTTAAGCTCCAGCTCAAGTTCATATAGGAGGCTCTCCGCCCTCTCATACAAGACCAGTCTCTCGGGCCGAAACCGGCAGACCTGCCGACACAGTTCCCAGCCAATGGAGCCGGCTGCGCCCGTGACCAGGACCCGCTTGCCTTCGATGGTGGCGCCAATGCGTTCCTCATCCAGCTTGACCACATCACGACCCAAAAGGTCCCGGTAAGCCACATCTCGAATGCCGTTGACCGTTACCTTGCCGTTGATGAGTTCACCGATACCTGGCATGGTCTTGAATCTTATCCCGCTCTCCTTGCAGTGGTCCACGATCCTGCGCATCTGCCCGGCGTTTGCCGATGGAATGGCGATCAGAGCCTCATCAGCTCGAACACGCCGTGCAATCGCCTTAATGTCTCCCACCGGACCCAAGACGGGGACACCATGGATCTTCATCCCTGCTTTGGCCCAATGATCATCAAGGAATCCAACCACATGGTATTTAAGCCGCGTATTGTCATGGATCTCTCTGAAAATCTTCTCTCCACAGTCACCGGCGCCAATAATCAGGAGGTTCTTGGAATCAGAAGGTTTTCTTCTCCCAGACCGAAAAAGCATGGTAGCGGCACTTCGGAAGGACTGATCGTCACTGATCATCTCATAGTAAATCCGGACGCTCAGCCGAAATGCAGAGATAAACAACATGGTGAAGCATCCATCAAGAATGAACACAGACCGGGGAAAACCTTTAAACCCAGTTGCAAAGAGAACAAGGCTCACAATAAGGAGAGAGCTGACGCCAGCCGCCTTGATAATATTCAGAAGATCGCTGAGGCTGGTGTAACGCCACACGCCGCGGTAGAGATCAAAGATGTAGAAGGTGGCGAGCTTGATCATCAGCATTAGCGGCAGCATCGCCTTAAATAGGACCCATGGCTCTTCCGGGATCGCAAAGTCGAAGCGCACTGAGTGGGCTGCATACCAAGCTGCAACCAGGAGCAAGCCATCTGTACCCAGGATGACTAAGAAATTCCGGTACAACAGTCGACTTTTCAAGATTTGCCTTTCAGGTTATCTCCACGTTTTGACTGGGAATGAATAGACAGTAAGGATCGACCCTTGAGTCGGTCCTGGATGTGAGTACTCTCCCCTTACACCGTTAGTGCAGGCCTGTCAAATGGTTTGACGGGTCCCTAAAAGTTCCTTTTAAATTTAGATGGTTACAGGCTGTTTAAATCTCCTGTCCAATGAAGGAAATCCCTAGTTCGGCGCGATCCATTCCATTTGTGAGAGGAAACGTTTTATCCAAATCAACCTCGAACAAAAATGGGCAAAAGTAGAATGAGACGTTGTATTAAAATGGAGTTTAAGATTTTGTGCACGTTCTGCAAACACACCCTAATATCGGCTTGACTCACGCCATGAAACCGTGTATGATTTTGTCATACTATTTTGGAGGTGTCCCATGAAAATGAAGAAGACACGCAGAGCCGTGACCATTTCCATGCCGCAGGACATAGCTGAACAATATGACAACTTGGCAAAGAGGCTTGCAAGAAACAGGAGCGTTCTCTTTAGAGAGATGTTTCTCACTTACAGGAGACAGATCCTGGAAAAGGAGTTTCGAGAGATTCAAACATACGGGGCCCAGTTGGCACGCAAAAAGGGGCTTCTCACAGAGGCTGATGTAGAGAAACTGGTCTTTGAAGGACGCTGATCTTGAGGGTCGTTTTTGACACCAACATCTATATCTCTGCCTTCGTCATACCCGGAGGCAATGCAGAAAAGGCTTACCTTGGTGCCATGAGTGGGAATTGTGAGCTTTACACCTCCGTTGCCATCCTTACGGAGTTGGCCCGCAAGTTGGAGGAAAAATTCGGCTGGGAAAAACCAAGAATTGTTCAGCTTATCAGGGCCATTTCCGATGTCGCTGTTGTCTTGAAAACGACACCTTGTCTCAAAGTGTTATCAGATGAACCGGATAATCGGATCTTAGAGTGCGCCTCAAAGGCAGAAGCAGAGCTCCTGGTCACAGGCGACAACCATTTGCTGAAACTGGAACAATACGAAAGTTGCAAAATCGTCAAGCTGTCCGCTTATCTCACGATGCTTCATCAAACGCCCTAAGAATTACAATTCTCTTCCTTTAAGCCTGAAAAATAGAAAACCCATTTTTCCTCCAGTTGCTTTCCCAAAACAGCCTTGACCAGCTGCGCGTAGAAGGAAAATGAGTCAATGATGGTTGGATCGACACGCAGATTTTAGGCAATTTCTGCAGACGCGGTAGGAATGCCGGTTGCTCGGCACCCCCCGCCCAGATCCGTACGTGAGGAACTACCTCATACGGCTCCTACCTCGGGTGGGTGACGCAAAACCGCTCGTCGGGATATGGGTGTAACCTTTTTGCCGTGGGTATCCATGTCTTGACTAACCGTTGAAACCTTTCCCATGTAAGTCTTCGGGCCTTGTGGCTGCGTCGCCTTAAGGCAGCAAACCACGCCTTTATGACCTGGGTGCGAAAGGCATCTGTCCTTGGCCTGTTGCCGGGAACTCCAAAGTAGTTGAGGTGGCCCTGCATAACTGAGCGCAACCACTTGCCTTGCTCGGCAACTGGCTCATGTCTACAACTCATGATGGCTTGCCTCACCTCTTTGATCTTGACCCGCAGACGCTTTGCGATAGTCTTGCGTATCACCGTGAAACGCCCACTTTTCCGCGTTCTTCCACAAATATGTGTGAACCCTAAGAAATCAAACGTCTCCGGCTTACCCTCGCCCCGTTTCGCTCGATTCAGTTGTGCAAACCTACCGAATTCCACAAGGCGGGTTTTATCATGGTGAATTTCAAGTCCGAATGTTCCCAGTCGCTCTTGCAGTTCCTGCTCAAAACACCGGGCATCTTTTCGGTACTGAAACCCCAGGACGAAATCATCACAATAGCGCACGATTATTACTTCCCCGCGCCTTTTGTTGTTTCGCCATTTGTTTACCCACAGGTCCAGGGCATAGTGCAGGTATATGTTCGCCAGAATTGGCGAAACAACCGCCCCTTGAGGCGTACCTACAGTTGTCTTCGACCATTGTCCTTCCTCGGATATGCCTGCTCTGAGCCACTTACGGATCAGCCGGAGCAGCCGAGGATCTGCAATGCGGTGTTCAATAAACCTCATCAACCATCTATGATCGATGGTGTCGAAGAAACTACGAATATCCGCATCTAATACCCAGCTAACCTTCCGCCGCGTGATCGCCACCCACAGCGCATCCAACGCATTATGCGGACTGCGGCCGGGTCGGAATCCGTAGCTGAATCCAAGGAAGTCCTCTTCGTATATCTGGTTAAGTATCCGAACCGCTGCCTGCTGGACAATCTTATCCTCCAAACAGGCAATGCCGATCGGACGCTGACGCCCGTCCGCCTTGGGTAACCAGCTCCGTTTAGAGGCCTGTGCTCGGTATCTGCCACTCTGAACACGCCCGTGGAGGTCAGCTAACCGGTCCTCCAGCTGTTCACCATATTCATGCCACGTCATGTCATCCAACCCGCAGGCAGCGTGGTGCTTTAGCGCACAATAGCTGCCTCGGAGTAGATCAATCGTGATGTGGTGCATTAGATTGGTGAAGCGAAGGCCTTTATCCCTTCTTGCCGCTCTACGTATTCTGTCAAGCCCGTTCAATGTTTCCCCCTGTCCCTGTGTACAGGTCACAGACGACCTTTCCAGAATTCCCCTTGGTCACCGGCCTTCCCTCCAGCACCTCCGCAATTGGTCCCCCAATGTTGTTCGGCGCCTTCACAGGTACTATGCCGGTGTCCGACTTCTCAGCACCGTACACGTCAGGATTATGGCCACAGACCTTCCCTGACCGTCCCGCCACCCATGGTGGGCACTGCTGAGATCTCCCGGTTCTCGTGCATAGAGTGTCCACGCATGCCCAGGGTCTCTGACTCCGCGGGGCCAGTGCACGGCTTGCTGACTAGCGCCCTATACTGTGTTGCCTTCCCTGCCGTTCGACGAGGTCGGCACCCCGAAGCGGTGATTTCGGAGCTCAATACCTGGCCTGCGCTTCCCCCTGTCAACGCTTCACGTACAGCCTCACGGCTGCCCGCGCATGACTCGGGGCCATGATGGATCAGCTACTCCTTTCATGTAGCGCTCTTTCATCCCCTACTCTATACCGGTTTATCCCGGCGCTTTCCGAACGTCCCAAAAATATGGCTGTGGAAAAGGCAATAGACCAAGGCCGACGGCCTGAACTTGTTGGTGGAGGCCTGATAAGAAGTCTTGGCGGATGGAAAGCTTTTAAAAAGACACGGAAAAAAGAGCGTATCAAGAGCGATCAGCGAATTCTGGGAGAAAGCGAATTTGTTAGCGCGGTTCTTAAGCAAGCAGATGAGAAATATGAGAGTTACTACGAGCTAAGCACAAAGGGGTATAGTCTTAAGACTGTGGAAAAGAGGGTTTGCGAGATATATGAAATTGATTGCGATGAGATATATTCAAAGACTCGTGTGCAAGCCATAGCAGATGCCAGGGGTTTGTTATGCT
>Ga0180433_10010696_pt1 | contig 10992 bp, 14 predicted proteins | sample SS_ome_8_FD_132980 | JGI IMG/M metagenome (GOLD analysis project Ga0180433, IMG submission 132980) | Hypersaline lake sediment archaeal communities from the Salton Sea, California, USA - SS_1_D_1 metaG | ecosystem: Environmental > Aquatic > Non-marine Saline and Alkaline > Hypersaline >...
CATTACCAGATGAGGCAACAATAACTAAACGAATAGGATTAGTATTTAAGACAAGATATTTTCATGAGTTAACTCAATCAGAAGTTGATTCAACGGCTGATATTGATATAACTCTCCCTGAAACTATAACTGATAAAGATAAAATATTGGTTAATGCAAGTAATGGTCCTTTAACATATGGTGATCATTATGAAGTGGTATCTAATGGGACTATATTAAGATTGAAGTCTGATGATACTACATTCTCAGCGGGAGAAATTCTAGAATTATATATTTATGAGGAACCATCATAATGAATAAGTTATGGGTATCATATTTAGAGTCTATGTTTAATGATGAAAGTAAAATAAAGAAATATGTTAATGTAGCCGGTGCTATTATTATTAAAGAAGGAGAGAATGGTGAGAAATTATTATTGTTGATAAGACGAAGTCCTGATGATCATTGGCCTTTACATTGGGAAATACCAAGAGGTAAATGTGATAAAGGAAAAGATGAACCGTTACTAAAATGTGTAATTAGAGAAACAAAAGAAGAGACACAGTTAGATATTGAACCTATTAAATTCATTGATAAATTTGAATATATAGCAGACAGAGGTACAAGAAAATCTACACAATATAATTATTTATGTAAATTAAAGAATCCAAATCAAAAGGTTGTATTTAAAAAGACTCCGGGTGGAGTAAAAGAACACACTGAATATAGATGGGTTATGTCATTAGGTGAAGTTGAAATGATGGTTAATCCTGAATTAAAAAGGACTATCTCTAAAATATTTAATCAAGATACTAAGATAATAGAGTATGGAGATGAACCTTCACAAAATAATATTAAAGAATGAGATAAAAAGAGATACTTATGATATTCTTGATAATTGATAAACCAGGATTAGTAATTAGATTACCGAATTCAAAACCTGTAAGAACTCCTGCTGAAATAAATATAACAGGAAAAGATTTGAATATTGTAATCTCATATTTGAAACAATATGGTGTATCTAATTATAAAATTGTAAATAAATTTGTAGATAAGAAAAAAATAAAATCTAAACAAAAAGAAAAAGAAGAGAATAAATCTATAGATTTATCAGAATTAAATGCAAGGTTTGATAATATTGAATCATTATTAATAAACCTATTAAATTCAGAACCAACTAAACACACAGAATATATTATTCAACCAAGCGAAAAATCAGGAACTCCAAAGGTTGAAGAACTTAATGATGAGATTGATTTCATCCCAGAAATTTTGTCAGATAATATGACATTAACTAATCCTGATGTGAAAATAAAAGAGTCTGATGAAAATATTGATGATTCTGTTGAATCTTTGAAGTCTTTAAAATTGAAGTCTAAGGAGAAATATAAAAAATGACAGACGAAAATGAAAACACTGTTGAAGAATTAGCAGATAAAGTGGAGGAAATACCTAAAGAGATAACACCTAAGAAGTCTAAGAATTTAGCAATAGGGATAGATGTTGGGACAATGAATTTAGTTTGTGCAAGAGGTGATAGTAGTCAAATAAAAACTGTAAGAAATGTTTTCTTAAAAATAAATGAAGATGATATTTCTGTTTCCGAATTATCAGATATAAGTTTTGTTAAATCTGATGATGGTGAACTATTCATTGTTGGAGAAGATGCTTTTAGATTTGGAAATATATTTGGTCAGCAAGTATCACGACCTATGGAAAGAGGATTAATTTCACCAAAAGAAATATCAGCAATAGATGTTTTATCTCTGATTATAAAAAATCTAATAGGGTCTGTTAAAAACGTTGATGCATATTGTTCATATAGTATTCCTGCAGCGGCTATTGATGAAGATAGATCTGTAACATATCATGAAAGAGTATTTGGGAGAATTTTGACATCATTAGGAGTTAATCATACTCCAGTCAACGAAGGAATGGCAATCATATACTCTGAATGTCAGAAAGAAAAATTCAGTGGAGTCGGAATATCATTTGGAGCAGGAATGGTAAATGTATGTTTAGCATATAAAGGAATTGAAGTTTTAAAATTCTCTACCGCAAGGAGTGGAGATTGGGTTGATAAATCAGTTGGTGATTCATTAGGAATAGTACCAAACAGAATAACATCTCTTAAAGAAAAGAATTTAGATTTCACAACTGGATATACAAAAATTAAGAATAAGAAGACTAGACGTGTGATTGAGGCGCTAGAATATTATTATAGCGCCCTTATTGATTATACTATTAAACAATTATGTAATGAATTTGATGATAAGGTTGATATTGAAATAGATGAAAGTCTTCCTATAATAATATCTGGTGGAACTAGTAAACCACAAGGATTTTTAAATCTATTTCAGGAAGGATTAAAAAGAAGAGATTTACCATTTGATGTCAGTGAGGTTCGTCAAGCCAAAGATCCTCTTACCTGTGTTGCGAGAGGATTATTAATTAAGACACAAGCAGATATAAGTTAATCACCATTCTTGTTCATGAGGAAATACTAACCAATGATCCTTTTCTGCTTTATGTAAAACATAATCTGGGTAAAATCCAACTTTTATATTTTCGGGTTTTACCCATAAAGTAGCAACTCTTACATTCTCAAGATTTATATTCATTTTACTTTCTAAATAATATAAAACTTCCTCAATAGTTTTTCCTGTATCAAATATATCATCCACTATAAGTATTTTATCATCAATAGTGATATCATTATCTAAATTTGCAGTATAACGTAGTTTAAGTTCTCTCTTTTGTTCTCTAGTGTTAATATCATATGACTCAAGTTTAACAACCGTGTCTTTAACATTAAATCCTTTTTTATTAAAGAATTCATGTATACATAAAGATGGAATGGCACCACCTCTCCAAATTGCTATTAATTTAGTAGGTATGAAATTACTATTAAATATTTCTCTTGCTAATTCATATGAATCTATCATCATTCGATTTCCATCTATATACACATCGCATTGATTATTCATCTTTTCCTCCAGAAATGAGAACAAATAATAAATACAAAATTATTTGTTATTTGTTCCATATACTTAAATTATGAACCTAATTACGGAGAAAAATATCATGAACAGAATCAAAGTTGCCGAAAACATGGTAGACGATATATTGAATAACAATTTTAATGCAATTAAACAAGTCGAAACCATTGCGAATAAGATAATGGACAAACTATCTGAAGCTGATGAAGATAAAGATAAAGGGGATGACTCTGTTAATGGAGGTAAGTATAAAAAATTTTTTAGTATGATGAAATCTAAAGGAATGAATGATGAGAATAAAATGAAGGGTATGTTATCTAGAGCAAAAGAAATAGCAGCGAAGCAAGGTAAACCTAATGATGAAAAAACAATTATAGGAATAATGCAAGGATTTTTAGGAGGTAAATAGTAAGATAGATTTATTATTGTGAATTTATAAAACGAAAGGAGTCTAATGTGAATCCCAATTCTTTTATGGAATATGGAATAACACCGAAATCACCAAATGAGAATATGACAAAGATATCGAATACTCAATTATACAAGTTAGGGTTAAAACCCGGTTCTGGAAAAATGGTTGATAAGATTGAGGATTTATTAGACGATCCTCCTAATATTATAATTGCCGAATGCGTCAAAACTACTGGTTTTGTCCAAAATTATTTTAAACATCAAGTAATTCATAAAAAAGTGAATTACGTAATGGGTTTAGGAATATATCAACAATTAGTAGTTGATAAAAATACAGGAGCTAAAGTATTAAGACCAGGTAGATCTAAATTTAGGAATTTATATAGACCTTATAATGGACATGATTTAAACAATAAGACTTTACTTGTATGGAGAACAGGAGGAATAGGAGATTTAGGATTTATTCAACCTAATCTTAATTACTTGAAAGAAAAATATCCAACTTGTAAAATATGGTTTGCTTGCGGTCCCCAATATCAGGCGATGGTCGATAATTGGGAATGTGTAGATCTATTATTAGATTTACCATTCCCAATTTCATATTTACATAAAGCAAATTATCATGTATTATTTGAAGGGGTTATTGAGAGATGTAAACAAGCCCATACTGATAATGCATATAATTTATTTAGTAGATGGATGGGTTTAGATTTACCTGATGAATTATTAGTTCCAAAAAATTATCCAAAACAAGAAAAGTTAAATGAATGTCGAGAAGTTTTAAAGACTTGGAATGTTCCTGAAAAGAATTTCGTCTTACTTCAATTGAGAGCAAGTTCCCCTGTTAGAACTCCACGTCCTGATATGTGGAGAAAGATCGTTAATGTTATGAATCACAAAGGGTATAATGTAATAATAACTGATTCTCCAAGACAGGAGAAGATGATAAGTGATTTTATAACATTAGTTGATAAACCTAATATGGTTTTCAATTTCTCACCTTATTCTAAAACATTGGATTATACAATTGCCTTAACATCATTATCTAAGTTAATTGTTTGTACCGATTCATCACTTACACATATTGCCGCAAGTTTAGATGTCCCTTCCTTAAGTATATTTGGTCCATTCCCCGGATTTATAAGATTGAAAACTTATAAAAATGCTGATTGGGTTGATTGTAAAGCGCCTTGTGCACCTTGTTATTTGCATGGTAGTTTTCCTTGTGGAAATAGTAAAGAAGGGCATGGTATTTGTTATGATAATCTTGATATTCAAGAATTCTCAAACAAATTTGATAAAATTATGTTACAATATAAATAAGGGTAATTGAGATGATAAAGATAATGCTAACTGTTAGAAATAGATTAGCAATCACTAGAAAATGTGTCCAGGCAATTAAAAAACATTCTGTATTACCTCATGAGATATATGTATATGATAATCTTACTAATTATAGAGTAGAAGAACACTTCAATTATTTCTACAAACTTTATAAAAAGAAATTAATAACACAAGTTACTTTTAATACAAAGGAGTCTACCTTCAATGCGTTTTCAAAAGCAGCTGCATGTAATCAATTTGGAAGATTACATGAGGAAGATCCTAATAAATCTGATGTTGATTTTCTAGTCTTTTTAGATAATGATATTATTCTATCTCCTAGTTGGGATAAGATATTCTTGAAAGCATGGAGAGATGTTAAAGAATATAAAATGGATAATGTTAAAGTAGTTGCTCAACACCCAGGTGGAATTAAACAGGGAACAAAAATGGAGAAGACTTTTGCAGGGAGAAAAGCAGTATTAGGAAGACTGGGTGGATCAGGATTATGGACAGTGAAAAATGACTTTTTCACAGATGTTGGTTATTTGAAAATAAAGAGTTTAGTCGGACAAAATAAAAGACATGATCAAGAGTATTGGAAAAAAATGAGTAAAGCATCAGGAGGTAAACCATACATATTAGGAATTAAAGAAGTATTAGGAATACATTGTGGTTCTATGGCAGGATCAGTATGCAATGTATTAACTAGAAATAATAAACAAGGTAATAAATTAGATTTAATAAAATTTGAAGAAGCAGAGAAAAAGATAGATAATATGTCATTTGACGAATTCTATACTTTTATTAAAAACACAATTGGTACAAAAGGATGGTAATCAAATGGAAGAGGCAATTTTGGTTGGTCCATTCTTGGGAGAAATGTATTGGGAATGTGGACGATTTGCTACACACATAATATGGAAAAAATTAAAACAATATAAAGGTAGAGATATTAAGATAATCGTATTCACTAGACCTGATAGATTTGATATGTATGGTGAACATGCTGATATTTTAGTACCACTAAGAATCGAAGGAGATGGAACTAAATATAAAGGAGATTGTTATAGATTAATAGGATTTCCAAATGAACAATATAAGGATTTGAAAAAGAAATTTAATAAAAAGTATTCAGAGAGATATGAGGTGATAGAACACATAGTTCCAGACTTGAAAGGCAAATCATTTGCTAATAAAAATCAATATTCAAATAGAATGGTATTTAATAAGTTTAAACCAAGAAAAGATAACTCTATAATAATTAATAATAATATTCCTGATGATAAACCATTGATAACATTAGCACCAAGATATAGAGAGGGAATGAGAAGGAATTGGCCATATTGGAATGAATTATATGATTTAATTTACGATAGTAAGTTGATAAATAAATATAACTTTGTAATCTGTGGAAAATCTCCAGATTACATTCCAGATAAAGAAAATAGATTTTTAGATATTAACAATTTTCAATTAACTGATAATTCATCATTAATTGGACTGACTATTGAATGTTTAAAAAGATCGTTTTTAACAATTGGATCTCAATCAGGAATTCCGAATATATCATTATTGGTTGGTACAAAAGTTCTCGAATGGGGACATCAAAGGCATTTACATACTAAAGTGTATAATCCATTTAAAACACATATTACTTTCTTAGATGATCATAAATACAATTTTGGTCCAGATGTGATTTTTAATGAAATAAAAAAGAAATTGAAAGAGGAGAAATGAGATGGAAATGAAGAATGCTTGGTTAATGCAACATGAGAAAGACATCAGAAAATTAATGAATGATTGTGCTGCTTATAACATGAGAGAACCAAATGTTGCGTCTGTAGATTTTCCAAAAATTAATATGACATTAATTTCGGCTAAAGCAGAAATTGCAAGATTACAATCAGAGGTTAATAGATTAACATCAGAGAATGAATTATTAAAATCTAAAAGTGTAGATGATACTAAAAAAAAGTAAATAAAAAACCAAAATCAGTAAAAAATATTATGATCAGAGATGTAAGATTCAGGAGGAAATAATGTCATGGCTGTATGTCCATATTTATCATATAAACAGGATAATATTGATCCTGATACTGGAGATGTAACCTATCTTACTGACTCTGGTAGCGATGGTACTTTCGACGGTGATGGATTTTTTCAATGCTTCCAGAGTGATACTTGCCAGATGTGGGATTCAAAAAATGATAGATGTGGTATGGTATCCTCCGATTATATAAAAGATACAACCGATTCAACATCCAGAGCAGTTGTGAATTTAATTGAAGGAATTATTGGCGATTATGATGAAAAGGATTCAGGTAATAGTTTACTTATGTATCTACAACGAGTATTAGGAGAAGTTACTGAAAGAGATCAGGATCATAGTCTTTTAGTATATTTGCAAAATCTCTTTGGAAAAATATCTGAACTTGATTCTACAAGTAGTTTAGTAGTCTATTTTCAAAATATAATAGGTGCAATCTCTGAAATAGATACAGATCCAACACATCAAATTGGAAGTATATTAAAGACTAAGACTCATACACATAATGATCATGATCATGCTTCTGATCCTAATCACGAACATCCAGCATCAGCACCTCCTTCTGCCGCTATGATTTTGATTAGTGAATTTATGTCTAATGAAGATCAAGATGGAGGTAAAGGTCCAGGATCATCAATTTATGGTAAAGATTTTATGATAATAGAGGATGCAGATTGTCCTCCGGCACTAAAAGCAATTCACGGTCATTCAGATTGGAGTGATCCTGCAACCTCTATTACATGGGCAACATATTTATCATATTAAGTGGAGGATTATTAAATGCCTGGTCAGGCCAGAAAATTTGATACGACATTGGGGGTATGTAATCATGGTTTACCATGTTGCCCTCATACTATATCAGGAATTATAATGGATACATCTACTGATTGTGATTGTAATGGACAAGGAATGGCAAGACAAGATGATATGACAATGCACACATGTCCTCATTGTCCAAATGGATATATTATGTCTAGTAGTGGATCAAAAAAAGTGAATAATAAGGGAGGTGCTAGAGAAGGTGATACTGTAAATGAGACTCATGGCACAGGTATAATAACATCAGGAAGTAAAGATACAATGGTTGGGTAATAAATGGAGAAGATAAATTTATTTGGGCCATTTGTTGGAGAATTTAAATGGGAGATGTTTTATTTTGCACCACATTTGATTCATTTAAAAAAACAAAATGAATTTAAATCAATAGTATTCACAAGAAAGGAAAGATTTGATTTATATGGAGACTATGCTGATATATTAATTCCATTAGATATAAATGAAATAGGTATGACTCAGGATTGTTTTTCATTAAATGGATTGACTCATGAGAATTATAAATTATTATGTAAAATAATATATAGAAAATATAATCGTAAATATAAAATAGAAAATCATTATTATCCATATGTTCATAAATTTTACAAAGATATAAAATGGCAATTCTCAAGAAACCAAATGGATTATTCATTTAAACCTAGATTTACAAATATTGAAATTGTAAATAATCTGAATATAAGATCTAAAAATATTTTTTTAGATTTTTCATCTTTTAATGATGATGATAAGAGTAAATTATTAAATGAACTAATAAATTTCACTAATAATGATGAATATTCTTTAACAGTATATGATGAAAAATTTCCTGATGAATTTAAGGAAAAATTTGAGAATTTAATTTTAATCAATGATATAAAGGTTGATAATTTAAAATCAACTATATTTGGATGTGTAATATCAATAATAAATAGAAGTCTCGTATCAATAGGAAATCTTAATAATTTATATAGTCATTTATCTGTTTTAATTAAAGTTCCATTAATAAGTATTTATGAAATTAAAAGTGATGATGATATTAGATTACTAAATCCTAATAAAACAAAGATAATATCATTTAATAATTTGAATAATATTTCAGATATAGTAACAGGAAATTTATATGAGAATAATCTTTAATTTAAAAAACTGTGGCTTAGGAAATAATGGAGGTTCTCTTAGTTTAATCAAATCTGCAAATACGTTAGTTGATCTTGGTCATGAAGTTATAATACTAGACTCTATGAAAAATCAACACACATGGAATCCATTAAAAGCAGAACATATCATTGGTGGAGAACCCTCTGCTGATGCAGTTATAGCTACTGGGTATAAAACGGTATCTAGTACATTGAGTTTACCTGATAGATGTGGAAAGAAATATCATTGGATCAGGGGTTGGGAAACATGGCAAATGCCTGAACATAAAATAGTTGAGAAGATTTTGAAAGTCCCGACAATAAAAATGGTAAATGGAGTTTGTCTACAAAAGAAACTACTTAAATATAATGTTGAATCTGAAATAATAAGACCTGGATATGATACATATGAATTATTTCCATTGCCTGAGGTAAAACTGAAAACTGAAGATTTCATAATTGGAGGTTTATATAATACAAGACATAAAAGTAAAAGAACTGATTGGATAATAAAAGCATCCAATCAATTAAAAAAGAGATATGATATAAAACTCTGGATGTTTGGTGATAAGAATGTGAATGATAAATCAATAGACAGATATTTTTGTAGACCTAATAATTCCGATAAGAACTTTATGTATAATTCTTGTAATATATGGTTATCACCATCAAATAATGAAGGATTACATATATGTCCTGCTGAAGCAATGTTAACTAAATGTCCTGTAGTGACAACTGATGCTGAAATGTCAGGAACGGAAGATTATGTATTTAGTGGAATAAATGGACTAGTAACAAAAGATGATTTCAATCAATTTCTTGGAAGGATAAAATATTTAATAAATAATGAGAATGTAAGACATAAAATGGGTGAACTTGCAAGGGTTCAGATTTTAAGTATGGGTGATAGAAAGTTAAATATGAAAGTATTGGTAGATTTTCTTCAAAGGAATTCTAGATGAGGATTTACAAAACAGAGGAAGTTTTAACTGAATTAGAATTAAGTATAATAAATAAGAAACCATTTTCTCTTATACGATTTGGAGATGGAGGAATAAAATTTTTACATTCAATTTATTATCATGATGAGAAACAACTTGAGGACATCATTGAACGAGAGGGATTACCAGGAGATAGAATTCCACAATTTTTAACAATATTAGGGAAGTATTCAAGACAAGCGAATTTTATTGATACACCTGAGATATATTTCACTGATTATTTCTGGGATAAATGTAAACGTGGTAATAAAAAGGTAACTAAAAAAACAATTAATAGAATGAAAATGTGGGTAGATTTATATAGTAGAGCAGAATTTGATAACGATAGATTCTGTAATCCTGAAGCAAATTATTTGATGTGTACACGAATAAGAACAGTGAAGAGAAATTTATTGGAGATAATGAAGAATAGAAAAATTTGTTGCATAAGTACTTGGAAATCAGTTCCACCTTTGATGAAGAAGTATAATATTGATATTGTTAACGTATGTTCTCATTATGAAAACCAATATGAAACATCATTCACAGATGTTGTAACTTATATAAAGAAATATATAAATAAATATGATTTATGGTTAGTCGCAGCGGGAGAATTAGGAAGAATATATTCAGGCCTTATAAAAGAGTTAAATGGTGTCGCTGTTGACATAGGATTTGTAATAGATTATTGGGAGACTGGAATGATACCTGATAGGTTGTTAAATTTCATTCAGGTTTGTGAAAAAAATCCTATTGAGTTTGAACTAACAGATTTAGGTAAAACCTATGAGGATCATTTATGAAAGTGACAATTCCAATGGCTTGCTTTAATTCAAGTCAATTTATAAGAAAAGCAATATCTAGTGTATATAAACAAACTTATAAAAATTGGGAGTTAATAATAGTTGATGATAAATCAACTGATAATTCATATCAGGTTGCTATGGGTATAATCAAAGAATTCAAAATTGAGAATAAAGTTAGAATTCTACAAAACAAGAAAAATAAAGGATATGGATTTACATTAAGAAAAGCAATATCAGAAGGTAATGGTGAAATAATAGCGATTGTAGATTCGGATGATGCAATATGTGGAAATGATTCATTAGAGAAAATTGTAAAGGCACATAAAGAGAATCCTGGTATAGTTATGGTATATACTAATCATTGGGAATGCAATAGAGGACTAAAGAAGGAAAAACAATTTACCACAAGACAAATGAAGAAAAATGAATCTATGCTGAATGGCGATGTAAAAATAAGACATTGGAAAACATTTAAAAGAAAATTTTATAATA
>Ga0180433_10010697_pt1 | contig 10991 bp, 21 predicted proteins | sample SS_ome_8_FD_132980 | JGI IMG/M metagenome (GOLD analysis project Ga0180433, IMG submission 132980) | Hypersaline lake sediment archaeal communities from the Salton Sea, California, USA - SS_1_D_1 metaG | ecosystem: Environmental > Aquatic > Non-marine Saline and Alkaline > Hypersaline >...
GAAAGCTGCGCCGAAGATGTAACCTGTAATTTTGCAGCTAATAATTACACTATCATAATTCATTTAACAAGTCCGACAGTTAATATTACTGCACCGACGGGAACTTATGATTATATTTTATTGGGAGATAGTTTAAATTTAAACTGGTCTATTGAAGAACCAGGAACAAACCTAAGCGAGCATATAACAAATTGTTCTTATGATTATAACGGTTCAACAACTTACCTAAGTATAAACGATTGTGTAAATGTAAACACCACAACTTTTACTTATGCTTTGAATAAAAATAGTTTAACTTTTAACGTAACAGATTTATTCCAGTTAAAATCTTTTGATACTACAACCTGGAATTATAAATTTATTGAGTTCAACAACACTTATAATAATGAAACTACCGAAGGAAATTTAGAAGATTTTTACGCCTACGGCCAGGTATTAAGTGGACTAAGTATTTCAAGTGTTAATTTAATGTATAACGGAACTTCTTATAGTGGGAATAGTTTTACACTGGGGAATACAACAACTTTACTAAGGGCAAACTTCTTAGTTCCAAACGTAGAAGCAAACACAAACATTACTTTTTATTGGACTATAACGCTTTCAGATTCGACAGTAATTAATTTAAGTTCGCAGAATCAAACAGTTTATAATTTGGGTCTAGATGATTGTTCTAGTTTTACTAACGAACTTCTTAACTTTACTTTGGTAGATGAAGAAACACAGACGCAGCTAGGAAACGTAACAATAGAAACAGCAAATAATATTTACTCGGCAGATAGAACCCAATTAGTGGTTAACTATTCTTCGTTATCTAATTCGAATCCTACTAGGATATGTTTAAACAGAAACTTTACAGCAGATTCTAATTATTCTTTAGATGTTGTAGCAAGATACGAAACACCATTAAGCGCAATAGAATATTATAACATAGTCGACTATCCATTAAATAATGATTCAGAAAGACAAGACATTACTTTATACGATTTAAACTTAACATATTCTACGGAGTTCCAATTAACTTTTACTGGTTCTGATTTCTTACCAGTAGAGAACGCCTTAGTTTATGTAGATAGGCAGTATATTAGTGAGAACAAATTTAAGACAGTAGAATTACCTAAGACAGATTATAGCGGCCAGTCTGTTTTACACCTGGTTAGAAATGATGTAATTTATAACATAAGAATAATTAAAGACGGAGTAGTTCTAGGAAGCTTCGAAAACTTAGTAGCCTTCTGCGACGACTTCACGATAGGGGACTGTAACATAGAACTTAACGCTTTCGATTCAGTAGAAAGTATTTTTAACTTTGACGAAAGCTTAGGAATAATATTTAATTCTCCTGTTTATAATGATACTTCAAATAAGATTACTTTTAATTTCATTACAGACGACGGAACAACTAAAACGGTAAGAATGAATGTAACTAGAAATGATATTTTCGGTAATAGGTCTATCTGTGCAACTTCTTTAACTTCTTCTGGTGGGACTTTGACCTGTAACATAGACCCTAATTTAGATGAGAGTGTTTTAAAGACAGAAATTTACGTAGATGATGTTTTAGCAGTTACGGATAATGTTAGGTTAGATACTAGTAATTTCGGTGTAGGTGGTTACTTAATTATGTTTGTAATGGCTATAAGCTTTATCTTAATGTTTAGTGGTTCTAAGACGGGGGTTTTAATTTCTATGGGAGTTACCTTAGCAGGTTCAGTAGGACTAGGCATAGTTTCGGGAGATTTAATAGGGGTTGGTGCTAGTGGTCTATGGCTTCTAGTGATAATAATTATAGGTATCTATAAATTAAATTCGGAGAGGGCTAGTTAAAATGGGAAAATCATTTATGGATTTATTCGGTAACTTTATGTTAATAGGTTTAGCTGTGCTTTCTTTGTTTGCTTTTGGTGTAGGTTTCCAGGAAGAAAACAACGTAGAGAATCAATTTATAGATAATTCATTAATGAATAGCACCTATGGAAATCTTAGAACTCAATTAGGAGAACTAAGGGACGAAAGCCAGGCGCAGAAAACATTATTTGAAAGTGAGAACCCGACTAGTGGATTCGGAACTATTTTACTGTTCTCGATAGTTTCCAGTGGTAAAGTGTTTAACGGTATGATAGTAGGGGTTTTCAATACAATAATTAAATTACCGATAGTCTTTTTAGGATTAGACCCTATAATAATATCTGTGCTAAGTGCAATATTGATATTAACAATTATAATCGGACTATGGAGATTGTATAAACTAGGTGGTTAAAATGGTATGTGCAGGATTAGAAACACTCGTAGACAATAGCATTACAGGGATATTGGCCTTCCCTACTAGTTGCGACTATTATTTTTATGCTAAAATAATGTTTGCATTTTTCATAATTTTATCTTTAATTCTTTACCAAAGGGATAAAGATAAGTTCTTAAAGTCGGATATGATTAGCGCCATGGGGGTTAGTTCGATTGCTACTATATTCGTTGCACTTCTAGGAACGTTCTTAAAGATAATCCAACCAGACATTTTTATTCTAGTTTTCGTAATTGGAATGATTTTAATAGTAATTTGGCTTCTAAAGAAGTAAATATTTTTGTTAACACACATTTATAAAGTTGTTAACACTATTTATTTTAAGCTTTCACGCTTAAATAGAGGTGCTTATCTCTATTTTTATATAACGTTGAAAGGGGGTAAAAAAAATGGGAAGCACTGCTAAAAAGGTTCAAGAAGCTGGATTAATTCTAGGTGGACTAGGTGTTATCGGTTTTATCGGTATCGTTTGGTTAATGGTTTACGGTAATCTATCTGGTAACTTAGGGTTTGCGAGTGGAACGGCAGGTTATAACAACACAGAAGGGGTTATAAACAACGTAACACAAGGTTTCGGAACATTCTTCGGATTCTCTAACACGTTCTTTACAATAGCAGCAATCGTTCTATTAATCTTCATGTTGTTAGGATTACTAGCGCTTGTTATGACTATTGCTAAGGGTATGAAAGGGGGTAAGAAGTCTTCTGGATACTCTGGCTACTAGGATTAGTTTAGTTCGCTAAACTAATCATTTTTTATTTTTTTAATTTCTTGTTCTTTTTGTTAACAAAAACAAAGATTTATAAAGTTTAGTTCATAGTAAATACTATGGCTATTAATATTCCAGGCGCAGAAAATTTAGGGGTGAACATAAACTTATCTGGTCTTCTAAGTGGTTTAGGGCAGTTCGTAGTAATCCTAGTTCTCTTTTTAATTGTGGGTGGAATCTTCTATTATATTTATTATCTAAAAAAGAAGAAAAAGAATTTTGATAAAAAGATATTCTGGTTCGAAGAAGTAAACGGCGTCCCTGTTCCTGTTGGAGAAGATAACGCCTGTGAATTAACAATACCAGGAACAAATATACAAGTCTTCTTTATTAAAGAAAAAAATATGTATTTACCTAGGCCAGTTAAAAGAATGGGTAAAGACGCTTACTGGTTTATGATTAAGAATAATCGAGAGATAGTTAACTTCGCTATGAAAAACCTTAACGAGGAAATGACCGAAGCTAACCTAGATTACGACCATACGGATATGCGTTACGCGTTAACAAATTTGAAAGAATTAATTAAGAGAAATTACAGGGATAAATCGCAGCCATGGTGGAGAGAATATAAAGAAGTAATTAGTTTAGTTGTGTTAATCTTTGTTTTAACATTATCTTTTATCTTCATAATCTCGAAGATAGGGGGATTAGCAGATAAGCTAGGCGCTTTAATAGACCATGCAGATACGCTAATTCGAATAGCAGAAACTAAGGCTTCGAGTAGTGGGGTAGTTACACAATGATAGGAATAGCAGAAATCATTTTTTCTATTATAGCTTTTTGTGTTAGTTGGTTTCTAATTTTCAAGTTTCGTTTATTATGGTTAGAAAAGAATAAGTATAAAAATATTGTAGAGAAAATGGAAAAGCAAGAAAAGAAATTTATTATAGACGGTAAGAACGTAGATATTAAAGAACAATTAGGTCTTACTAATAATAGTCTAGGGGAACAAACAAAACCTAACGAGGACGGCCAGGCCGTTACGGATTCTTCTAGTGAATCTTTTAGGGACAAAAAAGTTCCCCTAGATAACAAAGAAGATAAAGTTAAAAAGATAAAAGAGGGGTTCAAAAAATGAATGGGCTAGAAGGTTTTATAATCGGTTGGATTTGTGGGATTGTAACTACTTTTGTCGGAATAATGTTATTTACTAAATACATGAATAAGGCCGATAAAGAAGCTGCAATTAAAAGAGGTAAAGAGAAGTGGGAGAAAAAGAGTTAATCGAATCTATCTTTAAGGATATAAAGAAGAAAGGGCTTTTTTGATTAGAAGGAAAAATAACCTTCTAAGAAAGAAAAACACACACATAAATACTATTAAATCCTTAAAGAAGGAAAGAGAGTTAAAGAAAAATGGAAATAGATAAGAACTTAAAAAAAAGACTGTTAATAATCGGTGGAATTGTTATAGTGTTATTTCTAGCTTTTGCAGGTGTTATGGTTAAAATGATTATTGAAAATGGTAAGTGCGTAGATGACCCTTTTAGATATTCTGCACAAAAGTTAAAGGATTCTGGGGGTAATTATATGTGTTCTTGTAAATCTCTAGACCCAGAACTTTTAGATTTTAGCTTTTCAGAAGAAGGCATAAAAATTATAAGTCCAGAAGAACAATTATATTCGTGGAGTGTTGACTTTACAAATATAGAGGTGAAAGGGGGTAACGAAGAATGACAGAGGAATTAAAAAAAGCTGTTGAAGTTTTGGAAGTTAAAGTAGAAGCTTTGACCCAAAAAGTTAACGAATTAGTATCATGCTTAGAAGATAACGAACTTTACAGTAAGGTTGCTGTGGATTACATCTACCCCGAAGGACAACAAGAAGAAGGGGAAGAAGAACCAGAAGAAGCACCAGAGGAAAAGCCAGAAGAACCTAAGAAATGATAAATCATATTTCTTTTATTTTTTTTAATTTAATTTATAGCAGTGTAGAGTAGTGGTTATCTCGCCTGTTTCATGTGCAGGAGTTCCTAGGTTCGAATCCTAGCACTGCTATTTTTTCTTAGAAAGTTCTTTAATTTGTTTTCTTAATTCTCTAATCTCTAGAGTTTGTCGCTTAGTTCGATTGTTAATATTTTCGATTCTTTTAGCTAAAATATCTAAATATTGTCTAGCTTCCTTATCTTCTAATTTACCTTCTGCTTCTAGAATTATTTTATTCATTTCCCAATCTTTCTTTAAGGTGTTCTTTGTTAATGTGGGTATAAATCTGCGTGCTTTGTATTGACGAATGACGTAAGATTTCTTGAACTTCCCTTAAATTTAAACCTCTTTCATTTAATAGATAAGAAGCGTAGGAGTGCCTTAAACGGTGTGGGTGAACTGCTGTATCCTTAATTATCTTACCTTTTTCGTCTTTTTTAGTTATTCCTGCTTTAATTCCTGCTTCGGATAATTTTTTTTGCCAGGTTCTAGACTTATTCTTTAGGTTTATATCTCCATTTCCACGAACAAAAAGCCTAGAATCCAGGGAACTAAAAGGCTTATTTTTAATAAAAATAGCTACTCTTTTCATAAGTGCAGCAGGAACTAGCGCGATTCCTTCCTTATCTCCTTTACCATAAACCCTACATTCCCCCATTTTTGAAGTATCTTTTTTCCAGGATTCCCAATTAAAAGAAATAATAGAGATTTTAATTAACTCTCCTAGCCTTAGGCCACAATAATAACTTAAAAGAAGTTGTAATTTAAGCTGTTCAGTTTCTAAATGTTTCTCTAAAAGGCTAATATGTTCGTGTGGGATAGGCTTAATTAATCTTTGTTTAACTCTCCCAGTAAGTTTAGGTAGTTCTACTTCTGCTATTTTAACCTGGATTCCTGGGAAATACCTAATTCCTGGTAATTAATTAAAAGGAATTTCTTTAAGTTAACTAAAAATCCTCTGGCTATGCTATTCCTATTGGCCTTTTGGGATAAAAAACGGCTAATTGTTTCCTGGTTAAAACTATCAAAAGAGAATTTATTATAATAATAAATGTAATTTTCTATGGTTCTTTCTTTAAGATTCTTATTTTTTAGCCATTCTTCGAATTTATCTAGTGGTATTTTCATTTTTTCTTTTTCCCCCTTCTACGCATGAACAGGATTACTAAGATTAAAACAACTCCACCCCACCAATACTTAAATAAAACCTTACCAAACATTAAGAATATCTTAACTAAAATATCTAGGAAGAAGGCCACAACAAAAGCAAAAACAATAGCTAACATAATGTATTTTGAATAATCCTTTTTCTTTTCGTTCTCTTTGTTCATGCTATTAAATCTCATTTTAGATAAACTCTACCCCCTCTGTATTCAATTACTCCTTTTTTATCCAGGACATTAAGAATTATTGTAAATCGATTGTGTAATTTCCTGTTGTTAAATAAATCTTCTAAGGCGTCTAATTTGTCTTCTGTAAGCATATTTTAACACCCCTCTAGAAATTCGTTAATATCGAAATCGTCGCTTTCTAGTTCTTCTTTGGCCTTAGGATATTTCCTTTTTAGATATTCCAGTTCTGAACTTACCTTATGATAGTCTGCTGTTAACTTTCGCAGGTCGCCTATGGTCATGTTCTCGAACTGTTGTATTTTATCACTCATAATAAAACTAGTGTCTGCTAGTATTTAAACCTTTCGCCTAATAGTAATTAGGTGAAAAAGAACTAGAATGAGGGTAAAATATTATTTATTTCCTCTTGTATGTTATTATGGAAAACCTTATTATCATGTTGTTGTAAATAGTCTTTGACTGTCTTATTAATTCCATTATCTTTAAGCATACGGTTAAGAGAAGCGTTAATACTGCTGTCTTTCTTACCTTCTAGTATACAGGCTTGCCTTATACCTTCACGTGTTAACTTTTTCTCAATTAAGGCAGTGTAAAGCTTTTCTAAAAAAGTGATTTCCTTAGTTTTGTTAATCTCCCCGTTTGTTAAAAATGATTCATTCCTTTTAGTTCTTTTAATATCTAAATAAAGTTCTTTCTGTTTTTCGGTTACATCTGTAAAGAATAAATAACCTCTAAATGTGCTAAGCTTATGATAAGGGGGTTTAAAGTTTGGGTCTTTCTGCATACGCTTAGACCAGGAAGCTTCGACTTTTGCGTTATATTTCGCGTCCCACCTATCCTGGCTATAAAGTCTACCCTGTAAAGGCATATGAACAACGGCTATACCTCTTTCAATTACGTGTAAATGAATAAAGTATAAGTCCCGTAAATCTTTATCTAAACTAAAAAAATTGGGAATTGCAGAAGCAAAAACGTTATAATTATCCCTGTAAGCTGTAAGAATCTTAATTAATTCCTGCTGTCCTTTGTCCTGGAAATCTCTTTTATACCCAGAATTAATAGCTTCATCGTCCCAACATAAGCCGAATTGTTGATATTTTAGCAGCGCTATAACATCTTCTCTATTATAGACCTGGTGTTTCCAGGGGTCAAATTTCTTAAATCGGTAGAATATCTTATTAATTGCTGTGGATTTTCCGTTTCCCCTATCACCAGAAACAGCTAAATTACCGTCAAATTCGTTAGCCTGCCTATCTTTTATAATTTCTACAATATCTTTTACAGTCCAGGTTACAGCTTTCATGGTTTAACCTCTTGTCTTAGCGTCTTCCATTATTTGCTTTTTGTAGGCCTTAGGGTCGAACTCTTGCTTATCCGTAAAGATTAAGTGATTCTTGTTTAATGGTTCGTTAAGCTTAGATTTAATTTCTATTACAATATCCAAAGTTTTATAATATTTTTCTGGATTTATAACAACTGTCTTAGTCTTTTGTTTAGTAATTGTTCTAGAAAGCAAAGGTATAATTTTTCTAACATTTTTAAGGGTTTTCTCGTATTCTTCCATTTCTTTTTTAGTTCCTGCAACTTTCATAGCAAACTTAGAGTTTCCAATTAATTTTAATAATTCATTAACTAATCTTTCGAAGCCAATAAGCTTTAAAGTATCTAGGGGGATTCCGAAGTTCTCTAATTGTTCTATCAAAGTGTCGTAACCGAATCGTGCTATATTTTGGTAATGGTCGCAGAAGTCTAAAGGTTTCATAATCTTTAACCTGGAATAATCACTAGCTACATTCCAGTTACCGAGTTCGGAAACGTTATAACCTTCCTCTTTTTTAAAAACCATGCAATAATATAGATTCCTAAGTTTATAAATTTTGTTAACAAAAAGAAAATATTTATAAAGTTCAATTTCCTAGATTTAGCATGATAGAAAGACCATTAGACCTATTAAATGAAAGCAAAGGTTCAAAAGTTCTAGTTTACTGTAAAGGTGATAAAAAATATTCTGGAAAGGTTCTAGCCTTCGACATACATATTAATCTAGTTGTAGAGAATATGAAAGAAATTAGCGAAGAAGGAGAAGTTATAAAAAGTTTTGGGCTTTCATTCATTAGAGGAGATAACATTAACTTTATTTCCCCAGGGGAAAAATAAAAATGAATTGGGATTTAAGGAATAAACTTTATGAAAACTTAGAGGACATAGATAAAGTTAAAGTTCAAAATGCAGAAACTCAAAGGTTAACGTTAATAACACATAATAACTTAATTCTTATGGGGATTTTCTCGATAGGTCTTATTTGTTTCTTATTTACTAGTAGTTGGATTCATTTAATATTCGGAGTAGCTTTTTATATTGTAGGTTTTATTAAGGCTTTTACTTTCAATAAAGCTTTAAATAAATTAGACGAAGGGATTTTAGAAAGCCTTTACAAACTAGCTAATAAAAAAAGAATTAGGGATTTAAGTAAAACTACTTCTAACCTTTTTAATTTAGCAGGTAAGATATTTGGAGATATTCTAGTAGAAGAAAAGCCAAAAAAGAGAACTCCACGAAGAAAAACTACAAGAAGGAGAATAAAGAGAAAATGACTAAAGACGAAGTGATTATAGATATTGAATGTGTTAAAATTATTGGAAAGATTAGAGGAATTGATAAAACAGTAGAACTTTTAATGGACGAACAAACTTTTTACGAATGGAAGGAGAAGATTAAGAGAGAATGAAAACAAAAATCCCTTATATGCTTATTATTGGTTTAGCTGTTGGACTTTTAGGGGGAATAATTCTAGGAATGATTATACAACAAATGATTTTTACGGCTTCGGCTGTTGAGGTGGGAGAAAGTTTAGAAGGAACAACATTTAACGTAGAAGTAGACCTTAACGAAACCCAATTAGTAGAAGGATTTAAAGAAACTTTCTTACCTATCTTCAACCAAACAATACAGGAGAATAAAGAAAATGAAGTATAAAGATATTTTTAAGTCCTGGTGGTTTTATGCTTTGATTGTTGTTTACTTTTTATTCAAAGTGTTTACAGACCTACAAGAATACGGAAGTTTATATTTTGTCGAATACATCGGAATATTATTAGGTTCTTTTATTGGAATTTGGTTTTTTGTTTCTTTAATTTGGTTAATTGGAAAAGGATTTAAGAAGATATTTAAAAAAAGATAAATATATAAAGTTCACATCTTTAGATAGGTTATGGGAATATTCAGTAAAATAGGTGGTAGTCTTAGAAGTATTGGTAGGACAATTTCTAGAACATATAAATCTATTGATAAATCCGTAGGGGGTGTTTTACCTGGTGGTGTCGCGCCTACATCTTCTAAAACTTCTACGTCTGGGACTTCAACTAAAAGCACTTCTACTAGTTCTTCTCGTTCTTCTGGTGGGACTTCTTCAATATTTAAACCTGCGCCAACTTATGATACAAGAACAGGGACGTTTACAAGTTCGACAGGTGTTAAACAATCGATGAGTTTAGCTAACGCTTTAAAATCTGGCGCAACTATTAAAAGGTCTTCTGGGACTTCTACAATTTCTAAACCTTCTGCACCTGCAAAAAAGACAATCCCAACAGACCCACGAACAGGTAAACCCTATGGGACTGTAACAGCTTACAAAAGACCTAAGGAAGGTGTTTTATCCGAAGGTTTAGGTTTAGCAGGCGCGAGTAGTAAACTAAGAAGTAAAAGAGATATTCTAAGAACTCAAAAACAAAGAAGCAGAACAGGAAATATACCTGCACTTAAAGAAGCAGAACTTTTAGGCCTAACTGCTTTATCGACAGTTGTAGATTTTGGTAAGGGAATAGTAGACTTACCAGAAACAGCTTATAGAATTGCTAGGAATCAGAGAGTATTAAAAGATTTACCAAAGGCTATAAAGGCTATTAAACAATCTGGCGCAGAGTTCGGAGAAGTTCTAAGAGTTTCCCCAGGTGAAGCCTTCGTAAGAGTTGGGGGAGAAATCCTATTAATGAAAGGAACAGGTGCAGCTTTGAATAAAGTTAGTAAAGCTTCTTCAAGTCAATTAGCTAAACTTAATCCTAAATATGTTGGAGAAGCAAAAGTAGGTAAGACATTAAATATTAAAACTGGTTCTGGAAAGACTGCTAAGTTAAAAGTAGTTGGAAAGATTCCAAAAGAAACTTTAAGGTCGCAGGTAGGTAAAGCAGGGAAGACGGTTAGAACTGCTATATCTTCACAAGCAGACGCACTTTTAAGCGTATTGAAAGGAAAGAAGCTATTAAGAAAACCAATACCAGGAGAAGCAAACTTTAACGCTGCTACAAAAAGATTACTAGCACAGTTCGACAGGGGAACAATTAGTAAAAAGAACTTACTTAAATTAGACGCTGCAATTAAAAAGCAGGGTGCTAAAGGTTTACTAGAACGTTCTTTTTTTGCAGACCCGACGGGAAAAATAAGACCTTCTAGGTTAGGAGTTGTTAAGGATAAGAAAGGAAGCCTTCTAGATTATTTCGTAGAAGATATAACATTTAAGAAAGCTAAGCCACAGATTTTATTATTCGAGAATATTAAAGTTCAAGCATTACCAAAATCATTAAAGAGTATTGGAAATAAATTAAAGAGAGGTGCAGCATTAACAAAGAAAGAAGCAGATAGTCTTTTAA
>Ga0180433_10010701_pt1 | contig 10990 bp, 5 predicted proteins | sample SS_ome_8_FD_132980 | JGI IMG/M metagenome (GOLD analysis project Ga0180433, IMG submission 132980) | Hypersaline lake sediment archaeal communities from the Salton Sea, California, USA - SS_1_D_1 metaG | ecosystem: Environmental > Aquatic > Non-marine Saline and Alkaline > Hypersaline > Sediment...
CAAGCTCCTGCTTAACATTTGAAGCGGTTCACGGGCCGCTGCATCAAGATATTCGATCCTTACCTTAGCTGTGCAACACACTGGGGGCGTGCAGGTCGTGTCATCCGATGCATTCCTCGCCCAAAAAGCTGTAAGAAAACGCAAGTCGCCGCGTCTTATTTTATAGCAGGAAACATAGCTGATGTCGTCCAGATCCACTGGCTATCTCACGGGTCCCCAGGCGAAATGCGACAAACACTATGGCCCTTGCGGCCACTGTGGAAAGGACTTTACAAAAATCTTAAGATGTGTTACCGGCGCAAGGAGTAAATTTATGCCAAGAGATGGAATCTTATTGTCCCGGATAGGTCTTGCTATTCAGTATGTTAGATATGACCATTTCATCTGTAAATGTTAAGCATCTGATATCTAATGAGATTTAAGGAAGATGATCTAACTGTTTGGGTTTGCACGATTTTTGCATAATTATATACCTTGTTCCTATGCTGCTGCCCTTTCACTCTTCCTGGGAATAATACATATCGCAGACAGAAAAGCACAAGAGATTTTAGGCCAGTAGGCCAGAGTCATAACGCCATACGGTTCTTAAGCACTCCTGCTGTTGAAAGCCCATTGTCCAAACCAAGGAGTTAGACGTTGGGAGATAGTGCATGAATCTGAAATTTCTTGTTTAGTTTCAAAAGCCAGGCTTAACCTTGTGCTTTGTTGGCAGTGCTGCCTGAGTCTGCGACTTCGACCGCTGAGTGATAAGGGCTACTAACGCCGGAGTCCCATTTCTTCTCACCTCACCCTGAATCTCCCTCTGAAAGCACTTTAATAGCGGATGGCTTCAGCTCAACGGCTGGCTATTACGAGGGTCCTTATACAGCTACAAGGGTTCTGTGACGAGTGGTGGGATTTGAGCTCCAATCACATCCCTCGATACTTTAGATTCACACAAGACTGTCACAAATCTCGAAAATTAGGGGTGAGTCAAATGTCCAGAAGTATCCGTAGAAATCTTGTCTTTCTCAGTCTTTTCTTTCTAGTTCCACTTTGTCTTCCATCTCATTCCATGTCTCAGGGGGTTGAGGCGTGGTCGAACCTTGGCCTTTACGGGGGCCGGATAAACGATATCGCCATTGACCCTACCAACCCGGATAAGATGTTTGTCGGGTCGTACGAGGGAGACGGCCTTTTCGTTACCGAAGACGGGGGCAGCACATGGCAAGCTGTGGAAACGGAAAATGAACCTGAGGGAGAAGGTACTTTCAAGGACCATTCGGTTCATGCCGTGAAGATAGCCCCAAGCAACCCAAATGTGATCTGGGTGGCGCACAATTACTGGGTGGAAAAGAGCACGGACGGGGGCCAGACCTGGACTCACATAAGAAACAGCGCCATGCAACGGGACTGTACGGGTTGTGGGGGTGGCGACGATGACTTTAGGTTGTGCGAATCTCTCGCCATCCATCCCACCAATCCAGACATCGTCTATGTGGGCACGGGGGCCCCGGGTGGCAGCTATTTATCCGGGGCGATTTACAAAACCGAGGATGCGGGAGAGACCTGGACGAAAGTGAACCAGGGGGATGACTTTGACTATCGTATCATTGACCTGGCTATCGATGCAAACAACCCTGATCTCATTTGGACTATCACAGACTCTTTTGCGGAAAACTGGGTCTATTCTGGCTCCCTTTATCGCAGTGGTGATGGAGGGGAAACCTGGGATAACAAGATATCTATAGACACTGGCTGGTATGATCTTGAGATCAAGCCGGATGAATCTAACATAATCTTCGTTTCTACCTGGTACGGGCTTTTAAGGCTTGTCTTTGATAGTTCGGGCAATTTTCAAAGTTATACTGCTCCGCTTGGATGGCAAGCTATGCTTAATGTCTTGGCATTGGCGTTTGATCCACAGGATGCAAACAAACTCTACGTAGCCTGGCAAATGGGGATGGTTTCCCGAAGCACGGACGGAGGCGAAAGCTTTGCTGAGCACTTTGACACCGGTTATGGGTTTAAGACCCTTGTGGTTCATCCTGCAAACGGCGAAGCGGTCTTTGGGGGCGACGATAATCTCGGGGTGTTCAGGAGTGACGACCACGGTCAAGCCTGGACAGCCATCAATAACGCCATCAATGCGGTTATTGTGTATGATGTTGCTGTTGATCCCAACGATTCAGCCCACATACTTGCCGGGACTATATCAGGAGTATACGAGAGAAAAGAGGCCGGAGGGGACTGGTCAAGGCTTCTGGGAGATTGGACAAAATCTCTCCAATTCGACCCAAGTGACAGCCTGACGTTTTACGCCGGTTTGTGGGGTTGGCTGGCAAAGACAACAGACGGAGGGCTGAACTGGGACTATACTGATCTGAACGTCTACGCTCTTGTCGGGGATATTGCCCTTCACCCTGGTGCCACCGATACGATATTCGTAGCTGTTGGCCACTGGATTCTCAAGAGCGCAGACGGCGGCGCCAGCTTTGAACAAGTATTGTTTGGAGAGAATCAATCCGGTGAGAGTTATCTGTTTAATGTGGTAACCATTGACCCCTATGACCCGCAGCATATCTTTGCTGGGGGCGGGAATTTTTATGCTCCACAGGTCCTTGGAGACCTATGGGAGAGTGCGGATGGAGGCGCCAACTGGGATCGAACAGGTCTTCAGGATGTGATTGTTAACGCCCTCCTTATCGACCCCCAAAACCCCGACATTATGTATGCAGGATGCGGTTACAGCGGTGGTACGCGCGTACCAGTTTACAAGAGCACTGATGGCGGGGACACCTGGCAGCCATCCTTTGAGGGCATTCCCAAAATACAAGCCGGACTTTCCGGTGTATGGACCAGTTCTAACGCAGATGTCTTTGCCGTGGGCTCTAATGGCTCTGTTTTTCGCTATGATGGCAGTTCCTGGACTGAAATCGACACCGTCGCCACAGCGTGGCTCCGCGATGTCTGGGGGAGCTCTGCGACAGACGTCTTTGCCGTGGGCGATAACGGAACCATCCTTCACTACGATGGGAACGCTGAGAACTCCTGGACCGAAATGGACAGTGGTATGACAGAACATCTTGAGGGTGTGTGGGGGAGTTCTGCGACTGATGTGTTTGCCGTGGGCGATAATGGCAGCATCCTCCACTATGACGGCAACGACACCATGACCTGGGAGCCCATGAGCAGTGGTACCACAGAATGGCTTGAGGGTATATGGGGGAGTTCCGCGACAGATGTCTTTGCCGTGGGTGACAATGGCACCATCTTGCACTATGATGGCAACGGCACCATGACCTGGGAGCCTATGAACAGTGGCACTACAGAGCACCTTGAGGGTGTGTGGGGGAGTTCTACGGCAGATGTCTTTGCTGTGGGCGATAACGGAACCATCCTTCACTACGATGGGAACGCTGAGAACTCCTGGACTGAAATGATAAGTGGTACGACAGAACATCTTGAGGGTGGCGTGTGGGGAAGTTCTGCTACAGATGTCTTTGCTGTGGGCAACGATGGCATGATCCTTCATTATGACGGGAACTCCTGGACTCCAATGAGCAGCGACTCTACAGAAGATCTCACGGGCATCTCCGGGAGGTCTGGCACGGATGTCTTTGCTGTTGCACATTCTGGCGCAGTCTTTCACTTTGATGGCAACTCTTGGAGTACGTCAAGGCCGCCGGGAAGCCTGGACAATGCCGTGACCGACCTTGAATTTCATCGTCAAAACACGAACATCGTTTATGCCAGTACCCTCAGGGCAGGGGTGTATGTTTCCCCCAACCAGGCCGGAAACTGGCTCAACCTTGGAACCCCTGAGCATAACGTATTTGCCATCTCCACCGGATCCCTATATGCAGCTACAGAAGGCGGCTTGTTGCAATGCACGGGCACCGGCGTGATTGCCGGCCAGGTGGCCAATGCCATCTCCCATATCGGCATTCATATGGCGGATGTTTCGAACGACTTTGGTGTAAGGACCATCAGCATCAGTGGACTGTATATGATGGTCTCTCCTTCCGGGATATGCGACGTCACTGCAAAGGCTGATAGGTACTTCGATGCAACGGCACCTGGTGTGACCGTGTATGGGGGCGACGTGAGCTGGGCCAATATCCCGATGCCACCCGATTCTGTTGTGGTAGAAACCACGCCGTACCATCATGCCGGAGTCAATGACAACACATTCATCGCAAAAGACACGTCCTTTGCCGTCCACATTGAAGACCCTGAGGGCATGGACATCACAGATCCGTCCAGTATCCGATTGACCATCAATGACGGCACCACGGAGTACACACGGGATTTGAGTCACCCGTCTGTCACGTACAAGAAGATGGTCTCCACGGAGGATAACACGCAGGTCACCAAGATCCGTGTGGCCTATGACCGGTCTAGGGATGATGAAGTCGGCGACTATGGATTCGGCAGCACCGTCAATGTCCGTGTTGATGTCACGGGCATGACGCAGGAGACGTGTACCTTCCGGGTGGCATCAGAGGATGAACACAATAATGTCCAAGACCAGATACCCGCCGTCACCAGTGTGACGACAGACCTTGGCGTCTTTGACGAGCAGGCCGGGCAAGACACTGGCATCCAGGTAACAAGCGGACCGTTAAAGGGAGCCATGCTGATCTACAGTAGCGATGAGCTTGTAGAACCCTCATTCGGACCTATTGATGCGCTTCCAACACTGAGCGGGGGGGTTGGGGTGCCGATGAATCTTGAACCCACCAACTGGTCGTTCCATGTTCCCGTAAAGGTCTATATTCCCTGTCCGGGCTATGTGGATGTGAGCGACCTCTGCGTGTACTTCCACAACGGTACAAGTTGGGTCTACGCCTGTGATGCGGCTGGTAACGTACAGCGCGCAGCTGAAAGGTGGATGGTCCGTGACTCGAGGAAAAACAATAACAATGGTGATCCATCTACTATCGAGATTGAGGTTTATCACTTTTCCGGTGTGCAGGCTTCTGCCAGCGCGCCACCAGCGCCATTTACGGAGCCATCTGCTGGTCCTGGGGGAGGCGGCGGTGGATGCTTGATCTCGACAGCGGCCTGCGGGTGTCATGTGGTGGATGTTATCAACAGAGCGCATTGGTTTTTAGGCCTGTTTATTCTCATAGGGTGCCTATGGTTGTCCAGAAGTTCACACTGGAGTGTAAGGAAAACATGGTTTCTGACGTCTATTGATTGTGAAAGGCGTCTGTTCTAAGGAGGGTCCAATGAAAAGAATATTGTGTGTCATACTCCTTGTTCTTGTCACAGTGTTCTTCTCCAGCCACCGTCTCCAGGCTGCCACGCTCTTTCAACAGGTGGGCATCTCTTCATCGCCCAATCCAGTCGGTTCCGGGGCAAGGGCCATGGGGATGGGCGGGGCCTTTATTGCCATCGCGGATGATGCCACAGCAGCCTCGTGGAACCCTGCTGGTTTGATCCAATTGGAAAAGCCGGAAGTATCGATCGTTGGCGCCTATTTTGACAGGCGAGAGGAGTTTTCTTCTGACGTGCACCCTGAAATCAAGAATACAGGAGAAATTGACGACTTCAACATAAACTATTTCAGCGCCACTTATCCGTTTCGGTTTTACCGAAACATGGTGGTCTCTATCAACTATCAGAGACTTTATGAGTTCGAACGCAGTTTTGATTATACTTACAATTATGCGTCTCTTGGCGTGAATCTTACCCAACGCAAGCGCTTCGACCAAGAAGGTTTTATCGGGGCCATGGGTTTGGCCTATGCCATTGAGCTCACGCCGCGGCTTTCTCTCGGGGCCACGCTGAACATCTGGACGGACGACCTCTTTTGGGACAATGAGTGGAAAGAGACGTTTACGGAACATGGGGTAGGGACGCAATCGGCGGTTCCGGTAACCATAGAGACGCGGTATACCGACAAGTATTCCGATTTCAGGGGGGTCAATGCAAACTTTGGCCTCCTGTGGAATGTGAACCAATACGTGACCCTAGGGGCGGTCGTCAAGACGCCTTTTGATGCTGATATTCGCCACGAGCATCGCTTCACCCAGACGACCGTCTTCGGCCCACCCATTAACGCCACTGTTCCAGGCGAACAAAGCACATCGGAAGACGTGGAGCTTCGAATGCCTTTATCTTATGGCGTGGGCCTAGCTTGGCGAGTATCCGATGCCCTTTCTTTTGACCTGGATGTATACAGAACACACTGGAGCGAATATATTTTGACAGATTCACAGGGCAACGACTTCAGCCCCATTGATGGGCAACCTGAAAGTGCGTCTGATGTAGAGGATACCACGCAGGTCCGAATTGGAGGAGAATATCTCTTCATCAGCCAGAAGAGAAATATGGTTGTACCACTCAGGGCGGGCTTCTTTTATGATCCGGAACCGTCTTATGATGACGTTAAGGATTTCTATGGTATTGCCGTTGGCTCAGGCATCGCGTACAAGAGATTCATCTTTGATATGGCATACCAGCTAAGATGGGCACGTGATGTGGACACAGGCAATTTGATTGCCACGTCAGAGGCGGACATCACACAACACCTTTTGCTTGCTTCAATTATTATCCACTTTTAAGTGCCTTGTTCAAGGTACTTGGCGACCACCAAAATAGGGTTGACCGGTGAATAAGAAAACACGATTTGTTTTGCTTCTAGTAGGCCTATCGATGGTCGTATCTCTCTGGCACTGTGCCGGCCGGCCGTCGAGGCCCACGTACGTGAAAGACGGCAAGGAATACGGCAAGGTTAGCGGGGCTTTTTTCAGACACCGGTGGTGGAATTACTACGAGCGGGGCCTTTCTTTTGCTGACGGGGAGTTTTTCCCCGAGGCGGTTTCAGACCTAGAAGAAGCGATTCAACAACGGACAAAAGACCAGCGCATGGCCCGTACCTATGGGATGCACTTCATTGATTACTTCCCACACAGGGAATTGGGGATTGTTTATTATGAAACGCGGCGCCTGGAAGCAGCGAGAAGGGAACTGGAGCTTTCCCTGAGCCATTTTCCTTCTGCCAAGGCCTATTTCTACCTGGACCGCGTACGGAAGGCCTTGATCGAGCGGCTGAAAATAGAGGTACCTCCGCCAAAACTTACCCTAACCGTCACAACCGATCAGGTCTGGACCAAAGAAGACCCCGTGGTTCTCTCCGGTGTGGCTGAAGATGAATACTATGTGGCTGGGGTTACTATCGGAGGTGTGTCCCTCTTCTTGGAGGGTTCACAAAAACGGGTTCCCTTTAAGGAGTCCCTGGGCCTTTCCCAGGGGAAGCACACCATTGAAGTTGTAGCAAAGAACCTGATGGGAAAGATCACAAAACGTCGGGTGGTGATCTATGTAGATCGCGAAGGGCCCACTGTCACCTTAGAGGCGCTGGATTTGGACAGTGCTATATCTGGACGACAGGCTACAATCTCCGGGTGGATTTATGACGAAGCGGGTGTGTCTGATTTAAGCATAAATGGTCGCTTTCTCGCTATTGAGAAAGGTGTGGAGTTCCCCTTCAGCGTCCGGTGCCCCATCTATGCGGACACCTTGGAATTGATTGCCCGCGACCGATTGGGCAACCAGACTTCTGCGTCGATCCCGGTCCCGGCTCTTTCAGCCAGTCACCCGCCCGTGTTGTTGGCCAGCACGGATTCGGATATTGGCGGTCATTTTCTGGCCGGGCTCTTTGCCCCCAAGGATAGTCGCCCTCCTGCTATCAAGCTCAAAGGTTGGGCAGAAACACAGCCTGTTTTCCTGGAGAAGGCGTACATTGAGGGGCAGGTCAGTGATGAGAGCAAGATTGAGACTCTGACCATCAACCAAGATCCTGTTCTGCGCCGCAAGGGCCGTCACATATTTTTCAGCCACATGGCAGACCTCAAGGAAGGGGAGAACATATTGACCATTGCCGCCAGGGATGAATTCGGCCATAGGGCAAGCAAAAAGATCACGGTCATCAGGTGGGTACCCAAGGCCCTTCAGTCAGCCGAGCGCTTGAGCCTGACAGCACTGCCCTTTGACCAGAAAGGGGCAGTCTCAGAAGCCAGCCTGGCCTTTCAGGATAACCTGATCGATGCCCTGGTTCATCGGAATCGTTTCCGGGTGGTTGAAAGGGACAGGCTGGATGTGATCCTGGAGGAACAGAAGCTGAGCCGCACAAGACTATTTGACAAGCACACAGCCATAAAGCTGGGCAGCTTGGTTGCCGCCCAGTCCATCATCACGGGCAGCATTATTGAAACACGCACAGGCATTGAGGTTGTGGCGCGGCTGATTGATACGGAAACATCCGAGATCTTGAGCACTCAGGATGTGTATGACGAAGTAAAAGATCTTCCCATCCTGAGGTCTTTGGCCCAAGGCATGGCGGTCAAATTCCACCGCGACTTTCCTCTGGTAGACGGCCTGATTGTTGAGGAAAGGAGACCAGACATCTTTACCGATCTAGGTCAAGATATGATCAAACTCCAGAGGAGGCTAATCGTTTACCGAGAGGCACCGATGAAACACCCGTTGACTGGAAAAGCTCTCGGCGCTGATAACAAAATAATTGGACACGCCCGTGTCACACAGGTGATGACCGACATATCAAAGGCTGAATTGCTGGACTGCAAAGCCAAGCACGTAAGACCCCTGGACAGGGTCATAACGGAATAAACTGAGGATACTGTGCCTCCTTCTGTGCCTTTCACGTGCCAGGCAGGCGTCAGAGGTGCTGGTCCCACGGTCTTCGGACATGGTTTTCCCTTCCCCAGGAGGTTCTAGTCAGTGAAAAGGGTAGCGGGGTCTGTCCTGTTTGTGCTGACACTTCCACTTGTATTATCCTTGAGAGATCCAGGGATGAGAAGCTATTTTGTAGCAAACCTTTTTAACCATAAGGACCCACGCCCTCCCACGATCAGACTTAAGGACTGGGCTGATACCCAAACCGTTTTCCTGGAAAAGGCGTACATTGAAGGCGAGGTAAGTGCCGAGAGCAAGGTCGAGAGTGTGACGGTCAATCAAATCCCTGTGCTGCGCCGCAAAGGCCGTCACATATTTTTCAGCCACATGGCGAACCTCAAGGAAGGGGAAAACATATTGACCGTTGCTGCCAGGGATGAATTTGGCCAGAGGGCAACCAAGAGGATTATAATCATCAGGCGGGTACCGAAGGCGCTTCAGTTAGCCGAACGCTTGAGCCTGACAGTATTTCCTTTTGAACACAAGGGAGACGTCTCAGCCGCCAGCTTGGCCTTCCAAGACAACCTGATCGATGCCCTGGTTCATCGAAATCGATTCCGTGTAGTTGAACGGAACAAGCTGGAGGTGATCCTCGAAGAACAGCGGCTAAGTCGCACTGCGCTGTTCGATCAGGACACAGCCTTGAAGGTTGGCAAGTTGCTTGCTGCCCGATCGGTCATCACAGGCAACATCGTCAAGGCAGGCACTGGGATTCATGTGGTGGCTCGACTGGTTGATACCCAAACTTCCAGAATTCTGAGTAGACAGAATGTCTATGGTGAAGGCGAAGATTTCCCCGCCTTGCAGTTCATGGCCGAAGGCATGGCCGTGCAATTCCACCGAGATTTCCCTCTGGTAGGCGGCCTGATTGTCGAACAAAGGGGCCAGGAAATATTGACTAACCTTGGAAAAGACCTTATCAAGCCCCAAAGGAGACTCATTCTCTACCGGGAGGAACCGATAGAACATCCTGTGACCGGAAAGGTGCTTGGCGCAAACAACAGAATTATCGGACGCGCTCTAGTCACCGAGGTGATGCCCGACATGTCAAAGGCGGAATTGCTGGACTGCAAAGGTGAAGCTGTCAGGCGCCTGGACAGGGTCATGGCGGAATGAATCATACTGTTGAGGTGGACCGACAGCTTCTTTCCAGGTGCCTTTCGGGTGACAGGAAGGCATCAGAAAGTTTGGTTCGACGATTTTCGAATCTCGTTTACGGATCGGTTCAGTATACGCTGATGGCCAAGCACGTGTCTTTCAGCAGACAGGATCTTGAGGATTTGCACAATACGGTATTCCTAAGACTCTTTGAAGGGGGATGCAAAAAGCTAAGGCAATATCAGGGAAAAAACGGGTGCAGCCTTGCCTCGTGGATCAGGATGATCGCAGTGCGAACCGTGCTCGATCATCTAAGGAAAAAGGGGGTTGATGCCATGGTCTGGCAGAAGCGGCGTATACCCCTTGAAGCGTTGCCGGAGTTAAAGGCCGATGAGGCTGAATGTGGAGCTCAAATTGAGCAAGCTCAACAAGGGCGTTTGCTTCAAGACGGGATGCTGAGACTTCCACCACGCGATCGGTTGTTCATAAAGCTTCATTTTGATCAGGGACTTTCTGTGGCAGAGGTTGCTGAGGCCATGCACCTTTCGATCGGAAATGCCTATACAGTCAAACATCGAGCAATTCAGAGACTGAAATCGCATGTCGCCTCAGCTATAAATAACAGCCCTTAGTTCTGTATCGGTGTAAGATAACATCGATTTTTGCGTCTATATATCCAGAATGGGGGAGAACCCTCTCTGGTAAAATAGACAGATTGACAGTTTTCAACGGAGTTTTGCCATGAACATGCTATGTCCTGATGAGGAAAGGCTTGTAGACTACCTCGAGGGCCGTCTTTCCAAGGAAGATAGCTCTAAGATTGAGGAACATCTATCAAACTGTGACACATGTCTGGAAGGACTTGTGGTTACAAATGGCCTGGTGCGAGGAAAGGTTTCGTGGGAGTTTGATCCGGTACCAACCAAGGTCACTGATGGTGCTGTGCGGTTGGTTGCCGGCCAGCTCGCCTTCTCATATGATTCCTTGATGGAAAAACTCGGACGATCTATTCAGGGCTTAAGCTTGGGTATCTCGAAACTTTTGCGGCTAAAGCCATGGGCAAGATGGCAGCTTGCACCCATACGAGGCTCCAAGACGGTCGCATCGGAAGATTTTGTTTGTCTGAGAGTTCCCTTTAAAGAAACTGAGACAGAAATTGAAATCGAGAAAACTGGAGCCAGTAAGGCGCATATCCGTGTGAAAGTAC
>Ga0180433_10010702_pt1 | contig 10989 bp, 7 predicted proteins | sample SS_ome_8_FD_132980 | JGI IMG/M metagenome (GOLD analysis project Ga0180433, IMG submission 132980) | Hypersaline lake sediment archaeal communities from the Salton Sea, California, USA - SS_1_D_1 metaG | ecosystem: Environmental > Aquatic > Non-marine Saline and Alkaline > Hypersaline > Sediment...
ATCGTCATCCCAGACCCGACGGCGATGACCAGGAAGACCAGCGGCCAGGAGAGCGAGAGGGCGGCGATGCCGAGGGGGTCGTACCGTCCGAGCCAGAATCGGTCGATGAAGTTGTAGGCCGTCTGGAAGGAGTTCGAGAGCATCACCGGCCAGGCGAGCCGGAAGAGCGATCGGGTGATCGGCCCGTTGAGCAGTTGGTGAGAGAGATCCCGCGAGCGTGCAGACATGCGGCGGATTGTATCCGATCGGAAAAGCCTTATCTCATGGGGAATTCCTCACGGGGAGATCCTTGCGGATCAGTGTTGACATACGTCAACACTCCGGGTACGATGCTTTCCCGTGATCAAGTCCCGATTCGGAACCCTTCTTCGACAGGCACGAGAAGCGCACGGCTTGAGCCTCCGTGGGCTCGCCGAATCCGTGGGGATCGAGTACAGCCGACTGGCGAAGATGGAGAACGGGACCCGTCCGGCGCCGGGACTGGCGGAGATCCGTCGCCTGGCGGACGTCCTCGACCTCGACATGGGCGAGCTTCTCGTCTCGACGGGCACGCCTCGCGAGGTGGTCGCCCATCTCCTCTGGTCGGAGCGGCTTCACGTGGAGTTGCCAGTCGAGGATCGGGGAGCCTACGTTCCCGAGCGGACGCTCCTGCTGCGACGAAACACCTTCCGCGTCCCGGTCGTCGAACGTCACGGCGCGCGCTGCACCGTCGCGCTCGGCGCCGCGATCCTGGAGGTCTTCTCGTTCGCCGATGCAGACACCTTGACGATCCACATTCCGCCCGAGGCGATCGAGGTCCATCAGACCCGCCCTGGCGAAAACTCGACCACGGTCGAGAACGTCCTCGAGGTGGAGTTGAAGAAAGCACGTCGACTCGGTCAGGTCGTCAATCTCGTCTTGTCCGGCGACGGGTTCGAGCTGAACACACTGCACTCGGATCGAGCTGTGGAACGGCTGGCCCTCTCCGAAGGCGACGGGCTCTTCGCCTCGGTACAGGCGACGGCAGTTCGGACCGAAGAGCCCACAAAGGAGGCATGATGCAGGGAATCTACAGGACAGCCATCATCGCAGGGGCGCTGGTCGGCCTCGTTGCCGGGGTCGTTCTCGGCGAGACCGAGCTGACCGTCCGATTCATGCGCGGAGGCGAATCGACCCCAATCGCGCTCTCCGACTTCGCTCCCGTCTCGGGGAACGTGACCTACCAGGGCCCGGAGATGAGCGCTGGAGACGAGAACTGGAAGGCGCCACACAGCTACTCCGGTCCGTCGCTTCGGGAGATCGTCGATGCGGCGGGGGGACTTGCCGAGGGGGAAACCCTCGGTGTCGTCGCCGTCGATGGTTGGTACAAGACCCTCCCCCGAAGTGTCATCTACGGAGAGACGCCGGCGGGAGTTCCGATCCTCGCCACGACGATCGACGGCGGTGCGGAGATTCCGTGGGAAGACGCGCCGACCCTCGTCTTCCTCCCGGAGGACGAACGTTTCTCCAATGCAGACATGCTCGCCGCCTTCGGCTCCGAGCTTTCGCACTACTTCGGAGGAGAGACCCCATCGACGACGGGGATGATGGTGAAGGCCGTCGCCTACCTCGCGGTCGACTACGACGGCGAGTACATCCCCCTGCCTGAGGAGGACACCTCGGCGGCTTCGGCTCCGGAGGGCATTCTCCTGACGCTCGTCAAGGGCGAGGAGACCGTGGAGTACACGTTCGAGAGCTTGCAGGCGCTCGACGTCGTCACCGGCGAAGGGACGTTCACCAATTCGGTCGGCGTCGACTACACGGCGACCTACGCGGGCGTCCCGCTGACGACCCTCATCGGCAATGTCGCGCTCGATTCGACGGTTCGCGTCACCGCTACGGACGGCTACTCGATGAACTACGCGGTCGAGATGCTCGTTGACACGAGTGAGGGGATCTGGGTTCTCGCTTTCCTGGAGAATGGAGAGCCGATGCCGAACGATCCGGGCCCCTTGCGAATCGTTCAGATCGGCGAGGAGAACCCACACTTCACCAGCTCGTTGTCGGCGAGGATGGTCGAGCGGATCGAGCTTCTCGGGACGTACGAGGAGTATTCTCTTCTCGTCTCGGGTGCCGTAGAACGGCTCTTCAGTCGCGGGGAACTCGAGGCCGGCGTCGGGTGCCCGTGTCATACGGCGACGGTGACGGTGACGAGCAAAGGGGAGACGCACACCTACACGGGGCTTCCGCTTTGGAGGCTCATTGGCTACGCAGACGACGAGGTCTTCCCGGCCGCAGAAGATGGGATTCACTACAACGACGAGGACTTCAACGACGACCTCGCCGCCACCGGCTACGGGATCTCCCTCGTGGCGTCGGACGGCTACAGCCAAATGGCGACTTCCGATTTGATCGCTCGGGACGACCGCTTCATCGTGGCGTTCAAGATGGACGGGGTCTTCCTCGATCCGGAGGCGAACGGGTACTTGCGATTCGTCTTCGACGATGCGGTCGAGCTGCCGGAAGGGATGCGGCTGCGCAGCGTGAAGTTCCTGCAGGCGATCGAACTCGCTCTCTAGCTCCATCGAGAGGAGCCGAACGAGAGCGGCGGTGAAGCGAGCGATGAGCAACGCACAGGGCGACGGGGAGAGACGGAAGCTCGAGCTTCGAGATCTCGTTCTCGTTGCCCTGCTCGCCGCCGTCGGCGGGGTGCTTTCGACGTACATCGGCTACATCGGCAATCTGATCAACCGCCTGTTCGGGGTTCCTTTCGGCGCCGGGCAGCTGATCGCCGGCCTCCACATCGTCTGGCCCCTACTTGCGCGGAGCGTCATCGGCCGGTTCGGTTCCGGAACGCTGACCGGGCTGACCAAAGGCCTCGTGGAGTTTCTCTCCGGCGGAACTCACGGGATCGTCATCGTCCTCGTCTCTCTGATCGAAGGGCTCCTCGTCGACCTCGGGATGGGCGTCTCCCGACGTCCCGGACTGGCGTTGACGATGGTCGTCGGTGCCGTCGCCTCGGCGTCGAACGTCTTCGTCTTCCAAGCGATCTACTTCTCCGGGGTCTCCGTGACGTTCATCCTGGTGATGGCCGGGCTCTCCCTCGTCTCGGGGGCGCTGTTCGGAGGGTATCTGTCCTGGGATCTGAAGCGGCTTCTTTCCGCGTCGAGGCTCCTTCGAGGGGGAGCGACCGTACCGCGTGCATCCCGTGTGCCGTGGCGGCGTCACGTGGCGACGATCCTCCTCGTCGGGGCGCTGACGGCAGGCGGTGTCTACTACTACGTCGAGGTCTGCGATCCGTTCGCCGATCCGGGGAGCGCCCGCGTTGCCGGTGCCGTCGAGCATCCATACACGTTCTTCTTCAACAGCTGGGAGGGGGAACAGGTGACGATCGTCGCCGAGCTGCGCGGTAGCGTCAGCTACGTTCCGCCGACGGAGTACTCCGGCATCCCGTTGTACGCAATCCTCGAACGCGCCGGCCCGCGTCCCGAAGCCCGGACGGTTCGCGTGATCGCGGACGACGGCTACGAGGCGGCCTTCGACCTGCGGTCCGCCCTCGACGATGAGCAGCTTCTTCTGACACGGGACGGGGAGCGGCTCCGACTTGTCGCCGGCGCCTACGACGGCGGGAAGTGGGTGAGGCGGGTGAGTCGACTTGTCGTCGAATGATCGGTCCGAAGTCCGAATCGAGGGCCTGCTCGTTCGATTCCCCGATCGCGAGCGACCCGCGGTCTGCGAGGTCAGCGAGCGGATCGAGCCCGGTGAGGTGGTCGCCATTGCGGGCCCTTCCGGGTGCGGGAAGACGACCCTCTGCCGGACGATCGCGGGATTCATCCCTTCGCTCCTTCACGCCGACGTCACGGGGGACGTAACCGTCGGCGGGGCTTCCGTCCTCTCATCGGATCCGGCGCACCTCGCGGTCCGCGTCGGGTTGGTGCAGCAGGACCCGGACGCCCAGGTCTGCACTCTCGGAGTCCGTCAGGAGGTCGCCTTCGGTCCGGAGAACCTGGCCCTGCCGATCGACGAGGTGAATCGCCGCGTTGACGAGGCGCTTCGGGTCGTCGGAATCGAAGCGCTCGCCGATCGGCAGACGACGACGCTCTCGGGGGGAGAGAAGCAGCGTCTGGCGATTGCCTCGATCCTGGCGATGGAACCGGACATCCTTCTCCTCGACGAACCGACAGCGAACCTCGATCCGGAAGGAGCGAAGACCATCTTCGAGACCCTCGGGCGCCTTCGGGGAGAGGACCGATCCCTCGTCGTGGTCGAGCACCGACTCGCCCCCCTCCTTCCGCTCGCGCCGAGGCTCTGGGTGATGGACGGAGGGCGGGTGGTCATCCGTCGACCCACGAGACGGCACGAGGATCTTGTGGAACTCGGCTTGCGATCCGGTTGGCGTCGGCTCTCGCCGCGGCCCGCAGCCACGGGAGAGGCGCGACGGACCCTCCGCGAGGTGAGCTTCCGCTACGGGGACGTCGAGGTCCTCCGGGGCCTTGACTTCGACGCCGTCTCGGGAGAGATCGTCGGGATCATCGGCCCGAACGGCGGCGGGAAGACGACGCTCCTTCGCCTGCTCAGCGGCCTGGAGACCCCCCATGAGGGGGAAGCCTCCTCGACGGAGGATCTACGGGTGGCGATGGTCTTCCAGCACCCGCATCAGCAGATCTTCGAGCGGACGGTGAAGCGGGAGCTGGAGATCGACGGACCGCTCGAGGAGGACGCCCGGCGTGCACTCCTTGAGGAGGCGAGGCTCGAAGGCTACGACGACGTGCCTCCGCTTTCTCTGAGTCTCGGAGAGCAGCGCCGGTTGACGGTGACCACTGCGCTGCGGACACAGCCGGATCTCCTCCTCCTCGACGAGCCGTTCATCGGACAGGATCGGCACAACGTCGCCTGGATGATCGGACGGATCGTCGAGGCACGGAATCGCGGCGCGGCGATCGTCCTCGTTTCCCACGACGTTCCCCTCCTCTCGGCGCTCTGTGATCGGATGCACTATCTGGGGGATCGCGTGCTCGAGGGGACACCGGAAGATCTCTTCGGCCAGCTCCGCGAGATCGGGCGGGACGCCTTCACGCCCGAGTACTGGGGCGATGCCGCAGAGGGCGCGCAGGGAGGCCGCTGATGCGCGGTGCGGAGTACCGATCGGGGACCCGGGGACTCCACCGTGTCGGTCCGGTCGGGAACCTCCTACTCCTGGTCGGATGCCTCACCGTCGGCCTCGCGCCGACGGGCCTTCTCCTGAAGGCTGCCGTGTTGGGCGTCGTCCTTTCCCTCGGCGCCGCCTCCGATGCCTCGCCGAGACGGTTCCTGGGGAGTCTGCGATTCGTCGTGGTCTTCGCGTCGATTCTCTTCATCGCGCAGGCCCTTTCGATCCGGGAGGGGGAGGTCCTGCTGCGGATTGGGCTTCCGATCACAGCGGCCGGGCTGCGCGCCGGAGCGGCGATGGCCCTGCGGTTCTTGGTCATCATCACGTCGAGCTTCCTGTTCGTGACCGTCACCGATCCGGATCGTCTGGCGCACGTTCTCCTTCGAACGGGGATTCCGTATCGGTACGGCTACGTCCTCATCCTCGCCCTCCGGTTTGTGCCGTTCTTTCGCGCCGAACTTCGAACGGTGCGTGAGGCGCAGCGGATTCGGGGGATCCGGACGTCGGTGAAGCGCCTCGCCGGGCTCCGTCGGGCGGTCCGCTACACGTTCGTCCCGGTCCTGGTGGCCGGGTTGATGCGTGTCGACTCGATCGCGATGTCGATGAAGGGACGCGCCTTCGGATTGCACCCGCACCGGACGAGCCCGGCCCGTGCCGTGTGGACGACCGAGGACCGTCTCGCCGTCGTGGGAAGCGTCATCCTCGTTGCCATCTCCGTTCTCGCATGGAGGTTTGCATGGCTGTAGAGTCCAGCCGTCCTCGGAGTATTCGGAAGGTTCACCTGGTCGCTTGGATCCTGCTTGTGGTAGCGATCGTCGTCGTTGCGCTCGTTCGGATCGGCGATCGCACGGAAGGACCGTCGATCAAGATCGTCGATCGCGAGGGGAGGATGCGATCGGTCTCCCTCGCCTCGATCCGGGAGATGCCGGCGATCGCACGGCGCGGGACCTACCAGAATCAATACGCCAACTGGCGCGACGAAGGCGTCTACGTCGGTGTCCTTCTCCGGGATCTGATCGGGTCCGAGGCGACCTACGACGCCGTCCGCGTGGCGGCGGACGATGGCTACACGGTCGTGATCGAGCGGGCGCGTCTAGAGGACCCGGACTATCCGGTCGTCCTTGCGTTCGAGATGGACGGCGTCTCGGTCCCCGAGTGGGAGGACGGATACCGCATCGCCGTCCTGCCGGAGGACGGAAGCGTGAGCAACGAGGAGTTCGGGGTTGAGTCTGCGGGGAGCTTCTGGGTGAAGAACGTCGTCCGGATCACCCTCCAGTAGAGGAGCACGACTGCCGTCGCCCAGTCGATCGTCACCAGGAGAATCACCAGATCACCCGCAGGTTCCAGACCAGCTTCCAGCCGACCCCATCGGTGGGGATCTCTGCGTCGAACGAGAACGCGAAGTTCGATGCGATCTGGGTATCGAAGGACGCGACGACCAGGCCGAGATCGAAGAGCGCGTTGGACGTGCTGTCGAAGTATCCTGCCGCATCGAACGAGCCGACGGATCCGCAGCAGGCGGGAAGAGGGCCCGAGACTCCGATCATCTCGAAGTAGTCGGCCTTGCCGGTGACTGCCGCGTTCTTGCCCGCCGCCAGGGAGTCGGCGAACCGGACCGAGATCCCTTCGGTGATCTCGCACTCCCCGACGATCCCGTAGATCAGAATCGCGTCGACGCTGGCGATCGAAGGACCGGCGGAGACCTCTCCGAGGAGTTCGATGTCCGTGCAGAGGAGCCAGTCCGGGGTCAGCTTCAGTGTCGGCGAGAGTGTCTTCTCCTCCAGCGTATACGAGAGGGCGACGCTCAGGCTCCACTCCATCCCAAGGAGGTTCTCGAAGAGGACGAGATCGGCCATCGTCAGATCGAACGCATCGAACCCCCCGACGTCGGAGATGCTGACACAGCCGCTCAGACTCGTCTCGCAGTCCTCCCACGGCCAGTCGATGCACGCCGTCGCCTCCCAGAACGTGAGGGGGCAGATGCCGAACTTCGTCTTCAGGCGGTAGGTGCGATCGCCGAACGTTCCGGAGAGGGTCAGTTGGTTGTACGACTGCGTTTGCGGCGCGGTCACGTAGAGCACATCGGAGAAGGAGAGGTCGAGGAGCGTGAAGCTGACGCCGGACTGCCAAGAGAGGAACGTCACGGTCGACGGGTTGAACGCGACCGCCGAGTTCAGACTGATCTCACCGAGGGCGCCGGAGGTTGCGAACCGGAGCGTGTCCAGGGAGGTATCCGAGAACTGGGCGTCGACCGAAGCGGACCAACCCTCAAGACTGAGCACCGAGTTGAAGCCGATTCCCTTCACCGTCAATGCCGCCGTCTGCGTCGTCTCGACGGTTGTCTCGAAGAATCCTCCGAAGGCAAACGCGGGATCCTCCGCCGTCTCCCCGAGCGTCAGCAGCCCGGAGAGCACGACGGCGAGGAACGCCGCGATCGCCGCCCCAACACGTTTTCCTTGGTCCATATGCCTCCACGGCAAGTTTCGAGGAGGCGGTCGGATCGGTCGGGGAAGGCCTCCCCGGCGAGACGGGACGTTGGTGTGTGATGGCGATCACGCTGTGATACGAGACGGCTGTGGCGCGATGGGCTCCTAGTCGGGGAGTGTCGCCTCGGCGCAAGCCTCCAGCGGCACTTGCGGGGCGCCGCCGTCGTCGGCGTACTCGAGCGTGGCACAGGCTCTCGCCGGACCGGAGATCCCCGAGGTCGGATCCCAGCGGCCGACGAGAACCCACTGTAGGGTTTCGAACGGCTCGAGCCGATCGAAGCGCCACTGGAGCGTGTCTCCGACGCGCGCTCCGGCCGGCTCGGACGAGACGAACTGGATCCCGGGCGGGATCGCCTCTGCGAGGACGAGATCGAGGAACGTTCGATCCGTCGGGTTCTCGACGACGATCCGGTATTCGACGCGTTCTCCGACCTCGTCGAAGGGACCGCCCGCTTCCTCCGGGGGATCACCGAGGAGACAGACCTCCCGGTCGAAGACCGGCGCATAGCGGACCGGATCCTCGACGGGATCGTCCGAGAGGGCGGTCGAACCGGGGAGTTGCAGCCACAGGGCGTCGAGAACCCGGTCGACGTGACGCCGTTGTCGGTCCCGACCGAGGCGCCGTTCGTCGGCATCGAGAAGGCCCAGCACACGATCGAAGGCGTCGACGGCCAGGCCGATTTCAAGCGGCGTCGTGCACCAGGCGAGTTCGGCCTCCGGCTCCCAGGGTTCGGGGGCGTACATGAGGAGGTTCGGATCCCAGAAGGTCCGATCGATGGTTCGATAGACGTCGGCGGCCTCCGCCGCATCGACGCCGAGGACGCGCTGTCCTGCGAGGAGGGCCCGGAGGGCGCCGAGCTGCCCCAGCAGGGATCCCGGATCGCAGTCCTTGGGGGGCGAGCCGGCCCACGTCTCGCAGAAGACCCCATCCTCGCCACGCAGCTGCGTGCGAAGGAAACTGACCTCCGCTTCGAGGAGAGCCCGGGCGCGTCGACCGAGGGGTGAGTCCTCGCCGGTCGCTTCGACGACGTGTTCGAGCGCGGCCGCCGTCAGCCCGAGGAGCTCCACGGAGACGACGAACTCCCGCTCCCACGAGACGTCCCCGGGGGACGTCGCATCGACGAGGACGCGATGCTCGGGATCGAAGTGCGCCGTTTCCAGGGTTCGCAGGACGTCGTCGAGGAGCGTGTCGACCGACCGGATCCAGTCGGTCGTCGGGTGGGGTAGGGTGCCGATCAGAGCCGCAGCCCCCGCATCGGCGAGGAGCGCTACCGTCTCGGCGAGCCCATAGAGAAGCGAGAGCTGATCAAACAGCAGGCTCGACGGATCCTCCACGCGCCAGAGCGCTCCGGTGTCCATCGAGGCGCGGACGACGTGTGGAACGTAGACGATGCCCTCCGGCCCGACCTGCGTGATCTCTTGAAGGAACGTGAGGCCGTCCAGGATCGAAGCGGTGTAGAGCTGTGCCTGGAGCAGATCCCGCCGGCCCGCCGCCGAGTCCTCGTCCGTACGAGGTAGGAGCTGTCGGACTTCCTGCGCCGCCCGGAGCATCGTCATTCCGATCGCCGAGCCGACCAGTCGCGTGTCGAACGTCGTCGGGTCCCAGCGAAGGGCGCGTTCCTCTACGAGTCTCGGGCTCCCTGCGGCGAACGGGATCGTCACCGGCGACAAGTTCGGCGTGGGTGTCAGCATCGCCTCTTCGAGGAGCGTGTCGAGTGCCCCGTCGGGAGTCAGACGGTCGGCGTAGGGGATTCCGAGCTCTGCGTGGAGCAGGACGGAGGACAGGTTCGCGTCTGCGTAGTCCTCGATCTCCGGCATCCGATCCTGGAGGACGAAGGCGGCGTACATCGAGATGTCGGTCTGATACCAAGGTTCATCGCGAAGGACGGTTCGGCCCCTGCACGGTTCTCCGTCGGCCGGCGCCTTCAGGCAGAGCTGTTGCTGGAGGACCGGGGCGAGGAGCCCATCTTCGATGGCGTACTCGAGCGGGCGGAGGGTCCCCAGCCCGGAACCGACGTTCACCCCACCGTTGATCGGGATGGCGTTCGAGAGCTGGAGTGCCGCCTCATCGACCACGGAGCGGACGAACCCGGCCAGGCGCGCGTCGATGCGCTCGGCACGAGGCGTCGCCGAGACCGAGGCGAGCTCGCGGAGGGCTCCGACGACGAGGCCCACATCAAGGGGCGTGTAGCAGTAGGTGGGCTCCGCATCCTCGGCATCATCGCGTCCCGCGGCGTAGAGCCCGTGCGCCACCGTATCGACCCAAAGGACCTCTTCCAGGCGATCGAACGCCAACTGCGCGATCGTCTCGAAGCCCTCGCCGCCGGTCTGCGCCGAGGCGATCAGGAGGCCGCGGATCGCCGCGGTCTGTCTGGCGAGGGACCAATCCGCCTCCATCTCCGCGTTGGTGAATCGGCCGTCGACTTCCCGTGCGAGGAGCGTCTCGACGGTGACGGCGAGAATGGCATCGATTCGCTCGACATCGAACGGACCGACGACGGAGCGCGCTGCGTCGAGGGCGACGAGGAGAAGGCCGAGGCTGACCGTCGAAGCGGGAGCATCGCGGCCATCTCCGACCACCTCGAGGAGGACGCCGTCGCTCCCTAGATGAAGAACCTCGATCGCGGTCAGAACCTCGTTGATCAGCTGGGTCGATCGGGCATGCAGGTAGGCACGGAGTCCCGGTTCGTCCGGCGCCCAGGCTGTCGGGTTTTCCTGGACGAACGTCGCGAACCGAGCCAGTCCCCACAGGAGCGAGAGCTGGTCGAACAGGTGCGAGGTGTCGTCCTGGAGACTCAGGGCGCCCGGACGACTCCCGGCCTCGTAGACGTGTGGGACGTAGGGAATCGACTGGACCGGGAGAGGCGTCCCCTCGCCCGTTCCGATCGCCGTTGCAGGGCGGAGGGTCAGTCCCTGATCGATCTCCAGAACCTTGTTCGCCATCGCCTCGGCGAGGGTGTACCCGAGGTAGCGATCGACGGGGTCGTCTGAGGCGAGGAGGGACGCCGCTTCGATCGTCTGCTTGACGAGGCCCATTCCCAGGGCGCTCCCGACGATCCTTCGATCGAGGATCGTCCATTCGCCGTACGGACCCAGCGGGCCGTCGTCCCACGTTGCGTAGATCGGTTCCCCACCGGCGACCTCGAGGTAGATCCACGCTTCGCCCTCCGGACGGTCGGCCGGGTCGAGCCCTGCCCGTTCGGCGATCTCGTCCAGACGTCGGTCGAGCGCATGCTCCGGGGGCAACCCGGTCCGTGACGCCAGATCGAGGATTCGGGGACCGCCCTGAAGCGACAGCCCGATCCGAGAGAGCGCGTCGACCTGGAGGAGGTTGTCGAGCGCGTAGTCCGCCGTCTCGGTCCGTACGGTCCGACGCCATGTCGGAAGGAGCGTCTC
>Ga0180433_10010704_pt1 | contig 10988 bp, 8 predicted proteins | sample SS_ome_8_FD_132980 | JGI IMG/M metagenome (GOLD analysis project Ga0180433, IMG submission 132980) | Hypersaline lake sediment archaeal communities from the Salton Sea, California, USA - SS_1_D_1 metaG | ecosystem: Environmental > Aquatic > Non-marine Saline and Alkaline > Hypersaline > Sediment...
GCGTTTCCATCATCTCACCGCCCAGGCAGGGCGTTGTACACACGCCGAACATCCCGTGCACGTATCTGCCCATCCCATCCATCGTTCGGGAATCCGTGTTCGAAGGCACTGTCGAACGCCTGCTTCGGAGCGCCACGGATTCATGCGAAGTTGGTGGAGAACGGCACGCACGTCGGTCACAACCGGGTTGCTCGTTTGATGCGTGTAGCGGGGATCCAGGGGGTGACCCGCCGAAAGCGCCGATGCACGACGCAACGCAATCCCGAAGCCTTACCGGCCGCGGATCTGGTCGACCGGAACTTCACCAGCACGGCACCTGATGAGCTGTGGGTCGCCGACATCACGTACATATCGACTGGGGAAGGCTTTCTCTACTTGGCCGTGGTGATGGATGCATACAGCCGCCGGGTGATCGGCTGGGCGATGGCTGCTCGCAAGAAGACACAGCTGGTGCTCGATGCGCTGGAGATGGCGATTCGGCAACGGCATCCGAAAGGTGTCATTCACCACTCGGATCATGGGTCCCAGTACACAGCGGTTGATTTTGGCCGCCGGTGTCAGAAGGTGGGGATTCGTCCGTCGATGGGATCCGTGGGAGACTGTTACGACAATGCAATGTGCGAGAGCTTCTTCGCGACGCTGGAATGCGAACTGCTCGATCGTCATGAGTTTGGCACTCGGGCGGAGGCACGGCGAGCTGTGTTCGATTTCATCGAGGGGTGGTACAACCTCCATCGGCTGCACTCATCCCTTGGGTACGACACACCAGTACGTTACGAGAAGCGGTACGCAGCGCGGATCGCAGCACGCGGAAAGGAGGACATCATACGATCAGAAGGCCAATGCGATGCGCCGGAGGAGCACTTCGAACCCGCACTCGCTGGCATATCAAAGATGTCAAGCGCTACACTGTCCGCGGAACCGGGGTAACTCCAGACGTTGGTCTTGTCACTCATCACTCATCACTCGTCACTGCTTCATCCCTCTGCGTCCTCCGCGCCTTTGCGAAAGGAAGGGTGGGCCTTGCAGCGCGGGGCCTGTCTCCGATGTCGATCCTTCCGCGCTATAATCTCCGTGGTGATCCAAGTGGCGAACCGTGCGAAGGACTGGTTTGCTCAGGCAGAGCGTGACCTCGACCAAGCCCGTGAATCGCAAGCGTCGAGCCGCCATGAATGGGCGTGTTTCGCGAGTCACCAGGCGGCTGAGAAGGCGCTCAAGGCGCTCCACCTCTCTTTGGGACAAGAGGCGTGGGGGCCCATTGTCGCCAGGCTGCTCAAAGAGCTGCCTACGGAGGTTCAACCGGACGCGAGCCTAATCGACAAGGCGCACGTCCTGGATTCGTACTACGTAGCCTCGCGGTACCCGAATGGGCACGTCGAAGGGGCGCCGTTCGAACACTACGGTGGTCTCCAAAGCGAGGAGGCGATTCGCTATGCCGGTGAGATCCTTGAACTCGCCCGTGCTTACGTGGCCGAAGGCGAGTGAAGTAGACGCCGCCGTGCGCGACTGGGCGAACCGGATGGCCGTCTCCAAGCCCGAGGTCCTTCGGATCGGCTACTTCGGCTCGTACGCGCGGGGCGATGCCGGCGTAGGCAGCGACTTGGATGTCATCGCGGTTGTTGCGTCGGCGGCTCCTCGCTTCGAGCATCGCAGGCGGGGATGGGAAACGACAGCGGTTCCTGTTCCTGTCGATCTTCTCGTGTACACGGAGGACGAGTTCGCTCGCCTGCGCTCGAGGCGGCTCTCCGACGTACTTGCTCACGAGACCGTCTGGGTCTACACAAGCGGGGAGGCCTCTCCATAGCTCGGGCCAAGCCGACGCTGGCTGGTGCTTGTCTTCGATGTACCCTTCATGGTGAGAGCTTGAAGCCTGTAGTCGGAGGTCTGTAGGTCGAACGGCATCGCCTCTTCAGAGAACGGATCACTTCTTACTCATCACGCGTCACCGATCACGCATCGCTCGTCACTGATTGCCGATCACTCATCACTGCCTCGCCCCTCAGCGTCTCTGCAGTTGAGTCGTCTTCGGTGTCATCCTTCCTGTTTTTCACACTCTGTTCTTCTTCTGGGCCTTCTTGGCGGCCTCTGCGTCTCTGCGCGAGAATGGTTGGGTCCCTCTGTCGTTTCCTTCTGTCCCTCATTGCGGCAGCTTGTGGTCGGTGGCCTGTGGCTCGGACGGCATCGCCTCTTCAGAGAACGGATCACTCCTTACTCATCACGCGTCACCGATCACGCATCGCTCGTCACTGATTGCCGATCACTCATGACTCATCACCCGTCACTGATTACTCATCACTGCTTCATCACTCATCACTGATCACTCATCACTGCTTCACTTCTCTGCGGTAGGAAGGCGGGCATTGCGAAGCCGTGGCCCATCGCTTATAGTATTCTCAAGATATGACAGACAAAACACTTCGAAGTGATGATATGCATGAAGTCGCTTCGTTACTATACTTTTTCCTCCCGCTCTTGTTCCTTATGGGATGGAGTCTTACGGTGTTCGGAGCCTCATGTGACCTGGAGCTGAATGGAGACGCGACCATCCAGATTTTTCCCGATAGGTGCTTCGGATGGGATCGGGTCGTCCGGGAATCCCTCGTTCTGTCGTACACCGGTGAGCCGGCGTGGGATGTTGAGAGCGAGGGGAACTGGGACCATGATGGCGCCAGCGCTCCGCTGTCGACCACGGACGACCTCCGTCGATTGGCTGTTGGGCTTTCTCACGGGGACTTAGCGGCGCAGGTGCGAAGTGCCGCGGAGGCCTACGACGCCGCTACGAGTCGGCTCGTGCTCCTGGCCCCGCCGATCTCGATCGACGCGGTGGAAGACCTGTTGGAGGATGTGGAGGCGGCATTGGATGACCTACTCGATCGGGTCGAGGAATCGACAGCCGGAGACGATCGGGGGGCCATCGCCCACTTGTACGAGTGCGCCGGTCGAATGGAGGACGTGGTCGACGGGCTCGAGTACGTCGCGAGTCGCATTCGGCTGTACGCACACGCCGAGGTGCAAGCTGAGCTTGCGGAGTGGGTGCGCGAGGTGGCGCTCTGCGCTGCGGAGGGCGACAGATCCCGGTACGTGCGTTCTATCCACGCGCTGCTTGAACGAGTCCTCGCGCTGCAGGGGTGTCAGATCCATGCAGATGCAGCGAGCGCGATTCGCAGCCGAGGCGATCGACTGCTTCGCCTCTGTGATGACCGAACGACAGGCCGGTCCCTGGATCTCGATGTGAGTACAACCCTGTTCGAAGTTGGAGTAGACGCTTCGTTTGGAATCGAGGCGACGGACTCGTTGGCCCCGAGCCGCCGGAGGGTCACAAACGAAGCGGGGATCGCCGTCGAAACGGAGCTGGAGGGGTTTGCCATCGACCTCGCCGTGCAGAGTACCGATACCGACTACCTGGACTCGATCAAGGACGCCAGCGATGCCGAGGTCCGAAAGGCCGAGATGCAGGTCGAATCGGAGTTGGAAGGGCGAGGGGTCCGCGTCGGGCTCGAGGTGAGCCGCAAGCGTTCTCCCGGAGACGTCGACCGTCAGTTCGCGGCCGGGAGTGAAACGGTCGTGCGATCGAACATGGGGCGCCTGCGGGTGGAGATCGGGAACGCAGGCCTTCCTGGGGAGGTGGCCGCGGAACTCGTTGGCCTGGTGGAGGGTGCCGTCCAAGCGCTGAACTGCGGCGACTTGGAGGGTGCGGTCGATTGGATGGAGGACTTCATCGACGAGGTGAACGATCTCGTGTGGGAAGGCAGCCTACCCTTTGCTCAAGGAGATCGGCTGGTGGCCGCCGCATGGGAGATCCTCCCCAAGCGGATCGAGCGGGAGTGGACCGTGCCTGCGTCCGTTGCCTTCGATGCGGGGACCGTAGGATCTGTGGACTTGGACGTCTCCATCGGCCGACGTCGGGTTCCGACGAATCCTCGCCTCGACCGGCTGCGGGAGAAGGGCTCTCTCGACTGGCAGACGGAGATCGAACAGGCGGAGCTTGATGCTGGCTTTGAGGTAGAACGGACCGAGTATCCGAACGATCCGAGCAAGACGAAGCGCGAGTCGCAGACGTCGTACGCCATCGAATGGGTGCAGGCGGAGTGGACCGTGGAATTCGAATCTTCGAGCTGCAGCACGGCCTATCCGCAGGCGGCGACCAAGGATAAGCTGGAATCGGAAGACGTGCTGTCCCTCAGCTGCGATCCGGGTTGGATCACGGCGTCCCTGGAGTTCGGGCGGTCCGTCGTCCGATACCCGAACGATCGGGGCCGAGCGATGACCGATCGACGCGATCGCGAGTTCGAAGCGGACTGGACGCTCGGAGCCGTCGCCTTCGATCTGTCCGCAAGCTGCACGAGCTATCTCGACGAGGCGGGGTCGCAGCTTCGCGTCCAGCGGGTCACCAGTTTGGCGGCCGACTGGGCGCCGACCAAGTCCGTCCGCCTGGGCCTCGAAGTGAAGTGGCAACGGAGCATCGAGTGGGACTCTCCGGAGGGGGACTCGTCGTCTCTCAGTCTCTCCCTCTCCTTCGACTGGAGTCCGTAGGATTCTGAGTCCCTCTTGTCCGCCCGGACAGCGGCTCGGTCATGTCTGCGGCGTGCAGCATCAAACGTCGCGTTGAGGTTCAGCGACCGAAAGATCGATCGCGCTGCCCGCTCTGCGCGAAGGTCGGTCCAGCGTCCCGGTTACGAGCGTACGGCGTCCCGCTGTGACGCGAGCCAATCGAGCGCCCCCGCAGACGCGTCCCAAGCGGATTGGAGGACATCGGCGAAGAAGAAGGCGTCCTCTTCCTCCTGACGACTGACGAGCTCTTCGGTTTCATCTGCTCCGAGCAGCAGCTCGGCGACGTAGGGCGCTTGCCGGATCGCCTTTCGAACGATCCTGCGAGGTCCCGTCGTGTCTCCCTCCTCACGGAATCCCAGCAGCGCCCGGGCGTACAGCCAGAGGGACTCCTCGTCCGCGTACTCCGCGACGAGCTTCTTCGCCGTATCATCCTGCCCGTTCACGATCAACAGCGGGAGGAGAAGGTACCGGATCCCTTGGTTGTCATCGGGGTTGATGCGGAGCAGCTCCTGGTAGCCGGCGATGGCCTCCTTGCCCCGCTCGAGCTTCGCCTGAACGTAGGCGAGACCCTGCATCGCGCGCAAGGCCGGGCGCGCATCGACCCTTCCCCACGGATGCTCGGGAGGCTCAGCGAAGAACGTCTCTCCGAGCGTCCGACGCCCGGCCTCCACACCGGCCGCATACAGATCGACCTGTTCCTGCAGCGATCCCGAGGCTTCCGCCAGTAGAACGTACGCATCGGCGCAGTCCGGTGAGATCTCGAGCGCGCGCCGTGCGAGCACGACCCGGCGGTATCCGATGGAGTCGAACGCTTCGTAGCACAGGTCCTGCGCTTCCTCCAGCGGAGTCCGCGGCGGGTACTCGACCCTCTCCTCGGGGGTGCGGCCGGCGAACTCCGCCTGCAGGGCCTCGTTGATCTCGTCCAGTCCGCTGAAGTCCTTTCCGGCCAAGAAGCGGCCGACCTGGCTGGTCAACGATTCCGTGGACCGACGATCGAAGAAGCCATGTCGAGCCAGCTCCGAGGGAGACGGCGGATCGAGCAGCAACGGGAGGGTGAGTGTGACCTCGACATCGCCGTCAAAAGCCGCGACCCGTCGCGTCCAGCGCCCGCGGACCAACTCCTCCTCCTCTGTGGTGGCCAATGCGCGCAGGGCCCCCTCGAAGTACGCGAGCATCGCAGCGCTGGGCCGGCGAAGCCTGGAAGGGAAGTACTGCGCTGCCAGCGGGTAGGCTTGCGCGTCGTCGACGGGCAGAGCGTGGTCTTCCCACAGGTCCGCATCGGCCAGCGGCAGTTCCACGATCCGGGAGAACGTCACCGACCACACCCCGTTCTCCAGAACCGATCGGCAATACGTCTCGTCATCGCCGTGATAGTCCCAAAAATCGTCTACAGAGCTGCAGAAGGTGACGCCGTACTCTGATCCCCCGGCTCCGAGCACGATCGCATACCTGGGAGCACGGCTGGGTCGGGGGCATTCCAGCTTGATCAGATCCTCGTTGCTGAGGTATCGCCACGGTCTTGCCGCGTGGAACGCTTGCGCCGCGTCGGCGAACGCACGCACGCGCTCGACGGTCGCATCTTTCCCGTCGAGGTAGCCCGGCAGGGGATCCCTCTCGAGGATCATCTTCCAAAGCGAGCGCAGTTCGGACTCCCACATCACCAAACGTGCCCGATGGACGACCTCGATGTCCAGCCCCTGGAGGGCGTCCGACAGGTACGTCGCCAGGTCCTCATCGTTCACCTCAAGCCGCTGCGGCAGGCAACCGCCCATCTCGTAGGTTGCGAACCGAACCAGCGTGTCGAGCGCTACGCGATGTTCTCTCTCCTCGGGCCGAAGGACACTGTCTCGGACCGGCCCCAAGATTCCTGCCTGCACGCTCAGCCACAGGAAGGCCAGGGGACGAAACAACTGCCCCTCAGGTCCGTCGGCCCACAGGGGGAAACGCGCAAACCCTCCCTGCCAGACGGTGCCGGGCTCCTGCGGGAGTCCATGTAGCTGATCCACCGCGTTCCTGTTCTTCATGACGTCTCGATGGTATGGGCTGTGGTCCCTGTCGGCAATGGAGGGGCCGGCCGTCTTCCAGTCGGTACGGCATCCCGAACTCACGAACGTCGACGCTCCGTGGCCGCTGTCCGCCTCACTCCGACGCCTCCTGTCATGAGAGCTTGACAGCGTCTGGAAGGGGACATTCTACCGCTCGGCGAGGGACCGATGTCTGTGATCCGGATCACAAACGCCGTCGCCGGCCGGGCAGGCTTCGGTCATCGTGGAGGCACGATGACACGAAGGATGCTGTATCGAATCTACCCACTTCTCGTGGCACTTGCAGCCGGGTACGTGGTTGGCCTTCTGGCGGTCAAGGGTCTCTGATCTCTCCGCCCCGGGCACACGATCTCTCCACGCCGGCCCCGTGACTTCCTCACCGAGCTTCGCGATACTCCGCCCCATGTTCTCACGGACGCTCTGGCGGATCCTCCCGATGGTGTGTGCTCTGGGCCTGGGGATCTTGATCGGTGTGCTCGCCACGAAGGGGTTTTGAATCGTGCTCTCCTTCCGGGCGTGAGGGGCGTTCCTGTTCGTGCACGCGCGCGAGATAATCGACGAAGAACGCCAGCAGCGTCCCGACCATCAGCCCCAGGAACCCCGCGACAGCGATGTTGGTCTTCTTCCTCGGCGCGATCGGATGCTCCGGGACCAGCGGCTCGTCGATGACACGGATCGGTTCGGGCGTCTCGGCCACCGCGATCTTCGCGTCTTGGAGGCTCGAGGCCAGCTTCGAATGTGCTGAGCTCACAAGCTCAATCTGCCGATCGTAGTTGTCCAAGCGGGCTTGGGTCTCGGTGAGCTCCAGTTGTCTCCCGTCGACCTCCTCTTCGAGCCGAGACGCGTCGGCTTCGCGGACTCGGATCTCCTCCTCAAGCTCATGGAGGCGCGCTCGATTCGATGCAATCTGAGAAGCGAGGTGAACGTACGTGCTGTTCAACTCCTCCGCCTCGATCCGGATCTCCGCGAGCTGTTCGATCTGCCGCCCCGACAGGCCGGCTGCCACCAACGAATCCGGCTCCATGGATCTGTAGAGCGTATGCGTGAGCGATTGCTTGGCGAGCTCCTCCTCCAATCCTGCGACGAGAGCGATCGTCGTATCGCGTTCGCGCCGAGCGTCGGTGAGCCGTGCCCGGTTCGCGATCGCCTCATTCTGAAGAGCGTTCAGCTCGGCCTGGAGTGCATCCAGGGGATGATCGAGGAGTAGATCTCGGCGCTCGGCAAGGAGGTGCTCGAGTTCCTCTTCCGTTGTGGCGTAGTTCTCGCTGATGTACGAGTACGACCTCGCGGTGCGATCTTGGAACAGCTCGCCGTAGACCGCGGTGAACGATTCCGTCCATGCGGCGGCGATCTCCGTCAACCGTCGCGGGTCCGAGCCCCGGACCGACGCCGTGAGCAACAGCTCGCCCTCCGAGCTGAGTCGCTTCACCGAGACCGAGAACCGTTCCTTCAGGCGCTCAATGCTGACAGACTCTGGGAATTCCACCTCCTCCATGACGCTTTGAAGGAGGGACGTCGAGACGGCGAGCTCCTGGTACGCCTCCGGCGCCAGCCGGCTACCGACCGGCTCGGCGTTCAACTCGGACGACAACGGCGGCAGCAGCAGCAGGCTCGTCTCGGTACTGTATGTGGGGGCGATTGCGCGACTCACACTGTATGCTGCGGCGACCGCGGCGGCGAACGTGACGACGATGACCCACTTCTGCCGCCACAGGACTCGGAGATAATCGATCAGCTCGACTTCACGCTCATCCATCGCTGTTCTCTCCAATCCGCTTTCTCGCGTCGTGACCTTAGGAGTTGCCCTACATCCCGCCCATTATACGGCTCGTCTAAACGAAGACGAATCCGAACGATGCGAGGCTGTGTCCTGGAATGTCGCATGCAAGATGCGACGCGGGACATCGCGAACGTCGGACACGAATACCCGGGATCTGTAGCGTCGGAGCTTGTCTCCGACGTTAGCGTGCCCCCGCCCGACATGGGTTAGCATGCCCCTCTGCCCGACAGCCAGGCAAGACCAGGGGGCAACGACCTAACCATGAGCATCATCACGAATGTCAAAGCACCGATTACCGGTTACTCGTCACCCATCACTGTTTCTCCCTTTCATGCCCTTCACGGTGAGAATCGCAGATCTTCGGGCTTGTGGCTGGTAGTCTGTGGGCTGAACCATCGATTCCCCGCGGGGCGGCACTTCCACGCAAGCCTGATCACTCATGACTCATCACCCGTCACTGATCACTCATCACTGCTTTCGTCCCTCTCTGCGTCTCTGCGAGAGAAGAGGTGGGCGCTGTTGTGCCGGAGCTTGCCTTCACACGTCGGTCTGGCGGGGTCATCATACTCAAGCTACACTTACTTACGACTTGGGATGGCGCGATAAGCATATCGGAACCGGAGAAAGGAAGGACGCACGGAATGAAGGCAGTGATCCTGTGTGCGGGCGAAGGAACTCGGATGAGGCCGTTGACCTACTCCCAGCCGAAGCATCTGATCCCCATCGCTAATAGGCCGGTCATCGAGTGGATTTTCGACACGATCCTTTCGTCCGGGATCTCCGACGTTGCGATCGTTGTCAGCCCGGGCACCGAATCGGTGTTTCGCGGGGCCTTGGGAGACGGCAGGAGGTTCGGAGTCGATCTCACGTACATCGTGCAAAACGAGCCGAAGGGATTGGCGCACGCGGTCGCCTGTGCGGAAGGGTACGCTGCCGGTGAGCCGTTCCTCCTCTATCTCGGCGACAACCTCTTCGAGCTCGGGGTCCGTGGGCTCGTGGAAGTCTTTCACGGCGAGGATTGCAGCGCGGCGATCTCGCTTGTACGAGTTGAAGACCCTCGCCGCTTCGGCGTCGCACGGCTGGAGGAAGGGCGGGTCACCCAGCTTGTCGAGAAGCCCGAGCGTCCTCCCAGCAACCTGGCCGTGGCCGGTGCCTATGTTTTCGACGCGCACATCTTCGAGGCGATCGGCAGCATCCGCCCCTCGGCAAGAGGCGAGTTGGAGATCACGGACGCGATTCAGGCTCTCATCGATGACCGGCTGCCAGTGTTACCGCATGAGGTGGAAGGCTGGTGGAAGGACGTCGGTCGACCGAGAGACATGCTAATTGCAAACGAACTTCTCGTGGAGCAACTTGAGCCGTCGATCATAGGCAGCGTCGATGGGGACTCGGTACTCGAGGGGAAGGTCACCATCGGCCCAGAGACCGTCATTGAGAGAAGCACGATCGTGGGGCCGGCCGTGATCGGGACTGGAACACGAGTTCAGGATGCAACCGTCGGGCCGAATGTCTCTCTGGGCGATGGGTGCGTCGTAGAAGGCTGCAGTATCGAGCACGGCATCCTGATGGACGGGGCGTCTGTGCGGGGTGTCGAACGTGTCGGATGGTCGATCCTAGGACGCGAAGCGGAGGTCAGAACGGATACTACCAGCGCTCACGTCATGCTGTTGATGGGCGATCGGTGCATCGCGCAGCTGCGATGAGCGGTGTACGGCCGAGACTGGTCGATTCGCCTCGCGCTAGGCCGGTAACGTGGTTCCGAGGAGAAGGTGATGTGCAAGACGGGCCTGCTCGTTCTGCTTACGATGGTGCTCCTTGTCCCATGTCTTGTGTCGGGAGAGGAGCCCAGTGCCGGTGACGCAGCCCACTTCCTACGCGACGGACTCGGTGCCCGTGGGCGGAGCATGGGGAGTGCGTACATCGCGCTCGCGGAAGGCTTCACGGCACCGTTCTGGAACCCCGCGCCGACCGTCCAATCGCCGAGCACGATCATCGGCGGCGGTTTGGAGCAGCGCAACGCCGGCCTGTTCACGTTCAGCGTTCTCGGTGGATGGCACACCGCCGAAGCGTGGGGTGCCGGTGGGGTCGCAGTCACGTCCGACCTGTACGACGTCTACCACGTAACCGGCGGACTTCGGCTCGATCGCCTCACGGTCGGCATCGGCGTCAAGAGCTACCGGTTCGGGATTCCCGGGGACAGCGGCTCGGGCTTGGGCTTAGATGTCGGCGCTCGGTACGCAATGGCGCTGAATGGCCTGCAGCTGACCCTGGCGGCCGTTTCCCGCGACGTCGGATGGACGCCGATCCGGTGGGGTTCCCAGGGAGCGACCATCGTCGACCGAACCGCGTGGGTCAACCGCCTCGGGCTCGCCCTGTCGGTTCCACTCTCGAGCGGGGAATGGACGATCGAGTTAGACGTCGAGCTCTCCACCCGTCGCCCGCCTGCTGACGCGGAGCCGAACTACTGGGAGGAGGCCGGTGAGGTCAATCTCTCTTTCGGGACCGCCTTCCGGTGGGCGGGGATCACTGTCCGCGCCGGCCTTCAGCGATACGGCGTGAAGGACCCAGGCGCGCGGGTCAGGCCGACCGTCGGGTTCGGGATCGTTGTCGGA
>Ga0180433_10010705_pt1 | contig 10988 bp, 12 predicted proteins | sample SS_ome_8_FD_132980 | JGI IMG/M metagenome (GOLD analysis project Ga0180433, IMG submission 132980) | Hypersaline lake sediment archaeal communities from the Salton Sea, California, USA - SS_1_D_1 metaG | ecosystem: Environmental > Aquatic > Non-marine Saline and Alkaline > Hypersaline >...
ATATGTTGAATATATTTATCTAAACTATTGCTGAAATTTTCATATCTTAATTTTTGTTTTTCATTTATTTGTCCAACTTCAACTAATTTATCAAAATAATCATCCATAATATCTTTTTTAGTTACTATTAAATTTTGGAATAAATCTTTTTTAGGCATATTTCTCCATTCACCTTCTTTATAAAATTCAATCATATTAGATTTTTTATTCCGCATAAAAACATTTCTATTTCTAGGAATATTATTATTAAAATGAATTTCTTGTATTAAACGGATTAAACCCATTTCTGGGTTTCCAATAATTTTTTTTAGGGTTTTATCTCTGATGTGATAAGTTTTTTCATGTCCATAAGATAAAATATTTTTTTGGTCATAATAATTTAAATAATGTTTTTCAACATTAACAATTTTACCATTTTCTATCATATATCTAGGTAATGTTTTCATTTTTTCATAAATTTTTTCTTTTAAATTATAGTTTTCCCTTTTTATTTTATTTATTCTTTTTATTTTTTCTTTTATTATTAATTGTTCAAAATTAAAATTTCTTGGACAAAGTTCTTTCAAATGCTTCCTAAAATAAGTTTTATTCTTAAAAGACTTATCACAAAAATCACATTTATATTTATTTTCATTTTCTATTTCTATATTTAATAATTTTTTTATAGGACTTACTTCTTTTGATGTTGAACATTTATTTAAACGTCTTAAATGTCTATCATAATTACATTTTTTATCAAAACATCTAAAACAATTATCACATTTATAAATTACCATTATTTAACTAAAAATAATTTTTTTTAAGTTAAAACATTAAATTTAATAACTAAATCTTTTTCTAAATTATAACCCTTTTTTGGATAAATTAGTTCTTTATCTAATATATTTTTATCTAAAATAATATTAATTTCAAAATCTCTTTCTTTTATTTGTCCATCATAAAAATCATAAATTTTAATTAACTTCTTTATCTTATTTCCTATCATAGAAGGATGTATATCAATATAAAAATAAGTATTTTGCATAATTTCTATTATATAATTATTCAATCTTTAATTTCATTTTTATATTCAATAGTGTTTAATTCTTCTGACTTATTTTGCTGTAATAATATTTCAGTATGTTGATAAATTTCTCTATAAAGTTTCTGACACCTGTTTTTTACTCTATTTTTAACCTGTTCTGTACATTCAACTAATTGTTGATTAACATATTCATCTAATAATGTCGTGAATTTTTCATAATTATTTTTAATAAATGAATTAATTAAATTTTTTTCGACTTGGTCATCGTAATAATCATCCATTAAATCTTTTTTACTAGCAATCATATTTTGTATTGTTGCTTTTTTATCTTGTTTTTCCCATTTTTCACCATTAAAAACCTGTAAATAAGGTTCACGTTTATTGATTAATTGAACATTATGATTTTCAGGAACATTATTATTGAAATGAACTTCTTTAATTAAGTTAATTAAACCTAAATGAGGTTTTTGTAATGCTTTTTGTAAAACTTCAGTTGTAATATGAGCAATGCTTTCTTTACCGAATGGATTTAATTTGATTTGATTGATATTGGTAATACGATTATCAACGTAAAGGAAGTTATTAGTATTATTGGTAATATTAACGATTGGAACACTCATTTTATTATTTTTTATTTCTTTAATTTCTTCCTGTAAGTGGTCAATTTTCTTTTCGTATGATTTTATATTCTCTAGGGTCATTTTACGATGGCTACATGTTTTAATATGACGGTTCCAATTATTTTTATATTTGTAGGGGGCACGGCACCAATTACACAAATACATAATGTCATCATCATTTTTTGGTTCACTTTTTGAAGTCATCGTATTATCGTAATAATACGGTGTTACCATACCGAGTGAGGTGAGAGCTTCATTTTTCTTTTTTTCCATATTGTTCATGGTAATAGCAGATTTTCCTTTCCTACCCATTTTTTGAGGGTTGTAACGCGAGTAGTGGACGAAATCTTTACCATTTTTCGGACATTGATTAAAGGTGAGCGTATCATTATGCTTTCCTGATAATAAAGGTTGAGGTTTACAGGGAAACCGTCTTTTTAGGTGGTTATCGTAATGACCCTTATGATTAAAAGATTTATTACAAATATGACAAGTATATTCGACCATAATTTATTTAACTTAGATAATTTTATATCTTTTAAACCCTAAATCATCCGTCCAATTTTTCTAAACATCACTTTAAAAAATCATCGTAATATCATTTTTTCATAATGGATAAAATCTATGGTGTACATATTACGAGGAACCAAGAAATTGTGAAATAGCGTGTTTGGACTGCACATGCGAATGATACAAATTAGAGGGCGCTTGCTTTTTTTTTCAAACTAGGTGCCATAATCTGAATTTTTCTAAAAAAAAAAAATTTTTTTTTCAAACATGCTGTCCTACCAAAAAAAAAGTTTCTTCCTGACTGAATTTCAGTCTTTTACTACTACTTTTTATTTTTATATTTTATTATATATATTTAATTATTATAATATGTTAAATAATATAAAATAAATAAATAAAATAAATAATAAAAAAAAAAGTTAACGGTCAATTCGGTAAAAAAACGTTGAGAACCTTGGGAGATGGTAATAGTCTATTACCATACAGCTTGTCAACACTAAAATATTTCATTACCATAAATTAAATTATGGTATTATCTATGAAGTTGTAAAAATACGCTGATTTTAAAAAAACGAGCTCTTTTTTCTGATGCCTTGTAAAAATGAGTGTTCATCGTAATAGGGGTGATTTTTTAAAAACTGATAAAAACATTATCATGATGGTAATGAAACATTAAAAGAGAAGCTTCATCGGCATGGTAATAAATACCTTTTTTATGGTAATGAATGTTTTAAAAAAGAAAAGTTGATTACGAGAGATGGTAAGGTGTTTTTGGGTCAATTTGGTTTACAAATAGAGCCGAAGTTCTCTGGTAATGCCCTTTTTCTCACATGTGAGCGGATTTAATACCATTATGGTAATGAGAAGCTGGAAAAGTTATGGTAATGAGTTAAAAAACATTACCATCATCATTACCATGAGTTTTTTTAAATCTTAAAATTACACATTACCATACCGTAATGATTTTTTATCGTAATGAGAGAAGCTGACGCATTTTTTAAAAAATAATACCATTATATGGTCCAAAAACTTTTCAAAAATAAGTGGATGATGGTAATCAATTACCAAAAATAATGGTATTTAATGAAAAAAAATTATTTAGTCAATTACCATTTTACGTAATCGTTTAATTTTTTCGATGTCCCTTAAAAAATGATAAAATAAAGGGTTATTTTATAAAAAAGTTATGGTAATGTTTTAAAAATTCGATTAAGAAATATAATTACCATTTATTGTCATATTTTTTAATTTTAAAACCTAAAAATAATGTTTTATTACCATTAAGAAAAAAAAGAAGGTGAGAAGTTTAGAAAGAAGCTGGCGTTAACACACCATCAACCATATTGAGAAGTGTTTTGAAAAAAAAATAGCGTCTGACGGTCTCTCGTAATCATTACCATAAATTTAAAAAGAAGTCTAGCTTTAAAAATCATTTTTATGACCATGAATGATAATAAAAACCTCAAAAAATATTTAAAAACATTACCATAAAAAAAATCAAAAAAATATTTTTTACAACTAATTTTATTTTAATAAATTAATATCTATTTTATCTTCTTCAAAATATCGGTTTTTAAAAAACCTTGAAATTATAAAAAAATAAAATTAAAACAGAGGGTACACCCTTATGACAAACATGTGTACCTACTTTTATTTTTTAAAAATAAGTTTTACAATTAGTTGTAAAAACTAATCTTATTTATTAATATTTTTTAACAAAAATGATGTTAATTTTAATAAAATAGAAAATATTTTTTTCATAAAATAAAACCTTAAAAACAATAATTTTGTTGTATTTTGTAGTTAAATATTTTAGAATAATAATATTTTTTTACAAATGAGATGTAATACGATGATTTTGTGTGGGGGAAAATGGGTGTATGATGGTCATAAAACATTACGATGATGGAAAAAGTTTAATTTTCCACATTTTTTTAAAAGATGGTAATGAGTGATATTTTTAAATATGGTAAATTGGGTCGTTTAATGTGGAGTAAACGGATTGGTAATTTTTATTACCATTGGGGCGTTTATGTGGAATATTTATGAGTTTATGGTAATCAATGAATTTTTAAAAATAAGGTTTTATTACGATAAAATTGAAAATTGGATAGAACCTAACCCCCAGGTAATGATTATGACCATAAAAAATATTCCAAAAAAAATTACTTTTCTCGTAATAGGTGAAAAACTGTATTACGGTAAAATGACTCGTTTTTTTCGAGATGGTAATGGTTATGGTAAGGTCGGCTCTTTCATTACCGTTATGACCGGAAGTATGGTCTCAAAATATTCCAAGTGTTAAAAGTGTATTCCATGGAGTTACGATAAAATCATTTTTGTGCCCGAAAAATCGATTTTTCATACATGATACACCATCATTTCCACGCCTGGAGGTCCCTCATGTCAGATGGTAATCAGACCTTCACCAACTTTCTCAAAAATTTTCTAACGCATCAAAAAATGAGGGTTTTGAAGCTTTTTCGTCATGGAATATTTTGGAATATCTTTTAGGGCAACCCTCCAAAACCTCTTTTTTTAACTTTTAAAACCTTATTTTTAAAAACCTATGTCCTATCAACATATTACCATAAAAATATTTTTAAAAATAATTTTTAAAATAATGGTAATGAAAAGGTAAAACCACAATTTATTTAAAAATTAATGATTTATGGTAATGATAATATGATAAAATTCGTTTAAAAAAATATTTTAGAAATAATACCAAAATATGGTAATATAAAAAAACGTCAAAAATCACCGTAATGTCATTACCATCAAAATTCCTGAATAGTCAAAAATAAAACATTATGAAAAGATGGTAATAAAAAAAATAAAAATATTTTATGGTAATGCATTACGGCTCGTAATAACCTAGGTTTGAGGTATGGTAATGTTTATGACCATAAATTTTTATAAAAAGATAAAAAATAACCAGTAATTTTTTATTACGATAAAAATGGTAATAAAAAATGATAAAAAAGTAAAAAATGAAAAATGGTAATAAAATGGTAATCTATGACCATAATTTTTAGTTTTTTAATTTTAAAACCTCATTTTTATTATCATAGCATTACGAGAGATTTTTAAGAAAAAAACAGGTTTTTATTACGATAATTTTAAAATGGAATTTTTTAGACTTGGTAATGTAATGGTCATTAATTTTTCAAAAAAATTGAAAAAAAATATTATGGTAATCTATGGTAATAAAACATGAGAGACAATTTTAATTTTAGTCAAAAATTAAGCATTATTACCAAAAATTTACCAAAATTAAAAATAGTAAATCAACATTACGGTATCTTTGAATGCCCATTATGTTATAAACCTATGGCGTTAGGTTTTGAAACCAAAGAAGATGGAAGTCCTTATGAAGGAACCAATAATTACCAACAAATCCATAAAGATTTGGGATTTAGGGTTATACCTAAATGGTATCATCAAGTTTTACGGATAGAGATAGACCATATTCATTGTTGTTTTTTGGGTGGTAAAGCTCAATTAAATAATGGTTGGTTAATTTGTAAAGAATGTAATAGAACTTGTCGTGATGAATTAACAATGAAGGATAAAGAAAATATTTTAAATGGTGTTAGTTTTATGGAGGAAGATGGAGAATATGTAGTTAATGGTAATGAAGTATGTTTATTTAATGATGGTAAATTAATCAAAAGGATAAAAGACCCTAGGTTTGTTATTACAAAAAAAAGAGAAGAACCACAAGTAAATATTTCACTTATGGAAGAAGATTAAATAATGTAAATTGGTGAGGTCTCAAACATGAAGTCATATTGTATCTAAGTATTGTTTATTTTTTAATAATTTTTTATAAAGTTTTTTGAAGTCCCTCCAAGGGAATTCACATGGTAATCCAGATAGTCTCCTCCAGGGTCTTGGTGATGGTATCATCATCAATCCTGATGGAGTAAATGAACCCACCTTCGAAAACCCGCAGGTAGTTCCTCTGCAGGTCAAGAAGGTCCGACCCTTCCTTCAGGTACTCCCCGAAGTAGAGGTCCTTGGACAGCAGGTCTGACTGGAAGCGGCGGTCGCTGATGCGGAAGTTAGTTCCCCTAGTGACTCTGTTGTAAAGTCCGGGATACTTGGGGTTCTTCTCGTAGACTCCAGTGAAGAAGTCCTTGGGAAGTCCTGAGGAAGGGTAGGTTTGGGAAACCTGGTCGTCCTTCTTTCTGAAAAAAGGCATCTTGCTCGTTCTTGTGTGAAAAAGAGTGGTCTATTTGATAGACTTGTATGTGTTATAAATTTTTACTAAAAATTAACCATCAATTTTTGTAAATAAAAAATTGATTTTTAAATCTTTAAACACACAAACAATAAAAACTATGAGAGTAGATTTGGAAGTTCCTTTTGAGGAAAAGGACCAAGCACAGGAGGATGGTGCTAAGTGGGATAAGGATAAGAGGACTTGGTATATGGAAAAGAATGTCAAAAAGTTAGAGAAATATCGTCGTATTTATCTTTATGTTCCTTTTGAGGATAAAGACCAAGTCAAGGAGAAAGGAGCCAGATGGGATAAGGATAAGAGGATGTGGTATACTGCTAAGTTTAGGAGTGAAGATTTTGAGGAATGGTTAGCGGATAAGAGAGAAATTACTTATTTGGAGGTTCCATTTGATATTAAGGATGATGTTAAGAAGGCAGGAGGAAGATGGGATGCTAATAAGAAGAAGTGGTTTTTTGAGAAAGAAGTTCCGGAGGAGTTTTCACAGTTTGTAGTAGAACTTAAAAAGAAGTGAATAATAAATTTATGCATTTGATATTTATAATTTGTGGGTATTTGGGGACATTATTTTTAGTGGGTTCATACATTCCCCAAGTAATTAAAACATTAAAAAATGATAATTCAACTAGTAAGGTATCAAAAAAGTTTTTATTTTTACAGGTTTTAACGTGTTTAATGTTTATAGTTTATAGTGCAGGATTTTTTACAGATAATAGTTTAGATGGATTACCGATATTTATTTCCAATGTGATAGTTTTAGTTTGTTTAATGATGATACAGTGGAAGAGAAAGTTTGGTCAAAATAAAATTCAAGAAGAAAATAAAACATAATCTAAAGTATGGTAAAGACAATTACAAGAGACCAATTAGAAAAAGATGTTAAAAACTTAGATTTAGTAATAATAGTGGGGATGAGTGCATCGGGTAAAAGTTATTTCTCGCGGGATTTAGCAAAGAAAACAGGAGTTAATTTAATAGAGGTAGATAAGTTAATAGAAAAATTTAAAAATGTTTTTCCAGAGGGGTTAGATTTAATGGAACTTTATCAACCTAATAAATATCCCAAACAGAAGGAAGAGTTAATTAAAGATATTAAAAATGCGATGAAGGGTCATAATATAGTGGATGGGAGATTTTGGGATCCAAAGATGATAAAGGAGTTAATCAGGGGTAAAACTTATAAGTTAATTTATTTAAAACCACCTAAAAAATCAGAATATACTAATAGGATTAAAAAAAGGGTTTTAGAGAGTGAGATAGGAAATGTGCTAATGAAAAATGAAGTTTTAGGAATGAAGAATGATAAGGCTGTTAATTTCTTTGTGAATGAGATAGTGAATAATAAATTAAATGGGATGAATGAAGAGCTAAAGGTGTTTGAACCATTTAATTTGAGTGTTTTAGTGTTAAAAAATTGATTTAAAAAAAATTCATTTTATGATATAAAAAAATGGCGACAGTTTTTTTATATGAGTTGATTTCCAATGTATCTAGGACATTATGTTATTCTATCAATATTCCAAATAAAAAATTAATTATTAGGATTGATTTAGCATTAAATAAGGGGAGAGATAGTAGAGTTTATTTACAGGGGGAAGATAAGAGATGGATTTTAATGTTAGAGGATAATTATTATGAGAAGATTGATAATTTACCCAATAAGATGCAACAAAATAAGATTATTGCGGGAGAAATGACAAAGGAACAAGCTGAACAGCATAATGAACAGCAAAAGTTGATGAGAAGAAATGAGAAATTACAATTTTATTTTAGTTGTTTGGAGAAAATATTGTAAAAAAAATTGAATATTTTTTTTTTATTTTTATAAAAATAAAAAAATGGAATTTTCGGATTTTGATAAAGTTATAGGATTATTGGAGAAGAATAAGGACAAGATATCAGATTATGATTTTCAGAGACTTTATGAGGGAGTGCAAAAATTTTATGAAACGATAGAAAATTTAAAGAAAAAACAAATTTGTCAGTGTTCAAATTGGAATAATTTATGTGGTCATCCAGAGATGTATAAAAAATGTAAAAGTTACAAGAAAGTAATGAAAGAAATTCCAGTTTTAAAGTATTTTTTAGATGGAAAAGAGGCAGAATTGCAATTAACTATGATTGATAAATATCCATTATCTCAGGTAAGACCTTTAATAAGTAAATTATTGCAGGGAGCTGGTTTTTTAGAGGAGAGTGAGATGCAAATTAGACTATGTTTTGCTATTTTTGATATTGTGATGAGGAGTAAGAGTATTTTAAGTAGTAAGTTAAAGGAAACAATTTTGAATAAAATAGATGAATTTAAGGAATTTCATGAGGATAAATTTAAGGTTCATTCAAAGAAGTTTGGTTTGAATGAAAATATTTTAGATATTTGGGAGAGGGAGATAAAAAATAATTAAAATTTTTTGAGAGAATTTATAAAATATTTAAGGTCATTCATTTCAGGGAGAACAGTCATTCTAAAATGAAAAGTACCTTCAGGTTGACCAAAACCAGAACCAGGAACAACACAAATGCCGTATTTTTTAAGGAATTCACGGCACCAGATAAAATCAGGTTGTTTATTTTCTTTTTTGGCCATTTCGTGAAATTCAGGTTTGATTTCAATTTTGGGGAAAAGATACATTGCCCCTTGAGGTTTACAGCAAGAAATACCAGGTATTAAATTTAATTCATCGTAGAGATAATTAAGTTTATTGATATATTCTTTTTTCTTTTTAGAGATTTGTTTTTGAACTTTAGATTTTTGATTTAATGTTGTCATACAATGAACAGCTAATTGTCCCACTGAATTTGCAGATAAACGCATTGATAACATTTTTTCAAGTGCATTTTTAGTTATTTCAGATAAGTTTAAAGTGTTAATGTATCCTCCTCTTAGACCACATTCACCGATGAAGCCTTTGGAGGTGCTATGGAGGGAGAAGAGAGGAGATTGGATGTTAAGGGTGATAAAGCATTGACGGAGAGAGATAAATTGATTATGGACGTCATTTTCTTGATAAACTTCATCGGCGATGAGGGGTATATTTTTAGAGCCGATATAATGAGAAATTTTAAGGAGTTCATCAGGGGAGAGGATAGAACCAGTTGGGTTATTAGGGTTGATGATGACGATAAGTTTAATTTTATTACCGTATTTTTCAATTTGGGAGTAAAGTGAGTTTTTGTTGATAGACCAGTTTTTGGTTTCATCTAAATCGTAAAAGATAGAGGTTGCACCGTAAACTTCAGTCATGGCTTGATAAATAGGGTAGGCGGGTTTAGGGAGAAGGATGATATCATCTTTATTCCAGAGGTAAAGTTTAAGGAGAAAATGGATACCTTCGGTGGCGCCGTTAATGAGGAAGTTATGTTCATTTTTTTGCGTTAATATTTTATCGCGTAAATTGATAAAATCTTGAATAGAGGATAAAATTTCATTAAAACCATTAGAGGGGGAATAAGCACCAAGATTTTGTTTTAAAAAATTATTTTTAAGGATTTCTTTGGAAATAAATTTACGGTAAGATTTGATAGGTTGAGGGATTAAGGCTAATGGGTTTCCGATATTACAATAAATTATTTTTTTAAAGGGGTATTTTTCAATGTTTTTTTCAATTTCATTGGCTAATTTAGGTAGTTCACCTCTAACTTCATAAGAGGCATTTAATATTTTATCCATGATAAATATTAAAAATTAATTAAAAATTTCTAGAAAAAAATTAAAAGAATAATTATGGAAGTTGTAATTTCTAAATGTAAATGTCCTCACATAATTATAAAAACAAAAATTCCAGAAAAATTTCAAAGTAAAACCTTAAAAGTTAATATTTTAGGTTTTACTTATCAATTAGAAGTTATTAAGAGGAAAGGAAATAAAATTATTTGTCAAAATCAAAATTTACCATTAGGGAAACAAAAAATAAGTTTTCCAAATCTAATTCCTGTTTCATCAGGATTAACCAAAGATGGTTTATTAACCCCAATGGCGAGTTTAAATACTAATGTAGAAAGTGGTTGGAGTGCTAGGTCATTTCCAAATGTTATAGTAAATGATTTGTGGTATCGTTATCAAACAACACCGGAAGTAGGAGTTGGTTATTTACCAAATTAAAAAATTGATTTAAAAATAATAGGAATTATTAATAAAAAAAATGCCTTGTTATTGTTTAGAAAATGGATGTCGTAAGCAAGCCAGTTTTAATTTTAGTAATGAAGAAAAATTAGCGTATTGTGCTGTTCATAAGAAAGATGGGATGAAAGATTTAAAGAAGAAAACTTGTTCAAAACTTGGATGTGAAGTTTTTCCCAATTTTAATTATGTGGGTAATAAGAGTGGAGTTTATTGTAATCAGCATAAGGAAAAAGGCATGGTAAATGTAACTAAGAAACTTTGTAGGCATCAAGGATGTGTTAAAAAGGCGGGGTTTAATTTTGAGGGTTTATTTTCTTTATATTGTGTGAAACATAAGGAAACTGGGATGATAAATGTTTGTAGTAATTTATGTCAAGAAGAAGGATGTAAGATCAATGCTTCATTTGGTTTTATTGGGATAAAATCAACGAGGCGTTATTGTGTGAAACATAAGAAAGAGGGGATGAT
>Ga0180433_10010706_pt1 | contig 10987 bp, 7 predicted proteins | sample SS_ome_8_FD_132980 | JGI IMG/M metagenome (GOLD analysis project Ga0180433, IMG submission 132980) | Hypersaline lake sediment archaeal communities from the Salton Sea, California, USA - SS_1_D_1 metaG | ecosystem: Environmental > Aquatic > Non-marine Saline and Alkaline > Hypersaline > Sediment...
CATTTTTATGGGGTGATTTGTTCTTCTACTGTTTCGTTGCCAATGGAGGTGGCGGATTTGTGCTGGTTATTTTATGAGGGGGGTTGTTTGTGGTCAGCATGACCAGAAAAAGGACGACAATGCCAGTGACAAATGTGACCGACAGATGGTAGCGAGATCTTCTGCTCAACGATAGTTTCATCGAGTGCCTCAAAAGTGTATCCCTAGACAGCTAAAAAACCCTTACGCATAAGGGTTCACCGCCAATAGTACTAGACCTGGCCAAATTGTCAAATTAGTGTTTTTAGGGGCTTTTGGAGGGTGTATTGCCGCATCTTGATTTTCGTTGAGCGCGAGAAGGGCGCTTTTGGCTGAAAGCTTCTCTCAGAGGGGCTTTTGGTGGGGCTCTTGCGGCCAAATTGGCTTTGGGGTAAAATGATTATAAATAGAAATGGAGAGGGGCTTTAGAAGGGCCTATCATTAAATGGATGGAGGTAATACCATGAAAATGTTCAAAAAAATGCTACAGATAGCTTTTGCAGGCTTGCTTGTTTTCCAGGCGCCCAAAGCAGAGTCGGGCTGGCTTGGGAGAATTTTTACTCCAAAGCGAGTTGTGGTTGCTGCGGCTACGGCAGTTGGTGGCACGTACTGGTTTGCGCGAAGAGCAAAAAATAACAAAATTGAAGAGCTTAAGAGTGAACAAGAGCATTTTGAGGAGCAAGAAAAAAAACTCGAAAAAAATAAAAAAGATAAACTTGCAAAAAGAGCTCGCATTCATGCTGTTATACTCAAAAACGAAATTTCTCACCAAAAAAAGCGTTCGTCATTTTCGTTTTTGTGGGATCGTGCAGTCAATATTGTTTGCTCACCTGTTGAAAAAATAAAACAAAATAAAATAGAGAAACTGAAACGTCAGGTGACAGAGTTGAACCAAAAAATGGTTGGTTTAGAGTGTCAGTGCAACAAACTCAGTGATACGAATCTTTATGATCTGAAGAAGAAAAATGTTCTTTTAAATCAGATTTCTTCTCTTGTTGATCAGATTCAGGAGCTTCAGAGCAAAATTTGGCAGATGGAACGTTGTAAATCTCTTGGTGTTGCCCTTGGACTTTGGCGTTGGGTTGCAGCTGATCCTGAAGTTGCTGAGACAAAAGTAGAAGATTTGAATTTGGAAAAAATAGCCGAAGAATCCATAGAGGGATAAGGCTAAAAAAATATATGTAAAAGAGGTCCCGCGGTTTTACCCGCGGGATTTTTTTTTAACTTTTAATCTCATCCATTTTAAGCTCACCATGACTTGCAAAAATTGAATCTAGGTAAGAAACTGTTTTAATTCTGTTGCTTACCTCATTTGGATTTGTTTTCATTGTTGTGTCAAACAAATTAAGCAGTGTGAGTGCTGCTAAAAATTGATTGTCTTTTGCGAGTGATTCTCGTGCACGTTCAGACCAGTTTTTTGGTGTTTTTGAGTTTGCTTTTTTTGTTTCAGAATTTTCTTTTTTCTCGGAATCTTTTTCTTCTTCGCTTCCATATGGTTTTATGTAATCGGTTAGAGCTTTTTCTCTGCCATAAAACTTTTTAAACCATTCAACCTGTTCTGGCGCATCGAATTGTTTTTCAAACGGGAAGTCTGGCAGTATACCAACTCCTTGAACCGTTGTTCCATCTGGCAGGTGGTATAGGCTTGTTGTAACTTTTGCTGCACAGTTTTTAATTGGAATAATTTCTTGTACAGACCCTTTGCCAAATGTTGGTGAGCCGACCAAAAATACCATCAGTTGTTTTTGTTTTTTCTTGCCTGATTTTTTTGCTTCAGCTTCAGAATGCATTTTAAGTGCACCGGCTAAAATTTCTGCAGCCGATGCGGTGAAGTTGTTGACCAAAATAATAATCGGCAGTCCGTTGTTTGCAATCGGTTCACGTTTGGTAAGATACCGTTCTGTTTCCTTATTATTTTTGTCTCGTGTCGTTACCACCAAACTTCCTTTTGGTAAAAAGAGTCCTGCAATGTCAATTGCAGAATTCATCAGCCCGCCGGAATTATTGCGCAAGTCTAAAACCAATCCCTTGTAGCGATTTTTAGTTGATTTGCGCAAAAGTTTTTCAATTTGCTCAACCGCGTTGCTGGTAAAGCTGGTCAGGGAAAGATAGTACGCATCATAATCTTTTAAATAGAAAGAGAGGGAGGTTTGTTCTTTTACCACGCCGCGTGTGATGTCAAACGGAATCGGTTCTGGTTTGTTGTCACGTAGAATTTTTATATGAACAACAGTATCTTTTTCACCACGCAGTTTTGCCGTCGCCTCTTCTGTTGTCATGCCTTCCAGTGGTTTACCGTCGATTTCTATAATTTTATCGTATTGATGCAGGCCTATTTTTTCTGACGGACCGTCGGGAATAACATCAAGGACCATCAAAAATCTATCTTTTGGTTTTCGTGTTGCGTCGATCACAATACCGATACCAAAAAATTCTCCACTCGTTGTTTCTAAAATCATGCGGTACGTTTTGGGGTCTAGAAAACTTGAGTGTGGATCAAGGGTTGTTAAAAAACCATTAATTGCGTTGATCATTGCTTTTTCTGGATTGTCGATGCGGTAGTGTTTTGTTTTTGCTAGTTCGAGTATATTGCCAAGTGTGTTAGTCCACTCGTACACAACATCATCGTATGGACGGGGTTCTAGCTTTTCTTTATCTTCTTTGCTGTCTAGGTGCGTGCAGGATAAAACAAGAAACAGTACAAGAAGTTTTTTTGCTTTCATTTTGCTTCCTTCTTTAAAGAGCAGAAAATTTTTAACTCTCTTGAGCGTAGAGATAAACCAGCTACAAGTGAAGAATATTTCTGTATTTTTCTGTTCTTGCTTTTTGTGCTGCTGTTGTGGAAAAATTTTCTTGATACTGTTTTATAAAAAAACTTAAAGAAAGACAGAAATGAAAACATTTAAACGAACCATGTTGAGAATTTTTTTTGCAATTGAGGTGTGTGTGTTTGCAGGAGTGTATCTGTTTGGTCCGAGTGGTTTGCAAACAATGATGCGGCTTGAAAAAGAAAATAGCGTACTCAATGCGGAAATTACACAGCTACAACAAGAGGCTGCTGAGTGGGAACAAAAGATCGCGCACTGGGATGACTTTTCCAAAGAAAAAATTGCACGGGAACAGTTGCAGATGGCCAGAACAGGAGACCAGATTTTTTATCTGCAGTAGCGCAAAAGCCCTTGGTTGGCAATAATTTTCCGGTTGTTATACTAATTGAAGTGTTATTTTCTCCTAATCAGGTATCAATTCCCAAAAAAATATACGAAGGACTGTGAGTTTATTATGGCAGAAGAAAAAAACCATTCAGAACCTACGGCGCTCAGTGAGCACGAAAATCGACTGCAAAAAGTACAGCAGTTACGAGACGCTGGTATAGAACCATGGCCGTACCGCGCAGAAGTTACTGCAACTTGTCAGCAGGTGATTGAAGAATTTCAGGAAGACTCGGGCAAGGGTTACCACGTTGCTGGGCGGGTGATGACCAGTCGTTTGCATGGCAAAACCGGATTTGCAACTATTCAAGACAGAACCGGTAAATTACAGGTCTACGTGCGCAAAGATAAAGTTGGCGAGCAACAGTTTGGACTGTTTGAAAGTAAAATTGATCTTGGTGACATTGTTTGGTTTTCTGGCCAGGCATTTAAAACAAAAACCGGTGAAGTTACGATTAAGGTTGAAGAATTTAAACTACTCAGCAAATGCTTGCATCCATTGCCAGAAAAATTCCATGGTCTCGCAGATATCGAAACAAAATATCGTCAACGGTATCTTGATTTAATTAGTGATCCAGAATCTCGTCAAAAATTCAGAGCACGTTCAAAAATTGTCAGCACCATTCGTTCGTTTTTAGAAGAACAGGATTACATAGAAGTTGAAACCCCAATGTTGCATCCAATTCCTGGTGGTGCGGCAGCACGTCCGTTTATTACGCATCACAATGCGCTCGATTCTGATTTTTATTTGCGCATTGCGCCAGAACTATACCTCAAGCGATTAGTGGTTGGTGGGTTTGAACGCGTATACGAGCTTAACAGAAACTTTCGTAACGAAGGAGTGTCAACACGGCATAATCCTGAATTTACGATGCTTGAGTTTTACACCGCACACGAAGATTACAATTTTGCTGCAGATGTAACAGAGCAACTTATCAAAAAAGCAGTTGAAGTCAGTTGCGCACAGCCACAGGTTTTGTTTGGTGAACACACTATTGATTTTGCAAAACCATTTACACGAATTTCTATGAAAGATGCGGTTATCAAACACGGCAACTGCACAGAAGATGACCTTTCAGAAAAAAACATCGACAAAACAATTGCAAAACACAATATCGACATTGGCAAAAGTGCAACATGGGGACACAAATTGCTTGCGTTGTTCGAAGAACTAGTTGAGCCGAAATTAATTCAACCAACCTTTATTATGGATTTTCCCGTTTCGGTTTCTCCATTAGCAAAACGTGATTCGAATAATCCTGACATTGCATCACGTTGGGAACTGTTTGTTGCCGGCATGGAACTTTCTAACGCGTTTAATGAGCTCAACGATCCATTTGACCAAGCACAACGGTTTAAAGAACAAGCAGCTGCGCACGAGCAGGGTGACCAAGAAGCGCATCATTACGATGCGGATTATATTTTGGCACTTGAGCATGCACTGCCACCAACGGTTGGTGTGGGCATCGGGATCGATCGTTTAGTGATGCTTTTGACCAACACAACGTCGATTAAAGATGTCATTTTATTCCCTACTCTGAAAAAGAAAGCGCTGTAGTTTTACTTTCGCTTCCACCGTTTTTATAGAATTTTCTAACTCCAACCTCCCTGAGTAATTCTTCGAAACAGAGTGTAGAAGAATTGTATCGAAGGGTTCTCTTGTATTTGTCTTGAAAAAATTATTTTTATTTTGTTCTAGGCGACCATCTTTTTGGTAGTTTTTATGATAGAACAAATTTGAAAACAGTGCGTAAAAGAAAAACAAATGTAAGAGGACCCTTCGATACACCTGTCTACGCCTTCCTACTACGCACAAGGCTCCGTAGGACAGGACGGCTTCGTCAGGCACTCAGGGAGGTGGGGAGATAAACATGTCAAAGAAATCATATCTTTATACACAAAAAATCTTCTCTCTTTAAAAAATCTTGAAGTCGGCTTTTCTTTTTTTGTACAGTTTGCACCGATGTGTTTTATATTATTTTTTGATTCTTTAAAGAAGGGGTAGGACATGAGAATCAAATATCGGAGGCTTTCTCTTTTTTTTGCTCTTATGACATTGCATTACGCAACTGGTGGTAAAATTTACACTGCACATGACACCGAACTTTTTTCTGAATCGACTCCAGAAGTAATTGATGAAAAAGAAGTTATTCGTCGAGGTCTTATCGATGACATCATGGGTGCGCTTGAGGGTGTTGTGTCTGTTACCGAAGATGTTTTGAGTGTCATTTTGTTACCGGTCAGAGAGCTGATCAAATTAGATCAAGATGCAATTGTTGAAAATCCATACAGAGATGAGGATGCAGAAATTCGACGTGGCTGTCCGGTGTGTGACGAAGAACTCGAATTTAGAGATCGTCGATTTATGGTTGTCAAACGAGCACAAGAACAATTGACTGGTATGCAACTCGACGATGAAGATGTTTTAGAAATTACTTTTTCTGGTAGTGGCGGTGGTATGCGTGCAAAATCATACTCACTTGGTTCCTGTGTTGGTGCAGATAAAATTGGTCTGCTCGATTGTATCACCTGCATGTCCGGACTTTCTGGTTCAACTTGGTTTTTAGCTCCATGGATTTCTAGCGCAACACCAATTGGGCAATACAGAGAGCGTGCAATTGAAGATGCATGTGCTGGAATTGATATCACATCCGTTGAGGATTTAGGGCCAATGTTTGATGCGCTTTGGGTAAAACTTGCGTACGGTCAAACCATAACGCCAATCGATTTTTTTGGCGGCTGGTTAGCAAATAATTTTTTGCGCGGATATGGTAAAGAACAACACATGGTGTATTTGTCTGACCAACGTGACATCATTGCAGACGGAACATTTCCGCTTCCGGTCTATACTGCAGTGTTAGCGCATCGTGATATGCCAAATCATTGGTTTGAATATACCCCGTACGAAGTTGGAAGTCGTTGGCTTGGTGCCTACATGCCAGCATGGGCATACGGACGCAAATGCAAACGGGGAGAATCGAAATCGTCTGCGCCGGAACAAAGTTTAGGGTACATGATGGGAACATTTGGTTCTGCAATTGCAGCAAGTGCAGAAGAAGCGTACGACAAAGCAATTAAACATATGGAGTTGCCAAAATTTCTTCGCGGTCTTCCTGCTGCTGAACAAATATTTGATGGTCTGAAAAAAATGTTTGAAAAAATAGTTCGTCAAACAGATGTTGGAGATATTCGTTTAACCTGGGCGCAGGTGTTTAACTATGTGTACAAAATGAGAAACTGCAACTTTAACAGAAAAAAAGATCTCAAGTTTGCTGATGCTGGTGTTGATTTAAGTAATCCAATTTTTGCAACGTATCGCAACGGTTCACATGGTGATGCCCCAGATATTATTTTTGTACTTGATTCAAGTTCCGATATTTGCATGGAACGGCTCGAGCTTGCTGCTTCATACGCCCAACGTGAAAACCTTAGATTCCCTATTATTGATCAAGCAGATGTTGAACATAATGCCTGCACGGTATTTGGTGACATAGAAGATGTTGACACGCCATTGGTTGTGTACATGCCGCGGGTTGTTGATCAGAGTTTACTTGCGCGTTACCAGGATGATCCGGAGCTTAGTGATTTTGTAGAGCAGTTAAAAGGTTTTGATATTGAGGAGGCAGTGGATTCTGGTTTTGCAGGAACATTTAAGTTTGAGTACACACGTGAACAAGCAGAGTTGATTGCAAACTTAGCAGAGTTTAATATGCGTGCGCTCGAAAACGAAATTAAATCAATCATCGCAACCAGAATTGCAGCAAAACGAATGAAGCGATCTGTTAGTTAGTTAATCGAAACGAAGCCGTAGGCGGAGTCCTGCAGTGTCCGCCGTAGCTTTTGACCGGCGCAGCCTTGGCGGAGACTGTTTACGCGGAGGCTGGAAGTAGCCTGACGAAGCCTTGTGCCAGAAAGGCGTAGACAGGTGTATCGAAGGGAAAAATGAAGAAGCGGTATGTTCTTATACCAACTTTACTTATTGTTGTTTTTATTAGTCTCAGATCGACACCAAGAAGACCAAAATGGCTAGAAAAAATACTCAGTGATATTACGATCATGATCGAAAAAGTAGAGGAAGGGTTAGAAGATCTTGCTCTACAGACTGCGAAAATTGCAACAAAAGCGTTCAAAAAAAGAATCAAAAAAAAGCAATTTGCAATATCGAAAAACCCGTACAGAGAAACTGGGGCTGCTGTTCGTAGGGGCGGGGCAATGTCTGTGCAAGAAGAAGCCTTTCTGAGTTCCAGGCGTGTGGTTACTCGCAGAGCGTTAGAACAGTTTATTGGTTTTCAATTGCCAGTAGATGTTCCCGCAATGGATGTTTATCTTTCGTTCAGTGGTGGAGGTAATCGTTCGGCAATTTATTCGTGGAGTTTTTTGGCAACACTGGAAGATATTGGACTTTTAGGCACAGCAACGCATCTTTCGACGTTGTCCGGTTCTGCATGGTCTGTTTGGCCGTGGCTTGTGAGCCAGAATAGTTTGGAGCAGCATAAAGAAGTGTTGTTTAGTGCTATCCAAAACGGACCAAAGCTTCGATCTCCTTCCGATGTAAAAGGTATCGTTGATGTTGTTCTGCGAGATATCACGTACGATCGTGACATAAATTTTGCCACTTTTTATGGTACAGCGATTGGTTCGATTTTTTTCCATGGATTGGGTGAGTATAATGACTCACAAATGGTTTGGATGGATATGATGCAACGGCAGCTGGACAACGCAAGCACTCCGTACCCAATTCTTACGTTTCTTTCTGTACCTGATGGTCGACGGTGGACGGTGACTCCCCATGAGTTTGGTTGCCCTGGGTTGGGTTTTTTTGTTCCCGAGTGGGCAGCTGGGCGAATATTTAAAGGTGGTCGATCAGTAGGAACGACACCGTATGCCGACAGAGTGTCGCTTGCTCGTTGGGTTGGTGATAGCTCTTTGGCTCCAGGAGCAAGCTTTAAAGAGGTGTTTGACCATATGTTTTCTAGTATGAAGATCGGGCCCGTCAAAAAAATATTAAAAAATCTTATGACTCAATCGCCGTTAGAACGCATTCGTTTCATTTATTCTAAACGTTTTAATTTTATGTATGGCATGCCTGGTCTACCCGCTTATGATACAAAAAAGGGGATAACCTATTCTAACCAAAAAGAGCTGAAATTTACGGAGCTCGGTGTTATTACGGGGAATCCAGTAACCTGCCTTTTGCAGCGGATGGCACTTAACAACCGTCCTTCTATACTTATTATTTGTGATGCTTCAACAACTGTTGGAGTTTCAGATCTTTCCAAAATAAAAGATTATGCTGATGGACACAATCCAGATGGTGAGAAACTACCATTTCCCGATTTGCCTCAAGATACAGCTTCTCTTGGAGTGCAATCGATAAGCAGCTTGTCAGATGAAAATATGCTTGTTGTCTACATGCCTCGGGTTAAAAATTCAGATGACGTTGAACAAAAAAAGAATGACCCACGGTTTGCTGGATTAATCCAGAAAATTGGTTACAGCATAGATGACCGGTTAAAAAAGGCATACCACACGTACAATCTCAAATACAATAGGCAGCAGATGGAAGAGCTTGCCGCCTTGGCTGAATTTAATGTGCTTGCAAATGAGGAAAATCTGCGTCGTGTGATACAAGAGTATGTCCTGGGTCACCTAGAAAAAACTCATCCAGACTATGTCAGGAAGATTCGAGTGGCATAAAGAATTCCTTTTCGCTTTATTGTTTTTCCCCTTGCATTAAGGCTTTTTTGGGTCTATTTTTTAAAACTAAGGGGGGCGGGGATCATTTCTTCCCTCGTCCAAAAAAACATTTTTTATATGATAAACGTGGGGGGACTGTCATGACTTTTTCCAAAAATAGTTTCATAGCTGCGATTCTTCTTCTTTTCACGTTATCTGCTCATGGTGAGGGCGGAGAAAATCCGAGAAAAACGGGAGAGGGACTTATAAAAATAGGGGCAGATAGACTAGCACACGAAGCGAGGAGAGCAAGAAGGATGAAGATTATTCGCGCTGCGAAAAAGATTAAGGCTGCTTTCTCTGGTAAAGAAAAGATCATATATGCGGATAAGGGTGGATGCTCCCCAAAAAAACATGTGGTCGAGACTTTTTTAAAGAAGGCATCTGAGCAGTGTGGATCATCTGCGTCCAAAAAAATTGCCGATCTTTCTGGTCAAAAAATAAAAGAAAGAGGGCTGAAAATGCTCACACCTAAAGGTGGGAAAAAACCATCATTGCCAGCCAAAAAGGGTGTAACTTGCAAGTTTTTTCGGGGCGTAAAAAAAGCCGGTAATCACTTGAAAAAAAACAAGCATACATATATCGCTGGAGTTGTTATTGCCTGTTCTGCGTGGATCTGTCTACGAGCATTGGGGCAAAAAGATGAACCAGAAGAAAAAAATAATCTGGATGAGTCGGACAATAAAACCGCAGCTTTTGCTCCTGTTGCCAAAGAGGAAGCGCAATCAGATGTTTCTCAGGCTGGTTGGTCATGTCCAAGTATCTTGAAGAGCAAAACGTTTTGGATTGTTACGAGTGCTACGGCTGTTGTGACAATTGCAAGTTATGTTGGCTACAGGGTCTGGAAAAAACGTAAAGAAAAAAAGAAGATGGCGCTTGCCCCTTGCTAGTTCTTTCTTTTTTATGCAAAATTCTGTACATTTTTAAGCGGATAACAGCTTAAACATACAGAAAGTGCGCGTCGTGGAAACAGTCCAAGGTGAAAAATATCTCTGGAAATTACCAGAGCAACAACAGCAGTTAGCACTTCAGTTTGCAGCAACGTATAATCTTTCATTTCCGATTGTGCATACGCTTCTTTCTCGTGGCCTTGACTCTAAGCAGCAGCTCGATCAGTTTCTTTTCAGTTCGTTTGAAAAAGATGTACCACATCCATCGACACTCAAAGACGCAGAAAAGTCTGTTGCACGAATTTTGGATGCAATTGAAAAACAAGAAAAAATTTTAATTTTTGGCGACTATGATGTTGATGGGATCTCTTCATCTGCATTAATGATGACCTGTTTGTTGCCGCTTGGGGCACAGGTAAATTTCTTTCTTCCTCACCGTACGCGTGATGGTTATGGCATATCAACCAAAGTTGTTGAGCGTGCCGCCCAAAATAATTACAAACTCATTATAACTGTAGACAATGGAATTGCTGCGTTTAAACCAGCACAAAAAGCAAAAGAACATGGTATTGATTTAATTATTACCGATCACCATCGTCCGCACGAAACATTGCCAGATGCATTTGCCATTGTTGACCCAAATCAAGATGGGTGTCCATATCCGTACAAAGAACTTGCCGGTGTTGGTGTTGCGTTCAAACTCATGTCGCTGTTGTACGAACAAAAAAATATTCAGCTTCCAGAAAAAGCATACGAACTTTTATTGTTGGGTACTGTTGCAGATGTCGTACCATTGACTGGCGAAAATCGGTTTTGGGTCCGACACGGTTTGCAGAAGATAAACAAATTGGATAGCTATCCGCTCAGTGTATTAAAAAAAAACAGCAAGCTCACAAAACCAAGACTTTCGTCAACCGATATCGGATTTTCTATCACGCCACAAATTAACGCACTTGGTCGGTTAGAAGATCCACGCCAGGGCGTGAAATTTTTAATCGGTTCAGATAAAAGTGAAGTTGATGAAGTCGGGCGTGTGTTGTTTGAACTCAATCAGGCGCGTCGTACGGTTGAACGGTCGATTGTTGCAGAAATAGAAAAAGAAATTTCAGAAAAACGAATCGATGTTGAAAC
>Ga0180433_10010707_pt1 | contig 10987 bp, 10 predicted proteins | sample SS_ome_8_FD_132980 | JGI IMG/M metagenome (GOLD analysis project Ga0180433, IMG submission 132980) | Hypersaline lake sediment archaeal communities from the Salton Sea, California, USA - SS_1_D_1 metaG | ecosystem: Environmental > Aquatic > Non-marine Saline and Alkaline > Hypersaline >...
CAATCTCCGAAACATGAATGAAATTATTGCCGTACGTTCTCATCAATCTGTCATTAACTTCCGCTATAACCAGGTTCCCTTCGCGGATTTGTCTCTTTTTGTTCCACAGCGATTGCCCGAAGCTGCAGAACCCTTTTTCATCCGGCGTGGATACTTCCGTTAACACGATATCAGGCTGGTTGACAAAGAAACTGGCTATTTGTACAGGGACGATGTCACAGAGGCGTTTGTCTACGGCTCCCTGGCAGGTCCCGGTCGGCATGCCGATGTACACGTTGAATGATTCCTGCCAGCCTTCGTCGTACCAGCCAAAATCATAGGTTGGCGTGGGTACGTAGACTTGAACACCCTGGAGTTCGCCCAAGCGTCCGGCCAGAGAGTATCCGATGGTCCGGGATTCTCTGCCCATGGTGAACACTATCCTATCACCAGACTTCACCTTAGCGGCAGCCTCCTCAGCCGAAATCAGCCTTGATTCATAATGTATTCGCCAGTCTTCCACGATATATCCTTTATGAGAATTTATTGGGAAGCTACACTATTTGCCAAAGTAGCTTCTGAAGTGCGTCGTCTTGTTCAACGCGTTTTCAAAGAGTTCATTGAGCTTGTGAAACGCTTCTGTTTCACCCACCTTCTCTCTGTCTCGAAGGAAAAGTGATTCTTTCTCATCATCACGATAGGTAATGTTTGTTGATAAGGTGTGATAGGTTATATTGTTCCACCAGCTGTTCACCCCAAGCCCGTCATAGGTGTGTTTTCTGCTCATTTTGCCAAACGCTATGGCATCAAGTGGAATAAGGCATATAGCTCTGGCCAGGTTGTAGACTTCCTCCTCCAGTATATCGGCAGGCACTGCCTTGGTTATCATGCCCATTTCCTCAGCCTGCTGTCCGCTTATGCTTCTGCCTGTAATGAGGAGCTCTATATGTTTCTTGGTATGGCCTGACATCAGTTCGAATGGAATGGGAACGCCGCCGAACGCGAGCCTCTGTCCCCGGTGTGCGAATTTGGCTGCCTCATCGGCAATGGTTATATCGCACAGCTCAGCCAGCCACAGACCGGCTTCGATACACCACCCATGTACCTGTGCAATCGTCACCTTTTTACAGTTGAATATCGCTTTAGGAAGACCTATTACGTGATCTTCATCAACACGCAGCCTCACATTCTGATGCGGTCGTACCCCGGGACCACCCCCATACACCCGGTAGACCATGGACAGGTCGAATCCCGCGGAGAAGTTCTTGCCCGCTGCTTTAAGAATGACAACCTTAATCCCATCATCGGTGTCTATTTTTGATATTGCGTCCATCAATTCACCCGTCATTTCCGAAGGGCCGATACTGATGGAGTTCGATTTATCAGGCCTGTTTAGTGTGATATACGCTATCCTTGGTTCTTCATCGTCTCTACCATATATAATCGTCTTGTATTCTGACTGGTTCATCGATTCTTTTCCTCCTTACTCATTTTCCTACTTCCGGCTTAAACATCGGTAAAAATGTTTTATCATTGATCTGGTAGTATACGGCGCTTACGGTCTGGCCTATTGATACGCATTCTGTACCAGCATCGACAATATTGGAAACAAAACGAACGCCTGGAATATCATCAAACTCTATTAACGCAACTGTATATGGTACCCAGTTTTCATATGCTTCCAGGAATGGTCTATGCACAACGGTCCAGGTAAATATGGTACCTTTTCCTTTACTGTTAACCCATTCTATGGTACCGCTGCCGCAGAAGGGGCATCTATATCGCGGATACCAGTGAAATCGTTTACATGACGTACAGTATGGAAATTTTAGTTCTCCCTGTCGTGTCCCATCCCAGAAAGGCGCAAAGAGCTCGTCATCAATGTCGGGCAGAATGTTCTCTATATATTTGCGATCCATTTTTAATTTAACTTTTCCTTAAAATTATCGTTGTATGACCGAGAAGAGCACCTGCAATCATACCGATTTCAGCATTTTTTACTTGAGCTTCTCCCGCCTCTGAACGAAGCTGTCGAACCGCTTCGACAAGATGGTTTATACCAAGAGCATGCCCATGTGACAGCATCCCGCCGTGGGTATTTACAGGCAAACGACCGTTAATTAGAGTATTGCCTTCCTCGACAAATGCCCCTATATCTGCTTTATCAACAAATCCTAAACTTGCTAATTCAGATAGAAGTGTAATAGTAAATGAGTCATATACTTCTGCGAAATCGATTTCATCGAGGGTAATATCAGCCATTGCTAGAGCTTTATATGTCGATCTGCTCGCCGCTATATTTCCCAGATAGTCGGGTAACTGCGTAAACACCGAGTCTTCCGGCATGTCAGAAGATGAATACGCTGCGCCCATTACATAGACAGGAGGTTTGCGACAGTCCATTGCACGTTCACGGGACGTCATAATAAAAGCAGACGCGCCATCCGATACTACGCAGCAATCCAATGCCCTGAGCGGTTCCGCAATCAACGGGCTGGATAAATAATCCTCGAGTGTTAACGGTTTCATGACCTGTGCCTTACCGTTCATGATTGCATTTTTGCGCTGGTTAATAGCAACGGAGGCCAATTGATGTTCGGATATACCGTATTCATACATCGCACGATGGGCCTTTGGCGCGAAATACACAGGTTGACCGTAGAAGCCGTACGGCAGTTCAAAGCTGCGCTTGGCCGGATATATATCGTGGTAGGCGTATGGGCCTCCCGTTGAAGACCCCCACGTCGTACCGAAATAGGAGAGTACTACGTTGGCAGCCCCCGAATCAATTGCTGCAGCACCGGCCAGTACGGAAGCAAGCACACCTGCCATGCCTCCCGTTGTTCCGCATACGAACTGAGAGGCAATTCCCAGATCGGACGCCATCTCGTTGTGAGGATAACTGCTTGGCATAACTGCATTTTCCGTAATGATTGCGTCTATTTCGTGCTTGTCGATGCCGCTATCGTCAAGTGCTTTATCAACAGCTTCAAGTACCAGCTCTCTAACGCTTCTATTAGAACGTCGAACATAACCTGTCTCACCTATTCCCACGATAGCTGTTTTATCTTTGAGTTTTTTATTATGATTTTGCAAAGGCTTTATCATGAAATAATGTTGGGCCTCCGAAATTTTTAAGGGCCTATCATGGAGGTGGTGCCGGCTTACCGGTGAATTTAGGTTGCGGCTTTTTCTCCAGAAATGCTGCTACGCTTTCTCTGAAATCTTCCGTTCTCATGCACATCTGTTGCGCATACGTCTCAAGATCCATGTGACGTGATATATCGTCAAGCATGCTTCTATATACCAGCTTTTTAGTCAATTCAAGGGCATTCGGAGGTTGTGCTGCTATCTCTGTTGCTAAGGCCAAGGTTTTATCCATCAATTCTTCATGTCGTACTACTTCGCTGACAATGCCGAGCTGTTTTGCTTCGTGAGCATCGATAATCTTTCCGGTGAACATCATTTCCAGTGCTTTTGAAGTCCCAACAACGCGGGGCAGGAAATAGGTTAAAGAACAGTCTGGAACAAGTCCCCTTGAAATGAATACTGACCCAAATCTGGCTATCTCCGAAGCGATCCTGATGTCACACGTTAACGCAAGTGAGAACCCAGCGCCAACCGCCACCCCGTTAATTGCAGCGATAACGGGCTTATCTATCTTAAAAAAGATGTCCTGTCCATACCCTGTCTCCCTGAGCCGTTCATACCTTGTCTGTGTATACGTACCCTCAATACGGGCTTTCATAGACTCAACATCGCCACCAGCCGAGAAAGCCCTGCCTGCGCCTATAACGATAATTACGCGTACATTATCATCCCTGGCAAGCTCTGTTGCCGCTATTAGGAGATTCTTTCTCATTTCGGTTAGAGGATTTAATTTTTCCGGTAGGTTTAATGTTATTACCGCAACGGCGTCTTTATATTCAACTATTAAGTCCTTGAACTCCATATAATTCCTCCGCTTTTAGCTTTCCAGCCTGGTAACCTTTTTCTCAATTAATTGTTGTATTTGATAACCACTATAACCGAGAGACGTTAGTATCTCTTCTGTATGCTTTCCTGGTTTTGGGGCCAGCGAACGTATAATGCCCGGCGTATCAGAAAGTTTAACAGGAATACCAATCTGTTTTATCTTCCCCCAGTGTTCATCCTCTTTTTCCTGTAGCATCTCCCGCTCGATACACTGAACGTCAGTAAAGGCTTCGTCAACGCTGTTTACCCTGCTGACACATACGTCATAAGAGGAAAGCAAATCGACCCATTCCTCCCTTGTCCTACTGATAAATATATCATCCAATTCCTTTTTAGCCTTTTGCCACTCTTCATCAGATGGACTGTTAAAGTGCTCTTGGGAAAATTTATACGCAGATAGGTCAGGACGTTCCAAAGCCTGGCATAGATTTTCCCAAAAATGTGCTTCCATGCACGCAACCGCGATATATTTCTCATCCTTTGTTTTATATAGGTTGTAATATGGGTAGGCTCCTCCAAGTACCCCTTCTCCTCTCCGTGGAACTGTACCTGAGAGAAGGTAATCTGCAATTTGTGGAACTGCTGACAGCATACTGAAGACGCCATCCATATAAGACACATCAACGTACTGGCCTCTGCCTGTATGCTCTCGAGCTATGATAGCTGTTAATATTCCTATCACGCCATGCAAAGCCGCCGAAGCTACGTCAGCCAGTAAATTCAGGGGAATAGCAGGTGGTTGCCCCTGCAACCCGATGAGGTCCTGTGCACCCGCTACGGAGATATAATTAAGATCGTGGCCAGGCATATTTGAATAAGGACCTGTCTGTCCGTAGCCGGAAAGGGAGCATAGAACTATTCGTGGATTGATGTTACTCAATGTTTCATAATCAGCCCCGAGGCGCTTAATTACACCTGGTCGAAATCCTTCAACTACAACATCAGCACTGGTTGCAAGATCATGCAATATTTTTTGCCCCTCCGGGAGTTTAAGGTCAAGGAAAAGGCTTTTTTTATTCCTGTCGAAGCTGGCGCGCCTCCATTTCTCTTTACCAAGACCACCAGGGAATTTACGATGAGGCTCTTCTATCTTAATTACATTAGCACCCATATCTGCGAGCATCCTGGTACAGAAGGCTCCAGGTAGCACTCTGCTAATTTCTATGCAGGTCAATCCTTGGAGGGCAGTTACCACTCGTATTCTCCTTGCACTATAGAGTATTTGGGGATTACTTATTTTTTATGTGAAGCTTGAGGTCTTCACGGAAATCCGGGTGGGTTATATTGATCAAAGCTTCCGCTCGTTCCTCAAGGGTCTTTCCTCTGAGGCGGGCAACACCATATTCAGTCACAATGTAATCTACTGAATGCCGTGGGTGGGCAACCGCCGTTCCAGCGGAAAATTCAGCAACAATGCGCGATTTTTTCCCTTTGGCGGTAGTTGACGTCATTGCTATGATCGACTTGCCTTCAGGGGCATGATAGGCTCCCTGCAGAAAATCATGGCTACCGCCAAGGCCACTTATTATACGTTTATCTATACTTTCAACATTTATTTGGCCGTAAATATCCACTTCAATAGCGGATTGCACGGAAATAAACTTGCTCAGATTTGCGGTTATAAGTGCGTTTATTGTATCCGGCAGCGCTCTTCCCTCTATCAAAGGGTTATTATCAATAAAATTAAACAGCTTTTGTGTCCCTAGAAATTCACAGGCAACGACCGGCGACATCTCCGAGGTTGTTTTATTTGGCTGTATCACACCGTTCTCAACCAGGTCTACGATATTATCGATCCCCATTCCAAATATTTTAATTTCCCTTTTACCTGCCAAACGCTGCGTAATTAATGTCGGAATGGAGCCGAGTCCCAATTGCAGAATCGCTCCATCGGGAATAAGATCGGCGACGTAATTGGCAATTGCTATCTCTGCATCACCTGTCTTTTCTGTGCCTGTGGGAAATTCCACGAGGGATCGGGAGCAATTAACGATGTAGTCAATTTGCGATACATGCATAAAGGATTTCCCGAGAACACGAGGCATCTGCTCATTGACAAGTGCAATAACCGTTTTTGCTCCGAGAGCAGCAGGAAGGGCATGGCCAATAGATACGCCGAGACTGCAGAATCCATGATGGTCTGGCGGGGAAACATGCACTACTGCAACGTCGACCGGGTAAACACCGTCTGGGCCGAACAATCTCGATACGTCGCCCTGGCGTATTGGCATGTAGTGGACTGTTTTGCCAATAAGATGGGCAATAGAGGAACTACAATGCCATGTTCGAAAGCGGAATGAATCCTCCAGGCCTTGTTCCAGAAATATATAGTTTTTAAGAAGCCCGCTTACTATCTCAACCCCTTTGAGCCTGTCACTCTGCTGCACCATTGCTTCAAGGATAACATGAGGTTCGCCGCAGCCGAGAGGAATGACCACTCGATCTCCGGATTGAATCGACATCACTGCTTCTTCGGGGTTGACTACTCTTAGTTTTTTGCTCAACATCATTGATTGCCTATTACAATTGTGCTGTTGCTTTTGAGATTATGACTTTTTCTTCTGCCTGGTTCTCAAGCCATACTTCACATTCGATGATGTTCTTGCCATCTATAATTTTTTTGTCTACTATTTGGCCTTGAGGTGATATTTTATCACCCGGCTTCACCGGAGCAGTATATTTCACGTCTGTCAGTTGTCCGCCGTTAAGCCATTGCATACCTAACCATTCAACCATCATCTCTAGAAGATATGTAACGGTAAACGAACCATGGGCTACAGTAGAACCAAACTTGGTATGTTTGGCAAATTCCAGGTCAATATGCAGTGGATTAAAATCATTTGCCAGCACTGCCCACTGATTTATCATCTCCTGGGTAATCACATGATTGATGGTTGAGTGTATTTTGTCGCCGATATTTACGTTGTTAAATTCCAGCATACTCATATTGACCATCCTTATAACCTACCGAGGCCATATGCCCGTCATCTCCATTTCCGAAACCTGTTCATTATTATGATCAATTGAATGAATATGTAAGGTAAAATATTTCCTGCCTTTACCTTCCTCTTTAGATACTACCTTTGCGTACGATGTGATAATATCGCCGACGCAGAGAGGTTTTTTAAACTTTAGAGACATGTTTGCTAGGATACCGCCGGCCGGCGGTTGATATTGCTCTCCCAGATATGACAATCTGCTATAAATTACAGCGCATCCCAGCGGACATAATCGTTTTCCGTCTGGCTTTAGGAAGTAATTGGAATATAGGTGATTGGTATTCCCGGTTACCTGTATGACGTTTTCTGCTATTTCTTCGGTAACTATATAGGTATATGGCACAAATTCCATACCGACGTGCAAGTTTTCCCAATACAGAGTTTGCCTTTTTTCATAGCGCTCTTTTAATTCCATCCACGTTGAAGAGTCCATGATCATTTTTTTCTCCTAATGGGGTATTTCAGAAGAAGTGATGTCATCCAAAATGACTAACCACCACCCACGATAGCGATATGACTTACACCTCCAAAGCCAGGCGTACCGCCAACCGTCTGCGCTAATCCAAGTCTCATATCCTGTATTTGTCTCTTCTCTGCTTTACCTCGAAATTGATTGTAGAGTTCGTAAATCATCCGTATACCTGTAGCTCCTTGAGGATGTCCAAACGATTTTAACCCGCCATCAACATTCACCGGCAACTGGCCATCCCTTTCGAAAAACCCCTCATCTATATAAGCCTTGGCCTGTCCTCTGGGGCAGAACCCAAGGTCTTCATAGGCAAATAATTCATTTATGGTAAAACAATCGTGAACCTCAGCAAGCGATATTTCCTTTGCGGGTTCTTTTATTCCTATCTGTTCGTATATCCTGTTTGCAGCCGTAAAACTTTCTTCCCAATGGCAGTAATCGTAACTTTTGGACATTCTTCCCATGCCGGCACCAGTTGCAATCTCTATGCCTTTTATCAGGATGTAATCTGATTTATAGTTATCGGCGAGTTCATGTGGACAAATGATTGCTGCCGCCGCGCCATCGGTTCTGGGACAGCAGTCAAAGAGCCCCAAAGGCCATGCAATAATCGGGGCTGAAAGGGCTTGCTCTAGCGTTATTTCTCTTCTAAAGTGCGCCTTGGGATGCAAACATCCGTTTCGATGATTTTTGACTGCAATTTTTGCCAGGGTTTCTTTGTCGATACCGTATGTATGGAAATATCGTGTGGCCGCTAGAGCATACTCTCCCGGTGCAGACCGGCCATGGGAATACATGACATCATCCAAATTCGAAACTACGTTATATCCCAGGTCCTTGAACTTCTCAAAACCAACGACGAGAACTAGATCGTACGTCTTACTCACAATAGATAGTGCGGCATCGCGAAGTGCTGCAATTGCTGTACCGCAACCATTTTCGACCCGTATTATTGGTATACCCTCTAATTTAAGCGGTCTGGCTAATCGTATCCCCATCATTCCAGAAATGAGAGTGCCAACCCACGCTGCCTGAATATTTTGGGGATCAACACCTGCATCATCGAAGGCCTCATAAGCTGCCTCGATAATCATGTCATCAGAACTGTCGGCCCAGTTAAAACCAAACTTCGAGCAGCCCATACCAATAATTGCTACTTTGTCCATAATATCGTTCATTTAGATCCGTCCCTTGAGGGTTTGCATTTCCAGAGGTATTTTCTCACACCTTCCGTCACTTCCAGCTTCCTGAACGTCATTTGAACCGGCATCCCTATTTTTAAATCTTCCGTTTCACAGTCCGTCATCAGGCATGTGACACGTGCATCATCACAGTCTATGACTGCCCTAATAGTTGGTGGATTAGGTGACGGAACTAGGTGGTCTACTGTATATGTGAAAACTTTCCCTCTCTTCTCCGATAGTCTTACTTCAATAAAGTTATCCCTCGAGTGGCAGACGGAGCATATCCGTTGAATGGGAAAATGGATGGTTCCGCAGTTATTACACTTACTGGCATGAAAGCTCAACATTTGGGGTATATTTCGCCAGAGCTCGGGCAATAAAAGATCAGACGATTCACTTCTGGGGGATTCCGTTTTCAACAGATTACGAAATTTTAAGTAGTTTTTATAAGGAATCAGGACATGTTTTTCCGCTGCTACTTTCCCGGAATTAGTTTTTACAGATTCGTTTATCACTATTGAGAAGATATCACATCCCTCTCCATAGCCACAGAGTAGAACTCGATCGCCTGGGATCACTTTTCCGAGGGCATCAATTAAACTCATCAGAGGCATGGCGCAACCTGTATTTCCCACAGAATCAATAAGCCCAGAGTACATCTGCGTTTTTTTTTCAAAACCGAGGTCGCCTAAGGTAGAAAATAGCTCTCTTTTACTGGGATAGTACGTGGCTATCTGTGCAAATTGCTGAGTTGAAAGATTAAACCTATTAAGTGCATTAGTAATTCCCCGTTTAAGAACGCGCTTATACCCTTCGGCTCGAGTAAACGTCTGGTCCCACGTTTTTAAATAGTCTTCTTCATCAACCTTCCATATTTCCAAAAACGGTTCCGAATAAAAATACTCATCTAAGAAGGATCCTATACCAGGTGACTCGCCTATGAGAAAGGCAACAGCTCCATCACCTAAATTTAGTTCTAATTCTGAGTTTGGCGCGGGTTGGCGACAATCGGACGCTATAACTAGAACTTTTTTAGTTTTGTCGTTTCTAACGATATTTAGTGCCGCGTATAAAGCCTGCGTACCGGCCCTTAGAGAGTTGGAAAAATCTGCTGTACATGTCTCACTGGGCAAATCAAGCGCCGAAGCTATAAAAGAAGCGCATGTTGTTTCTTTATAGGGTGACGATGTGGAAGCAAAATAAAGTACATCAACAGATTTGTCGTCAGAGTTATCGAGACAATCCCTGGCAGCCTCCACTGCCATAGTTATTGCATCTTCATCGAAATTGGCGATTGCTTTCTCCCCCGGTTCATACGCTGTGCCCCAGAATTTAGCTATCTCTTCCCTTTGAAGTCTATATGTAGGTATATATACACCGTATGTTCTCAATCCAACTGCCACAATATTCTCCTCGTACCAGAGTCCTCTGTTTATTTACCAATCCACAGAAGTAGCTTCCAATTTGGGGCATTGTTTTTCTAAAGTACCTGGTATCAGCTTTCTGAGTTCTTGAGTCGTCCAGGGCCCTTCAGCTTTATAATCTTTATATATCGATGCGATCTCCATCGGTACTGAGTGGACAGATATCCTGCCGCCACCACAGCCAAAAACGCAGCCGCTAATTGTACTGCTTTCATCTGAAGCCAAATATACAACTATAGGTGGTACATTTTCGGGTGGCGGCATATCCAACAAATGCTCATAAGTTTCTTTGGAAATTAACCCAGACTCAAATCGTTTCTTGAATCCCTGCTTTACCTCATCGTTCAAGGTCATTCTTGTAGCGGCGACAGGTGCAATAGAGTTACAGGTTATGTTGTATTTGGCCAATTCGAGTGCCATGCTGCGCATTAAACTGACTATGCCTCCCTTGGCTGCTGCGTAATTAACGTGACCAACAACGCCACGATATGCATCTGATGTTACACTTATTATTCGACCGTGCTTTTGCTCACGCATATGAGCACACGCATGCCGGGAACAGAAAAAGGTTCCGTCAAGATGGACCTTTATTACTTCATTCCATTCGGACTGACTCATATTGAAGCACATGCGATCTCTAAGATTCCCTGCAACATTTACTAGAATGTCGATGTTCCCAAAATTATCAATGCAGTCTTGAATAATACGACCGGCAGATTCATACTCTGCAACACTGTCAGTGTTAACAATTGCCTTAATCCCTTTTCGTTCAATTTCTTCGGCTACCATTTCAGCAGGCGATGAAGAGCTTCTCATTCCATCTGTAGTAGAACCGAGGTCATTTACCACGATATTTGCTCCTTCATCTGCTAAAGCAAGGGCAATGGCTTTGCCAATGCCTCCGCCTGATCCAGTTACTACGGCATTTTTCCCCTTCAAATAATTGCCCATTTCCAA
>Ga0180433_10010708_pt1 | contig 10987 bp, 11 predicted proteins | sample SS_ome_8_FD_132980 | JGI IMG/M metagenome (GOLD analysis project Ga0180433, IMG submission 132980) | Hypersaline lake sediment archaeal communities from the Salton Sea, California, USA - SS_1_D_1 metaG | ecosystem: Environmental > Aquatic > Non-marine Saline and Alkaline > Hypersaline >...
AAGAAAATAAAGCGCGTACAGGATTTGCTTAATGGTCGACCACGGAAAGTATTGGGTTTTGAAACACCTTACGAGGCCTTTGAAAAATTGGCGGGTGTTGCGTTAGAACCTTGAAACCAAGTAGTATAATCATTTAAGAAAGCAACTCTTCGCTCATTCTTGGCTATTCAGATCAACAAGAAACCATTTCTTAGTACTTTCATCTTGTTTAACCACCCCCTCAGATTCCATAATAGCGAGAACAGTTCTTGAAATATGTCCTAAATGACGTTCATGTCCCATATATATACCAAGTGATTTCCCTATTTGGACATTTTTCAACCCATCTCCGCCTTTTTCTTTCAGCAATAAATATACAGCTCCTTTTAACTCAGCAATTGCATCCTGGGCAATTTGATAAGCTTCTTTTTTCATCAAAATTCCTCCTCATAAAATCATTTATCAACAATCAGTTACTATTGATCTATACCCAATCCCTGCAAAAGTTTTTAAAACAGATTCAAATATTATTTTTGAACCCTCCGGGGGGACTGCCATGCCGATCTGTTTTCTTACCTGATCTTTCGATCCTTTAAATTTAAAATAATCTGGAAAACCCTGCAGTCTTGCACGCTCACGATTTGTTAATGCCCTGCATTCATCCCAATGATAAACATGTGTACCTCCGCCTCCGCTGCCAGTAACAGTATATGCAGGTCTATTTTTATCAAGCCGCTTATATATATGGCTCATGCGCGCTTTCCTGCAATTTAATTTTGAAGCCTCTATTTGTTTCCTGATTATATAATCGCTTAACTTTTCTATTTCATCCGAATACCAGGGCAGTTTTGTTTCCAAAGCTTTTCTACGCATTTTTGGAGTCATTTCAAGCAATTCATCTAAATACCATGCATTATGCCATGGCGGAATGTATTTTAGCCGCATAACAATGCGACAGCTATGTCTTGGCATTTCAGAATTAGGAGTGTCATCAGAAATATTGGCAATAGCTTTCCCTGCTGTAATCAATCCCGTTTCATTCCCATCATAAGCAGGTGCCGGCACTCTGAATATAAGATTCTGATCTTTCCTTATGCCGGCAATTATATACCTATGTCTGTATTGAGGAACTCCATATTTCTCAAACTTGTACAAATGCACCGTTAATTCGTACCCAAAATTTCCCGCTTTTTCTAATTCTGTCAAAATTTTTTTAAAAGCTTTTCCTGAATCCACCGAATGAATACCGCTTACGTTTTCTGCTATAAACCAATAAGGATTTGTTTTTTTTATCGCCAGCAGTCCCGCTTTATATAAATTCCCATATTTTCCCTGAAAACCATTTTTTTCACCTACCAAACTAAAATCATTGCAGGGAAATCCAAATGCTAAAGCATTTATAGGCGGATATTGATCGATTTTTTTTCTGCAAAAATAATTAGCGTCATATTTTAGACCCATACCGCCGTATTTCTTCACAATATTTTCCCTGTATGTATCAATCGCAGCCTCATCTTTATCCACCCCCCAAACATGTTTAATAGAATATTTTTCTCCGTTTGACGATATAATTTCATCAGCCAAACCAGCACCTAAAGCTAAGCCGCCTGGACCAGAAAATAATTCCCCAAGATTAAAAATCATCTATAATTTTTTTTTTAACTATTTCTCTCAGCTTATTTTTATTTTTAGTTTCACATTCCCATATTACAGCAACATTCCATCCTAACTCATCTAAATTTTTTTTAACTTCCTCAAATCTTTTTTTATTTTTTTCCAGCTTTGGCACCCAATATTCCTTATTAGTATCCGGTATCGATGCTCTTTTGCATCCTTCATGCTGATGCCAAAAACATCCATGCACAAATATTACTGTATTATATTTTTTCAGAACTATATCAGGCTTGCCGGGTAAATCTTTTCTATGAAGTCTGAACCTAAAGCCATTCCTATGTAGAAAAGAGCGGACGATAATCTCTGGTTTCGTATTCTTAGCTCGGATTCTGCTCATATTCCAGCTTCTTTTTTTCTTTGTTAAATGGTCCGTCATTGTATATCAAAAATGTGCTTTTCGTATGTTTTTGAATTTATAGCTCCTAGTATCAATTCCCCTTTCTCCTCCTTCTCTTTCTTTATTTTCTCTAATATTTCATCTTGGCGCTTCTTAAAATCCACTCTATCCTCTTCGTTCTCTATTTCGTTCAATTTTGAAGCAATCTGCCAGCTTGCTTCAAAACATCTATATAATTCATCTTTTTCAAAATCTTTTGTCTCTATATTATAAAAAAACGCATTTTTAACTTTAGTAAATTTTCTAATAAATTTCCTTTCTAATACCCTTGTTCTCTTAGCTGTTTTCTTATTAAACCACTCATCAAAACATTTTTCCTTGCTCCTATCAAACAATTCGTTCCACTCCCCCCATTTCATTTTCATTGCTATTTTCTTTTCATAAGAAGCAAGACGCATACAGTAATCTATATGCCTTCTTCCCGAATTTCTATCTTTTGCAATGAAATCAGCTGAAGCGTGTAGTCTTACATTTTCTTCAAAATATACTTGTTCTTCTTTTTTCACCAAACCTGAATTATAAAATATTTTTCTCAGTACACTACCGAATTCCCAATAACTCAATACAATATTTCTTTTATTAATCTTGTCCGACAATCTATTATTTAATTGTTTCATTTCATTCTTTATTAAAGAATCCAGTTTTTTTGCTTTCTTCCTGTCTTCTTCTGATGCTCCAGGACCGTCAATTGAACGGTACAACGGCCTGCCATTTTCAAATTTTACTATAACTGTCATATCTCACCTCAAAGCAAGCAAAGCTTTTCCTATTATTTCATCAATTGTTATAAATGATTCTGAAGGACTTATCTCCCCAGTTGCTAATGATTCTTCATAATCCTTAGAAGCGCCTTTAAATACTTTGTTTTCTATTGCTATTGCATATGCATGCTTAAGCATTTCTTCTATTATATATTCTTTTTTTATACCGTTTTCTGAGGCAATTATAAATGAAGGATGTGAAAGGTTTAAAACAAATGTATACCCCGTTGCTGCCCCCCCCAAATGATAAGACCTCTTTGGATTATTGGGATCTTCTGTATCTTCTGTTTTTTTGAATATAGAGGAACCGGGCGGGTCAATATTAACATAAAATGGTATAGTTCTCTTTCCTATCTTTTCTCCTTTTATTAATCCTGCAGATGGAAAATTATCTGCTATTCTTGCACTAAAATAAATTTCACATTTTCTTTCTTCTGCAGATGCAGGGCCTTCACTAATCGCCCCAAATAATTCATTTGATATCTCAACCGAATCAGAATTAAAATGTTGATCTTGCATAGATTCTATTGTTAAATCTTTTTCCTTTATTAACTCTGATAGCGGTATGGGTGCACTTGATTCTGTTTTAGCTTTCCTTATAACTAAATCAGCATTTATCCTAACATCTTCGGCTGTGTTATTGGTTATTTTAAAACTTATATTTTGTATATGTTCAGTTAATTCAACTCTTCTTGATCTATCTCGAGGAAAAATTGGTTTATATGCAATAATGCTGAATTTATTATCTTCTTCAGGTTCATCTGCACCATACCAAAGCATTCTTGTCACTTGGCCTAGAAGGTCTCCTGTATTTCTGCACACAGCTTTAAAATAAAGCATTACACCTTGAGCATATTCTAAGTTTTTATCTGTAAATTGGAATTCCGGAATTTCAATTTCTTTTTCTTCATCAGTTTTTATATCAATTGGATGCTGATAAATTTCCGCTTTTCTGTCAAACAGCTTCTGATATGCAAATACAAATAATTTTATATTCTTATCTTCATTACAATTGTTTGATATCTCCAATTCTATTGGTCCAATATTCTGATTATCTTCAACGCGCTTTGATCCCTTATTCGGTAATCCAAATGATTTTATTAATATTTCAATATCCCTAATTGTCTTTCCCTCTCCCATTTCTGTCAGTAACCCTAGCTCTTTAGCAATCTTATTTATTTCACTCATAGCATCCACCATATCAATATGAACACTTTTATGTACGTTTGTTCGCTGCAATCCAAGCTTCTGTTCGAATTTTACAAGCTCAGATCTCAGCACCTCTCTAATCTGTCGGATGCCGCTACCACCCAAATTAAATCCATAATGAGTCAATCCCTCCGAATCTATTATTATCTCTTCAAGTTTTTTATCTAAAACAACATATGCTGCGATTTTCTTTTGTATATTATGATGAGGGGTTATATTTTTTTTAACGCTACCTATTTTCATTCTCCTTCTCTGAATCCAAAAATCATGAAAATCTTCGTATAAGTTTTCAGGAGATAAAACGAATTTCAATTCTTTTATTTTATATTTTTCGCGCCTTATAATAACTGGTAGATTTTTCCTTTGATGAACTCTCCAGTCATTAACTCGGTCTTTTGATTCAACGATTGATTTAAGCGGTTCAAATAGCCTTATTCTAATCGATTTGCCGTTTAGCTTTAAATATATTTTAGCATCATACTTATGTATTATTTCCCACCATGTCTCTGATATCATTTTACTGAAAACATCCCAGTTGTCCTCTTTGATGTCATCTTCAAATGATTCTATAAAGACATCAGATATTTCTTTACGCAGATTAAATATCGTAATTCTTGTGCCTGGCTTTGTTAATGGTTTTAACACTCCCTCCGTTTTTTCATTAACATATTTTTTTGCTTCCTCACCTTCAAAAGGTTTACGTCTCTGCACGAGTAAATTTCTTTCATCTACCAGCCTATCAAATGCTATATATTTACCATCAGTTTCTCTCAAAGAATCACATAAGATTTTAAAATTTTCGGATCCCGCCTGAAATATTAGTTTTCCTCGTCCAAAACAACCTGCTCCGATCTTTTCTCCGCCGGAATCAAATCTTGAAAGAAAACGCCCTAATTTCTGTTCAGATGTTAATTTGCTTTCTGCAGACCATTGCTGAATCTCTTCATTATTAAGAATCTCTCCGATCAAACCAGATGTTCCCTCATCCCAAAAACTTAGAGCATATTTATCATTTATTTTTATTAGTTCAAATATAAATTTCCAATTTATATATCCAGTATTTTCATTTTCATTTGATCTTGCACCCGTACCATTTTGTATTGCATCTTTCTGAATACCATGAGCTAAACCTTTTGAGGGTTCAGTTGAATATTCTGACACAATTTGTTTAAGCTGCTCTAAATCATTTTGGGGAGTCTGAACATAATCATATAAATTCATTTCCAATCTCCTTTTTGATTTATTTTCAAAATTTCTTTGCCGTATTCACTTATTAAATATTTTACTGTTATGCCTTTCTTTATTTTGTCAATAAGTCCTAATTCAGTCATTCTTGCTGTAAGGCCGGCCCTCTGAGTATTAACTACTTCTTTCTTCAAATTCCATCTATTGTTATAGTCTTTTCCTAATTCTTCATTTAGTGATTTTCTAGTAGAAAAACCATTATTAAGTTTTTCCAGCATCCAAATGGTCCCTTTATATTCACCTATATGGTTTTCTCGGATGTGATTTATATAAAAATTTTTCTCATTATCACTCAAAGTCTCCCTTGAAATCTGTTTGTTTATTATCGGATTAAATAATTGCGCAAACTTGAGCCCCGCCTTGGTGATTCCAATTAATTCTTTCTCTTTATTCCCTTTATTAACATTTTTAATATTTACAAATTTAAGATCTATTAAAGCTCCACCCAATTTTTCATCAGTGGCTCTCTTAAAAGCTAAAAATTGATTTTTATATCGGCTCATACTATTTTCAACTTTCAGATCATCGCCTGATTTTGTATAATAAATAGGAAGTCCTGCAGCTATTTCTCTTCTATTTAAATCTTTATGATTACTTAATTCATCAATCATTTGGCGGTATTTACCTGCAATTATTGCAGCTTCATTTCTAAATTCATCTAAATCAATCCAAACATTGTTATTTAATTTTGATAATAATATTTTCAATCCAAGTTTAATGGGGAATATCCTATTTATTTGTCCCCATAACCAGCAGTCCTCTATTTGACCATTTGGAAATATTACAATTTGATTATTTTTTGGCGGACTAACCGTTTCTGGATCAGTATTTTTAATAGAAATTTCAATTTCTTCATAATTTAGACCAGATTTACTTTCTTCTTTATACTGATTTTCACTAAAAAACAAATCTACTCTTGATTTCTGCTTTTCGTCAACTTTAGTGCTCTCTAAATATAATTGATTTTCTATTGCTACTGAAATAAACTGTGCCACGTTTTTATAACGCTTTTTATTTATAAGTCTATTTATTTCTTCCAAATGTTCACTATTTAAGTCTGATATGAATCTCATATCACTTCTCCTTTCTAGCTTCTTAGCTAAGCGTTATATATAATACAATCTTATAATCAAAATGTCAAGAGTTATATATTTAATTTATATTAAACGTATAACGTTTTGTTTTTATTTCGGATTTATTAGTTTTTATAATAATAGCGTCATAAAAGTGTTTGTTTCCCTGGTCTTTTTTAATCCATTTATAGAGAGTTTTCAGAGTTGGCCGCCACTGGCTTATCCCGCTTATCTTCTATCCAAAGCTGGGTGTCCGAACAGAAAGAATCTAAGAAGTAGTCCTCAATTAGACCGGGCACTCAAGTCCTCAAAATTAATTGTATTCATAGTAGTAGACATTTGACTATAATTTAATAATGAAAAAAGGTGAGTAGAAGATAAATAACCTTTCATATTATTATTTAAGCAAGATCCAATTTACTTTGTTTCTTTGGCTGTCATGAATACATATGTTTTACCTTGATGGAACATCTTTGGCCTACACACTTCGTGTTACTTCCCCTCCATCCGGCTCTTGAAAAACCTCTCTGTATCCTTATCAAGAAAATACACATAGCATCCCTTGAGCCCTCTTGAAAGAAGCACCCGGTATGTATTTTTAACGAGATCAATAAATTTCCCTTTTGACCGCTTCACCACATAGTCTTCAGAATTTTCCGGATGACCTTCCCACTGCTGGTCATCAAGATTGTAGACCAGGTCATCTCCGAATATGACTCCCACATAATCAAATTCAAATCCCATCGCTGTGTAAACACATCCGATCTGATTGATCCCATTAGGATCATTGGCCCAGAGAGCTGCTTTAGGAATTCCTTTTGCCAATTTCGTGGCATCGTATCTCGCATTCCAGGGCCTTCTGTATTCTCCTATCTGCACATCTTCATGAAGAGTTCCATCGGACCTTGTCATTTTAGACCACTCCCAGCAGAAGCCTGCGGTCATCCTGGCCTTATATCCCTGGGCTGCTTTCAATCGGATAGCATCTTCAATGTCCTTAAGTGAATCATAAATACGAAAGTCAAAATCTTCTTCCCCGGTCCAGAGGGCATTTGCTGTTTTTTGGATGCCAAGCGTGTTGTTTATCCAATTGACAAATGCATCCGAGCCGCCGCAGCGGAATTGGACATCAAGCTCATATTCTGAAAGATTGCAGTCATTTTTCTGGGAATAATTCTTAATATGATCAGCGGATCCAATTTCATTAGGCCGTACTACCTGATAATCATCAACAAAAAACACAGAGACTTTGGCTGCGTGGATCAGCTCTTGAATTTGGGGTACGCCTGTCCTTTCTCCTTTTTTTGTGTATCGGCTGTGGCTGTATTCTCTTATGCGGTGGGCCTCATCGCATATTAATATATCCACAGCATCTCTTTCCGCATGCATGTAGCTGTTGAAATATTTGAACTGGATAGAACCTCGCCTTCCAATTACTTTGCGGAGGGTAGTTGTAAAGGATTTGGACCCAGTAGCATAATGAGCGTTGTATCCTTTTGCGAGAAGGTCTGCCATGAGATTAATAGCAATTACCGACTTTCCCGTACCCGGTCCTCCTTTTATGAGGATGACCCTTTTTTGTTTGTCATGAAATCCCTTTTTCGCACATGAGATCACTTTATCATAAGCCACAAGCTGCTCATCAAGAAGAACAAACTCGGGCTCACCTCTTATGACATTGGCCACATGATCCATGAGCTTTTTGCTGGGGCGGTATTTGCCTTCCTCTATGCGCCTTAAAACATTGGTCCCCTGCCCTTTGGCCAATTTGGAGGTCAAGTAATCACTGAGGGTATCTACATCATCTGCTGAAAACACAGGATACTTGCTGACAATATCCTGAAATTTATTATGGAGAAGCACATCTTTGGGAATAAAGTTGTAGTTGTGAAGATATGTGCAGGCATTGAGCTGAATGGGATTTTCCCCTTCGTAAAAAGCAGCGTGCCCGTCTTCCAGAAACATCTTGTACTGGCCCACTTGAGCGGAAGGATGGAGCACTTCTCTCTTTCCCAGTCCCACCCAGGTTAGAACCTCATTTTCTCCATCAGCTTCCTCACATTTATCCCACTGTTTGAGCTCAATGATGACCGCATTGTCTTTATCGGAGAGATCCTGTCCTGTGACAAGGCAGTCAAGACGCAGGGAGGTCAGAGGAAGCTGATATTCGAGTATCACACCATGGTCTTTAAGCGCGGCATTTTGAAATATGAGAGTCATGGCTTTTAAGGAATTTTTCCATGAATTCACTTCCCCTTTTGAAGGATTGTAATGGAAGTAATCAAAAAAGGCTCTTCTTAATTTTTCAGCGATCTGGTTCTGGATCGTATCTTTTATAAACTGTTGGGATGTGCCTGCGTAAAGCCTCATTTGTCAAAGTCCGTATATTTTTTTGCCGTTCCTTTTGCTTTCTCTGGTGGATATTTTTGAGCATTTTGTTTTAGTTTTTGGTGGGCAGCTTCCAGAGGAGAAAAACCGAGTTTGTCAGAAAGGCGTGCAAGATAGATCTGAACATCGCCAATCTCTTGTTTTACTTTAGCTAGTTTATCTGGAGGGAGATTACGGCTTTCATCTTCTGTGAGCCACTGGAAGTGCTCCAGTATTTCAGCGGCTTCCACCGCAAGAGCCATGGATAAATTCTTTGGGGAGTGGAATTGTTCCCAGTCACGGTCAGACGCGAACTTGCGGAGTTTTTTTATGAGTTCGTCCATTGGTTTATCCTAAAAATTTATTCTCATTATGCCAGGTTATAAATTCCTTCTCCGGTCGATCATCTATGTGTGCCGGTTGTCTCATCTTTTTCCCATGCAATGTGTAGTAATACTCTCCATTATCGAATTCTTCTTTGATGCGCCGGCTCACTTCTATATCAAGTTTAGTCGTTAAAGTCATGAATCCTTTGTCAAAGAGTATATGAAGATCAGAGCGAAGGAGGAGGCCGTTTTGTACCAAGTGAGGCCCGCTCTCGGAAAAAGGCTTGATGTGGTCGGCTTCCAGCACCGGAAGCGCTCTCTCTCCTGTGACCGCACAGGAGCGGTGGTAGGCATCGGTCACATTGACACGGAAAGAACTCTGGCCTAAGCGGGGCTTTATAAGCTGTTCTTTTCCATATCTTTGCTGTTCATATATTAACCCTCTAAGATGCATGACACCTTCATGATCTTGTTCCGAGGAGTACTGTATTTTCTTCCATATATATTTTCCTGCCTCTTCATCTAGATTGTAGCCCTTTCCCCTAACAATGCTTTTGCTCCAATTAGGAGGAGGAAACCAGAAGTTTCTATCAAGAAAAAAGGGCTGAGTCAGGATAATGCATCCTATATGAAAGTCCTCTTTTATATCAAAGGGCAGGTTTCTTTTGGATAAGATCATGGATCTCATTTCTTTATAAGAGGAAGCACCGTTCTTTTCTTTAAAGGTATCCCAGGCAAAACTGAGTGGGAGAGTGGTGTAGGAAGTAAAGACTCCTCCTCCAGCAATAAAATCATAGGGGCTGTGGAGTTTGAAAAGAAAAAGCTCTCCGGGCTTTAGGGCGCGGAATGGAGTAGCAGGAGATGGCTGCCAGAAGTTCACTTCATCACAATCCGGGAGATGAGAAAGGAAGTTATACCAGTTATTGTCTGTAACTCCTACAAAGAGGCGCATTGTTTTTAAAATTAAGTCTTAATTACTTTATATGTTAATGCTTTTTTGCCTAATCTTGGTTCCAAGAAAGGAAAAATATCATAGAGGGGGGAGAAAGGTCAAGATAAAATGGGGAAAATGTATTGTTTGATCAGTTCTTCAAGTTGATCCATAATGGATCAACTTATTATAAGGAGGATAATATGGGAGCTTATATTTTTATAACCATTGAAGGATACACTTATCAACCTAGAAGCGAGGCAATCGAACCGGATATTGAGAATTGCCAGGTTCTGGGATTTGCAAAGGGCGATGATGCAGATGAGGCATTTAAGGCGCTTTTGAAGGGGAATGCATATTTGCTTGAGACGAGTTTTGATGAGGTTGTGTGTCTGGAGCTTAAGAATGAGGATTTTATGGATAAGAAGAGGTATTTTTATTTAAGGAACATATAGAGGCGAATGAAATGTGCTTTTTTATTTAAGACCATGGCCTCTTCCCAAAAAAAATTGACCGCTTTTTTGAGGCAGGTCATCTGCATATATTTGCTAATAAGATTTTTGTCAAATTATTACAAAATGGTACAATTGTCGGGAACTATTGAAAATAAAAGGGAAAATAGATGGAATCAAAAACAGGAGCAGCTGAATTTAAAAATAAGATTGATGCTTTTTTAAGAGATTTTGATAAAATCGAGAAGGACACAACCAAATTTCCGACTATCTCCACTCAAATAAGTGATTATGCCCCTTCTCTTGCATGTTATTTTATAAAAAATGATGAATCCAAAATATGGCAAATGGATCTTAGGGACAGTAAATTCCTATACTACTGCAAACTTTCAGAGATTCTGTTTGATATAAAAAAAGGCAAAGTATCTACCAGCGGAGAATTAAAAAGTGCCCAAGATGCTGCGGATATTCTTTAAATTCAATCGTTATCTTCTCTCTGAACTTTGTCTATGCGGCAAAGAGGCAGTCGTGAAATATTTCAAGGCAACCACTCGCAGAGATATCACCCCCGGC
>Ga0180433_10010709_pt1 | contig 10983 bp, 9 predicted proteins | sample SS_ome_8_FD_132980 | JGI IMG/M metagenome (GOLD analysis project Ga0180433, IMG submission 132980) | Hypersaline lake sediment archaeal communities from the Salton Sea, California, USA - SS_1_D_1 metaG | ecosystem: Environmental > Aquatic > Non-marine Saline and Alkaline > Hypersaline > Sediment...
GAGTAATTGTGGAACGGCTGCCTTACGGAACAAAAGAACTCGCGGATGCCGTAGGAGAGGCTGCCATTAAAGGCAATGTCATATTGATGAAAGGCCATGGCATGGTTCTTCTTGCCGAAAATGAGGATGAGCTTCTGGAGATTCTGCGGAAACTATATGGAAAGTGAAGGCTAATGGAAAGAATAGTCGAGGTTGATACAGTCAGAGGAATTGCAATAGTGATGATGGTAATATATCACTTCTTCCTTGATATGGACTTCTTTCAAATCAGCGAAATAGACCTTTCTGGCATATCCTGGATTGTTTTCCAGCGCGCAATAGCATTCACCTTCGTATTCATTGCCGGCATTTCATTGGTTCTCATGAAGCGCAAAAAGAAAGGAAAATGGGATTACGTAAAGAGAGCCGCTTTTCTTGGTGCTATTGCTTTGGTAATAACTGCAGTTACCTGGATATACCCCCATGAAAGATTCATCATGTTCGGGATTATACATCTAATCGCATTATCCACACTGATAGCCCCTCTATTCTTCAGCCTTGGAAGCTGGAACTTATTGCTGGCAATTGTGCTTATCATTGGAGGATTCTTTCTGGGAACAGCCCCTATCGAGGGAACAGATTACTTTTTCTGGTTAGGAGTTTATTCCCCTAGTTACTGGCCTCTTGATTACTACCCACTGATACCCTGGTTTGGAATAATTCTGCTTGGAATGTATTCGGGTCAGAGATTATTCACGACTCAAAATATTGAAAGGATGAAGAATGATGGAACGAAAAACATACTGATACAGAAACTTGCCTTCCTTGGCAGAAATTCATTGCTGATTTACCTCATACATCAGCCGATTCTTGTGGCCCTAATCACGATTCTTTCGGCAGGAAGACTGCTTTGATGAAAAAAGTGGCAAAAAAGAGCTAATTCTGCAAAAGAAAAAGGATTATAAATAGGAAATGCGCTAAGAAATACCATGGGAGGGCAAGCAAGTCAGGCTGTCATGGTGCAAAGGTCCAGACCCAGGACTCTAATTAGCAGAGCAACTGATTGGCTAAGAAGCACCCGCAAAAAGGAACTTGAGCCAATCCAAGATAAAGCACTAACCCCGCTTCAGAGAGTAGAGGCAAAGTGCAAAAACATCAAAGGAGATAAAGCAACAGTGCTAGCTGGATACCTAAAAGAATTGCTCAAAACCCATGAGATTTCAACAGCTGAAGCACTAAAACTTGAGCCAGGCGAAACAACAGATATCATCTTCCAAGCTGCAATAACTGTGTTCTCAGAGGATAATGGCCCAATTGGCAAAAAAGCAGGCATAATGGCCCAGGCCATGATAAACAATGTTTCTGAAGACAGTATGACCCAATCGCTTTCGCAATTTACAGACATCATACTAAATGGCAGAAGAGAAGGCAGATTGGAAAGGACTGCCAGAATGATGGCAACAATGTGCCGCAGAGTAGCCAATAGAGAAGAACAAGTAGTCACGAAAGTTACGGACCTGATGGAGCATGTTGGCTCTGCAGGAGTAGGGGCACAGCAGAGAGCCGCGCAGATTTTCCTAGAAGCAATGAATAGCCGAGTTGTTCCAGCTAAAGCAGTGGCGTAAAGTGGTAAAAGATAGTTTTAAAAGAACAACTAGGTGAAATAATATTATGCACGATAAATTTTCGACCAGTCTCAATGCTATAGCTGAGTCTGAGATAATCCTAAAGGAAAAAAGCGTAAAAGATGAAAAGTTGCCCGAAGTCTATGCAATCAAGCTATTTGGCATTCCTAAAATAATGCAACCAGGAAGTGCCCTGGATTTATTTTTTGTAAAAAGAACTACCAAAATGTTCAGAGAAGTGTATGATGCAGCTCTAAAAGATGAATATTTTGATTATGAAAAATTAGACCCTCTGGTATCCGCATTCAGATCAACCAACTCATTCCCATACCTCTTGGCATATGCAAAGATTCTCGAGGAAATTGCAATCCAGTCAACAAATGACAAAGTATGGCAGAGAGCAATTAAGACACTTGCAGAGCCATTTGAGAGAAAGCCTAAGAGGCTTAGCGGTACTGATGAGCATGCATTGATTCATGCTTGTTTGAAAAATGTCTGGAGTGCTGTTGAACTGAAGAAGAAGCATTTCCTTGCAGGCGTTGAAGACGAAGCTAGAAAAAGCGGATTCTTGGTTGAGACATTCTGCGGCGCACTCTTTGCAGAAAATGCGGAAGTAGTCAGAAAGATGGTCTGCACTGTATGCGGCTTGGAGTGCAGCGGAAAAGACCTTGAAGTAGTTAATGCCGCTATGCTCGCATTTCAGATGTCCACAGTAAGAAGCACTCCGTTTTTCCAGAAGCTAGCTGGAAATGCAGCTGAAATTGACCCGGAAAACGGGACAGGGCAGATGATGGGCATAATTAGAAGTGATGGATACCAGGCAGAATTGAACGAAGTGTACTGGCATATAATCAGAGGATCAAGAGAGATATTTGCCCCGAAGCTTCCACCCCATAACTGGTCTCTTCCGCTCATGAAAGAAAACGGTCCGATACCGACACTGAGGCCTGGAGAGCTGAGAATGGCATTGCTCGAGGCACTTGACAGAATGCCCTCTGGACCGGCATGCTATACAGTCCTAAAGGCCTGGGCAGAATTGGTATTCCCGCATGTGAGGCGCATTGGCAAAAACGGTGTTGATGCCGAACCAAGCGTCAAAAGAGCATTTAATACATTTGGTGAAAGCGTTACAAACCAGCTTGCCAGATCAGGCGCTGTCCAGCCCATGCATTTGCGGGCATTTGGTGAGCTCTTCCTTGGAAAGCCAAAACCTGCAGCAACAGCAGAGATAGACAGCAGCACGCTATTACTTTTATCACCTGCAGCAGAGAGAGTAATAACATTCGCATCAAAGGCAATGGGAGCAAATGCATGTATGACAAACACTGCAAAAGAAGCACTACTTCTTGGCCTGATGCACGGATGTGATGAGGAAGGCGCCAGAGTAACTGAGACAATCGGAAGAAACGTCAGGATTATGCGTGACCGGACTGCAAAGATGTTCCAGGGCGAGCAGGAACTCCCATCACCGCGGGAAGTTATGATGGAAGTGCAGAAACTATCCAGGGATGAGAGACTAATTGCAAAACTAAGAGCATCCAAACCTCCAAAAAGATTAAAACCTCGGATTAGCTGAAGCAGTTAAAAGACATGCCTTCCAATTGGAGAGTGCAATGGGAATCCAGGAGAAGATAAAAGAGATAGAAGAGGAGATGGCTCGCACTCAGGTGAACAAGGCAACTGAGTACCATCTTGGAATTCTAAAGGCCAAACTAGCGAAGCTCCGCAGGCAACTAATTTCTCCAAAAGGCCCAAGCGGCGGCGGAGGATTTGAAGTTAGAAAATCAGGAGATGCAACAGTAGTATTGATTGGGCTTCCAAGTGTCGGAAAGAGCACCCTTCTTGGGAAATTAACTGGAAAGCAGTCAAAGGCTGCAGCATACGCATTCACAACACTAAAATGCATCCCGGGCATCATGGAGCACAAGGGTGCAAAGATACAGATTCTTGACCTTCCTGGAATAATTGAGGGGGCAAAGGACGGAAAAGGAAGAGGCAGGGAAATCATTGCCGTTGCCAGGAATTCTGATTTGATACTGATGCTTGTTGAAGCAATGCATCCAAAGCAGATAAAAATAATCGAAAGCGAGCTCTATGGCTTTGGAATAAGAATCAATCAGGCTCCGCCACATGTCATAATCAAGAAATTATCGAAAGGCGGAGTTGTGATAAACGCAACTGTAAAACTCACAAAGATTACAAAAACAGAGATTCTGGCAGCCTTGAATGAATATCGGATATTCAATGCAAATGTAGTTCTGAGAGAGGACATATCTGTCGACCAGTTCATAGATGTGCTTGAGGGAAATCGGGCATATGTTCCGGCACTGCATGTGGTAACAAAGTCAGACCTCATTCAGGAAAAGGAGCTCAAGAAGCTAAAAACCGACATTGAAATTGCAGCTGAGAAGAACAAGGGAATTGATGAGCTGCGCGGATTGATTTACAAGAAACTGAATCTAATTAGCATATTCACAAAAAGAAGGAAGGAGGATGCTGATTTGGAAGAACCAATGGTAGTTAGAAGCGGTATAAACATCGGAGAAGTGTGCGGCAAGCTGCACCGGGATTTAAGAAAAGATTTCAGATATGCCCTGGTCTGGGGCAAAAGCGTGAAACATCAGCCCCAAAGGGTTGGATTAGAGCACGTATTGCAGGATGGAGACATTGTGCAGATTGTCAAGAGATAACTAATTATCAACAAGAACCTGCGCCTCGCCATTTTGGAAAACTAGCCTGACATTCGCATCAAAACAATCAGGATTATTCATTCCAGTACTGGAACTTGGAAATGCATTTCCGGGAGAGGCCCAGCTCTGAATTCTCTGTTGGACCTGCCTCTCATGTGTTTGTGAGACCATAACAGGAACCCCGTCACTGACCAAATCTGCAAAGAACTTGGTAACCGATCTTGGATTGCTCCAGTTATCAGCATCAGCGACTATGATTGCAGAAACATTACGAACATGTGAAGATTCCAGTGGAGCGCGTGCAAAGAAGCCGCATGCTTCTGGACCAACAACAAGAACATATTTTTTACCGTCTTCAAGCCCTCTTTTCAGCTCTCTTGGATCGTCCTCACAAACTACTACACGATCATAACATAAGCCCACTCTGACACTTGAACTCTCAACCAAAGGATTCAGTACCACCTGGCCAGATAATAGAGACTTAGCTTTTAGTCTGACTGGTGCCTTGCCGTTTCTAGTACTTCTATCTTTCTTATCAGTGGGAATAAACTGGGACATATATTATATTAGAGCATAAGTGTTTAAAAATGTATTTGTATGTTATTTTGTGATTGAAAAGGGTATCCAGAGCGCCCAAGTATTAAAAACAAACTCCTGGATTCTCATACATGGTAACCAAAGATGAAATAGCAGAAGTCATCAACTGGTGCGAGAAGGTAAAGAAAGAGAGAAACCGCATATATGTAATAGAGAGGAATCCATTCAGGGAAAGAATAGACTGGATGAGAAGATTCCCGCTAATTGAGATAGACCGCCCAAAAGAAGTTGCCTCGCACAACAACCTTGTATATGATTCGACAATAAAAGAGCTGTGGCAGTTCATGAACGGTGACTGGAGAAGAATCCAGCCGGATATGAGAATCGAAAGATAGAGTCAATTTTATAAACCGTAAGAGGGAAGTCCCTGCATGCGGATTGCACATAAAACAATGGCAGAGCAGAAGGTAAGGGCTTATGTGAGCCTTGCCCAAAGAAGCGAGACCTTATGGAATAGCCTGATTGTCTTCCTTGGCGCATTGTTCCTTCTTGGTGCAGTCCCATTCTATCCAGTTTATCTAATTCCGTTATTTGCAATTGTGTGCGGGATAGTAGCTGCAAGGTCCCCACCTCTTGGCATACTCCTTGGAGTGCTGCTTGCATTTCCAGGAGTTCTTTATCAATCGCCTTTGTTCGGTCTTGTATACATATTTGTAATAGCTGCCACGCTCTTCCAGATGTTCGATTCCTGGAAGATTATTGCAACTCTCGAGATTCTTGTGATGGCGCCATTTAGTTTTGCCAAATATTTCGGAGTAGAGCACCTGCCGTTCTTTGGATGGATAACCATACTTGGCATGGCTGTTGCAGCACTGCATTTTGGATCTAGGAAAAGCACTCTGATATCCGTTCCTTCGGTGCTCTTCATACTGTTGCTCTCATCCCTGTGGCTGGTGCAGAATAGTGCATACCTGCCGCTGAATATGAGTTTGTATGAACCTGGAAAAGCCGAATTGATGTTCTCAAAGCCTCCTGTTGCAATCACCGGAATCTTCGAGGGTGTAGCAAGCGGTTTTGGAGGCCTTTTCAGTTATGATACAATGTCCAATATATTCGGCTCGGTTAGCTGGGTGATAGAAAACTTCTTTGTGATTCTCTTCATGGATTCTGGAATAATCCAGTTGCTTACCTGGGGAGTTGCACTTTTCCTAATTAGCTTCCTATCAGGAAGGATACAGAGTAGATTCTCACAGTTATTATCCAGCCTTTCACTGCTCATTGTTCCGGCTATTTACTATATGATGAGCATGCTCTTTGGAAGCGCATTCAGAGTAGAACTTATATTTGCAATTGGAGCATCAATTGCAGTTCTTGGAATATCAGAGCAGCTGGGCCTGCACATCAGTCGTGAATCCACCCTTGAGCGAAAAGAGAAGATGAAAAGCTATGGGAAATTTGGCATGTCTGATATTGGACTTAGCGGCGATGAGCAGTCAATGAATGATGTCGGGGGATACAACGATGTCAAGCAGGAGCTTCGGGATGCAATAATCATGCCTCTTGAGAAAAAAGAGATTGCTTATACTTATGGAATAAAACCTCCTAGCGGCATCCTGCTATTTGGTCCGCCTGGTACTGGTAAGACCATGCTCATGAGAGCCCTTGCAAAAGAGCTGAAATTCAATTTCATTGAAGTTCGCTGCTCGCAGATACTCTCGCAATGGCTAGGTGAGAGCGAAAAGAACATTGCCGAGGTATTTGACAATGCCAGGAAGAGCGGGCCAACAGTATTGTTCTTTGATGAGATTGACAGCCTGGCAAAGAAGAGAAGGGCCGACTCTCTGGATGAAGCTGGACAGAGAGTTCTTAGCACTCTGCTCCAGGAGATGGATGGCGCTAACAAGTCCAAATCCAGTGTGATTGTAATTGGTTCGACTAACGTTCCAAACGAGCTTGATCCAGCTATTTTAAGGCCTGGAAGGTTTGACAAGATAATCTACATGCACCTGCCAGACAAGGCCGCAAGGAAGGCAATTTTGAGAGTGCACTCGCGAGATTTGCCAATGGGTGAGAATGTCGATTTTGATGTTCTGGCCAAGAAGACATCCAGATTCTCTGGAGCCGACATAAAGAATATCGTTGTTGAAGCCAAGAGACTTGCAGCAAAGGAAGCTGCGAATAAGGGAGAAGTAGTTCCCCTGACAATGGATCATCTATTGAAAATTATAGCATATCTTCGGCCAAGCACATCCCTGGCCCAGCTTGATGATTATGAAAGGTTCAGATTGGATTTCGAGCGCAGAATAGGCGCAAAGGAGGAAGAGAAGCCAAAGGAGCAGATTACAACATGGAGCGATGTCGCAGGGCTAGATGATGTAAAGAACGCGCTCCTTGAAGCAATAAAGCTGCCCCTTCTTCATGAGGAGATGATGAAGGAGTTCAAGGTAAAACCAAGCAAGGGAATCCTGCTATTTGGTCCGCCTGGTACTGGTAAAACGCTTATTGTCAAGGCTGCATCCAACGAACTTGATGCTTCATTCCAGAGTCTGAGCGGCGCTGAAATCATGAAAAAGGGATATACCCAGGCAGTAACTGTCGTGCGTGAGACATTCAACCGTGCAAGGGAGAACACGCCTGCAATATTATTTGTCGATGAGATTGAAACTTTCGCTCCTGCAAGAGGAGAAGGGCCATCTGGTATTGTAGGGCAGTTCCTAACTGAGATGGATGGTCTAAAAGGCATGAAAGGAGTTGTGATAATTGCCGCAACAAACAAGCCTGCCCTGCTGGATACTGCAATTCTGCGGCCTGGAAGATTTGATAAAATATTCTATATTCCGCCTCCAGACAAGAAAGGACGGGCTGAGATATTCAAGATTCACCTCGGAAAGAAATTCTCAACTGGAATCAACCTGAAGAAGGCAGCTGAGTTAACCCCTGGATTTAGCGGTGCTGATATTGCTGCAATCTGCCAGGAAGCAAAGATGAACGCACTAAGGGCGAAATTAGCAGGGAAACTGCCGGTTGTGGATGATGCGATGATTGCTAGCATAATAAAGAAGAGAAGGCCCTCAGTTACTATGAACATGCTAAAAGAATATGAGCGCTTCCTGGAGAGCTACGGGGAGAGGAGATAAACTAGAAAAACAAATCGCGCTCTCCATTTTCTATTCTTTTCAACCTTCTTTTTGTTTCCTCTTTTCTCTTTCCATCTTCTATTTTTTCAAGTTCCCTTGAGATTGTCTCTTCGCCTTGTTTTCTTAGTTCATCAGATGCATAGTCCACAAGAAATTCCTTGAAAGTGAGTATTGCATTTGGATGGCAGAGGTAGTGGATATTTCCCTCTTTGGCAAGCTTCATGAAAGCTTCGCCAGTCCTCTTGCTCCTGTAGCAGGCAGTGCAGAAGCTTGGCAGAACACCACCCTTGCATACGTCCTGAATCACTTCGCCAACAGACCTGTGGTCTGCCAATTCAAACTGTTTGTTTTCATTGGTAGAATAGCCACCTGGAGAAGTTTTTGAAGCTGCCGACGCCTGCGAGATTCCGATTTCAAATGCCTTCTTTCTCACTTCAGGAGGCTCCCTGGTAGAGATTATCATTCCAGTATAGGGAACAGATAACCTGATAACTGCAATCAGTTTCAGGAAGTTTGAATCCGAAACCTCATATTCGGGCCTGTAGTTAACAGAAGGAGCCATCTTGAATCTTGGAACCGAAATAGTATGGGGGCCAACGCCTTGCTTCTCTTCAAGATATTTGGCATGTGCAAGCAGTGCCAGCACTTCGAATTTGTAATCATACAATCCGAACAGAACCCCGATTCCATAATCATCTATCCCGGCCTCAAAAGCTCTTTCATGGGCAGTTATCTGCCGCCTATAATCTGCTTTTGGACCCCTGTGCAGTTTCCCATATGTCTCCATGTGATATGTTTCCTGGAATAGCTGATATGTGCCTATTTCACTTTGTTTCAGTTTCTTATAGTCTTCAACCGAAGTTGCTGCAATATTGACGTTTATTCTCCTGATTTCGCCCTTTTCGGTCTTGGTGCCATATATTGTCCTGATAGCATCGCAAACATATCCGATTGACGTATCAGGATGCTCCCCAGCTTCAAGCAGAATCCTCTTATGGCCCATATTTATGATTAATTCTGTCTGTTTTCGGACTTCATCCATTGTCAAACGCTTTCTTTTTAGATTAGTATTCCTGCAATGGAATCCGCAGTAGTCGCAATCATTGACGCAATAATCGGATATGTATAACGGCGCAAATAGAACGAGCCTGTTTCCATATATATCTTGCTTCACTTCTCCTGCAGCCTTAAACAAAAGCTCAAGATGTTCTGGATTATCAATCTGCAAGAGCTCTGCAGTTTCAAGAAGCTCAAGACCCTTCTTCTTTTTGGCTTTTTCTAGAATCTGCCTCAAGCGTTCAGTGTCCGGAACCTTGGCTTGATGCAGAATCTGGAATATATGCTCCTGGTCAATGATTCTGAATCCACCCATGGAGTGCTTTCACAGGTAGAAAACTTAAACCTGTAGTTTTTAAATGTTTGTAAACATGCTATTGTGTGACTTTTAAGACTTCAGAGTGATTGATATGAGAGAACTTAGAGTGACAAGAGTAATGAGATTTGTAGAGCGCTCAAATGCAGAGATTAGAATGAGATGCCAGAGAGTAAAAGCAGCTGCCAGGAAAGTTGCCAAGATATATGGAAAAATCGAGGTTCTAACTTCTGAAATTGAGGCAACTAGAATGAGCGGCCAGAGAAAGCCAAGGGAACTGGACACAGTAGAATTTGTTGAAAAATCAAACAGAGACATAACTGCATTGTGCACAAAGGCAAAAGAAGCAAGTGAACTGTGTGCTGCAGCTTATATGAAATAAAAACATTCAGATTCCAATATCAGTCGGAGCCCGGCCAATTGATTGGAGCAATTCTAAAGTCTCTTTTATTGTTTTTTCTATTTTCTCTTCATTTACTTTTCCTGGATACAAATCATAGCATTTCTGAAATTCCATCGGAGTTGCATTTATCATAAGCGAATTTCCACCAGCCATAAGACCTGCTTCTTTTGCCTGGTCCCCAAGAGTCTCCATCGCACTAGTAACAAGTATTTTCGCCTGGTTATCAACCAATCTGCTAAGTGCAATCACCTTTAGGACATCATCGAGAGATGACTTCTTAACATCTGCAAGAGGCGTCTGTGGATGGGGAATTAATGGACCAAAAGAATACATGTCAGGCTGCAGTGATTTTGTTAGCAGGACATCATTGATTGTGTCCTGGTTTGTCTGGCCAGGAAGGCCAAGAAGAAATCCGGTTGCCAGCACAAAGCCAATCTTCTTGAGCTGCCTAATCAGATTCAACCTGTCCTGAAGTTTTTTTCCTGGTCTGACCTGCGAGTATATCTTCTCATTGGATGTTTCAAAGCGGAGAAGCGCTCCATATCCACCTGCCTCAAAGAGCCTCTTATAGCATTCCTCGCTTCGCTCTCCAATACTCATGAAAAGCAGAATTCCGTGCTTTTTCTTTATTGCTCTTACAATTTCAACTAGCATATCATCAGTGTAAAATGAGTCTTCTCCTGATTGCAGAACCAGGGCCTTGAATCCAAGTTTTTCAACTGCAAAGTCAACTGCATCAAGGATTTCATCTTTAGTCATGCGATAGCGCCTGATTGCCTGATTGCCTTTCCTTATTCCACAATAGAGGCAGTCATTCATGCAGTTGTTTGAGAATTCTATTATCCCGTGCACGCAACAGGCATTGTCCAGCTTGTCCTTTCGGATTCGGTTTGCAGCGCTGCAGAGTTCATTCAGGCTTTCCCCATCTGCCAAGAGCACCTGCAACATTTCATCCCTTGTTAGAATCCCATCATTTTCAGATTTGGATATGATAGATGAGAAGGCGCCAGACTTTTGTCTCTTTGAAGATATCTCTTCGTCCACTTTCTTTAATTCAAAGAACTGCTTTTTCCAATGCTCGAGAATCTCAATTGCTTCTTTTACAGGAACTTTGCCGACAACTACGCCCACCTGTGCATAAACATAATCCCAAGGAAAAGCAGGAACGAAAACGAGCTGTGCCTTCCTGGACCCTAAGAAATAGTCGATAGTGGCTATTTTCCCATCTACCGAAATTACC
>Ga0180433_10010711_pt1 | contig 10983 bp, 7 predicted proteins | sample SS_ome_8_FD_132980 | JGI IMG/M metagenome (GOLD analysis project Ga0180433, IMG submission 132980) | Hypersaline lake sediment archaeal communities from the Salton Sea, California, USA - SS_1_D_1 metaG | ecosystem: Environmental > Aquatic > Non-marine Saline and Alkaline > Hypersaline > Sediment...
GGACCTGTACTTCCTGTTGTTCCTGTAGGACCAGTCGGTCCTGTTGAACCTGTTGTTCCTGTAGGTCCGGTTGGACCCGTTGATCCTGTTGATCCTGTAGGACCAGTCGGTCCTGTTGAACCTATTGTTCCTGTAGGACCAGTCGGTCCAGTTGTACCAGTGCTACCTGTAGGTCCGGTTGGACCCGTTGATCCTGTAGGACCAGTCGGTCCTGTTGAACCTATTGTTCCTGTAGGACCAGTCGGTCCAGTTGTACCAGTGCTACCTGTAGGTCCGGTTGGACCCGTTGAACCTGTTGATCCAGTAGGACCAGTTGGTCCTGTACTTCCTGTTGATCCTGTAGGTCCAGTTGGACCCGTTGATCCTGTTGTTCCTGTAGGTCCTGTACTTCCTGTTGATCCTGTAGGTCCAGTTGGACCCGTTGATCCTGTTGTTCCTGTAGGTCCTGTACTTCCTGTTGATCCTGTTGAGCCTGTAGGTCCAGTTGGACCTGTACTTCCTGTTGGTCCTGTACTTCCTGTTGGACCTGTTGATCCTGTTGGACCTGTTGATCCTGTTGATCCTGTAGGTCCGGTTGGACCTGTTGATCCTGTAGGTCCTGTAGGTCCGGTTGTTCCTGTAGGTCCAGTTGGACCCGTTGATCCTGTTGATCCTGTAGGACCAGTCGGTCCAGTTGAGCCTGTTGATCCTGTAGGTCCGGTTGTTCCTGTAGGTCCAGTTGGACCCGTTGATCCTGTTGATCCTGTAGGACCAGTCGGTCCAGTTGAGCCTGTTGATCCTGTTGATCCTGTTGATCCAGTAGGACCAGTCGGTCCTGTTGAGCCTGTTGTTCCTGTAGGTCCGGTTGGACCTGTTGATCCTGTTGATCCAGTAGGACCAGTTGGTCCTGTACTTCCTGTTGATCCTGTAGGTCCAGTTGGACCCGTTGATCCTGTTGTTCCTGTAGGTCCTGTAGGACCAGTCGGTCCTGTTGAGCCTGTTGTTCCTGTAGGTCCAGTCGGTCCAGTTGTACCAGTGCTACCTGTAGGTCCGGTTGGACCTGTTGATCCTGTTGATCCAGTAGGACCAGTTGGTCCTGTACTTCCTGTTGTTCCTGTAGGTCCAGTTGGACCCGTTGATCCTGTTGATCCTGTAGGTCCTGTACTTCCTGTTGATCCTGTAGGACCAGTCGGTCCTGTTGAGCCTGTTGTTCCTGTAGGTCCAGTTGAGCCTGTTGATCCTGTAGGACCAGTTGGTCCAGTTGAGCCTGTTGATCCTGTAGGTCCTGTACTTCCTGTTGTTCCTGTAGGACCAGTCGGTCCAGTTGAGCCTGTTGATCCTGTAGGACCAGTTGGTCCAGTTGAGCCTGTTGATCCTGTAGGTCCTGTACTTCCTGTTGTTCCTGTAGGACCAGTCGGTCCAGTTGAGCCTGTTGATCCAGTAGGACCAGTTGGACCTGTACTTCCTGTTGTTCCCGTAGGACCAGTCGGTCCAGGAGTGGTTTCATCAGCACAAACACGAATATAATCTAATTGTAAATTAACATTGCCAACCGATTCGTTAGGAATAGAAGGAGTTAATAAATAATAAATTTCATCATTTGTGTCGATATAGTGAGTAGGATTTGGAGGTCTAAATTGTGTAATGATATTTGTGAGATCTGAAGTAACAACATCTTCGATTAATACCCAAGAAGTTGTATTAAAGTTCCAAATATAAACCTGAAGAGTTTGAATTCCTGTAATGTCATCGGTAGCACTTCCAACAATTCTTGAATAAATAGTTTGAACTTCATCACGATCTTGATCTGAAAGAATTTTGATTAGTATTTGTGGATACTCATTAACAGTATCAACAGAAGAAACAATTACATGAGTGATGTTGTCGGTCGCGATGGCAAAATATTCTGTGTTGTTAAATTCCGTGCCGCTCCATGATCCAATATTGCTTAACTTGGTTGTTGATTTGCGCCATTCAGCAATGTGGGTAGAGCTAGGATTTGTGACACCCTCAAAATCATAGCATACTCTGGTAGGACCACAGCATGGACCTGTAGGACCTGTAGCTCCAGTGATGCCTGTAGGACCAGTTATGCCAGTAGGTCCTTTTATATTTGCAACAACGACCCATGAACCACCTATTTTATTATAAATATCTCCTGTATCATTATCTAAATAATAGTCTCCATCTTTTCCAAGTCCACCTCCTGGCACACCGCTACCATCATACCATTCAGATCCTGCTGCACCTGTAGGACCAGTAAGACCAATTGCACCCGTAGGTCCTGTCGGTCCAGTACTTCCTGTTGCACCTGTAGGGCCTTGTGGTCCTCCTGATGGACCTGTGGGTCCTGTTGCTCCAGTTGCGCCAACAGGTCCTGTGGGTCCTGTTGCTCCACCACCAGGAATAGGTCTCCATTCAGAATTTCCCAATCCATCAGATGTTAAAACCCAACCATCTGGGAAACCTTCTGAATCTATCCATCTTGCAGTTGTACGAGCCATCGATTTATACCTTAAGCGCTATGAATGACAGTAATTTCATCGCCAACAACCAATTGTCCATCGAGTGCGTAACCATCCCAACAAACTCGATTTGTTACAGGATCATATTCATAATCAACTCCATTATGTTGTTCTGGAGCACCCTTTACTTTAATGAAAATAATATGATCAGTTAGTACAGGAACTTTTAATTGAATACATTTATTTGCAATATCTGTAGGTGTTAAGGTGAATAGTTCAACATCAATAGGATCACCATTTCCAGTACCAGCATTTAATCCACCACCAGCAATATCTTCAGTAGGAACAATACCTAAATCTTCAAAAAATGGAGACACCAAATCATCATCGTAAAACCAAGACGCTTCTGGAGGTAGATTGTATTCCATATCTGGTAGGAGAATATTTAAAAATGGATCGCTTTTAGGTGCATCATGAATAGCAATTTTAGCAACATTGTCATATCTATAGACGTAGGCTCCTAGTGGAATATATCTTTCTATGGATGAGCAATAGAAGGGCTTAGTACACTTAAACAATCTCATCGAAACGAGCCCTTATCGAAATAGATATGTAAATATTAAACACCACTCCAAAAAGTTGAGTGCTGGTCTCTATTTCTTAGGAAAAATATAAAAGAAAAAGGAAAAAAAGAGGATATTTTTAAAAAGCAGAGAGATAATAGAAAGTAAGAACTTTAAAAAGGTTTATAGGAGAAAAGAAATATGGAATGGGAAATCAAAGCAGAACCAGAAAAAGTGTTACATCATTCGTCTATTAAATCAAGAATAGTGTCACAAATTGTCTCTAAAAGATTAAGTGATGATAATGATCTTATGAATGAATTTTTAAGTTCTGATCTATCTTTGCTTTATCCCCCTTCTGAATTAAAGAATGCCAAAGAAGCAGCAGAAGTATTAAAACAAGCCATTCAAAATAACGAAACTATAGTAATACATGGAGATTATGATGTTGATGGAATTATGTCTACGTTTATTTTATATAAGACTTTAAAAGATTTAGGAGGTAGCGTAGGATGGTTTTTGCCCAATCGAAAAAAAGATGGATATGGTATTGCACAAAGATTTATTGATATATGTAAAACAACTAATCCAAGTATTGTCGTAACAGTTGACTGCGGAATCACTGCTCATAAACAAATAGAAGAATTAAAATCTTTTGGAATTGATGTAATTGTTTTAGATCACCATACAGTAGATGATACAGGAATTCCAAAAGAGGCAAAAATTGTAGTAGATCCTAAGCAAGCAAAAGAAACCAATCCATTTATTGATTGTGCTGGTGTAGGAGTAGTTTTTAAAGTTTGTTGGGCACTTTCTGAAAAATTATCTGAAAAACTACCCTATTCTCTTCCTGATTTTTTGAAAATGTTAATACCATATGTCGGAGTTGGAACAGTTGCAGATGTGATGCCTTTGATAGATGAAAACAGAATAATTGTTTCAGAGGCAATGAAGGCAATTAACGAGGGTAGAATTCAGGGTGGTCTTAAATATATAATAGAAGCAAGCAAATTAACTCTAGGAGAAATTACAGCCAGAGATGTTGCTTTTATGGTTGGTCCGAGAGTGAATTCAGCAGGTCGTATTGATGATCCTTCTGTTGCTTTGAAATGTTTAATTAATAATGACAGAAGTTTGGCGTATAAACTTGATGTTCTAAATACACAGAGAAAAGAAATCAGCCAAGAAACGTTAAATGAAGCTCTAGAAAAAGTGAAAGAGCAATGTGATATAGAAAATGATCCTATTATTGTTGTGGTTGGAAATGATTGGCACGGAGGAGTTGTTGGTATAGTAGCTGGGAATTTATGCGAAGAGTTTCATAAACCTTGTATTGTTCTTTCAGCGCATGGAGATATTGCAAAAGGATCTGGCAGAAGTATAGAAGGGTTTAATCTATTAGAAGCAGTAAGCAAAGCAGAAAAATATTTAAATCGTTACGGAGGGCATGCACAAGCACTTGGTTTAGAAATAGAAGTTGACAATATAGATAAATTCAGAAAGAAACTGAGATCTATAAAGCATAAAAAATTAATTGCTTCAACTGGGGTAAAGAAAATACAAATAGATGGAATTGTAAGATTGTCAGAAATTACACCAAATGTTATGCGCGAATTAAATATATTAGAACCATTTGGAGAACAAAATCCAGAACCAATATTTATAGCAGAAGCAGTAGAGGCAGTAGATTTTAGGACAATGGGAAGTTCGGGAATTCACTTTTCAGCATTGTTTGTTCAAGACGATACTTCATTTAGAGGGGTTGGTTTTAATGCTCCTAATTTGATAGAAATGTTTGAAGAAGGACATACTATTTTCAATATTGCTTTCTACCCTGTTTGGAATACATTTAGCGGAACCAAGTCTTTAGAAATTCGAATTAAAGACTTAAAACCGCTTTAAAATTCTTATATATCAACAATTTAAAAAATTTTCCAAAAAGTTTGCAAAAAATCTCCGGCTCTTTTGTCTATAGAGTTAGGAGATTTTATTTTGTAAGACATAGAAAAGGAGAAATAAGAAAATGCCACCCGAATTAGAATGTTCACTTTACGGAGAATCGTATGTTCAAAATGATGTATCTATTATCAATCGCTGGCTTTTGATTTTCGGAGCATTTTGCGGTATTCCATTTATCGTTAGCCTACCTGTTCTTAAGAAAATGATTGATTCTGGTTGTGGTCTTTATCTTTTGTGTTTCTTGGGTGTTTTTGGGTTTAGTCTTGCTTTGAATATTCGACTTCTTTTCCGTATTGCTAAAGAAAGTGGAATTCTCAAAAGACATTACAACAAAGTCAGTTCAAAATTTAAATTCAACGAAGAAGTTAAACAATCAGTTTTAGCAACACATATTCAAAATTTGAGAACAATGTGGAAGCAATCAGGAAATAGAGAAATCACACAAGAATCGTTAATTGAGATTACACATGCAAAATTAAAGAGCGAAGGATCTCTAGTTATTTTATTTAGTAATGTTATGATTACGCTGGGATTGATCGGTACAATTTCCGGTTTGATTGTTAGTGTTTCAGGATTAACTGTCGCTGCTGGAAATGATGGATTTATGTCTGGTTTAAATACAGCGTTAAGTGGAGTTGGAGAAGCATTTTACACTACTCTTGTCGGATCAATTTTGGGTGGTGTGTCTTTAAGAGTATTGCATTTCTATGTTGATAAAAAGATTGACCAGTTTATCTTGGGATTAGCCGAATTGATTGAAGTAAAAATTATGCCTGAGTTTCGTATGCATCAGAGAAAAACAGATCTAAGAAGAGTTGCTATTGCTACTTTAAAAGTTCTTGACGAAATGAATCTACTTAAGGGAAATAATAATGAAATTCAAAACATTTCACTCTCAGCCTGATCCACATGTTTCTTTTTTGGATGTCTCTCTTTGCTTGCTAGTTGTGTTTTGTTTATTGTTCTGTGCAGCAATTGTCCAAACTAGAAATTCAGCATCTAAAAACGCAAAAGAAAATTTAAGTATAAAGTTAGAGGCTCAGAAAGAAAAGTATGAATCTAAATTAAAGCAGCAGAACGATTTAGATAAGAAAAAGATGAAGGATTTTGTTGAAAAAACATATATAGATTTTCAACAAAAAGAAGAAGAGATTTGCCACACAAGAGAGCAATTAAAAACTCAAAAAATGAAGAATATGATGTTGAGCAATCCGAATAGATATAGAGGAAGAGGGGGACAGCCAAGCTTGCCCATAGTTGTAAAATTTGAAGATGGAGAATATTATTTTGATATGGGATCTCGTTCTTATACTTGGCCTCAGTTTCGTAAGATTATTTGTAATATGGATAGGCGAGAAGAATATGGAAATCCTGCTTTAATTTTTTCTATCCAATTTGAAGAGAAGGCGAGAGATTTACAGAACGAACAAGTTTTAAGTTATTTTGGTGATCATGTTCATAGTCTTAAGCAATATGATATTAAACATATTCCATTTAATTACTTAGTGTTCACTTTGCTTAAAATCAAGTATAGAAATTTAGAGAATCGTTGTCGTAAATTTAAAGCACAGCATACAACGGAAATTATTGGAAATTGGGATGGGGATATTGTAGGAGATAGATCATATACAGAATATAATACAAGAAAAGAATATGGTCGTCCTTATCTTTGGTTTACTGTTGACAATGAAGAAAGACGGATTATACTTGGCCCTCCTACGTGTCCTTTGTCGATGTTGCCCTTTGAGTTTGTGGATCTTCTCGGTGCAATAAAGGGTGGCGATGGATTTTATGTTGAATATAGAGATCCAGACAGTCTTGAATATAATCCCGAAGTTAAAATTCCTGATTGGGTTGTTAAGTGTGTTTTGGAACCCGCAGGATATGGCAAGATTTCTGATTTATAGAAGGAATATAAAATGAATGAAGATTTTGGCGACCGTATGAAATTGTATGAAAATGTTGAATCAGCAAGACGTTTTATGCCTCTTCTTCCTGTTTGTGTTAGACTGGATGGTAGAAGCTTTAGCAAATTTACAAAAGGAATGAAAAGACCATACGATGAAAAAATGTCTGAATTAATGATTAATACAACTAAATATATGGTAGAAGAAACAAATGCCAATATTGGATATACACAGTCTGACGAAATTTCCTTAGTATTTTATAGCGATGATTTTAAGAGCCAGATATTTTTTGACGGTAGAATTCAAAAAATGACATCAACCTTGGCTGCTATGTGTTCTGTGTATTTTAATTCTAAATTGCCCGAGTATTTCCTAGATAAAGTGAAATTTATGCCTACTTTTGATTGTAGAGCTTGGCAGGTTCCTAGTTTAGTAGAAGCTGTTAATACGATCCTTTGGCGCGAACAGGATGCCACTAAAAATTCAATTTCTATGGCAGCTAGATCTTATTTTTCACATAAAATGCTTCAGGATAAAAATGGAAGCGAAATGCAAGAAATGTTGTTCTCAAAAGGTGTAAATTGGAACGACTATCCTACATTTTTTAAAAGAGGTACGTATATTCAAAGAAGAAAAATAGTTAGAAAATTTACTGCTGGTGAACTGGATTTACTGCCAGAGAAACACGAAGCTAGAAAAAATCCAGATCTTAAAATTGAAAGAACAGAAATTAGAGTTTTAGATTTGCCACCACTATCAAAAGTTATTAATAGAGTAGAGGTAATTTTTGAAGGTATAGATCCAATAATAGAAAAAAGGCTATCCGATTAAAGATAGCCCTTTCATTGATTGATAAGATTTTAATCGAGATACATAAATGCTTTATCTGCATCTAAGTAAAGATTGTCTCCATCATTCCCTGTTAATCTGAATCTGAAGTATACATTTTTGTTTGCATCGGTATTATCCCATGTTGAAGAAATTGCAGCGTCAATTTCAGCCTTTGTCATTGCAATTAAAGTGGGAGAAGTATCGTTGAAGTCAATACCCTTTCCTGCAACTGAATGAGCATTTCCATCAGGATCTACAATTTCTATAAGTTCGACTGAAGCAACATTATCTCCACTTCCATTATCTGTATATGCGTAAAATTCAACAGTGTTTCCAGAATCCTTCAATCCGATAAAGTATGAAGGCAATAAGAAATTCAAGAATACATCTAGACGTTGAGGAATTATAGAAGATGAGGATGAACTACTATCTTGAGGAGCTTGTTTCGGTTCTACTCTATGGAAAGATGATTTAAGAGTGTTATCCCATTCAATATAAGAATTTGCGTCATTGTTTTGACCATCCAGATAGTGTGAAGCAAATCCTGATCTTGCCTGCAGAGTAAGACTTCTATTGTCATTTAATGCATCAATAGCATCTTGTACATTGTCTACAGGAATTCCACTTGTAGAATTGTCATATGAAACCTCACTAGCACTTTGAGGACCTACAAGAACCCAAACATCACCTTCTTCGTCATAAATATAAGCGCTATCACCAGTATATTCATTTGTTCCGCCAGTTAAGTCTTGTGTTACATTGATTTGATCACCACCAGTTGTTTCTAATAATACCCATTCGCCATTTTCAACAATATAAAGTTGATTGAGTTGATAATTATTGCCCGAAGATGAAGAGCTAGATGGTCCTGCTGTTGTTACTATATAAACAGTACCTTCATCTAAGCCAGAAGGATCAGGAGGATTATTGCCGTCAATTTGACCAGTAACTATATATCCAGTTCCTGCTTCTCCTGTTGCTCCAGTAGGACCAGTCGGACCTATATCTCCTGTTAGCCCTGTAGGTCCAGTTGGTCCTGTTGAACCTGTTGATCCTATAGGACCAGTCGGTCCTGTCGGTCCTGTTGAACCTGTTGCGCCTGTTGGACCAGTTGGTCCAGTACTTCCTGTTGAGCCTGTAGGACCGGTCGGTCCTGTTGAACCTGTGCTACCTATAGGTCCAGTAGGACCTGTTAGACCTGTTGGACCTGTTGGGCCTGTTGCTCCAGTAGGACCAGTTGCGCCTGTAGGACCAGTAGGACCTGTTAGACCTGCTTCTGATAATTCATCAATTGCTTCTTGTACATCTGATGCAGTTAATCCAGATCCGCTATTATCATAATAAACTTCGCTTGCATTTTGAGGACCTATAAGAACCCAAACATCACCTTCTTCATCATAAATATAAGCACTATCACCTGTGTATTCAATGTCACCCCCTGATAAATCTTGAGTAACATTAATTTGATCACCACCAGTTATTGTGAGTAAAACCCACTCACCATTTTCAACAACATAAAGCTGATTGAGTTGATAATTATTTCCAGAAGATGAAGAACTAGATGACAGAGCCGTTGTTACTATATACACTGTTCCTTCATCTAAACCAGAAGGATCAGGAGGATTGGTTCCATCAATTTGGCCTGTTACAGCATAGGTGCTAGATGTAATTCCTTCACCTTCTGTTGCAACATCAAGTTTAATTCCGCCTTGCCATCCTTCTTCAGAATTGTCCGTAATTGTGAAGCCTTGGAGATTCATTTCTGTAACATTAGTATATGTTTCATTATTAAGATCTAATTTTACACCTCTATATGCCCATTCAATTCCATTGTCACTTGCTCTAATAGTGTCAATTGCAGCTGGGTCTAAAAATTGAAATCTAGCTTGAGTTATAAATTTTGCTTTATTTTTTGGACGAAATACATAACCACTACCAGAACTTGGAGTGTCAGTTTGTTCATTTACGCTATATATTTTTAAAGTATGATTATCTGGAGCGTTTTCGGTTACTTCTACAATTTCAAATAGAAGTCCCACATTATCAACAAAGAAGTCGCCTACAACACAAGTATTTGGACTATAATCTACTGCAGGGGTTTCTGCTGTTACATCAAGCGTAAAATGATAAGAGGGGATAGATGCTGAAATATTACTTACTGTTGCTCTCCATGAAACATCTGGAAGATAATCAGGAATTATAGGAGATTCACACCAAGAATCGAATCCTGATGATTCTGCAGGTGCTATTGATTCACCTTGAACATAAACAGTTCCACCATCTGAAAATAAAGAATTGTTTTGATTTTGACCGCCACCTAAGTCCCATCCTATGACTGTATATTTTCTTCCATCTTCATATCCTGATCCACTGCTGTCAGTAATTATGTCACCGACTCTTAGTTCTGAAGCTTTTGAGGTATTGTTAAAATATCCTTCGAATTGATAATAGAATCCAGAAGAGGAACTACTATTATTGTTATATGTGCTAACATTATATAGCCAAACACCAAAATATAATTCCATAATAGCAACTCCTTAAGCAAGATGATCAGTAGTGACAATCATAATTCTAACTTCATTAGAACTTTGTGAAAATCCTGTGAGTCTAAAGGCAGTTCCTGCATTGTTTTGTCTTAAGGCTGTGTATCCTCCTCCAGAGGAAAGTCTTTGTAATAAACTTCTTCCTTCTGATGGTCCACTACTTGCGTATGTGTATACATCGCAAAAGGCAATGTTTACACTATCGGTTGCAGTGTAAATTACTAAGTCAGAAGTATTTGTTCCTAGATTAAGTGGACCATATGAGGATTCCATTGCATTTGCATCACCCGCATCCCATCCGTTTGGTAGATTAGAATATGTTCTATTTCCTGGTAGTACTCCTCCACTTGGAACAGATCCTTTAATTTGATAGGCCGAAGCACCACCGCTTACAGCTTGCCAAGAAACATCATAATCAGATCCGGAATCTTTTGTTAGAACTTCGCCTGTTGCACCACCTGTTGGAATTCCTGGACCTGTAGGACCAGTTGCTCCTGTTGTTCCTGTGCCCGTTGGGCCTGTAGGACCAGTTGCTCCAGTAGGACCAGTTGCTCCTGTTGTTCCTGTGCCCGTTGGGCCTGTAGGACCAGTTGCTCCAGTAGGACCAGTTGCTCCTGTTGTTCCTGTGCCCGTTGGGCCTGTAGGACCAGTTGCTCCATTTGTTCCTGTAGGACCTGTTGCTCCTGTAGGACCAGTAGCACCTGTTGTTCCTGCACCTGTAGGACCAGTAGGTCCA
>Ga0180433_10010712_pt1 | contig 10982 bp, 24 predicted proteins | sample SS_ome_8_FD_132980 | JGI IMG/M metagenome (GOLD analysis project Ga0180433, IMG submission 132980) | Hypersaline lake sediment archaeal communities from the Salton Sea, California, USA - SS_1_D_1 metaG | ecosystem: Environmental > Aquatic > Non-marine Saline and Alkaline > Hypersaline >...
CCTTCTGATGCTAGTTTTGCTAGTGAAGCATTTTGAACAGTTTGAAAGATGCTGTCACAAATTTCGCCATAAATTTTTGCATTGATAATCGGATTATCGTCTTCATCAAAACCAAGGCATGAATCATTAATTATTGATTCAATCTGTTTACGAGAACAGAAAACATAAACATCGTCTGATGTTGCTTCTGGTGAAAATTCTTTAGACAAAGAGGTTGCTAGATGTTCGATGCAGCCTTCCATATCTACGACACTTACCATTTGCTCTTCGTTGTTGTCAAAATCTTCCATTGTCTTCTCCAATTGTTTAAAGATACCTTTTCCAATATAGCAGATCAACTCTAGGCTGTCAAGACCTTCTTTGGTTCTTTCTTTTTAATCTTCATAATCTTATGCTTTACCTTCCAGACTCCAGTAACAGCATCCTGCATGTCTCTACCCATATAAATGTGTGCAAATCCTGTGTTCTTTCCAATTCCCCATGCGTGAATACCTTTCTCATCTATTTTTTCTACAATAAATTTCCCTCTGTATCCCATAGATACTGGTTCCCCATTATGGAAGAAATAAGGACCGCCAGTAACTTTAATAACATCTCCTTTGTTTAGTTCTTTCCAGTTGATATTTTTAACTAATCTAGTGTTTCTTTGCTCTTTTGACTTTGCCTTGAAACTAAAATGAGCATTGCAATGTTTACAAACAAAAGCTCTTGGTCCGTTAATATTGCCGCATTTATTACAAATTTTTTGTCCGCGAGGCATTTTTAACCTTTCTGTGTGTTTGTTGTTGTATGCTCAGATTATACCAAGGTATCGTCATCTGTCAAGTCGGTACGTTAGAAAAATTTTCTGGATATGTAATAACAAATTCTTCGTCATCAAAATAACCGAAACAACTAAATCCAATTTTAGTTTTTTCAATATGATATACTGGATCATTATAGGTAACATATACATTTACTCTGTATCTGTTTCCATACACATTAATTACTTTTGTTCTCAAAAATCCTTTTGGTTTTTCTATAATGGAGAAAAGTTGTTGTTCGATCATGTATTCTTCGTTCATGCTAGTTTCTCCATAATTTTTTGGTTAGAATTGTTTCTGTACTCAATATCATACCTAAAAGGACAAGCAAGTCCATCATCAACACGTTCTTTGTTTACAATAAAATACCCCATATCATCATGTACTAGAACACAATGCTCTGGAACATTAACCTTAGAAAGAATGTCTTGATCTGTCACAACCATATCACTACTAATACCATATGCTGTTTTAGTGGTGATTGTTCGACCAGTTTCATGCTTTTTGCCTGTACCAATTTGTCTAGCCATTATTTTTCTCCATCATAAAATAACCAATTTCAATCATAATCTTCTCTACAAGAACCGCTCTTGCTACTTCACTATGTAGATTAATTCCCGCATCTGCTGCTTCCTTAACAATTTCTTCCAGCTTTTCTCTCATGCTGATTCCTCCTTTAATATCTTAAAGTATTCTTCTTCTTCTTCTTTATTTTTCTTGTAATGTTTTTCGTAAGCAATATGAATCTGTGAAATGGCTACTCCCATCCCTGAGATGAGAGTAATAGCCAATCCACAGACGAATAAAGTAAAATTACTCATCAAAATACCTTCCTGTTGCAAGGATACTTGGAACCCAAAGACCCACAAAAATAGCCTGCTCTTTTGCTACAGATTGATCTCCAAGAAACCAAATTCCTACACTTAGAACAAAACTAAGAAAAGCACCCGCAAGAAAATAAACTCTATTACTCATTATCTATCCTTTGTTAAAGTTAAAAACTATCTAGCACGCCTATTTGCACGATTTAAAATACGAATTGTTTCCTTTGCATTACTTGGAACCATAACTAATTGTGGGGCAGTTTTGTGTCCATAATCCATGAATCCTACTGCCCTGCTCTCCGTAGAGCAATCCTTACAAACCATAGGACGATTAAATTCTTCAAGAAATTCATATCGGTCTTGGTCAATCAAACTTTTACAGTGAATGCAGGTCATTTGTTTCCTCCTACGCTCCATTATAGCATAGGTATCGGCACTGTCAAGAGGATTCTTTAGTCAATCCTGCTTGTTTAGGCATTCCAATCTACTTCTTTATAAAATCCTTTGAATATGCCATAATTGTGTCCACAATGATATCCTAAAATTTCTGAATTAGGATAATGACCTAATTCTCTTTGGTTCAATCTTTCGTTAACAAAGCTAACGTGACCATTAAAAACCTGATTCATAATACATTGGTCATACCATTTACTTTTGTAATCATGAAAATGATCATAGCAGTATTTTAATAAATCTTTGTATTTTTTGTCAATAACAAAAAAGCCATTGTTAAAATAAGCATTAATTAGTGAATATTCATTTACTAAATGTTGTGCTTCTTGCTTTTCTTTAACTGCATAAAATCCAGGTTGATTAGGTATATAGTCAAATAAATTGAATTTTCTAACAAATCTCATGTCACTATCAAAATATATAATTCGATCTGCTTCTGGAAAAATATCATATAATAAAAACTTTATGCTAGTAACTTTATTAAAAAAACAGTCGTTCTGAATTCCATATTTTACAAGCCCATCTTCTAAAACAAAAGGAGTTATTCCTGTGTTTTTTTGAAACATTTCAGCGTTCCAATGTGCATATTCGCACATATCATCATCTTTAATTGTTGGATCATTAATACCAAGTGTTGCTGCTACTATTTTCATTAATAAAATTCCCGTTGTTATCGCTATAATAAATATTCTTCAGTTCTAAAGCATCAAGAATCTTTTGGCAATTTTTACATGGTTTACTCAAAAGAATCTTTCCTTCTCTATTAATTCGTAGTACAACAATTGACCAATTAGAACAAATGGAGTTATACCTATCAAGTAGTTTAGAAACAAGATGAGATTCTGCATGAGGATAAGGGTACTCCTTGTAGGTTTCTATGTTGAACATTTCTCCCATACGATATGCTTTAGCATTGAATTTAATGGGATTGTTTTTGGCAAAAGCAATCATTTTATTGCCATCAAAAGCAGCAGCATAATGATAGCATCTTATAAGAGGATTTGGTTTCCAGTTTTTATATGCTCTTTTAATTGTTTTTACAACAATTTTGTTCATCTTCCAACTCTTCTGGCTTAATTCCATTCTCGCAACGTCTACAAATATCAAAACAAGATAATGGCTTAGGCAATAGTTCGTTATAATCTTGCCTGTATAGATTTCCTAAAATAGCTTCTAAATTATAATCCATACAACACAGAGAAACATCTCCGTTAGGAAGTAAAACATTATGATACAGTCTTTCTATGCAATTGCAAGTCCTGGCTTCGTCTCCATGAAATACTGTGCCAAATCTATCCATGTAATTCATTAGTTCTGGCTTTAACAATGCCTCACCAAGTAAATTGCCTGCTCTATGCCACATAACAGGTAATTCTGCATCCTTAAAAATATGTCTAACATCCCTATGTACTTCTTTACCCATTGCCATTACATAAAAATGATCTATATCTTTATAGTGTTCAGCAAATGTTTCTAATACTTTTAAGTATTTAGGAGTTATAGGATGTTTAGCAAGTTCTTCATCATCTGGTAAATGTAAAGCAAAACCACCATTAGGCATACCAGCAAAAGGAACATCTTTTATTCTTAGAACATCTTCTGGAACCATTCCAATTCCAGTAGTGAATACAGAAATCTTATGTCCTTTTTGATGAGCATATAAAAGCATATCAGTACATTCTTTGTTCAGCCAAGGCTCAACAAAACCAGCAAATGTTATTCTAACATCAATAGGTATCTTTTCAATTAAAGATTTAAAATCATCTAGTCTAAGATATCTTTCTCCAGTATACTTTTTTTCTAGCATTCTTTGAGGACAAAATAAACAATCTACAACGCACCCTTTAGTTGGTACACAAGTTGTGATCTCCATTGTAGGCCAAGGTGTAGTTTTGTATTTTAGCATTTAATCCTCGCAATTAAAAAAGAACATATGATGTAAACGAGAGTTTTCAATCTTTGAGCCAAAGTATTCTGATGCAGAATGAATCATTCCTCCATCAAAAATAACTAATCTATTATAAACATTTCCAATACTGTCTACTGTTTCATATCTTGTTTTATCTAGAAATGTATCGCCCGGAAATACCTTAGCCCCTTCTCCTGAAGCCCAATCAATATCTAGGTTATGTCTTTTGCCAGTTTCTTTATGCCTAAAAAAGTTTGTGCCTGTTTCTGGGGGAGCATCTGGGGTTAAATAAACCATAGCAGCATATTGTTGTTCATCACAATGATAAACTCTTTCTGTACCTGCTGGACTCCACTGAAATCTTCCATTAATTCCAGGCCAATACCAAGAATGATCTCCTTCTTCTAAAATTTTCTTTCCCATAATTTCTTCAAAAGATTCTTTAACTCCTTTAAAGAAAAATTGCTTTCTTGTTCTACTTCCAACTGCACCTTCGCCTGGAAAAAACTTTTGTTTTAAAGCAAAATCCCTTACGGCATCTGGATCTTCATAAAAATTATCAACAATCCAGCATCTTTTATTATAGTCGTTAACTTTAAACCAATTTGTTCTTATTTCTCCCCAATCTTCCTCTGGTTTTTGTGACCATAAATATCCTTCTTCTTCAAGCATAACAAATTTCTCCTTGATATTTTAGTATTGCTAAGTCTTTTGCTTTTAGCTCCATGTCTACGTCAAAATCTAAACCATAAGTGTCAAAAGGGTCGAAAGCATAATCTGCATGAGCCCTTGGATTATTACCGGGACGAGATTCACTATAGTGAAATAATGGACGAACTCCATTCCATGTATTATAACAAGCCCGTACCGCTTCTTCTTCTGTGTCATAACTTGGATGACATTTGTTATGAAGATAGTCGAAGCAAATAGGAATGCCAGTAATAGGATGAAATAATTCTACAAGTTCTTTAGCTGACCAACAATTTAGTTTGTCGTCATTTTCTATAGTTAGTCTAGCACGACAATTAGGATCTAACTTATTATAGTTCTTTAGAAACCTATTGGCAATTTCTTCTCTGGTTCCTTGGTTATTATGAACATGCAAATTCATTGGACTGTTATGATTAGCAGGACAGCCAATAACATCCATAAAACTACTATAAAAGTTTAGTTCATCAATAGTTTTTTGAACAACAGTAGGATTGGTTGATGCTAGAGAATTAAACTCACTAGGATGACAACTAATACGAACATTATTTTCTGCTATAGTCTCAGCAATATTGTCAAATTCATCGTAGATTTCATCCTGCTGTGGCAAATCTAATAGATCAACATTTGCAGTTTCATAGGTAATAAGAGGAAAAAGATCGCTACTAATTCTATAAACAAAATTATTTTCAGCACAATATCTGATAATTTCGTTGGTTGTCTGCATATTATTCAGAATTCTTGAACCAAGAATCTCAAGGGCTTCTTCTCTCGGAAGAGAATTGAATCTTTTGAAAGTCATAGTTTGAAAACTATAACCTTGTTCTTTGAGTTTCAGGCTAATACAACACAGACCATATTTCATTATTGATACTCAAACTTGCTAGTGACTGAATGATACTTACCGCTACACTTAGTTGTAACACGATTATCGGCATCTGTCAAGGGAACCTCTACAGAAAGTTCTGAACTGTCTGGATTATAAGACATGTCTCCATGATAATTAGGTTGAAGATTTGTCTGAGAATATAAGCTATCCCTATATTGATCCAATTTAAAACATTGACTCATAGTATCAAGCATTCTTTCTGCATGAAGACCTAGCAATGTACTAGTACCCAACAGAATATTGGACATAGAGTCAATAACTTTAGGATCAACGTCACTTTCTGCTAAATATTCTACAGCATTTTCTATATTGTCTACAAAAGCATACAATTTCATAATTTCATCTTCAAGTTCAAATCTAGTCTTCATTGTCTTTTACTCCTATATCGTATGGGAATCCATCTTCGTAGTCTTCAGTATACTCTCCTTGCGATTCATTGTCAAGCCAAGGAATATCATCGTCTGGTAAAATAGTCATATTTTTTCTCCAAATTATTAGTATTACAGTTTTAATCCATCTTTCAGAATTATGCTTTTAATACTATGCTTTTGTTTAAAACATTACTCTTTTAATCCATCTTTCAGAATTTAGAGATAAATATTTTATTTAAACTAGTACTCCTTCTTCAGAAAGAATCGGATTATAATTTGCTCCATTTTGGATTTCTCTATATGCAATATTTCTAATAACAGAATATAATTCCATTAAAGAGTTTCCGAATAATTTTCTTCCTTGTTTATAAATTGCTCTGTCTTTATTCGATAGAGCATACTGAGATATCTTAACTTGTTTTGGTTTTCCGTTTTTGTTCTTTTCTGTTTTACTTTTATAAGAAAGCATAACATTTCGCTCTAAACAATACTTGTCGATCCAAAATCTAAATGTCCAGTAGAAAACATTACTTCTTGGTGTTCCAGAACATTTTCTTCTTGTTCTTAGTGCAAGAATATTGTTTTTGATAAATTTGTTACTAGCAAACTTATCATCATTCAGTGTCATCCACTCATCAGCAATATTATCTCTTATACATGCTAAAACGGTTAAAACAGCAATATGCTTAAACTCATCTGCCCACTTAATAGTCCCTGTTTTAGCAATATATCTAGGATAATTAAAATTATCCGTTTCAATAAAACCAAGAACATTTCTTGTAGATTCTGAAAGACTAGACTTAATTTCTTCATAATTATCGAGAAGCCATTGGGTATTCGGATCTTCTTCTGGATTAACTACAGAATATTCATTCATTCTTGCAGAATTTAGTACGCTATTAACTCTTTTACGATAAGTTTTAATGTCTTGTACTTTTTGTGGGAAAAAACTTTTTGTATCGGAATCAACTATACCATTTCTCTTGTCCTCTATAGTTGGGCCTTCAAACATTCTTTTTGGAATAGTTGTAGTTCCGGTTATAATATTTGGATCTCTCATTACGTTCCAATATAAATATTTTGGATCATTTGAGTCTCCCTTTTCTGCTTCTACGTCAACGCATTCCTTATAACTTTGTAGAAATTTAGGAGTAATGTCTTGTGAAAATAAAAACAGATCAATGCCTTTTTCTTTTAGTGCTTCTGAAAAATCTAAAAGTTTAGTAGCAGTTAATGGTTGTGCTTTAGATTTTCTTGTTCTAGGACTAAAATGAGCGACTTCTGATAGAACAACATGGTCGCTTCCATCTAGAGTATCAGGTAAAGATAAAACAAATTCTTCAGAAACTTTTTCGGCATCCTGAAGTTTTCCTCGTTTGATATTATCTTTACTATTCCAATACCAAAAAGAATTTTGTCCGTAATCTAGAACATGAATCGTTACATTTTTATTTTTAATCTTAGAAACTTTTTGTTGATTATTCATTGATAATTTCCTATTAAATATACAAAATAGACCGTAAGTACAATTACTTCTGTCGTCCTTGATAAACGATGCTAAATTATGTGTTTAATCCATATTCCAGAATTGCACGGAGAATTTGTTACATCGTCAGTGTATTATAGACTATCATCGGCAGCATGTCAAACTAACATGATTCATTTGCCTCTGGATTTTTGGGTGGTCTATAAGTTCTAGTTTCTGTGTCATAATTTTCTATTGGTTTATCATAATGCGACCATGCTTTTTTGTGTTTTAGAGCAATTAAAGCTATTCTATCTTTTTCGTTTCTTTTGTTGATATAATCAATTAAATCCCACAATTCTTTAACATATTCTAATAAGAGATTATCTTTGTATTGAGTTAAAATATCATTAATTTTACCTTCTCTCATACAGTAAAATTTTGTTTGCTCTATAGGTATTTTACTCATAATGTATCTTTCTGTTGAATTTATAACAAAAGGCTCCTGTCGGACTTGAACCGACAACCTATACTTTACAAAAGTATTGCTCTGCCAATTGAGCTAAGGAGCCTAAAGCAGTATTTTTATAAGGAATACTGACAAACCTTATTAATTTTTAATCAACATCCACAATTACAAGAACCACAACTAGTAGAGCGTGATGCTCTTACAGTAGATCGCCTGTATTGTCGTGCTGTTCGTCGTGCTGATACTCTAGCCCTTAGTCTACGAACAAACCTGACTGGTGCTCTAACAACTCTTCGACCAGCATTAACAGTAGCAGATGCTACTGGTCTACTTGAAACTGTGCCGCAATTTCCAGAACCGCATGAACCAGCAAAAGCAGGCACACAAAATAGTGAAAGAATAACGGCTAGAAAAACATTCTTCATATAAAACTCCTTGGTTAAATTAAACGAACCCGAACCTATTATAGCATATCGACAAACGCATGTCAATATCTAAATCCTAAAATCAACAGATTTTTTGTTTTTATAGTCCTCTTGATAGTCTACCCAAATATAGTCAGTAATGTGGTTATAAATTTGAGTAGCAGTTTCTCCCAGACCAACCGCTAGTCCTGTAACGCTAGGATCATCTGTTTTAGTCCATAAGTAATTTTCTGTGTTCTTTTCTTTTAGTATCTCATATCCATATTTTTTAGCCCAAGATTTAATCTCTTTGAACGTCATACCACCACCAATCTCCTTCATTCTGTAGTTTATCTCTCGGAATACATTCATGCACTGCTTTTGCTACTCCAGGCCAATACTGACCATTAGCATAGTAGTCATGTCCACCAATTATACCACCATGCTTCATCTTTGGCAACCAAGCGAGAATATCGTTTCTAACATTTTCATAATCATGTGCAGCATCAATAAAACAAAAGTCTACACTTTGATCTTTAAAAGTATTTGCTGCTTGAAGAGATGTCATTCTTAGTGGTTTGATATAATAAGATACTGGCTCTATATTTTTGAGAAATTTTTCAAACAAACGATCTTTTTGATAGTCTGAATGTTCTTCACTACCTTTCCATGTATCAACACAAAAAAATTCTATGTCTTTATCTGAATTAATAATTTCAACAGCCATAAAGGCTGATGATTTACCTTTCCAACTTCCTATTTCAACAAAAACAGAACCAGAAGGAAACCTATTAACCATTTTAGAATATAGTTTTGGATATGTAAACCAATTTTCTTCAAAGTTTTGGTTTTGATAAATGTGATCCATGATTAAATATGCCTTTGTTTATAAAAGTTTTTAAGTCGATATTTCCATTATTGATTGTTAAATAAGTGCAATTTTCTTCTGTCCAGCAACCGCTATTGACATATTCTACCATATCTTGTAAAGAATTTAGTATTGAAGGTTTATGTAAATGTCCTATAATTATTGAATCATAATTGTTTTTGTTGGCAAATTTAATAGCATTATATACTGTATTATCTGTTACTCTTGTTAAAGTTTTACTATGACGCTTGACCATACCACTATAATAGTAGTTATTGTCCATTCTTTTGTCAAATAGTTGAATCAATCTATAGATATTATCAGCTAACTTTGTTAGGATTGGACGTTTAGTAATGATTTTATCAAATCTATCTCCATGAGTAACATATATTCTTCTTTGATCTTGTTGTATTAGGTAATCCAGTTTCCATTCCGCACCTATTAAATGAGCAATAGGTTCACATTCAAAATCATGATTGCCGCTAATCCAGATAAGATTAGTATTTTTAGAAATTTGTCGAAGTTTTTTAAGTATATGCCAATGAGACTTTTTTAGTCTACGGAAATCCATATTGTCAAATATATCACCATTAAGAATAAGATTTTCTGTTTCAAGATAATATAAAAACTCTAAGATATTATCTGCTCTACAAACATCACTACCTAAATGAAGATCAGATATGATAGTGTATTCGTCCATAAATTATTCCTCTTCAGGATACCAGAATCTACAGAAAAATTGTCCTTCATATCTATCTATTTCTGACTGAGGATACCCTTCTCTCACTAGCCAATCGTACATTGTTCCTTCTTCTTCAGCAGGATCATAGAGTTTGGGGAATGTTTTACCGTCTTTTCCTGTAAAACGCCAACCACCAGGAGGATCAACCATAACTGGTTTAGAGTAAATATCGCTCATATTTCTGTCCTTATATTATGATACTCAATAAGTCTGTAATACTCTTCTCTTACACCTTCTATGGCTTCTTCTGCTGTTTTAAATGGAGAACCATATTTATACCATGATCTTAACTGTTCTCCAAGATCATAAATAAAAACATCCTTATCCTCTGCACTATTGCAGAGTCTATATTTTCTCTCGTCTTCTGGATCAGAAAGATCAAATTCAATTGTTGCTTTCATTATTTTTCTCTTCTATAAATGGTTTGTCAAGAGATTCTAGCATCCACTGCAATGTTTCTCTCATATCCTCTATGCTATGTTCAGTAATATAAGCATCTGTCATATAGTCAATATCGCCATTTTCATCATAATATACTTCACGAAGATCAAACATTTCTTGATGGTCTTCATGGAGCTTATTATACCAGATGCGTTTAACTATACGATAATTCCAGTCTGCCATCAGTCCTTCTCCTCCTCACCCGTATTGTAGTCTATCGCTGGACGTTTGCAAGACTCTAGCATTTCTTCTAGTTGTTTAACTAAATCATCAAAATTATTTGCAACGGGACAAGATATTCCCTCATCTATACGAGACGCATCTTCGCTTTCATCAACATAAACTCTAGTAATGCCATAATAAATACCGTTCACATCTTTATTTTTAACAACACGAAAGTCCCATCCTTTATACATTATTCAATCTCCTCAATGTAGAAAAATTTAGAATGAGTTTACAAGGATAATTTTTGGAATAATACACAACGCTACCATCCTCATTCTCAGATATTTTTCCATCATGGAGAATATGACCAATAGTATAATCATCATTTAGTAGATGCAACTCACTCTTTTGATAATGAGTTGAGTCTCTTAGAATCCAATTCCAATAATTATACTGAAAAATATTATCTCC
>Ga0180433_10010715_pt1 | contig 10980 bp, 7 predicted proteins | sample SS_ome_8_FD_132980 | JGI IMG/M metagenome (GOLD analysis project Ga0180433, IMG submission 132980) | Hypersaline lake sediment archaeal communities from the Salton Sea, California, USA - SS_1_D_1 metaG | ecosystem: Environmental > Aquatic > Non-marine Saline and Alkaline > Hypersaline > Sediment...
AGGTTATATTTTATTATGGAGGCGTTAGTCATAATACTCCTTCCTTCTTTTCTAAGGGGGGCAGGCTGACCAGCCAAGTTGCGGATAGGGGGGGTCGCTGTCCCCTCTATTTACGCGCTGATTCTCCATCAATCCGCCGCGGTGGACGGCGAGCGGGAAATGCAAAAATCAAAGGTTAAAAATCAAAATTGTGCATGCCCTTCGGGCGGCCTTCCTTAGTTTTGCACTTTGCATTTTGATACTCTCCTGTGGGCGATGCAAGAGAGACCTATCAACTGTCGGGCCCAGGGACGATAGGTTCCCACTGTACTTTCGCAGCGCCCAGCAGTTTTCCGGTCGCATAGGCTAAATCTACCAAAGCTATCTGGTATTCGGCAAGTGCCTCAATCTCAGCGCTTTGGGCGTTAGCGAGGCTGGTTTGCGCCTCGAGCACATCCGTAGAGGTTCGCAGGCCCAGTTCAAACTGCCTCTTCTCGGCCTCATACAAACGACCATCCAAGATCGCTCGCTGTCTACCGGCCAAGATACGCTGCCAATTGGCCTCGATTTGGTCGATGGCGTTGAGCACTTCCATTTCGATGAGGGATTGCCGACTGCCCCGGCTGGCCAACCGCTGTTGACGCTGATAGAAGGCTTGGCGCAAACGGCTGTCAGCGGCGGTGTTTCCTATCGGCACGATGAGTTGCAGCCCAAGGCGGTGGTCCTCAAAGTCCTTATCGAACAGCAGATCGAAGGCATCATCGTTTGCCGCCCCCAGGCCGTTGATATTGTATGCATAATCCAGAGTCACCAGTGGAAGCGCTTGGTTGCGCATGTACTGAACGGTGCTGGCGTCCCGCGCGATCTGCAGTTCTGCTTCGAGCATCTCCATGCGGTTTTGCATGGCTGTTTGCACCAACCGCTGCGGCTGGAGCTGGTAACGCACCGGGTCGGGCTCTGTGACCGGTATCAGTGCGGTGACACCCCCCATGTGCAGGCCCGCTTGCTGAATGGCCCGCTTCAGTTCACGTTCGCGGTCGCGCAGGTTATTCTCTGCTATGATGATCGCTTCGAGCTGCTGTGCGACGCCGGCTTCAGCGCGGACAACCTCTACCGGCGGCATTTGTCCCGAGTCTACAAATCGCTGCGCCTGCTGAAGTTGAGCTTGGGCCAGGACGTGCTGCCTTTCTCGCAGCTCCAATTCTTTGCGGGCCGCGTACAACCGCCAGTATACACGATCCAGGGCGGCGATCACACGGACCACCTCCAGTTTTGTCCTGGCGTCGACAATCTGTCGCTCATACTTGGCGATCCGAATGGAATGAGTACTTGCCCATTTGCCGGCACTTCGCAGGAGTGGCTGGCTGATGGAAAATGATAGGTCCGTATCGTAGTATGGGTTGAAAGTGGTTAGCTGGGCGTCGGTCTTCGTACGACTATCAGCGGCGTCAAAGGTCACGGTCCCGCCGCTTCGCAGAGGCATCTGCACACCGAGGTTTGTGCGAAAGTAGTCTATTTGTGTTCCGGAAATCACATCGAGGAATGAGACCGTAGGCGCATCGATTTTGTTGAAAGACGTGTTGGCAAAAGCGGAAGGTTCAAACTTGGCCCCTTCTTCGGTCACGCGCTCGGCGGCGATAGTCGGGCTAATGAGCTGCACCCTGAGGGCGAGGTTGTTCGTTAGCGCCCAGGCCCGGCATTGCTCCAGCGTAAGCTCAAGCTCTCTTGGGGGTGCCTTGTTGGCGTCGGTGCTTTCTTCGTGTTCGGCCTGAAATTCTCTCAGGTCCAGCGTCTCGATCTGTCGCAGCTTTTCCGGTGCGACCTGAACCTCGCAGAGGTTGTTCTGGCCGGTAACCTGCTCGCAACCGGAAGAAATCAAAATACAGAGTGCAAAATGCAAGATTAAGGATTTCCACAGTTTTGATTTTCGATTTTCGATTTTTGATTTGCCCGTCTTACTCATGTCTCAGTGCCTCAATAGGGTCTAATCTGGCGGCCTTAACGGCCGGAAACATGCCGAAAAAAATACCGATGCAACCGGTAAAACCAAGGGAAAGTGCCACCGCCCAGGCGGGGATGTATGCCGTACCGAGCTCTACCTTCGGGATGTTGGCGATGGCCAAGGCCAACAGTTGGCCGAAACCGATGCCGATAATTCCTCCGATGAAGCACAGGACCAGCGACTCGACCAGAAACTGCGTCAAGATCGCAGTTTTTTTGGCCCCGACCGCCTTGCGAAGGCCTATCTCCCTTGTTCGCTCGGAAACGGAAACGAGCATGATATTCATGACGCCCACGCCACCAACCAGAAGCGAAATCCCCACTATCCCGCCTGCCACCAGCGTCACTATCAGCGCTATTTTGTCGAACGTCTCCAGGTACCTCTTAACCGATTCAACCTGAAAGGTATCGGGTTCGGTTGGCCTGAGATTACGTGTTTGGCGCAGAAAAAACCTTATCTCTGCCTGGGCCTCTTCCACAACTTCGGTTGATTTGCCCGCCGCCACGGCTGCAATGAGAGGTTCCTCCAATTTGAAAGCCGTCCTAAATGGAATAAATACCTCGCAATATTCTGGACCAGCTTGAGCGGGATCCAATGGACGACGCCATTCGATAACGCCGGCAACGCGGAACCTGTTGTAACCTATGAGAATGGACTGTCCAATACAATCTCGGTCCAGGCGAAGTTTGTCGCGCAACTTCGTGTCGATCAAACACACATAGCGGGCCTGCTCGTCATCAACAACAGAAAATGTCCGTCCCAGGATAACCGGCCGGTTGAAAATCTGGTGGTACGTAGGTTCGATACCAAGAAGAGAGACAGTTTCTGCGGACCTTTCACCGTGTTGAACCAGGCGCGGCCCCACCATGGACAACCGGCTAAACCGCTCTACCGAAGGGCAATGCTCAAGCATTCCGTCAAAGTGTTCGGGCAAAAACCGTACGGCCCACAATGATTCAGGATGCAACGGCTCTGTATCCGGTAGTTTAGGTAGAATGACAATGGTGTTAATAATGCCTAAGGTTTCCACCTGATTGAGCACGGAGGTCTTTAGGCCCGTAACCGCCGCAATAACCGCAGTCACGGAAGCAACGCCGATTACAATGCCGATGGTTGTCAGTATTGACCTGGTCTTATTTGTCCATACTTGCCCCAGTGCGAGATGCACACTCTGATAAAAGAGACGCAAGAAAGCCAATGGCGCCCGTATTACGGCTATCATGCCAGTTGCCCCCTTATTTCATTTTGTGTGGTTTGATCTGCCGAGTCCTGCTCTCTGGGCCGGTCACTACAAATCCGTCCGTCCATCATACGAATGATTCGCTTGGCGTGGCGTGCTACGTGTTCTTCGTGCGTTACGATGACAATCGTTTGGCCTTCTTCATGAAGCTGGTCAAACAGTTCCAAGATACCCTCGCTGGTCTTGCTGTCGAGATTTCCGGTCGGCTCATCTGCCAGCAGGATACTCGGATTACAGACGAGGGCCCGGGCAACGGCCACACGCTGCTTTTCACCTCCTGAAAGTTGATTCGGCTTATGTCGTATCCGGCCTGCCAGCCCCACTCGCGCAAGCACATGTTTGGCACGCTTACGCCGAGACCACCAGCCGTCTCGCGAGTAGATCAGGGGGATCTCAACATTCTTTAGGGCGCTTAACCGCCCCAATAGCTCAAACGACTGAAAGACGAATCCGATTCTCTCATTACGGACCCGAGCCAGCGCGGCGTCACTCATTTGGCTGGTGTTCTGGCCGTCCAGCTCGTAACAACCAGAGGTAGTGCGGTCGAGACAACCCAGCACATTCATTAGAGTGCTCTTGCCCGAGCCGGAGGGCCCCATCACGGCGACGTATTCATTTTCCCGCAGCTCTAGAGTGATTCCGTCCAGCGCCCGGATGCGTTCCACGCCGACAGTATAAGTCCGCGTGACATTCTCAAGTCGGATGATGAGCCTGTTATTTTTATCCATGACTTTTTGCGGGACTACGCTTCGCGGTGATCCGATTGCCGAGATCGCCTTCAGCCTTTGCCCGGTGAGCCTTTTTTCTTTGCTGCAATTTCACGCTCATCTGTCACTTCCTGTCCATGCGTGAGCTTTTCGAGCACTTTATACGGCCCAACGATTACCTTGTCTTCTTCGGTAATCCCTGCCAGTATTATTGTGTGGGTCAGGTCACTTTGGCCGATCTTGACAGGCGTTACCACGGCTTTGCCGTCAACGTAACGGTAAACTACCGTCGCAAAGGTCTTGGCAGCATCCACTTCGGATGAGCTTTCACGAATCTGGTAAGGCAGACCGTCAATCTTACGTCCGAGTACCGCCTGACTGGGTACCTTTAGAACGTCGGTGTACTTGCGTGTTTCAATATCTACATGCGCGGTCAGGCCCCAATACAACTTTTCTTCGGTAGCCTCAAGCAATATCTCAGTGGCGAAGGTCTTCGTGCCGTACCACATACCATGTGCCAAAGCGATGGAATCAACTACGCCTGTAAACTCCTCATCACGAAAAGCGTCGAGGCGAACAGCGGCCTTCTGACCGATTTGGAGTTTACCGACATCTACTTCACTAACGTGCGCGACAGCCAGCATCTGAGAAAGGTCCGCCACCTCCATAATCAGCGTTCCGGGACTGTTCATTATTCCTGGAACCACCAGTTCTCCCACCTCGGAGGTAATCCGCGTTATCACGCCGTCAATAGGAGAAGTGATAGTCGTATGACTCAGAGCTTCGCGGGCCTGAGCAATGTGGGCATCCGCCGCTTCAAGATTGTGTTGCAATACCACCAAGTTGCGTTGGGCCGCTGCAAGGTTGTGTTCGGCGGCATCATATTGTGCTTTGAGTTCAGCAACCTTACACTGGGCTTGGTCGAAAGTCGCTTGGCTGATATCTTTTGATTCAAACAGCGCTTCTTGGCGTTCTAAGTCTCGCTCGGCTTGTTTGAGTGATGCGGCGAGGCCTGCAAGATTCGCTTGCTGACCGGCGACCCTTGCTTTTTCCACTTCGATCTGGGCTGCCTTTGCGGCGCGACCGGCTTCGGCTGAAAGCAACTGACTCTCCAAATCCTTTGCATCCAGCCGCACCAGCACCGATGCAGGTATCGGCGGGTTGGCGTTCGGATCACCGCGCGTCACGCGGTCTCCTTCCTCGTAGGGCAGATCTATAATCCGCGCTGTGACCTTCGCCCTGATCTGGACTTTGGTCTTAGGCTCGATCAAGCCGGGAGCAGTGATAAACTCTACCAATTCGCCGCGCTGAACGTTTTCGACATGGACCACAACTGCCTTGCGTGCAGCAGCGATTTTTTTCCAAGCCAGTGCACCGATAGCAGACACAACAGCCAGCGTTATAAGAACCGTGAGCACAACGATGCGGGCCTTTTTCACACGACAACCTTTCCTTTCAGGAATCTGGCGTTAGCGTAAATCCTGATGAGCACATTGTTATTATGTGCAAAAACGCGGCATTTGGAAATCATTCAGTTTTTCGAGCGGCTACGCCACCTGTTATACGCGCGGCACGGTCGAAAGGTTACGCCCTCGCAGATAAGGATTTGTTGACCCATGCTATATGTGGTTTGCTGTAGACAAAAAAACGGGCTACGGAATAGGAGAGCCGAAGAATTGGCCCTCATTCCGTAGCCCGCTTCTGGGTTCCCGCGGGGCGGGGTCCCTATTAGATCCCCGCCGGACGAGGACCCTCTAAGGGGGGGCTTTACCCCGTTAGTGGGCCCCCGCCGGGCGGGAACCCAAAGGTAGGGCCTAAAGCTCTACCGACTTTTCTAACGGGTTTTAGGTCAAGACCTTGCTCGACGCCAACGGAGTAGTGGTAACGTGCCGAGGCCCAGCAGTGCCATTGTTGCCGGTTCCGGGACTGGCTCCTGCGTCAGGGTGAAATTGAACAGACCGGTCGTGGGCACGTTGATGTCGAAGGACAGGGTCAACATCTCGCCGGGAGCGACCGGATTTGCTCCGCCGAACTTGATGGCGGCGGGATGCAGATAGTCCACGGTCTGCAGCTTGTTGCCTGCGGCGCTTGCGGTTCCTTCTACGAAGGTGGCTCCGCCACCGCCGGATAGACTCAGTATGTACTCTGTCCACACGATGCCGCTATCGTTTTCGATGGTCTTGACGACCGTAAAGGCCGGGTCGGAGTCCGTCTCACCACTCATGACCACATCATCTAACCCCGTGGAATGGATGACTTCGTCCATGGTCAGTGTTGGGCCGGAATAGTCGAATCCCCAGTCATGCTGATTGGGGCTGCCTGAGAATTCACAAGTAAAGGGCTGTGCGCCCGGGTTCTGCGCGGGGTCCACGAACCCCGCTTGAGCCACGGGGCTGCACAGAGTCATTACCCCCAACAACAATAAAAGAGCTACAAATTTCTTCATCATACCTCCTCCTATTGCCAGATTGTGGAATTTGGAATTTGGAATTTGACATTTCAGATTTCAGATTTGTGCGATTTTTCTTTTTCGCAGGAGGCTTAACACACCGCCTATGCCGAAGAGCGCTATTGTTGCCGGCTCGGGGACTTGCACGAGGTAGTCCTGCGCGCCATCATACACGAATGCTCGCAAATCCGCCTTGGGACCACAACCGGTCAGACTGTGCAACCAACTGTTCGCTGTGGTCGCATCCACGTTTTTGGCATAGAACCCGCCGCTGCACGGTGTGCTGTCGATGGTAACATCCCATTCCAGCGGTGACTGTGGCAGGTCTTCGTAAATGATCTCCCATACTGCTGTGGCGAACGCCGCAGCATCACTGTCTTGCTGGGAGGAGAACGGTCCGTCGCCGACCCAATCGGGATCGAAGTGCCTTCCCCATAGTTCACGGAGATAGTCCGCCTTCTCGGCTCCTATCGCTTGGCCTAAGTAACTGTTGTACACTTCTTCAGGCATTACAACGTCGTAAGTCAGTGACTCATCTTGTGCAGGTTCGTGCAGCTCGATACAGAAGCCACCGATAGGGCCGTTGGGCCAGATATTCCCCTCACCTGCCCCGTCTGTCTTATCGAGCATATAGACACCGGTGTAGACACCTTCGCCTGCCAGGTCCCCACCCCAGACATTCACAATGTCGTTGGCACCATAGCCGGTATTCACTATGTCCACTGTGTCTACTGTTGTAGCTCTTGCTGTGCAAGGTAGAGCCAGACTAATTGCGGCACAGAACATCATCGTGATCTTCATCCACTTCATTTTCATACCCCCGTAAATCAATTCCCCTATTTGTTCAGTCGCTGCAGACTGTCGGCAGCAACCCCTTTTGTTGTCCTGGAGCTTATAATGCTTGCCCCCCAGAGTGACTATGCATAGCGAACACGACCTAAAGTTGCGTTACCAAGTCACGAAACATTTTGTCTTGGGTGTCCGACAGAGGAAATTAGGAACACCCCCCATTCCGAGTTACTACCCCCAGATGCGATTTACGTCACTTAGTCTATCGTATCCGCCAACAAAAGTCAAGAGGTTTTAAGACAGGTCTTTGCCCATGTTGGAGATTTTGTTTGTGTGTTCCTTTGACGGGGTCTAACCGGAAGGATTATGGGAACCAACGTGATTTTGGTTTGGCAAGAACGACCAGTTTTTTTTTGCAGATACGACACGAGAGAGTTGCTAACGTCACGTCCTTGCTGCCTTCCGGAGCACGTAACGTATTACGACCGGCCGTACCTCACTTGCCTTTGGGCGTGTTGTTTGCGATTAGTTTGCAGTGCTGCGATGCCTGTCCATCAGAGTGAGAAATTCCTCAAAGAGATAGTCTGCGTCATGCGGACCCGGCGACGCTTCCGGGTGATATTGGACGGAAAAGGCGGCCGATTCGTGACACCGAATTCCCTCCACCGTACCGTCATTTAAATTAAGGTGCGTCAGTTCAGCATTCTTGCCCTTTAGCGAATCCATATCCACACAGAATCCATGGTTTTGGCTGGTTATTTCGATCTTCTGGGTCTTGCGGTTCTTTACGGGATGATTGGCTCCGTGGTGCCCGAACTTGAGTTTATAGGTCGTCGCTCCCAGCGCCAGCGCCAGAAGCTGATGACCCAGGCAAATACCGAAAATCGGGACCTTGCCGAGCAGCCCTCTTATGGTTTCAATCGCATAGCTTATGGGTGCAGGGTCGCCCGGCCCGTTGCTCAAGAACACGCCCTGGGGCTTACAGGCCAGCACCTCTTTTGCCGATGTTGTTGCCGGCACCACCCGCACCTGACAGCCGCGCGACCGAAGCAGTCTGAGAATATTGTGTTTGATGCCGAAATCAAAAGCCACAACTTCGTACTTAGTACGGGGGGCGGCGTGTTGACTATCGGATATGTCCGTCACTGCTTCGTGCCACTGATAGGCCTTTTTTGTGCTTACGTCTTTGACGATGTCCCGTCCTACCAGCCCCGGATAGTCTTGGAGTTTCTTCTTGAGGCTCTTGGTGCTTGCGTTCATCGATGAGATGATGCCCCGCATTGCTCCTTCGGTGCGGATGTGCTTCACCAACGCTCGGGTATCGATACCCTCAAGGCCGATGATGTTGTTGGCTTTTAAGTAGTCACTCAGAGATTGCTTATTTCGCCAGTTACTTGGGTAGGGGCAGTATTCTCTGACAATAAAGCCGCGAGCGAACACTTTTTGTGACTCGCAGTCGGCTTTGTTTGTTCCACAGTTGCCAATCAACGGATAGGTCATGGTGATTATCTGCTCGTGATACGATGGGTCGGTCAGTATCTCCTGATAGCCGGTCATACTGGTGTTAAATACGACCTCGCCGCACTTCTGTCCGGCGGCCCCAAAAGAGGCGCCCTCGAAAACCGTGCCGTCTTCTAACAGGAGAATCGCCTTCACTTACGAATTTCCTTTCTCTCGATAGTACCGCTGAATGGGTTTGACATTGAGCCTTCTTTTGCTCAGCGCCTCGATGGCTTTTGCCACCGCAGCGGCCCCGCGTATTGTCGTGACGTAAGGTATCTGTCGGTCGATAGCGGCCCTTCTTATGTAGAACGAGTCTTTTATTGATTGCTTGCCGATAGTCGTGTTTACGATCAGATCAATTTTGCCGTTAATAATGTAATCACAGATGTTGGGCCGGCCTTGCGTCATCTTTAGCACGAACTCTGAGGGAATGTTATTGTTGATAAGCTCGATGCACGTTCCCTTTGTTGCGATGATCTTGAAGCCCATCGCGTGCAGGTTGCCGGCGATTGCCACTGCTCTTTTCTTGTCATCGTCCTTGACACTGAACAGCACGTTTCCCCCCAGCGGCAATGTGTTCCCGGCTGCGATTTGTGACTTTGCGTATGCGATACCGAAGTCATCGGATATGCCCATGACCTCGCCGGTGGAGAGCATTTCCGGGCCCAGCAGCGCATCCGTGCCGGGGAATTTGGTAAACGGAAATACCGCCTCTTTCACTGCGAAGTAACCGCGCTGGACTTCTTTGGTGAAATCCAGCTCATCCAGTGTCGTCCCCACCATGACTTTGGCCGCGAGCTTGGCCAGTGGCACGCCGATAGCCTTGCTGACAAACGGGATGGTGCGCGATGCCCGCGGATTGACTTCCAGGATGTAGAGCCGGCCGTCTTTCACCGCGAACTGGATATTCATCAGGCCGCGGACGTTTAGCTCCAGAGCCAGCAAAGTTGCCTGTCTCTTGATTTCTTTGAGCAGTTTCTTGTCTATGGAGACTGGCGGCAAGCAGCAGGCACTGTCACCGGAGTGCACTCCTGCTTCTTCGATATGTTCCATGACCCCGCCGATGACTACGGCCCTGCCGTCACTGATAGCATCGACGTCCAATTCCGTAGCATCGTCAAGGAATTTATCAATCAAAACCGGATGCTCGCCGGAGACCTCAATAGCGCTTCGAACGCAGGCTTTGAGCTCTTGCTCATCGTAGACGATGTCCATTGCCCTGCCACCGAGCACAAAGGAAGGCCGTACGAGCAGGGGGTAGCCGAGCTTGTTTGCGACTCTTACCGCCTCGGCGTATGTTGTCGCAGTACCGCTTGCAGGCTGGCGCAGTCCCAGCTTGTGCACGAGCCTGGCGAAGCGCCTGCGGTCTTCCGCCCGGTCGATGCTTTCCGGCGAGGTGCCGACGATCTTGACACCCGCCTTTTTCAAGGGCACCGCCAATTTCAACGGCGTCTGGCCGCCGAACTGAACGATGACGCCGTCGGGCCTTTCTTTCTCGACGATGGACATCACATCTTCGAAGGTCAGCGGCTCAAAGTAAAGGCGGTCGGATGTATCGTAGTCGGTGCTGACCGTCTCCGGATTGCAATTGACCATGATAGACTCGATGCCGATTTCCTTCATCGCAAAAGCCGCGTGCACGCAGCAGTAGTCGAACTCAATGCCTTGACCGATGCGGTTGGGACCGCCGCCGAGAATCATCACCTTTTTCCTGTCACTCGGATTGGCCTCGCATTGGCTCTCGAAGGTCGAGTAAAGATAGGGCGTGGCGGCTTCAAATTCAGCACCGCAGGTATCCACGGTCTTGTAGACTGCCTGAATACCTAAGTCCCGGCGATGTTTTCGTAGCTTTTCCTCGGATACTTTCAGTAACGAAGCCAGATACCTGTCACTGAAGCCGTACTCCTTGGCTTGTTTCATAAGGGGCCGGTTCATGCCGCCTAAGGTGCGTGACCTTATCTTGCCGGCGAGCTTGACGATGTCCTTTATGTTATTGAGAAACCATGGATCGATCTTGGTAAGGCTGTAGACCTCGTCGATGGAAATTTTCTTTCTGATTGCCTCGGCCACGTGCCAGAGCTTGTCCCAGCAATTCGTTCGCAGCTTCTCTTTGAGCTGGCCGAGCGAGAGTTTCGTATCGATGTGCTGACCTGCCAGCGAGTAGCGGTCTATCTCCAACGACCGGACGGCCTTTTGCAGGGCCTCCTTGAACGTTCGACCGATGGCCATGGCTTCGCCGACCGATTTCATCTGCACGGTCAGCTCGGCCTTGGTCCTGGGAAATTTTTCAAACGTAAAGCGAGGCCACTTG
>Ga0180433_10010716_pt1 | contig 10980 bp, 16 predicted proteins | sample SS_ome_8_FD_132980 | JGI IMG/M metagenome (GOLD analysis project Ga0180433, IMG submission 132980) | Hypersaline lake sediment archaeal communities from the Salton Sea, California, USA - SS_1_D_1 metaG | ecosystem: Environmental > Aquatic > Non-marine Saline and Alkaline > Hypersaline >...
AAATGTGACATAAATATTAAAAAAGCAAAAAATACGCGAGATAATACTTCCATATCTGGAAATAATAAGCATGTTCTATTCTCTGGATATGTAAAAAATATAATACTACCTGTATAAGCAAAACAATGCCAAAAACAATGCCAAAAACTTTTTTTCTTATTCAATGCCATCCAATCATTTTGTAGGAGATAATCACCTACCAAATGCCCTAAAATTAATCTGAAAATAAAATCACCTGTCATTTTAATATCCTTAATAATTAATTATCAAACCAGAAGACTATTCTTATGTCTGAAAAATCTTTTGCCGCACTTCTTTCTTTTAATTGAGATATAACTTTATTTAAAAAATCTTCACAATAATCTTTAAGATTATCAGCCCATTCGATTCTGCAATAGATGTCTTTATCAATGGGGGGCTCAAGTTCATGATTTAAATACTTATCTATTACTTCTTCAGATACTATTAAAACATTAGAACCTGCTATGTTACTACACCATGAGTCTGGATGCCCTTCTTTTTTGTAAATCTTATATTCAGAGGGGGAAACAATACCTCGCTTTGTAATTTTGATATCCCAATTAAAATCTAGTAATTCTTGCAGTGTGAAATAAGAATGAGAATGTCCATCTGATCCCCAATTATCAGATTCTTCCTGTATACTATCAGATACATCATCAGGAAGACCTCTTGGCATATCAATAGGTTCTATTCTATTTCCAGTATCATATCCTGCAAAACCATACCCATTTCGGACATCTGCAAGAATAGAAAAAAGTACATAATTTCTATTACTATAAGGAGTATAATAATTTCTATACTTCTTATCGGAAAAATATTCGTGTTCAGGATCATAATAACTACTGATAAAATCTTTTATTTGTTTCCAATTATCTTTAGTTTTCTTTTCAACATACAAATGAATATCACATCCCATAGTAATTCTCCTTTTTAAGCTGTACCTAATGGCATTCCTATCTGTATATAGCACTTAGTACAATAAAACAATCCTGTCTGTCTATTAAGCGTTCCTTCCTGCATGAATACATATTCATCAGGAGTACAACCTTCTTGTACAGCTGCATCAATATATTCTTGTATCTCATCTGGTTTTTTTCCGCATTGTTTACAGATTAATTCTATATCTTCCATTTTATAATCTCTTTTTTAATTACGGTCAAGGGGTTGGAGAGGGGTATGGTTGAATTTAGAGTTCAGGTAACCCTCTCCATCCGTACCGTAAAATTTTATATCTTGCCTTTACTAAATTCGCTGATAATTTGTGGTGTTGCACTATCGAAACCACAAATATCTAACATTCCAGCATCATTAGGATCTGCAATAGAAAAATTTGTAGCTTCAACACCTACTACAATGAGTTTAGCTTCTTCTACTGAATGTTTTCTTTTTCTATAAGATTGTAAAGCCTGGGTAGGATGAACATCTCCATACCAAGTTTCACTATCTGTGTAGATAACAAAAACATCAAAATCCAAATTCTGTTGCTTTGCCCATAACATCGGTAATGCACAATCAGTTCCACCAAAATTATGCATACTTGTAATTCTAAGAACTTCATTCAGAGATAAATTCGGTGTAATATTCAAATTTCTAAATTCATGTGCAAATCCCATAACTGCATATTTTGATTCTGTTTTAGCAGTTACCATTGCCATGCATGCAGCTACTTCTGCAGCAGTCAATATACCAATAGCACTACTACTCCAGCTCATAGATCCGGAAACGTCTATTCCTAATAGCATTTTCTTGCCGGTAGGTTCAACATTTTTAAAACTTAAATAAAAACCTGCTTCCAAGGCATCCGTTATTTTTTGTACAGGCACCCAAGACAAATCACCTTTGTAACCATGACCTTGATTATAAGTTTTCATAGCTATAAGCATATTTATAGGATGAACTCTGCTTTTCTTGATATATTCAGCATCAGTTAATTTGTTAGTTACTAGTTCAAGTTCATCAAAAGCGCCTTCTTTTAAAATACCTAAAGCTGTTAACTTATTTAAATTTCTCATTAAGGCAGTAAATGGTAGATCTGGTAATGCCTGCCTCCAGGTAGATATACTATTCTTTAAATTGGTTGGCCATGCATCATGAGGTATTTTATATTCTTTGATCAGTTTATTAACATTCTCCGCGCTTTCTGATTCATCAGAGTGTAGCTCCTCATAAGCCTTAATTAGTTTAAGCTCGTTAGAAGCTTCGCCTTTGACTGCGTATTTGAATAGCATATTATGCAATTCAGTTTTAGGTTTTACGTGAGCAGAACGTAATACGTCTCTATGTGTCCATTGGTTTTTAGTACCTTCTACAGTTCTACCTTTATACTTGATTAATTGATATTCGAGTTTACCAGGATCCATTGAATACCAATTAGCAACAGCATCTCTAATTGTGCGTCCCCAGCTTCTCATTGTATCAATATAGTGAACAAACGTGAAAAGATGCGTTCCTATTCTACAAACTTCGGGGAATTTAGCAACAACATCTTTCTTAACATCATTGCTTCCTTCAGTAAGTAAAAGAGCAAGCATAAAGATAGCTTGATCGTTTTTAGGAGCACGTCCTTCTGTAGAGATCTCAACTATTAAATCAAGAACTCTTTTTGGATCCTCTTTGATACAGGCAATGCTGTTATCAACATTTTGTTTTGTGTGGTCTTCTTTATTTACATAATAAGTACCACCTTCACTACCTAAGATTAAAAATCTTTGTAGCCTTGTCCACTTGTCTATAACGAAGGTATAACCACCTGCATTATTTTCAGCCATATCCTGTTCTCTTCCAGGAATAGCTTCTGATTGTGGAGTTTTTTTAGTGTTTCTTGTTTGTGAATAATCGTAAGCCATAATTCTTCATCTCCTTTTTTAGATTTAGGTCAAGATTTCGAATATAGGAAATATTGTTATTTAGAGTCGGATTCGAACCGACTAAAATTTTAAAACTACCTCAAAGGGTAATTGTTAACCGTAGCAGCTAACCTATACTCTCCGTACCTGAAACCCATTTGCGAGAGGCAGGATTTGAACCTGCGACCACTCTGTCCTTATCAGATAACCTTTCACAATCGTACCTTACGGTCAAGTTTCAGCAAAAGGGGTTTAGTGCTCTACCAGGCTGAGCTACCCTCGCATTTGTTATATGGTCAAGTTGATGTACATCGGATTAGCATTATGGTTAGATAACCGACATACTCCGTACCATAATTATTTTCAATGATTATACTTGCTTCCTCTCAAGATATATTGATAATTGGCTTTACAGTTTTCCCAAATAGCATCTAACATTTCTTTATTGGAAATTTGATAATTTAAAGAATGTATTTGAAACTGTGCACAGTCATTTACTTTACTTGCGTATTCTTTCTTTGGGTTTGAACATGATAAAGCGCAGAGTATTATGATAAACATAATACTATTAAAAATCTTTAAAGTCTTCTTCATAGTTATCCTCTTCTTCTTCTATATCCCATACATGTCTCCAATTAGATGACTTGCAATTAGGACATAGCATATCCTCTTTATCTATACTCATGTAAAAAATCTCATTGCAATCATCACAAAGAAGTTTATCAGCATAGTCAATGGAATCGTCTGATTGTTTGTCTATAATATCTTGAACAACTTTAGTATTGTCCATAGTTATTAAATTCCTTGTGTTAATCGAAATGGAGATACAACAATTTCAGGTTCAATATATACTGGACGTGGTTTATTAGTCTTTGGATCTATTAGCATTAACCAAGTAGCAGATAATCCTTGAGGCATATATAGTTGATTTGGGTCTGGTTGTGGTAAAGACACATTCCCCCAATTGCTTTCAATTATGTATTCAGGATTTGTATATTGAACAGAGTACGGAAGACCATATCCAATACATTTTCCAATATATATAAGTTTTCCAGTATACTCACTCTTGATGTATGCATAACAAACAAGATTTTCTTTATCTCGAAGTTCAAATATCATCTTCGCAAGTTTTCTTTCTTGAAAATTTACAATATTTGGCATTCCTATTTGCTTATTTACTTCTAATGCCATTTCTTTAGTCTTTTTTGTTTGATCTTTTTCTGCATCAGAAACAGAACCATCACAACTATTTGCATTTATAATAAATAAACAACAGATAAATACTACTAGTAATGAAAAAATTCTTGATCTCTTCATTTTAATACCCCCTTGCCTTAATTAAAAAATTTCTTAATTCTAAAGATGAAATATTCTCTGCATTAAACTCAGAGAATCTCACTTTAACAACACTCTGAATACTGGCTTTTTCTTCTTCAGTCTCAGCTTGTTGATATTGTCCATAGTAATTCCCAATATCTTGGATAGCACCATGAACATATGACTTTGTTTCTTCAAAAACTTTTCTCTCGACGTTTTTGAATTTGGGATTAAAGTGTCCCTTCCACCACAAACTTAAATTAGTTGTCCCAAATAAGATAGCTATTAATATGACAATAGCTACTAGGGATACTCCTACAATCTTAGCGGCATTCATAACATCCTCCTTATTTTATTTATTATATTTATCGGCAAGAAGAGTTTAAGACTTTAGTATTTTTTGGTCAAATTGATAAAGCTCAGAAGTTTTAATTTCCTTGTAATTAGATAACTGAGCTTTTCTGTACCAAAAATACCTGTGATAGGGGCAGGACTCGAACCTGCGACCACGCCTTTAACATAGGATAACCTTTCACAATCGTACCAAAGGTCAAGTTATAGCAAAAGGGATTTTCGTGCTCTACTAACTGAGCTACCCTATCATGGAGAGAGGATTGGATTTGAACCAATGACCCCCAGCGGCCAATTATAAGATAACCCTTAATCTCCGTACTAATAGTCAAGTGATCGAAAAAGGGAATAAAGCTGGTGCTCTACCAACTGAGCTACCTCTCTCATATTATTAGGTCAAGTTGATATATATTGGAGGAACCATCCAAAATGATAACCAATATACTCCGTACCTAAAAGTATTGCGATACGGTCAAATTAGTATCTATGGAGGATATCTTAGCAGGATAATCCATAGATTCCGTACCGTATGTGGATCTGCCCAGATTCGAACTGGGAATGACTTGTTTGTAGGACAAGCGTCTTAGCCAATTTGACTACAGATCCATTTGAATAGCCTTAATTTGCTATATTAAGGTAAAGACTGTTGCCGGAAATAGTTAGAGTTTTAATATATAGAGATCCGAACGGGAACGTCTCTCTCCCTATCGTAATTTTAAGATATCTTTTAGCTAACTGTCAAGTACTTCAAGATTTTCAACTTACTTAGACTCTAACTATTACCAAGCAGTTTGAAGAACTTTACTAACTACAGGTTTCTTCCGGATACCCGAGCTTCTTCGTAGAAGCAACCTATTCAAATATAGGAATTATTCCTAAGAGACCTCATCCAGGATCGAACTGGAGATGACTTGTTTTGCAGACAAGCGCCTTTTCCAACTTGGCTATGAGGTCATATCATATGTATCGACAAAAAGAATTTAAAACTTTAGCATTTTTTAAAAAAATGAAAAAAATTTGAATTTTAATTATATTGATTAATGTCCGCTTGGAAGAATTCGAATCCTCATAGCTGGAGTAGAAATCCAGGGTCTTATCCAATTAGACGACAAGCGGTTAAATTAAGGCGTATAAGTTTCTACCTTTAAATGTTTCTCTTGCATTTGATCATCTACCCATGCATTAATTTGTTTCTCCATTTCTTTTTTATCTACTATTTTTCTCGATGTTTCTAGACGCAGCCATTGTTTAAATTTGTCTGATTCTGTTAAACGACGAAAAGCTACTTTTAGATTTTGATGCTGATTTCTTTGTTCAGTTGCATTTCCAACAGCTCCGGACGGTGGATGAGTAATCCTTACAGCAGTGTCTCGTTTGTTTCGATTCTGACCACCTTTGCCAGATGCTTTATAATAATCTATTTTAAAATCTTTTTTTGTGACTGAGAATAATAATTGTTTCATAATCATCCTGTTTTGATGTGAGCTGAGTGGGAGTTGAACCCACAACATACGCCTTAAAAGGGCGTTGCGCTACCGCTTGCGCCATCAGCTCTTATATGTCGAGAGATGGGATCGAACCATCGACGCGCAGATTTTCAGTCTGCCGCTGCTACCAGCTGAGCTACCCCGACTTAAATTTTTATCTTAAAAATAGAATCTGTATCCATTAATGTCATTGATTCTATTTTTGCATACATAATACCATAAGCGAGTTTCCCTAAAATAAACATGTCTGCAGGAAACATTGTAATAGGTATTTGACTATATTTATATCCTACTTTTTTTTGAGGAAAAAGATAAATAGTATCACTTAGAGGATTTTTAACTATATCAAAGAATGGATCTTTATCAAATACAGTTAAGAATTCTAAACCAAAAAATTTAGAGATATTCTTTATTTGTTCTTCTGTTCCAAAATTTTTGATTAAATCCTGTAATTTATCTTTCACGTTTTCAGTGCATACCAAAAACGTTATATCTTTTTCGCGTTTTTGTTGATTTATGAGTTTCTCTAATTTAAATAATGTTTTCTTTTTATGAGTTAATCTTATTCGTTTCTTATTTTTATACCATTTAACAGAAGCTTCTACTAATTGTTTTAGTTTAATTGTTTCTAATATTGCAAAATGTAAAGCTGTTTTGTCTATTGTTTTTTGAATGATATTATATTGACGTAATATTATATCAGACAATGATATTTTAGTAGATACTCCTTCATCATATAATGGAGGATATACTCTGTTACCAGTAGTAAAATCTATAGATTCTCCGGAACTTGTAATATAAAAAGCAGGTTTTCTTTTTGGATTATCATGATTTATTATTTGACCAGCTTCTATTTCTGTCTCTTCAAATAATTTTGATACAATTGACAGTTTCTTAATTTTTTCATCTATTTTTGGTATTACAGAACTAAAAAATTTAAATCTTTTTTCTTCGTTTGTCCACAGGTCTTCCCAATTCCCATTTGTAAGATCATAATCTTTAGAATTTTTCATTTTATTACTCCTTAATTCTTGTTATGATTTCTAAATTATAACTATCCATGTCCACTATAATTCCAACAGGCTCTTCTCCTTTGTCAATGATTTTTTTAAGAAAATCCTTTAATTCATCTCTATAGAAGTAACCTCCCTTGGCTTGTCCTCCTTCTTCAAAATCTTCCTTCCAAAAAATTAATTCATTCATTTCATTTCTCCTTTATAAAATTTTATCATTATTTTTCATTTGGATCCTGAAAGATTCGAACTTTCTACCCCTTGATTATGAGTCAAGTGCTCTTCCAAATGAGCTAAGGATCCATTGGAAGCGATAGGACTTGAACCTACAAAACCTTTTGATTATCGGTCAAACGCTCTGCCAATTGAGCTACGCTTCCTTTAAAATATCTTTAACAAAACTATCGTCTACTTCAACAGCTCCGAAATGTTTAGCTATTTGTACTTTACTGACAAAAATGTCATAGTGTGGAAAATTTTTTCTATCCTGAAACCAATGTCTTTTTAAATTAAGCTTTTTAGCAAATTTATGTAATTCTTCCACACTATCTGCAAAGAGATGGTAAGTCTTAGCATATTCTTTATAGCGACGACCTATCGCGCTTATTTTATAATCTAATTTTGTTGGATGTATATAAATCATAATTAACTCCTATAATTAACCCAGTCGAGATTCGAACTCGAAACATCTTCCTTTTGAAAGAAGCACCTCTACCAATTGGGTTACTGGGTCTAATTAGACGAGGTGGGATTTGAACCCACGCTTGACAGGGCTTAAACCTGTTGACTCTTCCAGTTGGTCTACTCGTCCATTAGCGGAGGAGAGATTCGAACTCTCAACGCATGGCTTCTAAGGCCATCGCCTCTGCCAGATTGGGCTACTCCGCCATCGCCCCTGAGAGGATTCGAACCCCATCCCATAATCCGTAGTCATGTGCTCTATCCAATTGAGCTACAGGGACATAAATGATATAAACTTTTTATGATTCTTACACTATCTTTCCACAACACTTATATGTTTTCCTCTAGACCATTGTAATATCGGTGCTGTTTTTATAATAATACCTTTATCATTAGTAATTACACCAGCACACATATAAGTCATTTCTATTCTATATAATTTATCCATTCAGGAGTGACAGGACTTGAACCTGCAAAAACGGTTTTGGAGACCGCAAGTTTACCAATTAGCTTACACTCCTATATGAGGGATCCATCAGATTCGAACTGATATAACCGGAACCACAATCCGAGGCTCTAACCAATTGAGCTAAGATCCCACTATTGCTGTTAAAATCAAAATAAAAATAAAAAACCTAATCTTCCATCAATTTTTATCCTTATGTTCTTTTTCAAATTTTTCTACTTTTTCTTCTATTTTTTTTCGTAACCATTCTGTAAATTTTACAATCCACCAAGCACATATAAAAGCATAAAAAAAATACCAAAATGATTCCGGAAGAAATATACACATTAATATTACAATAATAAAACAAAGAATATTGACAAAAATCCATGTAATTGTTTGTTTAATCAATTAATTTATCCCTCTATACATATATATCTATATATCTGCCTTTTTTAGAAAGCCGTTTTGTTTCATTTATTTCTTTTACTTCTTCTATTTCTGGTTCTTCCTTTTTTACTTTTTTAAAAAAAGTATCAGCAAACCTATTTATTCCAATTAATTTTTCTATAATTTTCATTTATGATCTCTTATGGGTGAGGTACGGGTACTGACCCCGTGCTAGCAGGACCACAACCTACTGTGCTACCATTACACTAACCTCACCATGTTAAATTATTTTATCTAATTATAAACAAATCTCCGCATATTGATTTACGAAATTCGGAAATGTCTTTGTGTTAATATATATAAGTTTAATTGGTTTATATAGTGCAAAACACATTCCCAAATCAAATACTGTACCTATAGAACGCGCGTCCCATATAATATGAACCTCATCAGCCCATTCAATTTTTTTACGATTGTAATCACAAACTTCAAATTCGCTCATGTCTTTAAAGTTATCAAAGGCTGGAAGAGATACATTATGCCCCGATTTCTCTAATTTAGCTTTATGCTCTTGCATTTTATCCTGATAAGCTGTTGTACCTATGATTATGATGTTCATTTACCACCTTCTTTATTTATTATATTATATAATAGCAGACGAGCAGATTCGAACTGCCACTAAAGCGTTGGCAACGCTTAGTACTACCATTATACTACGTCTGCAAGTTTAATTATTTATGTAATATGCTCCAAAACCTCTAAAAGTACAAGAGCGCCTAGATAATATAAAAATAAAAAACCTAATACTTCCATCAATTTTTATCCTTATGAAAATTTTTCCAAGCTTTTTTTGAGATAAATTTATTAGCATGTACTTCTTTCAATAAGAAATAACCATATTTATATGCTAATGATTCTCGTTGTTCTCTATTAAATTTTTTGTCTTTGTTTTCTATATAGGACAATGCATGTCCACCTTCATGTGCTAATGCCAGCAAAGCACTTCGTGCGGTGGGTTCATATATATAGATTCGTTGTCTTTTATAGTCAATTGATCCAGCTATACAATCTGTCTTGCAACCCCCTTCCGTTAAATAATCCATTGAATCAGAATCAAAATTTTGCACACATTGAAAGACAGTAAATTTTAAAAGTCCCTCAATATATCCAATAAGCATATAAATATATTTAGAGTAATTAATCATAATCTTTTTAGATTAAGGTGGATCCACCTTTGTAAATTTTTATCCTTTGACTACCCCTAATGGAGATAGTTCTATTTCAATTTCAACCAGATCTTTTTGATTTTCCATAACAATGCCTATATCTTTATATGCACTGGCAGCTTCTTCTAGATCATCTTTATTTCTTATAGAATGTAATATACCAAGATCATCCAATCTTTTCTGTTCTTCTTTTAGATTCAAATTTTCTTGAGCAGCTTTTCTCCCTAGACATCTACCAGCACCATGAGAGCAAGACATAAAACTTTCTGGATTTCCTTTACCTCGTACTATGTAACTCTTTGTTCCCTGTGATCCTGGAATAATACCAATCTGTCCATCTCTAGCAGAAGTAGCTCCTTTTCTATGAATAAAAACATTGGTACCAAAATGATGCTCCATTGCTGCATAATTATGATGAATATTAATGGGTTCTGAAATAGTAGCTTTTTTAACATTGTGTAGTATTTCTTCTATTCTTTTCATCATTCTTCTTCTATTGGCATATGCAAAGTCAAGAGCGAACTCCATAGCTTTTAAATATTCATCAGCTTCTCTTATGTCGAGGGGTAGGAAAGATAAATCTTTATCTGGTATATTCGAATAAAATTTTTCACATAAAGCCACAGCTTTACTATGATATTCTTTTGCAATCTTATACCCAAAATTTCTAGATCCGGAATGTATCATTACCCAAATATAACCGTCATCTCCTTTTTGTACTTCCAAAAAGTGGTTACCTCCACCAAGCGTACCTAATTGGTATTGAGCTGATTCTATTTCTTGTTGTACTATTGGAATATCTGGAGCATTATAAAAACCGTCCCATTCTTGTGGTTGCTTGTGGTGTGAAAAGCCTACTGGTATCTGTCTCCTCATTCCACTCATTATATTTTTAAGATCATCTATATCTAATTCTGATGACAATATAGATGTTTTAGAAGCTGTCATACCACAATTATGCACGAATACTCCTGCTGCCAAAGCAAAGTTGTGAGGATTGTCCAAACCATCTAAATCTTGAATTTGAAGACAATAAGCATCGGCTTTTTTATCAAGAAATTCAACTGATTTAACTTTATGATTAACTTTGCAGTAACGTTGATGAACCGATACGGCTTTTTCGCTTTTGAATTTTCTTCCACAAGATTTACATATTGACGGAGTTGGATGACAACGTTGAATATGATTATACAAACCAAAACC
>Ga0180433_10010717_pt1 | contig 10980 bp, 11 predicted proteins | sample SS_ome_8_FD_132980 | JGI IMG/M metagenome (GOLD analysis project Ga0180433, IMG submission 132980) | Hypersaline lake sediment archaeal communities from the Salton Sea, California, USA - SS_1_D_1 metaG | ecosystem: Environmental > Aquatic > Non-marine Saline and Alkaline > Hypersaline >...
CCTTGTCGGTTGTGTCATTGGCAAGGCTGGTCGCCAGTTCCCCAACCTCTTCGACAAACCACATAAACGTGGCCGACACTCCCCGCTCCTGATCCCGCTTTTTGTACCGCTGCGAAATCAGTTGTTGAAATTCGCTAATGTGCATGCCTTCAGCGAATTTACCTGAGAAGGGCAGAGAGCTTGACGCCGTCGAAGACGTTCTTGGCCTGTGCGATTGCCTTATCGTACGTCTGCTCGATCTTGTTGGCAAACTTCTCCCCCTTAGCGTGTTCGGCCAGGTTCAACTGGCTGACCATTGGCCCGTCAACTGCCTCAATCACATTTAGAAGGGTGATCTTGTTCACCGGCCTGGCCAGAGAGAACCCACCACGCGGGCCGCGCTTGCTGCGAAGCAGGTTCGCCTTCACCAGTTGCTGCAGGATCTTCAGAAGGTACTCCAACGGGATATTGTACTTCTCTGAAATTGTCTGCGAGAGAATAATCCCGGCCTTCTGGTGTTGCGCGATGTACCCTGCCGCCAGCAGGGCGTATCCTGTCGATCTGCTGATCTTCATGTCAACCTCCCTAAAAACAAAACAACAAATTCTATGCGCGCCGTTCCATGTCCTAAATGCCGGCGCATAACACCTACAATCTCTCCACTATAACCTTCCCTGTACTTCGAACAACTCGGGTGTGCCAGAATCGGGTATGGCAGTTTTAGCTCTGCACAGAACAGCCCACTATCAACCACAGGTCAAACCCATGTTGAACGACTTTCGTTCTCTTGAATGCATTAAATCTACAATGGACAAATATCAATCAAAAAGCCTGTAAATGCAAGTTTTTTTTTCGAAAAAACTTAATTTTTTTCCAAATCCTGATAGATGCCCAAAAAACTTGACATCCTGCCCCTAGTGCCGTACGATTCTGTCATAGTTCTTAGACTTTGTTAGGAGTGCCTTATGGCCCCGATTAAGCCAAAGATAAGCGTCGAGTACGCCGAAAACGCCACGATAATTACGCTGGCGGACGAAAAAATCCTTGAAGATTATGACATTCGGGCATTGCAGGAATCTCTCATGTCGGTTATTGAGCAGGGGGGGAGAATCAATTTGGTTGTCGATTTTCGCAACGTCCGGTTTCTCTCGTCTGCAGTGCTTGGTCTGTTGATAAGAGTTAGCAAGAAGGTCTATGAGCAGGACGGCCAGTTGAGGCTTTGTAACATCAATCCAAAAATTCACGAGATTTTCAAGATTACCCGTCTTACCAAAATCTTCGACATATATAAGGACATGGAACGTGCGATTGAAGGTCTGTCAGACGTCGATTAGAGGTTCCTGTTGCACCAGGGCCCCCATTCTGAAGACCGATAAAACAAGAGGCACTGCAAAAACCGATTCCCAATACCAGTTCTGCTGCTTATGTTGATAGCCGCAGGTTATTAAGAAATAAGGCTTTATGTCGCCCGAAGCGCCAATCAGTCGGTCTATTGTTATCGAAAGCGTCCCGTCGGCCGCTTCAAAACTGTGCAAGCAAATTCTCGCTGAACTTGAAGCTAATGGTTTCACCGATGAGGACGTCTTTGCCGTGCACCTTGGTCTGCAGGAAGCCTTTATCAACGCACTCAGGCACGGAAACAACATGGACCCACGCAAGCAAATCAAGGTTGACTACACAGTTGACCGACACAAGATTGACGTCTTTTTGGAAGACGAAGGCGGCGGTTTTGATGCCGATGAAGTGCCGGACCCCCGCTGCGGTGAGAATCTATACAAAGCCGAAGGCAGAGGCTTGTTTCTTATGAGGTCCTACATGGACATAGTTGAGTACAACGAACGCGGCAATTGCGTGCATATGGTAAGATATAAGGAAAAACCGCCTTTGACCGACGCTGGCCGGTGAGAGGCAAATCTCTGATTGTCCTCAAACATTAAGTGAAAGTGAAAGGGGTAGCCCTTACAATGTCGCCAAAAATCGCCTTGCTTTGCGGCTGCGTGCTTCTGGTCGCCGGCTGTTCCGGCAATAGAGACGGCATACCCAGGATCGTGGATACGCCACAAACCGGCACCACCACTGGAACAACCTGGCAGGCTCTGCCTGTGCCGCCCGTCCAAAGGCGCGATCCGGGCCTTAACGTGCCTTGGCAGTGGGTGCCGCCCAAAGACATCGAGCGCAGATGGACCGCCATTGTTATACATCATTCCGCCAGCGATAACGGCAATGCCGAAATATTTGATGAATACCATCGAGAAAGCAAACACTGGCAGGGTGTCGGCTACGATTTTGTCATCGGAAACGGAACCGACAGCGGCGACGGCCAGGTCGAGGTCACCTTTAGATGGCGACAGCAGTTGACCGGGGCACACTGCAAAACTCCGGGCAACTGGGCAAACGAAGAGGCCGTGGGAATCTGCCTGGTCGGCAACTTCGACAATGACAGGCCGACGGCGAGGCAGATGCAGTCGCTTCTAAAGCTCGTCAGGTTCCTGCAAAGACGGTACAACATCCCTGCGCTCCAAATATACGGTCATAAAGATACCCCAGGTGCCGGTGTTACCGATTGTCCGGGCAGATACTTTCCGATGGCTCGATTTAAATCAATGCTCTGAGTTTTTCGCCGGATTATCAGCTTCTTGGTCGGCCGCAATACCACGCCGGTCTGTGTCTCCGCCGCGATTTGCACCTGCTAATCCAGCTTCCATCATGTGCATTATTACCGTCCCATAATCCCGGTTCCTGACACGACGGTGAACTCCGCAGGGCCTGAAAAGAGCAATCGGTCCCCAATGCACGAAGTCCTGCACTAATCATACCGACATGCCTCTTGATTACGCCGTAGCCTTTGTGTGAACAAGGAGCATCTAAATGGTTATGTATGACTCGCTATTTTCGCCCGGCAGTGTGCTCAACGAGCAGGTAGCACGCCAGGTTTTTGAGATTCTCCCGGAGAAGGGGCCGGTCGTTGCCATCATAGATAGAGAGCAGCACTTGTTGCCCAGCGATTCGGAGCGGTTCTCAAGCCTTAACATAAGTGAATCCTTCTTGAGGCAGTTGCAGGCCAAGATCGACGACGGCAGCGAGCCGGTCGTAACTGAACTCAACGACTGCACCGTTGTAGCAGCCCAATTAATCACCGACCGTACTAACTGCGGGTACGTCATGATTTTACTCCCAAAATACAGTACCGAATCCGCACTCGCCAACTTCGACCTTATTGAAACCATACTCGGCGAGATAACAGTCATAGCCAGGCTAATCGAGAAGAACAGCGCCCTCTACGAACTTCAGGTTAAGCACTTCAGCGGTCAGGCTCAAAACCCTACGTCGGCAAACTAACACCCGCCGTCCCGTTGGGAAAACGGCTGCAAAGACAAAAATCCGCCTTATTTTGTCCGCGGAAACTGGTGCAAACTTCCAATCCTCCCGCAACGATGTTAAACTGCCGAAAGTCGTGCGTTTGCAGCGACGCGGCTGCAGGCACAATGCCTGCTCCCTGTTCTAACTGAGGCCGTGCAATGAGAAAAAAAACTTGTGTCGCAGCAGTGACCCTGATTTGTATCTGCTTTGCAGAAGCGGTTTCGCCGCTGAAAAGGCCTCCCTGACATGGTGGAGCTTCGATGAGGCACACGGCAGGGCCGCTTCAGACCGTCTCTCCAGCGCTGCGGACCCGATAGAAGGCAACTTCAGGCACATTCAGGGAGTTAGAGGCGCCGGAATAAAATGCGACGGATTTACCACGCGAATCGTTCGCAAGGCTTCCCAGGCACCTCGTCTTACCGGTTCCTTCACAATCGAGGCATGGGTCGCACCACAGGCCTATCCGTGGAACTGGTGTGCAATAGTCAACCAGCAGAAAGACCAACAGGCTGGATATTTCTTCGGTATCGATGATATGGGACACGTGGGCCTGCACCTCGCTGTTGAAGCAGCCTGGCACGAATGCAACTCCGAGAAGACCATACCTTTTATGGACAAGTGGTCGCATATTGTCGGCACATTTGACAAAGACAAAGGCATGACTGTTTACATCGACGCAAACGCCGTTGCCTTCGTGCCCGTGAAAGGCACGCCGACTTTCGCACCGGATATGGACCTGCAGATTGCCCGAAACCACGAGAAAACACCGCTCAATCCCCAAACATTGGTAAGAAAAAGCGTCGATTTCCCAACCTCATATTCATTCGACGGAATCATCGACGAAGTCAAGATTTACAGTTGCGCCCTCGGCCCACACGAAATAGCTGATAGATATCGAGAGAGCAACCTGCCGGCCCGGCCCCGCTCAAATGGCGAAAGCTGCCTGAACTGCCAACCGGCCCAAACGCATTCGGAGCATTCTATTGCCGCCTAAAGTTCTATGACGAATGGGATGCACTCTGGCGTGTCACAGATTGGCCTGATGTCGTGGTTACCTTCGACCGCACAAACTACAACATGGTCTTCTGGAGAGGCACAAACTACAACATGAATCTGGTCACCGAAAACGGCATATGGGTAGGTGACCAGAGCGCCGAAACCAGCGGCCCTGCGGGCTGCGCAGAGCACATGTCCGACAAGCAATGCCGCTACGCCCATGTCAGAATTATCGAAAACAGCGACGCCAGGGCCGTCGTCCACTGGCGATACGCCTGCTCGGACGTGCTGTACAACATTAGTGCCGTCGATCCGGAAACCGGCTGGGGCGCCTGGGCCGACGAGTATTACTACATATACCCGGACGGAATCGCAATTCGCAACTTCTTTGTGCATGGCATTAGTGGATTCAGCTTAACAGAGCCCGCCATCATCAACAATCCCGGACAAAAGGCCGAGGACAACATCAGGCTCGATGCCGTTACCCTGGCAAATATCCGGGGCGAAATAAGGACATATAGCTGGGACCCTTGGCCCGGTAACGAAAGAGGCCTATTCGGCGACGGACCCAAAGGTGCCATTATCTGCATTCTCAACCTCAAGTCCGCTTACAAGCCATGCTATGTCTACGAGCCGCGAAGCCGAATCACACCCTATGGCGGAGGAACTGCGGAACTGCGACCAGGCTACTCCCATTTTCCGACATGGAACCACTGGCCCGTCTCGCAGGCGCCTTCAGACGGGCGCTACGCTCTCGTGCCCGACCGCGTCTCAAGTTCGGCCATCACCTCCCCAAGAACGCCCGCTCCTCGAATCGCACCCAACAGCCTGACAAGAAAAGGACGATTCATCATGGGCTTGAGCGACAAACCCATAGAACACCTCGTTACCGTCGCCCGCTCGTGGCTCAATCCACCGGAACTCAAGATTGTAGGCCAACAATTTGTCGGCGAGGAGTATAGCCGCGACCAGCAAGCTTACATTATTTGCAAAAAGGGCACCGATACGCACCCGGTCCTTGACTGCGAGCTTAGAGCTGCCGACGCTTCTCCACTTGTCGACCCCGTTTTCATCGTCAAAAATTGGGGCACACACATGTGCCGGCTAAGCATAGATGGCTCACCGGCCACACCCGCCAAAGATTTCCGGGCGGGTTTGCGCCATCGACTCGAAGGCAGCGACCTCGTTTTGTGGGTCAACATCGAATCCGCCAGCCCGGTAAAATTGACCGTTGCTCCACTTAACCGACATGAGCAGCGCTTAAGCCCCGAAACCGCCTCACCCCCCTAAACATGCGAAAATTTCCGATTAAGTCTTGACAGGCCGCCCAATTTTTCCATAATCTTCCCAACAAAACCTGGGTCCAGGCCCGATTCGGAAGGGGAAAAACGGTTGAGCGTCCAAGAATGAAGGTTTTTTTGGAAAATGGTGATGCGATGATTAAAGTCAAACAGCTTCGGCGAATGTTTGGGTCGATTGTCGCCGTCGACGGCATATCTTTCGAGGCAAAAAAGGGCGATGTCCTGGGCTTCCTTGGGCCTAACGGCGCAGGCAAGACCACCGCCATGAGGATGCTGACCTGTTTTCTGCCTCCCGACTCCGGCACGGCGACGGTTTGCGGATACGACGTCATCAAAAACCCCGTCGAAGTTAGGCAGTCCCTCGGTTATCTTGCCGAAAACGCCCCCGCGTATAACGAGATGACCGTTGGCTCATTTCTTAATTTTGTATGTGACGCCAGAGGAATTGCCGGCAAGGCCCGTAAAGATGCCACCGAACGCGTTGTCCCTCTTTGCGCAATATCCTCCGTTTACCATCAGACAATTGAGACCCTCTCGAAGGGCTATCGCAGACGTGTCGGCCTCGCCCAGGCGCTAATTCACGACCCGCCTGTACTGATTCTTGACGAGCCTACCGACGGGCTCGACCCGAACCAGAAACACGAGGTCCGCAGACTCATCTCACAAATGGCCGAGAACAAGTGCATCGTGATTTCCACTCACATCCTCGAAGAGGTCGAGGCCGTTTGCACTCGAACAATTATTATTCAGGCCGGCAAAATCCTCGCCGATTCCACCCCGAAGGACCTCAAGGAAAAGTATAAGTTGAGTCTCGATGAAATCTTCCGCAAGATCACAAGAAGGAAAACCGCCTGAAAAAACGCCGTTCGTGGTTCGGCGGCAATGAACAATCAGCAGCGAAAAACGAACAATGAACAACAGGAGTTTGACAAATGAATGGTTTTTGGGCTGTTTGTAAGCGTGAATTGAAGGGATACTTCGCCACCCCTGTGGCATATGTGTTCCTGGTGATTTTTCTGTTCTTCTCAGGATATCTGCCTTTTAAGAGAGGCTTCTTTGAGGTGGGCCAGGCCGACATGAATCTGTTCTTCGTGAATCTGCCGCTCTTGTTCGTATTCATGGTGCCTTCCGTCGCCATGCGCCTCTGGGCCGAGGAGCGAAGAAGTGGCTCAATCGAGCTGCTCATGACCCTGCCCATTACACCCGCCGGAGCGGTCCTCGGGAAATTCGTCGCCGCCTGGCTTTTCATAGCAATCGCACTTGTCCTCACTTTTCCAATGCCGCTAACCGTGGCATATCTTGGAAACCCGGACGTAGGCCTCATTATCACCGGCTATCTCGGAAGCTTTCTTATGGCTGGAAGCTTCCTTGCAATCGGATGCTTCTTTTCCGCACTCACAAAAAGCCAGGTAATAAGCTTCATTCTTGCCGTGGTTGCCTGTGCTGTCCTGGTTTACGCTGGAATGCCCACTACCCTCGATTACCTGGCCGCCTTTGTGCCCGCCGGTATGCTCGGACCAATTGAAAACCTTAGTCTCCAGGCACATTTCGAGTCCATTCAGAGAGGCGTCATCGAGTTCAAAGACCTCGCTTATTTCGTGATTTTAATAGTCGCCTGGATAGCCTGCTGCGGTATCGTCTTGGATGAAAGGAAGGCAAGCTGATGAACAGGACTATTCGAACCATTACGGCGCTGATCCTGATACTCATAATTGCGTTCTCGGCAATCACATTCTGCCGGAACATCGCTGCCACGGCACGGCTCGACATCACACAGCAGCGAATTTATACCCTTTCAGAGGGTACAAAAGCTGTACTTGCAAAGCTCAATCAGCCGTTGACACTGAAGCTCTACTATGCCAAAACCGCCACCCTCAAAGCACCCGACCAAATACGCTATTACAATAACTACTACTACTTCGTAAAGGCGCTGCTCGAGGAATACGTAAGGGCCTCAAACGCGATGGTCCAGCTTGAGCTGATAGACCCCAGGCCGTTCTCCGATGAGGAGCAGCAGGCCCTGCGCTACGGACTCAGACGATTCCCAATCACAGAAGAAGAAAACTTTTTCTTTGGACTTGTGCTGCAAACGCAGTTCGGCGTGGTAAAGACCGTTCCCTTCTTCTCGCCCGAACGACAGAGCTTCGTCGAGTATGACATCAGTCACCTAATAGACACGGCTGTGACACGCCAGAAGAAACGCATCGGAATTCTAAGCTCACTTGCGGTAATGGGAGAGGATATCTCCGGCTATATGGCACAGATGAGACGGATGCAGGGTCAGTCTCCTCGTCCACCCTGGACTATTGTAAGTCAGTTGCAGCAGCAATATGACGTCAATGAGGTTAAAACCGACGTCGAAGAGATTACCGACGTCGACATACTCCTCGTGATTCATCCCAAAGACCTGCAGGAAAAGACCCTTTTCGCTATCGACCAGTATGTCCTTAAAGGAGGAAGGGCGATAATCTTTGTTGACCCCCGCTGCTTTGTCGACGACACAAAAGACCCGTTCGGCAGACAAACGGGTGAACCTGTCTCCAACCTGGAGCCTCTGCTCGGCGCCTGGGGCGTCCGGATGGCTGAAAACACTTTCGCCGGCGACCTCGCACTGGCAGTACCCGTCAGAATCGACAGGAACGAACCCCTCCAGAGACTCGTGGGCTATCTCGACCTTACGCCGGAATGTTTCAACAAAGACAATGTAATCACCGCCAATCTGAACCGAGTGCGGATGCTTTTTGCAGGTGCGCTGACCGAGATTGATATCGCTGATTCGAATCAGGCCGACGACGCCAAACCTCAGATGATTCCGCTTGTACAGACCACAAATCGGGGCAATACCTGGCAGGTGGAAGGACCTTGGGACTGGATAAGGATAAATCCGGAGCGCATGATGAGCTACTTTAATGACGGTGTAAGGCCCGTCGTCATGGGTGCTCTTATAAAAGGCCGACTAAAGTCGGCTTTCCCCGACGGGGTTGAGATAACCGAAGACTCCGAAGAAAACAAAGAAGAAAACGGTGAAAAAACCGAGGAAAAAAAGATAACAAGAAAGCTCACCGGACTCACCCGGTCCGAGGGCGATTGTGCCGTTATAGTCTTTGCAGACATCGATTTTATCAGCGATATGGTCGCTTATCAGAACACGGTTTTTGGGTTGAAGGTCGCCGTAGCCAACAACAGCGACCTGATTTTCAATGCACTTGACGACCTCGGCGGCTCAAACGAGCTCATAGGAATCAGGTCTCGCGGCAACTTCCAAAGGCCTTTTGACCGGGTCGAACAGATGCGACGAGAGGCCGACAAACAACATGCCGAAAGGGTCGCAGAGTTACAGGCGGAAATCAAACGCCTCGAAGACGATCTCAACCAGGTAGTATCTTCTGCCAAAAAGGGTCAGGAGGATTTGGTCGCAAGGTCCGTACTTGATAAGCAGAGAGAGCTTGAGGTCAAAATACGCGAAACACAGGGCGACCTACGACAAATACAGAAAAAAAGATATGAGGAAATCGAACGCTTGGAAAGGAATCTGCAGAATATCAATATGTGGTCGGCGTCAGCCGGGATACTTGTCATAGCGATTCTTCTTTCAATGCGTCGCAGCATACTGCGCCGCCGTTACGTAAGTCACGCAAGTGATGCCTGATTAATCGAACTTTCGCTACGTTTGTCGGGGAACACAGATATGACTAATAGAAAGCTTGCGATATTGGCGATTGTTGCCGCCTTCATGGTCTTGCTGGTGGCGGTTCAGACACGGTTCACCTCCACCACGCCGCGAAGCTCCGTCGCGGGGGCTCCACTCATCCAGGGCCTTGACACCGCGAAAATCCGCGTCATCGAAATTGGCTCCGGTGAAAACCCCGTCAAACTGGTGCGTCAAGGCGATCGTTTTGTGGTCGCCGATAAAGACAACTATCCCGCCGAGACGGCAAAAATCAATGATTTGATTACTTCCTGCCTCGATATCAAAACCCTGGAATTGATAACAAGCAACCCGGCCAACTTTGATGAGCTTGGTGTCGCAGAGGAAAAGGCCGAAGACGTCGTAAAGTTCCTCGACACCGCCGAAAAAGTGATTACAGGTGTTATAATCGGCCGAGACCAAGCAGGAACGAAAAGCAAATACGTCCGACTCGCTGCCGGCAATGATGTTTACACGGCAACCGACCTGCCGACTATCAGGGATGAGCCGCTGGGCTATATCGATAAGGAAATCGTCAACATAGAACGCGACGAGGTTGCAAAGGTGATTGTGACCGGAGCCGGTGAAAGCTACACACTGACCAACGACCCTAATGATACGACTAAGGTAGTCCTCCATGAGCTTCCGGAAGACAAGACGCTCAAACAAACTGATGCGCAAAGCGTCATGAACGCCTTGTCCTACTTCTCTTTCACCGACGTCAAAAGCGACAAATCCTTCAACAAGGACGAGCTTAAATTTGACAAAAAGTACGTCTGCCGGCTAAAGAACTCCGTCGTCTACACGTTTGACATCGCCGCTAACGAAGACCGTACATTCGTCAAATGCAGCGCACAATACACCGCCGACGCCGGCGAAATACTCAAAGAGCAGGCCCCGCTCGAGGAAAAAGATGCTGCGCTAACCGCCCGGGATGATGCCGCCAAGTTCACCGACAAGCACCGCGGATGGATTTACGAAATCGCACAGTGGAAAGCAAAGAATCTTACCAGGCCAACCAGCGACATTCTGGAGGATAAGAAAGACCAAGAGCAACCGCAAGAGCAGGCGGAAACCCCAAAGAAGGAACAAGGCTCGGCGGCAGTCGAGGCCGAAACAGAAACTGAAGCGCAGACACAATCTTTGCCGCAGACCGACGCTCCGAACTTGGCGGCCGAAGAGCCGGCTACTGGTTCAAGCCCCGATTCGACCGATGCAAACCGGCCTCAGTAGCGCATGGCCCGGCTAACAGTTTTGACAATCAGTCTGTCACATGCCGCCCCACTGACACACCGGCTGCCTGAAACCAAGGTTTGCATTGCCTTCGCGTGCATAACTGCTATAATCCTTGCGGCAATGCATCTTACGAGGTAATTGCGATGGCGTGATTTGCCACTGGAGTCTCGTTTTCGACGTGCAGGACTACTGCAAAACAAAGAGGTACTAATTGGAATTCAAGGTTTTTAAAGACGGAAAGATTGCCGAAGATTTTACCGTATCCGGTGCTTATCTCTTCGGAACAGACGGTATTGCCGTTCGACGGGTGGTCATTGCCGGCAGGAACGGAACAATTACCTGCAAGAGAGCAAATCTCGAAACCGCCGGCCTCGCATTGCTCTGGCCTGTAGAGGATTTCGGAAAAGTCCTCCTGCCCAC
>Ga0180433_10010718_pt1 | contig 10979 bp, 10 predicted proteins | sample SS_ome_8_FD_132980 | JGI IMG/M metagenome (GOLD analysis project Ga0180433, IMG submission 132980) | Hypersaline lake sediment archaeal communities from the Salton Sea, California, USA - SS_1_D_1 metaG | ecosystem: Environmental > Aquatic > Non-marine Saline and Alkaline > Hypersaline >...
GCAGGATCGTATAGCTACGACAGCGAGGGCACTCCTGCCCGCAAAACATATCTCATCAGAGACGGCATCCTTGTGGAGCGGCTTCATTCTCGCGAAACGGCTGCGAAAATGGGTGAGAAGCCGACCGGCAATGCTCGCGCACTGGGATATAGCAACCCACCGATCGTGAGGATGTCAAATACCTATATCGAACCTCGTGATGCATCTTTCGAAGGCATGCTCGACGGCATAGACGAGGGCGTATACGCTTGCGGCGCTATTGGCGGCATGACAGATATGGAAATGTTCACTTTCACCGCCGCTGATGCGTTTGCAATCCGAAAAGGCAAGCTTGCTGAAAGACTTCGGGAAGTAATGCTTACCGGAAATGTATTCGAAACGCTCAAGAACATCGACGCCATTGGAAGCGACCTTGAGATGCTTGGCGGCCTGGGCGGCTGCGGCAAGGGCGGACAAAGTCCGCTGCGGGTCAGCACCGGTGGTCCTCACACTCGTATCCGCAATGTTGTTATCGGAGGCAGGTAATGGTCGATCGCATCCTTTCTCAGGCGCTCAAAAAGGCACAAAGTGCCGAGGTCATCTACGAAGAGGGCGAATCGCAGGGCGCCGAGTTTGAAAACAACGTATTGAAGTACGTGAACAACAAGAACTTTCGTGGCGTAGGCGTACGTGTTATCTGTGACGGACGGATAGGATTTTCAAGCACAACCGACATGGAAGCCATCGACCGAACCGTTACTTCGGCTCTTGAAAGTGCGAAGTTCGGTGAGAAAGCACAGTTTGAGTTTCCAGGTCGTGCTGCATTTCCCGATGTCAAGGTTTTCGACCCCGCCGTTAGTGACTATACCATTGACGAAGCAGTGCGGGCGGGCAAGGAGGCAATTGCCCATGTCCTCGACGCCTATCCGGATGTGAAGTGTTCGGCTGAGATCGACAAGGCCACAAGCACAGTCCGGCTCGCAAATTCGAATGGACTTGATGTTTCGTGCGAATGTTCAGAAATCGGCGGCTACATTGAGGCATTTCGTCTGATGGGAGAAAGCTTTCTCTCCGCGGGAGACGGCAACAGTTATCGGAATCTTCGGCTTGAAATGAACAAGCACGCAGATCGCACAGTAGAGCTTGTGCGGCAGGCCGAAAAGGAAGTGACAGTTGCTCCGGGACCATACACCGTGATCTTCTCGCCGAGAGCTGCTCGGGCGCTGCTTGGCGGTTTCATCGAAGGCATCAACGGCAAGATGGTGCAGAAGGGGGTCTCGCCGCTCACCGGAAAGCTGAACGAGAAGGTTCTTGGAGAGGCTTTCACAATGATCGATGATTCCACAATCGACTACGCCGAAGGCAGCGAGCCTTGTGATGGGGAAGGGATTCCGTCACGTCGGACCCCTCTCTTTGAAAAGGGGGTTCTCAAAAACTATCTTCTCGATCTCCAAACGGCGGGTCTTCTCGGAATGGAGCCGACAGGAAACGCTTCTCGGAGCTATGCTTCGCAACCACGACCTGGTACAAGCAACCTCATCATTGGCGAAGGAGGCATGCCTTACGACGACATGCTTTCCCGTGGCGGCAAAACGATTCTCATAGAGCGTCTTCTCGGCGCCGGCCAAAGCAACACTCTTGCAGGCGAGTTTTCCGGCAACATCTATCTTGGCTTTCTTGTCGAGAAAGGCGAGATTATTGGCCGAGTGAAGAATTGCATGGTCGCGGGCAACGCATATGAGAGCTTCAATAGCATTGGTGCCATTAGTCAGGAGACTGAATGGCGTGGAGCGTTGTGCATCCCAGCGTTCCTTTTCGAAAACATGACTATCGCGAGTCGGGAGTAACCTACCGAACTGCCGCGATATTGGCGAAAGAGAGCGCTTGCACCTGGGAAAATCCACAGGCCTTTTCAGCTTGTGTTGCCAGCGTCTGCACGATACAATGAGCGGCGTTGTTTGACAGTTCATTTTGAGACTCACCTTTTTACCTGCCAAGGATCATAAATCATGTCGGAGCAACTCACTTATGTGTTGATCACACCCTACAGCCTTCTGAAAAGCCGCACGGGCGGGATCATTGGTCGATTGCTTTCTCTGGCCGACCTCGAACTGGCCGGCGCCTGGATGTTTGCCCCCAGCAACGAGTTTGTCGATCGCTACTGTCAGACCATTACTGAACGAGAAGACATGCCCGAAGAAATCCGGGAAGGGCTCCTGAACTATCTCAATGAATACTTTCGAGCTTCGAATAAGCTCGGCGTGCCCAATCGGACGATGATGCTGCTCTTCAAGGGTGAAAATGCAATTCGTCTGATGAAAGAGAATGTCATAGGTCCTCTTGTTAATCCTACCGGCGATACTGTTCGCGGCACCTACGGTGATTTCATCGGCTATCAGAGTGGTGAGCTGAAATATTTCGAGCCAGCAGTCCTTACAGCTACCGATGAGGAGATGAATCGCAAACAGCTTAGACTGATGGCTGAGTTTGCTGATACCGACGGCGGCATTGTTGATCATACAATCAATTTCCCATCCGGCATCCAGCCGGAGACAACGCTCGTTATTCTTAAGCCGGACAACTTCTTCAAGATGAGTTCGCGTCCAGGCAATATCATAGATATGTTCTCTCGAACCGGTCTTTTCATTGTCGCGGCCAAGATCCTTCACATGAGCGTTGCGCAAGCTGAAGAGTTCTATGGCCCGCTACGGCAGATATTCGTCGAGAAACTCAAGTCAGCTGTCGCGGCTCGCCTCAAGAGTTCCACAGACGACATATTTGATTTCGACATCAGTGATGAGAGTTATATCAAAATGGCCGACTGCCTCAAGGAACAGCATGCCGAAACGGAATTCAACCGAATTATCGAATACATGACAGGCATTAATCGAGCAAAGATTACCAATCCTGCCGAGAAACACGAGCCTGGTCTGATGAAGTGTCTCGCTCTGCTCTATCACGGAGAAGACGCGGTTGACAAGATTCGAAGAAGTCTGGGATCTACCAACCCCGCCGAAGCTGAGCCAGGTACTGTTCGAAGCGTTTATGGTGCAGACCTGATGCGCAACGGTGCTCACGCATCCGATTCCGTTGCTAGCGCGGAAAGGGAACGTCACATTACGGGCTTGTGGGATGCGCATCCGCAGTGTGAAGCCAAAAAGATAATCGAAGACTACCTTACTGAAACCGGAGACTGAGCCGATGACCGTACAGACACTTGTCGTCGGCGATCTACAGTCATGCTGTTACATCGTCTCGAACTCCGGGCAGCGTGAAGTAATCGTCATTGATCCTGGGGACGAGGGGGAGCGTATTGCGGCTGAACTCGGAGATGCAGATCTTGTCCCTGAGCTGATAATCGACACACACGGTCACGGTGACCACATTGGCGGAAACGCCGCTCTGAAAAAAGCGTTTCCCGACGCTCAGTTGTGCATACACCCCGCAGATGCCGATATGCTCACACAGCCGAAGAAGAATCTCTCCGTATTCCTCGGTTTCCTTGTTAGATCACCGGAAGCTGATCGTCTTCTAGAGCACGGCGACAGGATTGAGGTCGGCAGCCTCACTTTCGAGGTCAGACATGTCCCCGGCCATACGGACGGAGGCATCGTCCTATATCACAGCCCCAATGGACCCGATGATCCCGGGATTCTGTTGTGTGGCGACGCCGTATTTGCAGGAAGCGTGGGTCGGACAGACTTCCCCGGCGGCGATTGGGAGCTTCTCTTAGAATCAATACGCGGACAGATCCTCAGCCTGCCTGACAATACGATTGTCTACCCCGGACACGGACCAACCACGACCGTCGGCGAAGAGCGGAGCAACAATCCATTTCTTTCCTGATGGGTCTTGGGCTGGATATTTGTCAGAGTGTGTTCACTGTCAGGGCAAATACCAGGCATGTGCCTCACGCCCTTTAATTCAACCCCCACCTCCCGCATCGAACCATTTCTCGTACAGGGCATCTAGTTCTGCCTGGAGGTGTTCAAGTTGTTTGCTGGCCTGGCGGCCTTCACGGTAGTCGCTGTTGGCGAAGGCTGCGGCTACTCGCTGTTCGAGGTTGACTTTTTCCCGCTCAACTCTACTTATACTCTCTTCGAGTTTTGCGACGTCCACTTTCGTCTTTCGCGGGACCTTGGCTCTTTCACGAGTTTTTGCTCGTTTGCCGATGCGTCCCGTGACGCGAGGCATTGCCGCCTGCTTGGCAAACCAGTATTCCGAGAAGTTGCCCGAGTACGAAATCAGCTTTCGATCTTTTACCTCGACCACCCGGTCCACGACTTTGTCGAGGAAATAGCGGTCGTGCGAGACTACAAGTAGTGTGCCTTTAAAGTCAGTAAGTGCCTCCTCGATTGCTTCCCGGGCCAGGATATCAAGGTGATTGGTCGGTTCGTCGAGTATAAGAAAATTTGGCTTCAAATACATAAGGCGAGCGAGTTGCAGGCGATTACGCTCGCCCCCGGAGAGGTCCGAAGCTTTCTTCTTTAGATCATCATCGTAGAAGAGGAATCTTGCCAGCAGACCTCTTGCCAACCCTCGTGACATTCCAGGTAGAGACATGATCTCGTCATAGATGGATTTGTCCGAGCTGAGAATTTCCTGCTCTTGAGAGCAATAGCCGATCTGCAGGCTTGGGCCAACACGAATCGTAGAGTTTTCCCAGGCGCCATGCTCGATCACGTCACGCAGCAGCGAGGTCTTGCCGCAGCCGTTTGGTCCTACGAGTGCCACCCTTTCGCCGCATGACATGTCAAACTCAGCGCCTTCAAGAAGGCTAAGGCTGCCAAATGCTTTGCTGTAATCACGCAGTTGAAGAGCGATGTTGCCGTGTGTTCTTTCCGTCGAGAAACTTGCTCGAATTGCAGATTCATTGATTGTTGGCTTCTCGACGGCTTGGGCCTTCTCGCGTTCGAGTTGGGAGCGCCGTGCCTTCAGTCGTTTGCCCCATGTCGGGTCGCTGCGTGTGCGGGCGATATTGGCAAACCGCTGTACCAACTGCTCGAGTTGAGCAAGACGCTTTTGGTTGGCCACGTAATCGGCCTGTTGCGCCAGAAGTTGGCGAAGGCGTGTTGCCCGGTAGGTGGAGTAGTTGCCGTCATAATACCGGATGGACCCGCCTTCGAGATGCAGGATGCCCTTGACCACTCGGTCCAGCAAGTAACGATTGTGCGAGACAATCAGGACAGCTCCTTTGAACCGGGACAGAAATGCCTCAAGCCAGGCCACGCCGGTGTAGTCGAGGTGGTTGGCGGGTTCGTCCAGTATCAGCAGGTCAGGTTCCGCAAGCAAGGCTTTGGTCATTGAAAGGACGTTCTTCTCGCCGCCAGAAAGGGACGATATCTTCTGATCCTTTCTGCCCGCGAGGCCGAGTGCGTCGAGCATTGCCTGAGACCTGCGTGGGAAGTCGTCACCGCCGGCATGATCGTAGGCATCTCTGGCACGTTGATATGCTCGCAAGGCTTTCTGCAGTTCGTCGCCGGAGGCCTTCGCCATTTGCTCCTCGTGCTCGCGGAGGGCGGTTGTCAGGCTCCGGTGTTCTCCCAACACGCATTCCATTACGGTCTCATCTTCGTTGTAATCAACATGCTGAGGTACATAGCCAACACTGACTCCGTTTGACAGAATAGCAATGCCGTCGGTCGGCTCCTCAGTGCCGAGCAGAATGCGCAAAATGGTTGTTTTTCCGCATCCGTTCGGACCGATAAGCCCGAGCTTCTGCCCGGAACTTACCTGAAAGGAACAACCCTGCAGAACAGATTGAGCACCGTAAAGCTTGGTTACGTTTTGTAAACTGGCAAGGAGCATGTTATTTGAGCCACACCTATTTGGCTGGGCTGTGGAGCATCCTCAAGACACATGAACGGCAAACGGAAAATCAAGGTACAGGAGAGAGCGTCAGGCGAGAACGCTTAAGCTGTCGTTTCCCGATCATCCCGTCGCGGCAGGCTCTTTCTTAGGTTTTGCAGTGGGGATACCTTTGCGAAGATCGGCTATGGCGTCTCGAGGACATGCTTCAACGCAGGCTCCGCATACGGTGCATTTCTCCAGATCGATCCGTGCCAGGAAGTCGATTACCTTGATAGCGTCAGATTCGCAGGCCTTTTCGCACTTCTTGCAGCCGATGCACCCGGCTTCGCAGAACTTCCGAACTGCTCCGCCTTTGTCTTTGGAGCTGCAAAGGACCTGAACTGCCTTTGCCTTTGGCAAAACGGCAATGATTCCTTTGGGACACGCGGTCTCACATTTTCCGCACGATACGCACTTCAAGTCGTTTACCACAGGCACACCTTCTGGTCCCATGTGAATGGCGTCAAATGGGCACGCATCCACACAAGTACCAAAACCGAGGCAGCCAAATTCACAAGCCTTGTCTCCGCCGTGGACGAGAAAAGCTGCGCGACAATCGCTCACGCCTGCGTAGATCTGTCGCTGAATTGCGTGATATCCGCCGCGACAAAGCACGACAGCATGCGTGGGTTCACGCTCTGCGACAGTCATGCCGAGAAGTTGGGCAATGTCAGTGACGGCTTCCCGTGTGGCCACTGGACATGCTTCCAGATCACACTCTCCCTTGACCATGGCTTCTGCCGTACCACTGCATCCAGGACGACCACATGCACCACAGTTTGCTCCTGGCAGGAGTTCTTCGACCTTCTCGGTGCGAGGATCGACATGCACCGCAAACGTCTTTGACGCAAACGCCAGTCCTGCGCCGAAGATGAGCCCGAGAGCACCCAATACGCTTGTGGAGATGATGATAGTAGTAAGGTTCATTGGCTTCTACATTCCTGCAAAACCCTGAAATGCCAGTCCCATAAACGCTGCGGCGAAGAATGTGATGGGCACGTCCTGTAATGGTTTCGGAATCTTCGCCAGTTCAAGTCTCTCACGAATGCCAGCCATCAACAACATTGCCAGCGTAAAGCCAATGCCGGCAAAAAATCCCTGGGCAACCGCCTGCGGAAATGTCAGGTCGCGTGTTGCGTTTGTCGTGTTCAGCAGGACCGCACCAAGGACTGCACAGTTTGTTGTTATGATCGGCAGGTAAATCCCAAGCGCTTGATAGAGCGAGGGGATCACTTTTCTGAGGAACATCTCGACCAATTGCACCAGGACAGCTATTACGAGAATGTAGCTCGTAGTACGCAGGATGTCCAGAAGACCCTTTTCTGCTATGCTCGGAGCAATCGCCTGAAGCAGAGCCGCATTTGGCTGCAGTACGTAGACGTAGAGGAGCTGAATCACAACTGAGGCCATCGTCATTACGAATGTAGCCGCCATGCCGTAACCAAAAGCAACGTCAAGTCGCTTTGCCACACCAATAACAGGACAAAGGCCTAGGAACCTGAAGACGACGAAGTTATTGATGAAGATGACGCCGATCGCTATCGAAAAATACGTGCTCCAGTCCATTATCACGCACGCTCCTTCCTGCGTTGACCGATGTATCGGAAAAGAGCCAACAAACCGCCTACGGTAAGGAACGCGCCGGGCGGCAAGATCATGATCGTCATTGGCTTGTAAGTAGACGACAATATCAGGCCGCCAATACTGCCAGAGCCCAGGATCTCACGTACCGACGAGATCAATGCCATCGCACAGATGAATCCAATTCCCACAACTACGCCGTCGATGATCGATCGAAACACGTTGTTTTTCGATGCGAACGCTTCGGCGCGGTAGAAGATGATGCAGTTGACAACAATCAGTGGAATATAGATGCCCAACGCAGCAGTCACCGCCGGTGGCATATACGCCTTGAAGATCAACTCCACCATCGTTACAAAACTTGCTATCACCACAATGTATGCGGGGATACGAACGCCGCCCGGCACAAAGCGCCGAATCAGTGACACGATCACGTTTGAGCATATCAATACAAATGTGGCGGCACATCCCATCGCGACACCATCCCGCAAGCTTACCGATACTGCCAGCGTCGGGCACAGGCCAAGCATCATGACGAACACGGGATTTTCGTCGAAAACACCTCTCTTCAGTTCCTTGAGAAGCAATGCAGGATCCTTTCATTTCGCCAAGCAAGAGAACTTGTGTATGGCTACAGAAATTTCCGCTGCTGGATTATACCAGAGTAACCAAGGACCGGGAGGTATTCTATAACAGAATGCTCTCGGCCTTCAAGGCGATAACCCTGTGTTGGATCTATGGGGATTTGGTGGGGCGTAGGGTCTTGATTCTAACAGATGACCAGAGGCACAGACATTTCTTCAGGGCAGAGACCTCCATGTGCTCCGATATTTTCCGGCTTGCCTCCGGGAAGGATGAAGAACGTTGCCGGATGGAAACTGATTCCAACGTATGTGCCTAAGCGTTGCCTTGCAGTCGGAGAAAGCTTTTCGGGACCAAGTAGTCCCAATTCTTCGACCTCATCGGGTGTGAGCAATGCAAAATGCTCCCCGAAGCGTCTCCTGAATTTCTCGGCAAAAGTGCTTTCGTTGCCTTGTCGAACGTGAAAAAACACCGTTCTTTTTGTTCCAGTCGGTCTGGTCACGAGATATGAGAGCAATGGATCGTTCTCTGGCAGGAAGAAACGCAGGCCTTCGGGTACGTCAACCTGGCCGTGATCAGAGGTGACAACGAGGCGAGCGTGACATTTTGACGCATCGGACAGTCTGGACAGTTGAGCATCCAAATCTCGCAGGAACTCAGCTACCGCCTTGCTGCCAGTTCCGTTTTTGTGCAGCAAAGCATCCAGTTCGTCCAAGTAGAGGTAGGTGAAGTGTGGTCGGGAAGCATTCCTGATTTTTTCAGTCGTAATCTTAATCGCCTCTGAAGTATCAGAGTATCCGATGCATTCTGCGGAGCCGCTTGCGTATTTTTGAAATGGGCTTTTTGTGAAGGCTTTGGGCAGAATACACCTGAGTGTGTATTGTGCAGTTGGCCAGAAGCTGGGCAAAGGATAGATTTCTTCGGCGGAAATGCCAAATTCTGACAATGGTTGCATCGAGTTGCGTTCGCAGAACTGCAACGGAATAGTGTTTGTGTCATGACGTACAAGATAGACAAACCATCCTGGTACACCATGTGTGCAAGGCCACTGACCTGTCGCAAGGCTTGTCAATGCTGTAGCAGTTGAGGAGAGAAACACAGCCTGAAGTTCGCAGGACAGATTTTGTCGCAAGAATGAGTTCTCTGGCAGTCTCCGGACTTGTCTCATGCCGAGTGCATCGATCAGGACAAAGACATAGTGATCGGCAAAACCGATTTCTTGACACAGGTAATCGACATTTGGGTTGCCGGCAAATCCGTTGACGCCAGCTAAGCGGGCAAGAGCCCGAACCATGTCGACAAAACTATTCCTTTCTGTTGACGGTCGTGCCAGTTGGCCGGTTTCAAAGCAGTTTAAGATCTTCTGGATATCTGTCATTTCGCTCGGTCCTGGCCAGAGCCAGGGATGGATAAGTATTGGTAATGAAACATTATCAATAGAGGACTCTTCTGGCAGAAAGACGGGCTTCAATGGACTCGCCGGGTTTCGAATCTAACCTCAGTTGTTCCTGCTGGTTCGCCGGAAGTGAGCCAGGAGTGCATTTTCGTTGTCTTCGATGTTGCTGTCAACGTTTGAGCGAAGCTGAACTGAATTCTCATCTTGCGGCGCGATGCTCTTCGTGACTTCTGCAGTTTTCGACAGTTTTGTCGGGTTCTTCTCTTGCGGAAGCTGGTGGTCAATTGGGGTACGCGGAGTCCTTGGAACGGGGAGTCTGCTATGGGGAATCCTAAGGATTGTCCGTTCAACGGCATGCCTGAGCCGAAGGCGAAGTGTATCTGAGATATTAGCTTGGGATACAGATTTCGCCGAATTTCCTGAAAAAGCTACGGAAGCAGATGTTTCGGACGGCACATTTGGCGTCAGCTTCTTGCTGTGTTCTGTCGAGGAGAGTTCACCGTGCTTTGCGGAAACATCCGACGATGCAGTTCTAGATTCAACAACAATGTCGGCTAGTTCTTCCGGTTCTCGTTTAGCTTGCAGATCAACGATCATGTCAGCCGATACTCTCTGCAGACTCTGCTCAGAGGCTTGTGCGAGTGCTGAGCGACACAGCGTGTTGATGTGGCCGGGCAGGCCGCTGGTGAGACGGTGAAGCACATCGCAGGCATCGCCATCGAAGATTTTGTCCCAACATCCGGCGGAACGGAGGCGATGCTCAACGTACTGCCGCGTTTCGTTTTCCGACATGGGTGCCAGAATCTGCTCCATGCTGACGAACTTTGAGAAACCGTTTGCCGCGGGCAGCTCGCCGGCCTCAGTTTCTGCTCGGCCGGTAAAAACGACGGTTAGTAGCGGTAAGCCGTTGCGCTGGACTGAAAGAAGCTCGCCAAGACGGTTTCTCGCTTCTGGATCACCCGGAAAGGAGCTACGATCTATTATCAAAACAGTTTGCATACCTCGGTCACGTCGTTCGCGAGTGAGAAAGGCTTTGAGCACGGGAAAAAGTTCATCACGAGCCATTGCTCCGAGGTTGAAACGAAGTGCAGCAAAGAGCGGCATGAGAAAGCTCTCGTTTGTATCGGTTTCCTCGTCGACTGTCGCGACAAGATGACCTCGCCTTTCAAGCCACACTTTGAGTGCCGTGCACAGAAAGGACTTGCCGCTTCCCGCGGGACCGTGGAGGTAGATGCCAGTTCGAGCATCGGCAACGGCGCTGCGTAGTCCGTTCATCGCCTCTCGATGAGATTGTGACAGAAACAACAGGTCGGGTTTGGTTTCATCATCGAAGGGGTTGAATTTGAAGTTCCAATAAGCTAAATCCATCTCTGCCACGTCTGTCTATCCTCCGCACACCAAAAAGCCAACTACTATTGATAGATTCTAATGAAGCCAACCGCATAGAATCAATGGCTATCGTTGGAGCGGCCAGATTTCTCCGCTTGCGGAGACGTCTTCTGCTGGTGCTGCTACAGCGGGAATGTTCCTAAGTCCTGTGCCGTAGGCGGCTAACGCAGTGCCTCTTCGAGCAACTTCCCGAATTTGCTCA
>Ga0180433_10010719_pt1 | contig 10979 bp, 10 predicted proteins | sample SS_ome_8_FD_132980 | JGI IMG/M metagenome (GOLD analysis project Ga0180433, IMG submission 132980) | Hypersaline lake sediment archaeal communities from the Salton Sea, California, USA - SS_1_D_1 metaG | ecosystem: Environmental > Aquatic > Non-marine Saline and Alkaline > Hypersaline >...
GTTAGGTTTGATATTAACAATTATGATTAGTTATGATTAAGTTCTTTTATTTTATAAATTATATAACTAATAATTGTTTTTGATTATAAGTTCGAATGTTATATTTACTTTAGTTTTTATTGAAAAACTTAAATAGTATTTACAAAGCCAGTAAATAATTCAATAAAAAAAATCACTATGGTATATCCAGCAAAACCTAAAATAAAATATAAAGGTTTTCCTTTTTCTTTTTCAGGTATTACTTCACGTACGATAGTATAGAGGATGACTCCAGAGATAAAAGAATAGATAATATAGAACAGTTCAATGTCAAGAGCATTCAATGGGAATATTAAATCAAGGATTAATTTGAAGAGAATACCCCCGATGGTAGCACTAGCGAGAATATACCTTTTCAAAATGTTATCATCAATATCTGTTTTCTCATAAATTTCTAGGTCAGTGAAAATGATGTGGCTCTCAGATCTATTAGTTATAATTGCTCTAGACCACGCAAATATAAAAAAGAGGATCCCAGATATGAATTCAATTGATAGTAAACCTGCGAGAATAATTCCAATAAGAAAGTGATAGGTAAAATTCGTGAAAAATCTTAATTGCGATAAATCTTCGCTTATATGGTTTTGAATTTTAATTTTATACCGATTAATTTCTTCTAACATTTCCTCTTCTTGCTGATTTAGACTAGAGATCGTTTGAGCTATATCTCTTACCGCGGATTCATCTAGATTTTTTTGGGTTAACTCTTTTCTGAGAATTTTTTCGATCCCTCGCTCTACTTCCTCTAAAGTTTTTTCTTTTTGAAGTAATTTACGCATTCTTTTTTGGGAATTTGCCTCAACTTTCTGCAGAATCAATTTCTCGGAAACGTGAACAAAGGAAAATCCGATTACTACAAAAAGATATTCAAAAATTACAATTTCGAACGGAATAACGGGGATTCCGATAGCAACTTCTGGAAGTAGAACTAGAAAGAAATATGCTAATGAAATCCCTGCGATAAGGGATATGTGGAGTTTAGGATGGGTGTGTTCATAAAAATCTGCAAGGAAAAAGAAGAAGCCAAAAACTAAAGCAACTATCGCTACAATTAAAAAATTCTCTATCATTATTATTCTCAAGATTGAAGAAATTTATAAAAGTTTTTTGGTATAAAATTCAAATTTAGAATAGAGACTTAATATGTTGATATAAATGGAATTCTTGATAATTACATCTACAGAAGACAAAGCTTCAATGAATATTAGAAATAATTTATTGAATTCCAAATTATTTTCTTTTAAAGAGTCTGAAAAAATATGGCATGAAAATCCAATATATCAATTCGAAGGTTTTATTGAGAAAAATGTTTTAAACTTTTTTTTAAATAATAATCAGATCAATTTAGGATTGACTGAAGAGCCTTTAATTTTCTTAAATAATTTAAAATTAGATAAATCTAGTCTAAATCCAGATGCAATCATTTTTGCAAGTCGCCATACATCGAAAACAGCAAAACCAGCTATTTTAATTCATACTACTGGCAATTGGAGTGATGATATAAGATTTGGAGGGGATTCTTATAAATTATCTAAAACTAGTGCATTGTTACAAAAAGCCGGGTTCTATTCTTTAGAAAGCCAACTATATAAGAGAAATTTACCAAAATTTACGTTAGATATGGAAGTAACTCACCATGGCCCAACAAATCTGGAAACTCCTCTCGTATATATAGAACTTGGAAGCAGTAAACAAGAATGGAATATGAAAGAGGCAGGTGAGATGGTTGGAAATGCAATAATAGATACTATCTTTAAATATTTAAAAGTTAATGAGAAGATTGATATAAAAATAGGATTGGGATTTGGTGGAACTCATTATGCACCGAATTTCAATAAAATTATGAGCCTTCCAGAAATTGCATTATCCTTTATATGCCCAAAATATTACATTCAAGAACTAAACAAGGATCTAATTGCCCAAATGATAGAAAATACAAAAGAAGCGATTGATTATTTCATAATAGATTGGAAAGGAACTAATTCTGAGGATAAAAAACATTTAATACCACTATTAGAGGATTATAACATCCCTATTAAGAAGACGAAAGAATTCTAGTCGGGAAATAATTATTGATTTTCCTCATAATATTTTTTTAAATTCTCGAAAACATAATGACATGCCAAATAACCTTGTGTCGCTGCTTTTAATAGGATCTTGTTTAATGATTCGGGATTTTTGGCTCCTTCTTTTATGGTTACGTTGATTTCTCTTATATTATAGTAACTCCTCCAAAATAGAGTAGGCCAATCTACAAGCGGCCTTAATAATTGATTAAATTTCTTTTTACCATCATCAGATAATTCAATTTCTTTAGCTAATTTATAGATACTATCCTTACCTTTTTTAGTCTTGTTGAGAAAACCATCATCAATTATATTTTTAAGATATTTTCTCAATTCAGTCATAGTTATGTCAAGATTAATTTTTTTCAAATTGGTTTTAATATCTTTTTCGGATCTTCCTTTTTGTAATTTGATCATTAAATATTCTCTGGCCAAGATATTGTATTTCAAAGGCACAGATTCGTGATCCAATTGATTGTATTGGAATAAGTTGCCTAAAATTTCTTTAGCTATGAAATACTTAAGTTGTAATTGGTCTATGTCAGAAAATTCTTTTCTAAGCTTTGGAGAGTCATTAAGATAGTGATTGTAAAGGGTAGAGAGTAATGATTTAATTGAATGAAATCCATCATCGAAGGAAAGTCTGATAGTGTCCAAAATCTGAATCCGATAACTGATATCTTCAAGAAATTTTTCTTTTTCTACAGAAAATTGTCTTATTAGATGGGGATTTGGATTATACTCTTTAAGAAAATCATCCCATTCTTTTTTAAACCTATAGGATTGAGTCTTTGAAATGCCCGAAAGTTTACGAGTAACTTCATATAATTTCATTAAAAATTCTTGTTCACTTAATTCGGTCATCTATTAAAGCCTAATCCTTTTTTGTATTAAACTATATAAATTAATAATAATTAAAATCTAAAGATTATTAAAGTTTGATTAGGATTTTGATTTGAAAAAATAGGGGATTAATAATATTATAAAGTATTGAGAAAATGGATTAAATAGAAAATTAATTTGAAAGATATTTTTTATAACATTTAGTACTATTATACTTATCATAATTTTAGGTGAGAAGTAGTTGAAATTAGAACATATTGCTCTTGCTTCAAACTCAGAAGAAGAAAGTGATAAATTTTTTATCGATTTATTAGGTTTGGATAAAGTAAGAACCTTCAAAGTATCCAAAGATAAAATGAAACAATTTTTTAATGTCAATGATTCCCATAATTTCATCCGATATGAAAAAGAGGAGTTTTCTGTCGAGGTGATTATTACTAACAAGAGGAAAGAAGTTAAAGATAAGTTTACCCATTCATGTATATTAGTGGAGGATAGTATTAAATTTATACAGAAGGCAGCAGTTATGGGATATGATACCATAGAAGTTCCAAGAGAGGGGGCGAACGGATATTATTTATTTTTGAGAGATAATTTTGGCAATCTTTTTGAAATTAAAGGATCATCGTAAGATTTTTTACAACAAGTTCTTTTTTTAATTTTGCATTTACTTTTTTAAAAATTGAATCTGAATGGAGGGAATTATTATTCCTAAATCTTATAAGTTAAAAGTGGTATTAGCTGGAGCCCAAAATTCAGGAAAAACAACATTTATCAACGGAGATGCTCTAAATGACAGTCCAATTGGAGTATCTTTTAAACCTATTGAATGTTATGCCAATATATCTGATAATTATAAGTTTATTGTATGGGATCTAAAAGATCGCGAGAGATTTTGGTTTTTATTTCCCTTCTTCTGTCGAGGAGCTTGTGCAGCTTTATTATGTTTTGACTTAAACGATCGTGATTCCTTTTTAGAATTAGAAAACTGGATCAGACTATTTAGAGAAAACTTAGGAGAGATCCTTATAATTTTAATAGGAACAAAATCTGATTTAGATAACTTTAAGGTGAACAGAGAAGAGATTAGAGAATTTATGAAGAAAAATGAAATTTATCATTTTTTTTTAAGTTCGTTATATGATGATAATGATATAAAAAGAAGAATTTTTAAATCAATTATTAAGGCAATCGACCCAAATTATCCACTTAATAATTTTTCTCTTTTTACACCAAAAGATTTCGATTCCAAAGAATTTAAGGATTTTGTTCAATACTTTTCGGAATGTCCTATATGTAAAAAAGAAAACCATTTTGATTCTTTAAAAAGCATCTATATTAGCAATGAACCAGAAATGATAATGCTCAGAGAACAAATTAATAAAGCAATTGAAGCCTCCCGAGATTTTGAATTAAATAAAAAAAATTCGTTTAAAATCGGTATCCCATGTTGTAATTGCTACAAAATGTTTTTTAATGAATGAATTTATTCATCCCACACTGCCGAGCTAAGGAGATGTTCAATACGTGTTCTCCTTGGTCGTATAAATTTAGTACGGCTATCTCTGCGCTCTAATAGGATATGTTTCTCCAGATTATTAGAATGGACCATATAAACTTCTAAATCTCCCTTGTCCAAAAAAATATGATTAAAGCTAGGTGTATCATCTGCTCTAACTTTTCTTGAGCTAGATGTGCCACAATATAGAAAGATCGTATCAGTTCTATTATTATCGAATATGTAAGCATGAGGCACGTGACGATGTCCCATTAGCACCAAGTCTATTTCAAATAGTTGAGTGAATTCAATAATTTCACCCGCATCGCGAACGGTCGTGAATTTTTGTCCTGATAATGGAACAGGTATCAAATGATGATGTAGTGCGATAATCCGATTTTCTAAATTTTTATTAAAGCATCTGCCCATCCAATCTAACTGTTCGTCCCCAATCATTCCTTCGCTCATATCATCTCTCGCTGAGCATAAACCGACGATAATTGTATCTTTCTCTTCAATTAACATTCGAGATCTTCTCGGACCAATTAATCGTTCAAAAAATATAAGACCTGAATTTTTCGCGCAATGATTTCCGGGGATCACCATCAATCTGGTTATCGATTTTATTCTGTTAAAATAAGGAAGGATATTTTCATACTGAACCACTCTTCCCTTATGAACAACATCTCCCGTGCATATTACGACATCTGGTTTAGATTTCTTTATGTATTCAATAATATTATCTAAATATTCTCCCACAAATTCGCTTCCATAATGTAAATCGCTTATTTGTATAATCTCGACCATGCTAATAGAACCATATTCAATATTTTTTTTTATCTAATGTGTTCTAATGCATAGTAAATTTTAAATTATATTAAAGGATGGAGAATTTGCTAATCTTAATTTTAAATAACTAAGATATAAAATAAGCTGTTTTAAATATAAGATTCGATATTAATGCATTTTTTTATTTTTCGATTTTGTGCGATTTCATTTAAAATTAATTTATCTCTACAATCTACACAAATTCCATTTGCTCTTAGCCAGCGCTCTTGACTGCAAACTGGGCATAAGAATTTTTTATAAATAATTTTCATTTTTTTACCTCATTAATTTGTAAATATATTGAAATTTCTTGAAATATTACTCTTTTATTTTCATTCATTAATTATTGTATATTTTTGAATATTTTAAGCAATTTCACCATATTATATAAGCATTATATAGAAATATATAGGTAATTTGGGTTAGTTACTGGTTAAATATGAGAAGCTAGCTTGAAAAGAGATTTTACTATATATTTTTATTTGTGTTTTTATATTAATTTCTCTAATTCTTCTCGAATAATAGAGAGAAGTTCATTTTCTTCAATTTTATGGCCTTTTATGAAACCTTGACCATAATCTATCGATCCTCCTCCTTTTCCGCTAAATCTTTCCGAAATATCTTTTATAAACGAACCCATATTAAGATTGAATTTATTGGAAGGTTGATTTCCCATCATTCCAAGGATGACTATCCCATTTTTTAAAGTACTGATGAATATAGCAATAATATCTTCCGAATATTTCATAATATTTTTAGCTAAAGTGTTAAGATCTTTCTGAGAAACATTAACAAATTGCTTTAGAATTAGTTTAAAGCCGTTAAATATATCTGCATTTTTAATAACACTTTCTAAATAATCTCTACTAAATATATTCTTGAGCTCTTTTAGCTTTTTCTTTGCGTCTTCCCACTCAGAATAAAATTTTTCTATTCGAGAAGGTATTAGATCTTTCGGAATTTTATCTTCTTTTTTCGTTTTTAAGGTTTTTGCTAATTTGGTTAAAATGTCTCCAGTAAACTCTTCTTTAGAATTCAATTGAAGGTCTTTTTCTTTTATATCGCTGAATTTAAGTTGTTCAAGTGCTTTATTCAATATTTTCCATTTATTAAGTAATTCTTTCGTGCGTCCAACAATAAATTCTCTGCTCACTTCAAATTTCTCTTCCAGTTGCTGCAATATTTGTTCTTGTTTTTCTTCATACTTCTTTGTTGCTTCTCCCGCTGTAAAAGTTAATCGTATAATTCCATCCTGAATTTTTCGTGATTTAGTTATTTTAATTTTTCCCGTTTCTGAGGTATTATTTAGATGAGTTCCACCACAAGCTTCAACATCAATACCGGGTACCTCTACTATCCGGATCATTTTACCTGGGACCGCTCCTCCTTGATATATTCTCATCCCATATTTTTTTTCAGCCTCGGAACGAGGAATAAAAGAGAGATTCGTATCGATCGCTTTCTCTACTATTTCATTGGAAAGCTTTTCAATTCGCTTAAGTTTATCCGAAGGTATTTGAGCATAATGGGTAATATCTAAATGTGAATTCTTAAGGGTTTTCTTAGCTCCCGCTTGATTAATATGATCACCCAAAACTTCTCGCGCAGCAGCATTAACAATATGAGTTGCTGTATGATGCTGTGAGAGTTGATAGCGCCACTCTTTATTCACTTCGACTTTTACTTCAGCTCCTTCTTTAAAATGCGGTTTCTCTTCCAAAATATGAACTATGTGATTTCCTTGCTTATAGACATTTTGAAATTTTTGATCATTAATTTTTCCAATATCATGCAATTGGCCTCCAGAAGTTGGGTAAGCGACAGTTTGATCCAATATCACATTTTTATCAATAATTTTCAATACTTTTGCCTTATTAGATGTATTAGTATAATCATAATAATAAAGAGCACGAGTCTCAGGTATATTGTTTAAATCTAATTCAATTTCCTTCATAGATTTTTGTTCCTTTTCCTCCATTTCGTGTTTTTCTACAACTAGATTATAAAAGTTATCAGGTATAGTTATAGAAACGCCCAATTTTTTTGCTGTTTCTTTGACCAATTCAGGATTTATCCCTCGGGAATCATATAATTCAATAAGAGTTCCAACAGATATATCTCCTTCTTTGATGTATCTTTCTAGAATTTTACCAGCTTTCTTTTTATTTTCATAATATTTTTCCTTTTCTACTTGTAAAACTTCTTCAATTTCCCCTAGGTGTTCGGATAATTCAGGGAATAGACTTTTTAATTCTTCTGCATGCCATCTACAGACTTGTGCAAGATCAATATCCCAATGAAAGCGATCTATGAATGATATTGCACGCCGAAAAATTACTCGCAAATTATATCCCCCACCCATATTAGAGGGTAATTTTCCATCATTAATTGCAAATAATAACGTCCTAGTGTGCTCTGCTATAGAATAAATAGCGGTCATTGGTAAGATCTTTGACTTTAATTCAGACACTTCACTATTTAGTTTCATTGCTACATCTTGCCAAGCCTTCTCCATATTTTCAACTTCATCATTATTTAGGTAAGCAGAATATTTAGAAAATTCATTATATAACTCTAAATCTAAGTTGATATGAGTTAATTCTCTCAATTTCGATATAACATAAGGAAAAGTAGCTTCATAGATATTTGGTTTTCCTTGCGAGAACCAGGCAACTCGTTCTTGACCCATTCCCATGTCAAGTACTTTAAGATTAAGCTCTTTAGGCCCCTCACTAGTTTGTTCAAACATAGTGTAGACTTGATTAAATAATTCTACTCCTCTACTAAAAAATTCGAGGCTACATCCAAATGATCCTCCACCTGCCCAACTATCTTCATGGATAGTGATTTCTTCTTTTGCCAAACCCACTCCTATATGAATAAAATCATGAATATCTATGAAAAATTGCCCTTGATCCCATTCTTCTGGTGTACCAAAAAAATGTTGTCCGATCATCGTAAAGCCACATAAATGGGCCCCCGTTAAGCCTACATTTTCTATATCATTGAATCTTAAACAAAATTGAGGAATAATTAGCTTTTTCGCTGGAGGTTCGACCTCACCGGTAATTACATAGGGCTGAAAAGCAGAAATGGAAGCAATTGTAAATTCGGAGGTTGGATTCCATCTAGCAACACAGGGATAGCGATTTATTGGAACGTATCCTCGAGGCTGTAACATTTCAACCATTTTTGCCCATACACCAATGTAAGATAATTTTATCTTAGCAGGATTTTTTTCAGTCACTTGAAAACCTCCAGAACATACTGGATCTCCACATACAGTTCTTTTTTTATGTTGTGTCCAAAAGAAAGTCCCACAGTGTTCACATTTTTTTCTGATATATCCCAATTTCCTTAATTCATTCGTAGGGAAATATTTATCAGGATTTTTTGAAGCGATCTCCTTGAATGCTTTTTTGATTTCCTTCTCACTTTGTAAATCTTTCAGATCCGTTAAATCATCATTAGGGGGCAATTTAAACACTATACTTATTTTTTTTGTTTTATTAATTTGATAAATTATTGATTTCCTAAAATTTTTCGTATTATTATTAAGAAGAAAACGGAAAGTCTACAATAAAACTGTAATTGAATTTTATAAGATTAGCTCAATAAGAATAGGTTTAAATAAAATAAAAGTAGAATAGTATTATTAATTAATCCAAAATCTAAAAGGAGTGATGTTAAATGACCTTCCCATATTATGATCCATTTGGAGCATTTGGAGCAATTTTCGGGATTATTATTATCGCTATTATTGCGTCGTGTGTCATTCAAATCGCTATTGCGGTGTGGGTTTATAATGATGCGAAAAAGAGAAATATGGAACCAGCGATGTGGCTTGCAATCACCTTATTAGCAGGATGCATAGGCTGTATCATTTATTTAGTGGTGAGGGATCCTATTCCTACAGAAACTGCACCTATAGCTAAAGAATCATATGAATCTCCGAGTGATGATAAAGCATTAGATCAAGGCATATTTTGTAGTAATTGTGGCAGTAGTATACCAGCAGGAGCTAAATTTTGTCCTTCTTGCGGCAATCCACGATAATTTTATGAATGATCTAGATCCAATGATTGAAAGCGAGAAAATCCTCGTTTAATCAAATCATAATCTAAATATTCTATTTTATTTGGAATTATTTTTAAGATAAGTTTTCTTGTTCCTCGTACAATTTTTTGAGCTTTTTCGAATTCTTCATCATTTTCTCTTAAAAAGATAAGATTCTTACTCCCTTGAGCGGTGATTTGCATACCTTGAATTTTACCAGTATCTAAAGGAGTATAAATACCAATACTTACTATTGGATTTTGTTCAATATTAGTTACTTTTCTTCCGGGGGCAAGTCCAACGTATATATTATAGTTTTGATCTGTATTTTCCATATAAAAATCCATAGGAGTTGCGCGGGGTATATTATTGAGACATGTACATAAGACCAGAACTTTTCTTCTATTTAAAAAAGCACTAATCTCTTCTTTTAAGACGTTATCTGGCATTTTTTTATTCAAAATATAGCACCAATTAATTACTAACTCTCATCATTAAAAGGTGTTCGGATTAATTTTAAAATTACCAGATCTAATGAAATGGGAATCATGTAAAAAATCAAATTAAATTACTATTTGGAAATTCAGTATTATCAATCGCAGCACGTACATATGGTGAGATTGGTCCTCTTCCCAATGCCATAATTCTTATTTTTGCGCCAAGTGAAGGATTTAAAGCAGTTCCAAATTTTAATGACGCTTCTTTTGGAATTTCATTAGATATTGTAGAAATTATTCTATCCATCTTTGATAGTGATAATTTATGATCACCCGAAACAGATACAATACACTTATCTATTTTATTAGGATCAGGCTCTAAAAGAGGATTATTAAGGGCGAGATGTGCTTTATTGATTAAATCATTCTCATCACCTAATGACTCTGTTATACCGATAAGCCCGCTAGGATATGCACCATTCTTTTCAAGTACCTTTCTCACATCAGCATAATCAATATTGATTAACCCGCAATTATTTATTAAATTCAAAATTTCTCTAATGCTTCTGATTAATACCTCATCCATTATTTTAAATCCAGATAAAACGGGTAATTTTCCGTTAAATTTTAATAAATTATCATTCGGGACAGTAATTAGAGTATCAGTATTTTTCACCAGTTCTTTTAATCCTCTTTGGGCTCTAGATCTCCTATCACTGCCTTCTGACGAAAATGGAATCGAACAAAACGTAACTACTGTAGCGTCATTCTTTTTTGCTTCTCTTGCAATAATTGGGGCAGCTCCAGTTCCAGTTCCTCCACCCAATCCATATGTTAAAAATACCACATCAGCATTTAAAACTTCTGCAAGTCTTTCTGCATCCTCTTCAGCTGCTAATGCTCCTATTTCAGGATCATTACCTGATCCCAATCCATTACATGTATCCTTCCCAATTAGGATTTTTTTATTAGCACTGGAATAATAAAGATCGTGAGCATCAGTATTTATATTAAGAGTCTCCACGCAGTCTGATTGTATTTCCTGCATTCTTGAAACAGTATTATTACCCGCTCCTCCAATACCAACAACTACCGATTTTATTTTGAGGACCTTCAATAAATCGGATAAGTAATTATCACTATCTAAATTTGCATTTTGATGATCTATTTTATTTTTACGTGCAATTTCATTGAATCGTGATCTTACTGATA
>Ga0180433_10010720_pt1 | contig 10977 bp, 8 predicted proteins | sample SS_ome_8_FD_132980 | JGI IMG/M metagenome (GOLD analysis project Ga0180433, IMG submission 132980) | Hypersaline lake sediment archaeal communities from the Salton Sea, California, USA - SS_1_D_1 metaG | ecosystem: Environmental > Aquatic > Non-marine Saline and Alkaline > Hypersaline > Sediment...
CTGCTTGGCAAACGATTCGTAATGCAGCCGAAGCAAAAGTAAACTGGCGATTCACTACTGAGGATGCCCGAATAAAACTGAAAAAACTATATCCATCAATTGAACTGTAACAAAACACTAGAGTCGCTGCCAAGATACCTTCACATTTTTTCACTTTTTTGCGTTCCTCAATAATCACGGCCTAGCAAGATACCTGGAAATGACAATACATCCTTGCCGTAAAAGATAAAAATCACCCTGATATCCGCTTTAAACAGACCGGATTTCCAAATATACAAACCTTTTTTACTTATTCTTCCTTGTAATTTACGTTTGCGACTCGGTAAATACCTTTGACTTGAACCGCTGCCGCTTTCATTTAAAAAAAGCTGGGCCCTCAAAAGAACCCAGCAAAGAGAGAGGAGTTTTTTTTACTCCCGCAAAATATATTGTTATCATGGCACCAGCCATGTCTGTTAGTAAGGCTGGGCTATATTTCAAACCCAGCAAAGAGAGAGAGAGGAGAAAATGGTCGTAAATCTATATTCTTATCACGACTAATCTCGTCGTGCTCTGTAACGCGCTGGACTTGTGAACCTCTATTTGGTTTGGTTTTTAGGCTATCAAGTCCAGCTTGGGGGGAAGAAAACTCTTCGTGAGCATTATCTTCACATGGTGTTTAAATCACCATGGTCACTCTCGTTTGTATTCAGCAAGCTAATTGACGCGTTATCAAGATTTTTGTGTCGTTGTGTCTTTGAGCTCTGCAGAAGCCTTGACATTGTTCAGCACTATGTTTCTCAAACCCAGGATCGCTGTCATCGTCAGTAAGAAATGCTCATCATCAATGTCCTCGCTGAGAACCGCTGAAGCCCCGAAACTCCGTGCTGCGATTTCCAGCTCCGGAGAACCCGGCTCAATTAGAACGACGGTCGAAATATGAGGCTTGATTGATTTAAGACTTCTCAGGAATCGCGCCTTCTCTAAATCACCGTAGTCCCACTTGCTGATAATACTTTTCACTTCTTCATTTTTTAAATAGCGAGCAGCCTCTGAACACGACCGCATTTTTATTAACTCTATAGGTAATTGTCTGAGAACCTTTTCTTTTTCGCTTATATCAATTGTCAAAACTGACGCTTGTACCAGAACTATCATTCTTGTCACCTTTTCATCTTTAGTTATCTATGTGGCTTATTGAGCGAACGCTGTGCCAAACGCAGAAAACTTTGAAAAAAAGTTATAACTCTCTTTTATAACTATAGTTAGAGATGAAAACATTTCTACTTAAACCTTAGTGACATTTTTTGAAGAAAGACCATTGTGGTTGGGGTTTCTACAATTTTAAACACATAAGTGCTTGCATATAAATGAGTTTAAAAAAAGCGGCTTATTTGGTCTGTGGTGGCCAGAATGGTCGCCAGGGAAAAATCAGTATTGAATTAAATTCATCTATGTGTAAATTTTAGAATAAAAGTGCAAAAGCTGAAAGTAAAACGAAAAGAAAAAATGTAACGTTATCCCTTTGAATTCTTCTTGATTTGTTCCAGAGAGATGTTGAGTCTGTCGATAAGCCGATTAAGCTTTCTGCGTTCTAAACCTAAGATTTTTGAAGCTGCAATTTTGCGTCCCTTCGTGTATTCCAGCGTTTGCGTGATAATTCTTCGTTTCACCTCATCAAGAGTTGGTAAATGCTGCTCGGGATATGCGGGTGAATCCGCGATAACAATTTCAAACGGCAGAGCGGCTGCTTTGATTTCCTGTCCTTCCGTCAATACATAAGCATGTTCTATAGCATTGGAAAGCTCACGTACATTCCCCGGCCAGGAGTAATTTAAAAGCAGCCTTTTAACATCATCTCCAAGAATCTTGGCTGTCTCACCATAAAACTCAGCCTGGCTGAACAAAAAGTGCTCAGCCAAGGGAAGAATATCTTCCTTCCGCTTACGAAGCGGAGGCACTTCAAGGGTTACAACATTTAGCCGGTAAAACAGGTCCGAACGAAAGTTCCCCTCTTCAACCAATTTTTGAAGGTCTGTATTGGTTGCGCATAAAACCCTGATATCGATGGGATAAGATTTTGTTGAACCGAGCGGAGTGACAGAACTTTCCTGTAAAACTCGAAGCAGTTTTGCTTGTAGTTCCAAAGGTATTTCGCTGATTTCATCCAGAAAAACCGTTCCACCATGAGCAGCTCGAAAGAAACCAAGCGTACTATCCACTGCACCTGTAAATGCTCCTTTGACGTGACCGAACAACTGGCTCTCAAATAACTGACCCGTAAGGGTAGTACAATCAACCGGGATAAAGGGTTTGTTAGAACGTTTACTCGCATAGTGAATCTGTCGGGCAACCATCTCCTTGCCGACACCCGTCTCTCCGCAAATAATAACCGGGCACCTTCGGACGGCTATGACACTGATTAGTTTCAGAATGGAATCAAACGCCTCGGATTTACCAATAAACTGATTTGAAAACCTGTCAGAAAAAATTGAATGCGCATAACTCTCTTTAGACCTGCTATTCAGGCTTGAATTAACACCACTCTCTCTCTTTGCCGGGGTTTCACCCCAAGTCCGTCGATGCATCACCCGTCCCCTAAGGTGCGTAACTTTACAATGTCAAAATACGTGGAGCATTCATACCATTTTCACCCCACAGAACTCATATTATATTTTATAAACGTAAAACCGAGAAATCAAGGAAATTATTGGACCAAATGTAAAATTTTACCTATTTTAATATTACGAATTAGGATGAAAAGAAAAAAACCGGGTTTAAGTCGTAAAAAAATTCATTTTGACATAACTCATTTTTTGACAATATCTTAAGCGAATAAAAAAATCCCTAAAAATTTTATACCTTTCCAGGAATTTTTCAACCGCTTAAAGATAGTCAGGTAAATCAAGCCAAATCAAACGGAGAAATATAATCTCCATGTTTGTTCTGAGCATCGAAAAGTCTTCGACGAACCTCTTCGAATGTATCAAAGAGAATTTGTGGAGTATCTGAAACCTTGTCCTTATAAATCTTCTCGACGCGGTCAAGTTTTGCCAATTGCTCAGGAATCCTTATCTTAAATTGTTCGATGTAGTCTTCTTTTGTAAATTTCTTGTTAAGCTCTTGTTCGAAAAGCCTCGCCAAATCCTCATATTTCGGAATCATTCCCGTCGGTGCCTCGATGGCATCGACATCACCATTGACTCGAAGTTCCGCCCACAATATCCATACTTTCTTATCTCCCATGCCGTTTAAATATTTACCGTCTTCACCTCGAAGGAAATAATTCACCGAGAAAATAGAAGGAGGATTTTCGATACCCTCTGCAAAATCCAGGTTGATTTGTATGTATTTGCCTAACGGAATAGCGACAAAATCCAGATTTGACATTAAGTTAAACGTTCTGACACCTTCTTTACCTAATGTGGCAGCGGTGGTCTCGGATTCCAGTGCCGCTCCTTTGATGATAATACCTTCAGTCCAGCTGTAAGCCTGCTCGACCGGCACCCACGTGTCACTGTCGCGCCCGCCGTAGATGACACCAGCGACAGGAACTCCATTGGGCTCATCCAGCATCGGATCGCAATTCTTTAAATCCGGTATGTTCAAACAGTAACGTGCATTTTTGTGCGAGAGAGTAATCTCGTTTCCCTGTAAGTCCTTTTTCCCTTCGAACCAATCGCCGGAATGATTCCTGCCCTCTTTAGGCGGCTCAGTTCCCATTCCCAACCAGTAAGGCTTGTCGTCCTTAATCAAAATATTGGAAAAGATCACCTCACAGGGACTGGAAAGCGCTTCATATATAACCGGGTCATCCTTTGCATTCACATCACGGATAATACCGAAAATCCCCTTCTCAACATTGACAGACCGCATCTGACCGTCAATTTTCTTAAGGTATGCAATATCATCACCGACAATCGTCTGTCCCGGTAGCATCGACGTCGATGTCTTGCCGCACGCGGAGGGAAAGGCTCCGGTAAAGTAGGTTACTCTGTTATTCGGCCCGTGTACCCCCATCACAAACATATGCTCCGCCAGCCAGCCTTCTTTCGAAGCCTTGTTGATTGCCAGCCGCAACGATAACTTCTTCAAACCAATAGTATTGCCGCCGTATTGTGTATTGCTGCTGTAAACAATATTTTCCTCTAAATCTATATAAATGCGCCGCTTATCAATGTTTTTGCTGACGTAATTTTCCAGCTCGCCTTCGGAATGCAGAAACCTGAAAAAGTGAGGACTATCACCTATTTGTTTGAACTGCTCATACCCTTTGCGATAAAGAATAAACTCACTGTGAGCTACGTATGGCGAATCTGTTATCTGAGCACAGGGAATCGCGAATTGTGAGCCGGTTGGACCCAGGCAGAAAAAGCAGACCAGCATCTGGCGTCCCTGCATCGAGTTTTTCAGGAACGAACGCACTTCATCGACACCGGTGGCCTTGTCGATGGAATTGAGGCTCTCTCCGAGGTCTGAGCCGGGCGGCAATAGATATTTGGTTTGGGCTTTGTCGCGGGCCTGGTCGTTGTAGCCGTCGAAGTGGCAGGTGTGACCGTCGATGTCGAGGGGGACTTCTTCGCCTAAGTCTATTGCCAGCTTTCGGATATATTCATTGTCCTCTGGTGAATCGTCGCAGACGTAGACTGATTCCGGATTGGTAAGCTCAATGGCATCAGCGATGAAATCGTGCAGTTTCGGATTTTTCAGAGCCATGAGTTTATCAAGGCTCTCGGCCGTAAGTTTCTGTTCTAAAAGGGTTTGTACATCAGACATATAAACTATAACCTCCAAATTCTTTAATCTTGAGATAAAGCGTAGGGATTGTATCGAAGCGGCTTTGCCCTGTCAAATGGTTTTTAAAAAAGGAAATTAAGGGTTTAAATATGTAACCATGTATCAAATAGACAAAATAGGTAATTTTATAATTGCGTGAAAACTTATTTTAAAATATGAAAAAAGTAAGTAAAAATGGTTAAAAAGTTATCAAAAGTTGTATAAAAATGGTCAAAATCTGGCTTTTTTGAAATTACTGATTTCATCCGGCATTTAAGTATTATAGGACCTCTTTCCACTTTCCACAGATCGCTGTTTTAAGAAAAATTTTTTAAAAATCCAAAATACAATTGACAGAGGTCAAGAATGGTGTTATATTTGTATTAGTGGAAGTAGTACAAGTTAAGAGGACCTTTTATGCAGTTTCGGATAGAGCAGGCATCGGACAGAGCTGTTTATCAGCAGATTATCGACCAGGTCAAGCGCGACATTGCGCTGGGCAAGGTGCTGGAAGGAGAGCGGCTGCCGACGGTGCGCCAGCTCGCCGCTCAGCTTGCCATCAATCCGAACACCATCGGAAAGGCATACAAGCAGCTCGAACAGGAAGGGATTATCACAACCCGCCCCGGGGCGGGCGCGTTTATCGCGAATTTCGACAGCCAGTTAAGCAGGACCGTCAAGCGAAAACTTCTCAGCGAAGAATTAGAGCGCGTGGTTGTCGATGCGTATCATATGCAGGTGGACAAGGAGACATTAAAGAAATGGTTTGAAGAGGCGGCGGGCAAGTTCAAGCTGGAAAGGAAGCAGGAAAAATGAGCGAAGCAGTCATACAGATAAAAGCGTTGGTCAAATATTTCGATGGCCGGTGCGTGCTGGACGGGATAGACCTGGACGTGGAGCGCGGGTGCATTTACGGCCTGCTCGGGCGCAACGGCGCGGGCAAGACGACCATCATACGAATCCTGATGGGACTGGAGAATGCCAGCCGGGGCCGGACGTATCTTTTAGGCAATTCGTCAACAAATCTGCCGAACAAAGTCAAGGCCCGTGTCGGATACGTGGCCGAAGCGCACAACCTGATTCAGAATTACAGCGTCAACCGGCTGATAAGACTCTGCAAAGACCTATCAAGAAACTGGAACGAGGCGTTTTTCAGGGATTTAATCAAACGGTTTCGGTTGCCGCTGGAAAGGAAAGTCAAAGAATTGTCGATGGGGATGCGGGCGCAGCTGAATTTATCACTGGCGATGGCCATCGAACCGGAGGTGCTCATCCTTGACGACCCGACACTGGGGCTGGATACGGTATCACGCCGGGAATTCCTGGAACTGGCGGTGGATGTTATTCAGAGAGAGGGAAGGACTATATTGTTTTGCTCGCATATACTGAGCGATGTGGAGCGGATAGCGGACCGGATAGGGATACTCTGCGCGGGCAAGCTGGTGGTGGACTGCGGCCTGGAGGAATTAAAAAATCGCGTGACGAAGCTGCAGCTTGTCTTTAAAGATACAGCGCCGAAGGAACTATATATGAAGGATATTATCAACCAGCAGACAAGCGGACGGGAGATGATAGTAACAGTAGCGAATCTGAACAAGGAAAAACGGGCGATTATCGAGACCTTCGGGCCGGAAAGCTGCACCGAGATACCGATGAGCCTGGAGGATATATTTATCGAATGTACGAGGCTGGATTCCGAACGGGTGGGGACATTAGAACGGGAGGTTGAAGATGTTTACGCTAATCAAAAGGGAAGTGATTGACAATATTATTTTTTTCGTCGCGGCGGTGCTTTTTGCAGCGATTCTTGTGGCGATCATGTTCACTATTAGTCTTGGTGATGAAGCTAAAGAACTAAGGATATATTATTCTGTGGCTGGTTCCTTTCCAGTATCAGCAGCAATTTTCATCGGTTTAAGCTGGATGGGTGCGACGCAGATGCACATGGACCGGACGAAGAAGATTTATGCGATGCTGTTTACAAAACCGGTCAGCCGCAGCCAGGTACTTTTCGCGAAGTTTATAACCGGACTGCTTGTGATTCTTGTTCTGCTGGTACCCATATTCGCCGCAGCGGCTATTCTATTGAATGCCATTGGATATCAATTTCCAGACTTTGAGCTGCTTTTTCCGGGAGTATTCATACAGACTGCTGTAGGTGTGCAGATGATTTTCCTCGGCTGCTACTGTCTCGGACTGGCATGCGGGTTAAGTCCCAACAAGATAATACCGGCGTTCGGCGGCGTTATCCTGTCGGCACTGCTGGTTCCAATTGTCTTTATTAAAGGATTTGGTTTCGAAGCGCTTGGTATCATTATTATGTTCGTTGTTTTGTGCCTGTTATTTGTCTGGAAGCGGTTTTTGTCAATGTCTGTGTAGGAAAAAAGATTATGAATATAAAGTATCTATACCGAATTGAATGTCTGGCGGTTGGGGTTTTAGTATTATTTCTCTTGTTGGTTCCATTATTCTGGATTCGATTTTTATCCGAAGCCGGCCTTATGATTAAAGCAGAAGAATATAACAATATAGCAAGAAGCCCATCAGGACTACTCCCCTTAGATATCGAGAAAGACCCGAATGTTTCCGAGAACTCGGAGTTGTTTGTTCGTATGAATATAGATGATTTTGACAGACCTCTTGAATGGCTGGGCTGGACATATTTCTTTAGGTCAATGATGGAGGAAAGCCCCAGGAAACGTATTTACTCTCATATAGGTTCTATGGACATGATTTACTTTGATAAAACAAGCGGGCATATAGTTGTAGAACTTAAACTGCCGGATGGAACGGAGGAGTATAAGAGAATTAATTTACATGTCGGATCGGAGGGAGTCTCGGAAAACAAAAATGCACAGATAGGACGTTTCTATGATCCTATTTTAGCAGTGGATGAAAACGGATACTATGAAATATATCATGCCGGACTTGTATTGTACGATAAGAAACTGAGGCGTTTCTTTATAATTAATTTTAAAGAAAGGACTATAAAAAGCGGGCCGAAATTAGAAAGTGGAGATAAATATCATCCTGTACAGATTGGAGATTTAAATAAGAATGGCCGTCTATTAATGTTTGGATTTTCGCCGCCGAGGAAGAAGGTTATTTCAAAGATACCTTCAGAAGACAGCGACGAAATGGAGGAACGCGATTCTTGGGAGTTTCTTATTGGATGGTCCAAGTTACAATGGGCTACCGATTATACCCTGGTGCTGGATGGAAGCGGGCGAATAGATTTTCTGGATATAAATACATTGGAGTTAGTAAAAACTGTCGGTCGCCTTCCATCTTGTTTAAGTTATTTCTCATCGAAACAAAATGTTGAACCGGATGATTTGCTTGCCTACATAGCTCACCCGGTTACTCTCAAGATGGAGGATCCCTATAGAGGATTAATAACAGCATCTATTAACCGCGAAGGAACCATGATGGCGCTATCTGTATATGATTCAGAGGGAAAATTAATATTAACAACCAGAAATAATAAATATAAATGGAGATATTATTTTGGTGTAGCGTGGGGGCCGGCGCTGACGATTGTGAAATACGCTACTGAGAACCTGCACCCGCCGGTATTGAGTCTGCTTTCGTATTTCACGGCTGACAGTTTCGAGGCCGAAAGCGGGTATCGGGCGATGTTTGTTATGCCGAATTCGTTCGTCGCGATGAAGGGAAGACAGGTCGACAAGGGTGAAATTTCCAAGCTTTTCGATGCGATTTTCTTTTTGATGGGACCCGGGTTACTGCTCAGCATTTTTCTGGCGTGGCGTGTCGGCCGTGATGCGAATCTCGTAGGGATGTCGGAAGAGGAGAGGATGGTTTGGATAACGGCAGCCATCCTGTTCGGACTGGCCGGCTATATTACCTACCGCGTGGTACGGCCGAAAGAGACGCTGGTGACCTGCGCAAACTGCGGCAGGATGCGAAGGCCCGATATGGAGTTCTGCCATCGCTGCGGAGCCGGCTGGGACATGCCGGAACTCACCCCGCCCCGCTGGCGCGTTATAAGCTAAAATGTGATGATTTCCTTTAAACCACGGCGCGGGCAGATAGAAACTTCGATTTTCCCCTTTATGTAATACCGGTTTCTATACGCTTTCAGAGTGGGCAATCTTCATCTAAGTTTTTATGTATAAACGTCTTAGCACCCGGTCCCGAGTAATCCTTCACGATTTGGCCGCTGCCGAGCAGCTTCCATTTATAAATGACGAGACCTTCAAGGCCTACAGGCCCGCGTGCGTGAATCTTGTTTGTGCTGATGCCGACCTCCGCCCCGAGACCGTAGCGGAATCCGTCGCTGAAGCGCGTGCTGCAGTTGAAAAACACGTCCGCTGAATCGACCAAATCGAGAAACTTCGCAGCGGCCGCTTTATCTTCTGTTACTATTGCGTCTGTGTGGCCGGAGCCGTAAGTGTTTATGTGGTCTATAGCTGCGTCAATATCTTCGACGACCTTGACCGATAGAATCTCGTCGAGATACTCGGTTCGCCAGTCTTCTTCGGTAGCAGGTTTTGCATCAATAATCGACCTTGTTTTGTCACAGCCGCGGATTTCGACACCTTTTTGCTCAAGTTCTTTTTTGACCTTCGGCAGGAAGTCCTGTGCGAGTTTTTCGTGCACCAGGAGTGTTTCGGCTGCGTTGCAGACCGCGACATACTGGCATTTCGAGTCGACGGCAATGCGTACGGCCATGTCGATATCGGCATCGGCGTCGACATAGACGTGGCATATGCCGTCTGAGTGGCCGAGAACGGGGATATTGGTGTTATTCATAATATAGCGGACGAATTCGTTCGAGCCGCGGGGGACAACAAGGTCGATGCAGTCGTCGAGGGTGAGCATCTGTTTGACGTCCTGACGGGTCTGGAGCAGTTGAATCCAACCTGTTGGCAGGCCTGCACTTACGCTCGCCTGTGAAATAATCTCGGCCAGGATTTTGTTGGTGTTTTCGGCTTCGCTGCCGCCTTTGAGCAGCACGGCGTTGCCGCTTTTGAGGCACAGGGTCGAAATCTGCACCAGGGCGTCGGGGCGGGATTCGAAGATGACACCGACGACGCCGATGGGGCAACTGACCTTGTAAAGATGGAGGTCTTTGTCTAACTCCTTGGCTGATAAGGTCTTACCGACGGGATCTTCGAGTTTGATCAGGCTCTCGATGCCCTCAACGACAGTGTTTATTTTATCTTCGTCGAATTTGAGGCGTTTGAGGAGGGGTGCGGCGAGGCCGGAGCTTTCGGCTTCGGCGAGGTCTTTTTTGTTGGCCGCGATGATGTCGGGGGAATTTTTCGTAAGTGCTTTGGCTACAAGGGTTAAGGCGTTGTTTTTGACATCGGTTTTCAGGGCTGCCAGGTGCAGTGAGGCGGCCTTTGCCTGTTTTGCTAAGTCTTTTATTTCCATATACTTATCCTTATTATCGGCTGCTTTTAATGCGAAGATAATATTTTACACTGTTTGTGATTTTTAGCCAAGGGGTAAAATGTGTTTTGCCGATTTAATTGCATTGACATCGCGTTTTTTTTGGCTTATAAGGGTGTTTTTGATGCGGGCGTAGCTTAATGGTAAAGCCCCAGCCTTCCAAGCTGGTCATGAGGGTTCGATTCCCTTCGCCCGCTTTTTTGGAGCGCGGGCGAGGCGAAAATATGTGTTTTTGGGCGATAAACGGGGGTTTGTGAATGTGTTCACGAAGTCGGTTTTTGGGCTGAAAATGGGGGTGTTGCGGTTCGTCTTTGATGTAAGTCGTTGCTATAAAATCGTTTATGAAGAATGTGGAAGAATGGGGAAGAAAGCGTAAAACGATGGAAGAGGGAGGATAGAAAATGGAAGATGGAAGAAAGAAGTTGGAAGATGGGGTGGAAAAGTTGGAAAAAGAGTGATTGGAATTGGAAGGATTTTGCGGGAAAATGGGGAAATATCAGGAAAAGTATAATATACTATAACAAAAATAGATATAAGATATTATAACAAATCAGAGGTCAGAGGTCAGAAGTCAGACAGGGAAGTAAATTTCAAATTACAAGTAGCAAATGACAAACAAATTCCAAGGTACTAACTCGCAAACAAGAAAAGGATTGAAGATTGGTTTTTAGACACGGGATTTAGGCGGGTTGTCACGGTTATAATTTTTGCCACGGAGGACTTGGCGCGGCATAGCCGCAACCAAAATTAATAGAATTTATTCAATAAAAAAGTATAGTAGCATCCTTTAATAAATTCTCAAGATAA
>Ga0180433_10010721_pt1 | contig 10977 bp, 7 predicted proteins | sample SS_ome_8_FD_132980 | JGI IMG/M metagenome (GOLD analysis project Ga0180433, IMG submission 132980) | Hypersaline lake sediment archaeal communities from the Salton Sea, California, USA - SS_1_D_1 metaG | ecosystem: Environmental > Aquatic > Non-marine Saline and Alkaline > Hypersaline > Sediment...
AAGAATCCTTTGAGACCGCTTATAGAAAATTTGGATGATTTACCCTTCCCTGACCGCGATCTATTTAACTACAAAGACATGCTAAAAAAATTTGCAGGTCGCGCCGAAGGACTCTACATAGCGGAAATTATGACCGGCCGGGGATGCCCCTTTGAATGTACGTACTGCTGTAACCACGCGTTAAGAAAGACATATGAGGGTCTCGGTAATTACGTACGACGTAGAAGCGTCGATAACGTTATGGCTGAAATTGAACAATTAGTCAATGAGTACGATATTAATTGGCTTGTTTTTGATGATGACACGTTCACCATACATCCAAAATGGATTGAAGAATTCTGCGAAAAATATCGTAATAAGTTCTCAATCACGTTTCAATGCAATGCATTCCCTACAACGCTGAAGCCCAATATCGTTCGAATGCTTAAAGAGGCAGGTTGCTCACGTGTTACCGTGGGTATTGAATCAGGTAACGAATGGCTGCGACAAGAAGTCCTCAAAAGACCCATTACCAACGATCAATTGATCGCCTCCTTTAAGCTACTATCCGAATATGGTATTGAGGGCTATTCTTTCAACATGGTTGGATTCCCCTATGAGACCGCTGAGATGCTGGAAGATACCTGCAACTTAAATCGTTTACTCAATCCCAATCACATTCAGGTCTCAATCTTCTATCCGTACCCGGGGACGGAATTATACAAAACATGTCTTAACAATGGCTGGCTTAGCGAGAATGGAAAAAGCAGTTATTTCGCTGAGGGCACAGTACTGAACTTACCTAATCTCACCGAAGACCAGATCAACAGATATTTCAGAAAGCTGCACTCCCTTTCCATCGATAAGATTGTGCGATCAAGTTATCCCAATATATATTGGTTCTACAACTTTAGTAAGCGTATACTCGGTGAATCTATAAATTATAGAATGTCAATACTAGCCAGAAGGCTGCTGTACCACTATTAAACAGGTATACTATGGGACGTATTATAGGTCTTTCAGGGGTAGATGGGAGCGGTAAAACTACTGTAGCTACATCTGTCGTCAAACAACTAAAAGATAAAGGATACACCGTAACATATCATCATGAGATCGACTTTATTTTTTTGAAACCACTATTCAGATTTGTATCGAAAACTGTCGGTAGGCATCAGGCGGAAAATGTTAAGGAAAATCTCATTATAGGAGCCGAGAATGGCAGCCGTATTTGGGCAGATATGTACTACATCCTTGTCTGGCTTGACAGCCTGCTAGCATATATATATTTCAAACTAAAGAAGGGTGTGATAATACACGATCGCTGGATTTACGATTTCACTACATTTTTTGATCATAAATATTACAGAAATAGGCTAATAAAGAAATTATACACAATATTTCCCAGTCCCGATGTGTACATACTTCTCACTGTGCCGGAAGACGTCGCCCTTAAGCGAAAAGAGGGAGATATAGCTCATATTGACCATGATATTAATTATTACAAATCAATGGCATCTAAGGCCCTCGAGAATGCCAAAAAATGGGAATGTGACGCTATTATTGACGCAAGTCGACCTATCCAGGATGTAACAGATGATATCTTTACAATCATTACGAACTAGGGAATGAATAAACTGTACTAGATGATTACAAAACGCAGTATGAGAAAGCAACCATAATCATTTAATAATTTTGTTAGAGGTTTCTATACATTGATTATGCAGAATAAACTGGCTGAAATCGAATTAACAGAAAACGAACTTGTTTATCATCTCACACAGCATGCTGTTAAATGCAAACAAACAGAGTTATCACTATGTGGTATTTCACCCGAACTCAACCATCGAATTCTGGACGCAGGTTGTGGTACAGGGACCTTCAGTATATTATTAGCGGAATCAGGTAACTGCGTAATCGGGATAGACATATCTGCAAAGGCATTGTCGATAGCTCGTCAGAGAGCCGAAGAAGAAAATGTGACATTTCTACCCATTGTTGCGGATCTTGAATGCTTACCATTTGGGAATAACTTATTCGATGTTATATTCTGTGCAAATATATTGCATCATTTTCGAGATATAAGTAGCGTTATCAATCAGCTTGCTAATACGCTTAAACCGGGTGGCACGTTTACGATTATTGAACATAATGGATCAAATTTACTGGTTAGGGTAAGTAGAATAGCTACTAGAGTTCTCCGGAGGATATGGCCCTTACTGGCAGATAAGAGTACAGGAAATATTGAGGTACACACACATACAGAATACTACTCACATCTGGATAAGCATATGATTACCGATATATCTTGCATGTCTTTATACCATGGACGTCCTCCGAACGAAGACTTATTAATCGATAAATATGCACTACATAGTCGCTGCCTATGGCATTTTTTAAATACTTTATACTGCACGGGAACATTCATATTTAACAAAGTATTACCTCAACCTTATTGCGGCAACATACTGATCCTTACGGGAGTTAAGCACTCTTCATGATGCTGCAACAGATTAACTATATAGATTTAAAATATAGGAATCTGCTAACCAACATAATATTTCTGGCAGTTCTTCTGTTAATCTTTGGGCTTGCCTACAGGAACCTTATTCCCTGGCAAATGCTTGCCTCGTGCGATTTAACCGCATGGTTCCATAATACTACAGACGCTCTGACAAATTTTAACCACCCTTGGTCTGATATTTTCCTGGGTAGAGTAATGCCAATAACACCTGGAGAGTTTCTCTTAGAATCTAGTCTTATAAGCATTAGTGGCGGCAATGCTGGCATCGCGCAAGGAATTTTTTATCTCTCTCTTCTACCAATATCAGCAATTGGAATGTATTACCTTCTCGGTACTTTTATAGGTTCGAATCCATACCGCATCATTGTTTCCATCCTATATGGCGTTAATGGGCTTACCGTTGTATGGTTCATGGGCGGCGGTCAAGCTCTATTGCCTTGGCATGCTTTCTTTCCACTACTAATGCTTTACTTGATTAAGATTCTAGAAAAGGATGATGGAAGAATCAAAAATATACTTATTTTCAGCTTACTGTTAGCTCTAATTGCTTCCTTCCAAATACATATGTATATGTTGTGGTTATTTTTACCTTTTATATTGGTCTTTTTCTTATTGGAGATTGCAAATAGACGAGATTATAAGTACACACTGAGAACAATATTACTTTTTACAACAAGCGCAATAATTCTGACCTTCCTTCTTCTTCCCATACTAATTGGACATATTCTCGATATCTTTGGCTATTATATAAATACCGAGGAAGCATCTCTATTCACTGGTGGCTATACCGTCGACTATTTGGTTCAAAGTGTTCTGGATAATTACAATAATGAAAACACCAAGACTATGTTTCTAAATTTTGGCTATGTAATCTTCCCTATGATTTTCCTGACATTCCTGGTCAGAGATAGAGTGAAGAAAAAATATTACTTAGGATTCCTGTTAATTAGCAGTCTAACCCTTTTATTCGCACTTTTACTGTCAACAAATTGGATAGCTGGGATTCTCCGAATATTTCCTGGCATATTTGTCGTTAGATCTCCTGCTCGCCTAGCGTTCGTTTTGTCGTGGTGTCTCTTTCCTATGCTAGGGATACTGACCTCTGAAGTATACCAACGTATAAATTTTAACAAAATCTCTCAATGGAAAACCCCCTTCTTTAGAGCAACTAAAAATATATCTCTCAGTGGGATACTTATTGGTATTTCCTTTTTCGGTGTAACCGGAGATTATAAACCACCGGAATCTTCGGGATATCTAGACAACATGGCAATGTTTATAAATGGTGAGAATGATTTTGGCAGTATTGATTTGGGAGAGATTCCGCCATACTTTCAAGATATTCACGATTGGCTGGATAACCGTCATCAAGAAGAGGGATTTTTTCGCACCTTATGGTTACCCTGCGATCGGATAACCGTCAATAAAGTGCTATTACGATATGATCCATTAACATTCGTCGGGATATCAGATGAGGTCAATTACTTCACCCTAACCCTTATGCCTCTGTTAAATCGTAGTACGGACGAAATAGGTAAATTACTACTACCCTACAATGTAAAGTACGTAGTAGTCCCTTTAGAAGGCTGGACGGGTAAATACCTAGAGAACTGGTATCAGGGTGAGCCAAGAATTGCCTATCAGCCACCTTTTGGATATTACGCAGTAGGTGATCCACTCAAGTATATTCCTCTTTTAGAAAAACAAAAAGACCTTCGTATAGTCACAAGTAACCGTAACTATGCAATTTATGAGAACACAGAATTCACAGGTGATAAACATGTTTCCGCCTATAATAAATTGCTCTTGGTTGCTCCTTTTTCAGTTATAAATGAATCAACTAAGTCTAGCTCAGGTAATAACTTAGTACATAATCCGGGTTTCGAGGACGGTATAAAGTCCTGGATATCAGTTGATACGAACGGATCAGTATATTCTAACGATGATAAAACCAAATATTATGGAAATGCTTCTTTAAAAATGGATATGAATGATCTCGGCAGTTATGCTTCCGTATATCAATACGTACTTATAGATGGAGGTGAAAACTATGAATTTTCTCTTACGGCAAAGGCCAATAATACTACCACTTCAAACGTGAGAATATATTTCCGCGATGAAAATAACGAGAATATATACTTGGGGGAGGATACTTACCTCAAGCTAAGCATACCTTTACAAGAGGAATGGTCCACCATTGATACGGTTATTGAAAGCCCCGATAATGCTGTTGTAATGCAAATTTCCCTTGATATGGGTATGGGGTGGTCCTTTATGGATCAGGAAAAGCCGGCAACAGTCTGGTTTGACGAGATTAGGGTATGCAAATCAGCAGTTCAGCATCCTCTACAAAATTTGAATTATTTATATGGTTATCAGAATGGATTAGAAGAATTTCCCCAAAACCACCTCGATGGTTGGTCAGTTACCCCAGCCAATTTCCCCTATGAATACTTGCGGGGCCAGATGTTCGTCCAAGTTCCAAAGTTATTGTCCAAAGCCCCGCACATCATTGATGGAAATGAATTAATCGTATATGGGGATTATATACCTTCCGCACAATATCTCAATGATTATTTAGGCGCATCAAACGCAGTAGTCTTTTTTGGAGATGTAGACCAAAATAATATTCTTGGTGAGGTATATAGCCAACCAGATACTCTTCTCTTTGTTTACGAAGCAGAATCGGAGCTGATACCTATTCCCATCGAAATTGAAAAAAAAGGTTCGCCTACTACATTACAAGACGATGACCAGCAGACATTTTGGACGGGCGCTGTTACAAGACAAGGCAATATCGGCACACCTGAATTTCTCGACACCGAAACGGAGAAAGTAAGCGGTAATAGCAGTCTACAGATTACAGTTGGTGAAGGTGAGGGGGCCAGTTGGTACATATATCATACATACGATGAACCACAGAATTGGTTGGGTAATGATGAATTGAACCTGGGTTTCGATACATTTAATTTTTACTGGTATGGTCTAAATACTGGAGGATCTATTAACCTCACAGCGATGACTTCTCCTTATGACTATTTTCAAACAACCTTTACTGACAACTTTTCAGGATGGAAGCATATGGAAGTTCCACTCGAATATTTCTTAACAGCGGGTAATCCATGCTGGTGTGAGATCATACACATTGAACTACAAATGGTACATGAAAATATTGCCGGACAATGGTACATGGATCGAATGTACCTGGACATTACACCTGAAAAACCCAAACAGGAGTGGAGCTATATCAAAGATACGACGATGAGTTATGATCGCGGAATTACATTTGTGGGGAGGTGGAATGCCGAAAAGGATTTCTATGTTCCCCGAGACAGCTATTATTCCACTTTATTGCGCATTCAAGGTGATTGTAACAACACCACGCTGCTGATCGATGAGAAACCGGTAGCTTATTGTAACAGTTACGCCGATGACACATCTTTCGCATGGTTAGAAACTAGCGATATTTTTCTTGAAACTGGAATGCACACTCTATCATTCTCTATTGAAGGTGATGTGACGATTATTGATCAGTTCTTACTTCTGTCAACAATTAGATCAGGCACTTCATTCCAAGATATCTTTTCATTTGATGCTCCAGAGTTTACCTACAATCGTTCTAATCCAGCTCAGTATGATCTATCGGTAGCGTCCGAGGAGCCATCATTAGTTGTTCTAAAAGACACGTATCATCCCGGATGGCAAGCGCTAACTTCAGACGGTGTGAGTCTCCAACGTACAGCAGCATTGCAACTCGGCTGGGCGAATGGCTTTCTCTTGGACAAAACTGGGTTAACAAAGTTAAAACTTGAATTCGATCGGGCTAAACCACGACAGTTTGCGATATCCGTATGGGGCATATCTCTAGCCATCATATTAACGGCCATATTAATATTAACCATACGGGACAGAATAAAATCCAGAAATAGATCCCCATCTTTATAAAAAGCGTACTATGATGATCGATGGTATATCAGGGTCAAAAAGTATTTTGTTTGGACTATAGATATCGGACGCTTTGATAAGGAGTAGCCATGCATCGTGTAAATAGATTGCTTTCTCTAGCCGGACTAAGGCTAGCCAGAGTGAACGGTATTCCTTTAGATTTTAAACGACATTACGGCAAACAATTCGACGAATTAAAGAGGAACAACGGCGGATTTCGTATTTTTCAAGAATTTGAATGTGATATCGGTGACCATCCTCAGTCATATAAAGATTACGAGTGTATGTTTGCCGCCATTAATCTAAATAAGGCAAATCCAGTAGAAATACTGGATATAGGTTCATACAGGCATTTCATCATCGGTTTGCTGGCACACTATCGAATAACAACTCTGGATGTAAGAAAAAGGGAATCATTTTGCGAAAATGAAATTGTGCTAACGGCAGATGCTAAAAACCTTCCTATACCATCAAATTCATTTGACGCCGTCGTATCTTTGTGTGCCATAGAGCATTTTGGACTGGGAAGATATGGAGATGAGTTTGATATTGACGCTGATAGAAAAGCGTTCAACGAGATGGTCCGAGTTTTGAAACCTGGTGGTATGCTGATTTTCACTACCACTATAACAAGAGGAGCACCTGCCATCGCCTTTAATGCACATAGAATTTACAATTATGACTTGATAAGAAATCTATGTAATGGGTTAAAGCTTTGCGAAGAAAAATTCTTTAGTAGTAAATTGGGAACCCATTGTTCTTTCGATGATGTTTCAAATTCGCCTAATAATTGGGATGTATATTGCGGACGCTGGGAAAAATTGAGTCAATGAACAACAATACCCAACACATTGTTGAAATTGATTACATTCTAGAGAGCACTGTAGCGGTAATTGATGTTATATGAAAGTATTAATGATCAATAATCGTCCGCCTAACTGTGGTATTGGTGAATACACATATTCCCTAAATAGTGCAATGAAGGCATCTCTTAATAGTGATGTAGAAATGATCTCGTGGCAGGGGGAACGTACTGAAAGCTTATACCGAATACTACGAGAGCGAAGGAATTTACAGTATATTGAAGAGGTCTGGAGAGTTTTGAGCCAAGCACTATTTATTATGGGGATACCCAAGAATTATCAGGTTTATCATGTCACCAATGGATCACTTGGTATTATAGCCCGGAGAGTTGGACCGTGTGTAGTAACAGTACATGATCTGGTTACCTTTACGTCACCAAGAGATCTGACAGATCGCCTAATTCGTAAAAGTCACCAAGCAGTAAAATATGCAGACCGTATTATTTGTGTTTCTCAAACTACAAAAAACGACCTGTTACATTTTATTGATATAGAACCAGAAAAAATAAAAGTCATTTATGAAGGAGTCGATCACAACCGTTTCTATCCAAGAGATAGGAATAAATGTCGTAAAATATTGGACCTTAATCCTGACGACTACATCGTCCTCCATGTAGGAAGCGAAGAACCAAGAAAAAATATCCCTGCATTAATTCAAGCGTTCTACCATTTACACAACGAAATTCCAGAATCTATACTTGTAAGAGTCGGGGAAAAAACCTCACCATCTCAAGAATTAATCAAATCACTAAAGCTGGAAGATAAAGTAATGTACTTTCGCGATGTTTCCGATTTAGAGATGTTTTACAGTGCGGCAGATATTCTTTGTTTTCCTTCATATGAAGAGGGATTCGGATTGCCGCCTCTCCAAGCAATGGCATCAGGTTGCCCCGTTATCGCAAGCAATCGTACCTCGATTCCCGAAGTGGTTGGCGACGCAGGTATTTTAGTAGATCCTGAGAATGTTCGTGGTTTCGCGCAATGGATGATTGATATCTATAGAAATATGGAAACGAGATTAAAGTTAACTGCCGCCAGTATTGAACGGAGTAAACTGTTCGCATGGGACAAATGTGCTGCTGAGACACTAGAAGTTTATAGAGAGATAGCCTCATGAAAATAGCTATTTTGGCGGAAAGGATGCTTCCCGGTTCTATACCCAAAGTTACCAGTGCTGAGGCTAGGTATTTAGTAAAGCTAGGTCATGATGTCGAAATAGTTACCATTATGGAAGGGGGACTCCACTCGGATAGCTATCAATTTCAAGAGTTCCTGGATGGAATCAAGATTCGAGAATTATCTCGAGAGTTTAGAATGGCAAAACTTCTAGATTTTAAGCTGCCCTTTTTCGCCTTTCTATCAGGCTATCATGTTTTAGGACCAGTTTTAGCTTCCCACATAATAAAAAACAGAGAATACGATCTTATTATCGCCTTAAATACCGTTACTGCTTTAACAGCGTACCAGGTCTATAAAAGGCGTAATATCCCATATGTCAACTATCACTGGGATCCCTTTTCGTATATCTTTACCAAGGTTTATGCTTCAAAACTACCTGGTCTGGTTTCCTCCCCTCTATTCAGAATAACCTCCTGGTTCGACAGACTTATAGTAGAGAACTCGGTAATAACGATATCATTATCCGAGGACCACGCAACCTTCCTCAGGTCCCTAACACGCAAACGCGATATCGAAGTAGTATACTTGGGTTGTTTTCCTGTTGAACATCTCAAGGAAAAAAGAGGGGACTACCTTCTTGCAATCGATAGATGGGACAGAGGCAACATGCCGCATATTCTTCTTGACGTACTAGCAAAACTGGAGAAAAAAATACCACTTATTGTTGCCGGTTTCTGCTCTGAGAAATGGATTGAAGAATCCTTCCTGCAGCTTAGAGACCAAAAAGGATTAACGTCATACGTTAAATGGTTAGGACCGGTATCAGAAACTGAACTGGAGGAATTATATTCACATGCGCGGGCATGGCTTCATCCCATTGAAGAAAGCAGTTTAAGTATGCCAGCACTTGAGGCTGCTGCACATGGCTGCCCAATTGTAATGCCTCGGGGTACACCTCTATTTAGAAATGAGGTCAACAGCTTTTTCCCGGCAGAAGGCGATGTTGAACAGTATGCACAATACGTGGACAGACTAGTTGGGGATGAACGCCTGGCATGGTCTATGGGCTGCGAAGCATGGAAGGTAGCAAAACAAAACAGCTGGGAGTCGCACGCTGAGCAACTATGCAGGATATTAAATGAACGAGCCCAACTGCCTATTTACAGTAAATAAAGTATCGGTTAATCTTCTGAACAAGAAAAACGGGCTCGTGTGGGGAAATAATGGCTAAATCAGCTCTAATCACAGGCATTACCGGTCAGGATGGTGCTTATCTCGCACAATTCCTTTTGAATAAGGGATACGATGTTTTTGGTACTTATAGAAGGCTATCAACACCAAGTTTCTGGAGACTACAGTATTTAAATATCTTTGACAATATTCATCTTATACCCGCTGACTTGATTGACTCAGCGTCAATGGCAGAAGCTATAAACATTTCCCAACCGGAAGAGATCTATCATTTAGCCGCGCAAAGTTTTGTTGGTGCTTCATTTGAACAGCCTATAGGCGCAGGAGAAATTACCGGTCTGGGGGTATCCAGAATATTAGAGACAATTCGTTCAATGAATCCAAAGATTAAGTTATATCAAGCGTCAACGAGCGAGTTGTATGGACGAAATAACGGTATAGCTCAAAAAGAAGATACACCGTTCATGCCATCAAGCCCCTACGCAGCTGCAAAGCTTTACGGGTATTGGATGACACGTATATACCGTGACGGTTATGGAATATTCGCTTGTAATGGAATTCTTTTCAACCATGAATCTCCTTTAAGAGGATTGGAGTTTGTAACCAGGAAGATATCGAACGGTGTTGCCAAAATTGCTCTTGGCATGGAGAAGGAACTGAGGTTGGGTAATTTGAATGCAGTGAGGGACTGGGGTTATGCACCTGATTATGTTGAATCCATGTGGTTAATACTCCAACAAGATAAACCTGACGACTATGTAATCGCAACTGGTGAACCCCATTCAGTAAAAGAATTCGCAGATATAGCCTTTGAAATTGCTGGTTTAGATTCATCAGACTATATCTTCCTAGATGACAGGTTTCTGAGGCCGCTGGACGTCAATTACCTGCGGGGAGATTACTCAAAAGCAAGACAATACCTGGGTTGGGAACCAAAAACCGGATTCAGAAAATTAATTGAGATTATGGTTAAGGAAGACATTGATCGCTGGAAGAAATGGGAAAAAGGTGAACGTTTCCCATGGGATGCACCTAATTATCCTTCTGAGAATAGAACGCTTTCTCGTATGTTAAGGTTAGGAAGGTAACTATCGTAGAGTACGTCGAACAGGAAGGGCAACTATTCGCCCTTATTATAAGAAAGGACTATGATCCGGAGGGGACGAATTTTCTCACCTCGAAGGAAAATTCACTCCAGCTCGGTATCATCAAACATACAAAAGGCTACGAGATAAAACCTCATATCCACAACAATACAACCAAAATTGTAGAAAGTATACAAGAGGTGTTATATATTCAACGTGGCAAAATTCAAGCGGATTTTTATATGAGTAAAGGTAAAAAAGCTTGTGAGGCGAT
>Ga0180433_10010722_pt1 | contig 10976 bp, 4 predicted proteins | sample SS_ome_8_FD_132980 | JGI IMG/M metagenome (GOLD analysis project Ga0180433, IMG submission 132980) | Hypersaline lake sediment archaeal communities from the Salton Sea, California, USA - SS_1_D_1 metaG | ecosystem: Environmental > Aquatic > Non-marine Saline and Alkaline > Hypersaline > Sediment...
AGACCGTTCGCGATCAGCGGGCTCTCCGACGACCTGGTCCTGGAATTTCGGAGATCAACAAACCTCCAATGAGCAGAACCCATCGCACACCTACACCAGTGCCGGCGATTATACCGTTTCTCTGACAGTAAGTGGCCCGAATGGATCTGACACTAAGACCAAGACAGACTTCATCCAGGCTGTTGAAGGGCAGGCATATCAGGAAGTGTGGCCGGACCCCACTCCTGGCTCTACCCCTATCCAGGATGCTATTGATTTGGCGGCTCAAGGGGGTGAGATCCTGGTCCACGACGGGACCTATTGGGAAAACATCGACTTTCTTGGCAAAGCAATCACGATACATAGCGAAAACGGTCGGGACAGCACTGTCATAGACGGAGGTCACAACGGTTGTGTTGTCAGCTTTGTCAGTGGAGAAGGATCCTATTCGGTTCTGGACGGATTTACCATTACAAACGGCGAGACCTATGGCGCCGGTTCGCCCGGCGGCATTCTATGTGACGGTTCATCGCCAACAATCACGAACTGCATAATCACAAACAACACGGGTTACGGCGTTGGGGCCGAATACAATTCCGCGCCGACCATTTCCAACTGCATCATCAGCCACAATACAGGAGGCTGGGGGTCAGGAATCAGTTGTTATGATAATGCCTCTGGCTCGACCACGATTACGAATTGTATCATCGAAAACAACGTTGGGGACTGGTGCGGCGCGGGCATCTATGCGTTTTCTGCCAATCCTGTGATCACCAACTGCATCATCAGGAACAATGACGGCGGCAGCGGCATAGGCGGCGGCGTCTTCTTGATGTCTGACTGCTCGTCTTCAATTACCGGCTGCACCATCAGCGGCAATTCAGCCGGTGACGGCGCGGGGATCTATATGGCTTACGGTCCCGACCCGGTGATAACCAATTGCGTTATCAGTGACAATACGGCCGACAGGGGCGGCGGTATCCACATAGATGACGCCGAGCTGCACATGATGAATTGCACGGTCGTCGATAACATGGCTACCCAATTCGGTGGAGGGATTTATTATACCGACTCTGCGTATGCAGGTCACGAGTCGACAGTCGTTAACAGCATTTTGTGGGGGAATACTGCGGACGGGAACCCTGATGAGATCTACTTGGACTATGAAGCCACTATTGACATCAGCTACTCGGATATCCAGGGGGGATGGCCGGAGGGAACCGGCAATATGGATTGCAATCCAGATTTTGTCGGTGGCGGCGATTACCACTTGCTTGGCTCTTCATGCTGCATTGACGCTGGGACCAGCAGCGGTGCTCCTAGTGATGACATGGATGGTGAAGCAAGGCCCAGCGGAAACGGTTACGACATAGGTGCCGATGAGTATTATCCAATTCACGCTGGATTCGTGGTGTTGGACAGACAGGTATATGCCCCCGGTGTGGATGTGAGCATCCTGGTGACAGACAGTGATCTTGACAACGATTCCAACCAGAAGGAACAGTACAACAATCTTGTGATTATAACCACAAATAACGATCAGACCCCGTATGACACAGAATCCGCCATTACCATGACTGAGACCGGCCCTGCCACGGGCGTGTTCACTGGCGCCATAACCGTGGCAGCCGCTTCTGCCATATCTGAAAACGGTACCGTGGAAATAGCCTGCCAAACCCCAGAGACCATTACGGCCACCTACCATGATCTGGATGATGGCACCGGGAACGAGGCCTTTCCTACAGATACGGCAGATACAGATTGCGTCCTACCGGCCATTTCCAATGTCCAGGTAACCCACGTGGGATATACGGTTGCTACGATTACCTGGAATACCGACGAGACTGCTGATAGCGGCGTTAATTTTGGTACGAGCCAAGCCCTCGGGTCGACCGAACATGACACTTTGTTGGGGACTTACCATACCATATACCTCAGTGGGCTCGTTTCCGACACCACGTACTATGTTGCGGTCGTCTCCACAGACGAAGCGGGAAATCAGGCCACGGATAACAATGGGGGGCAATACTACCAGTTCCAGACTGCTGCGCTCGCGACCCAGTGGGCCACGACGTACGGCGGAAGCGCGCACGACACTGTCTACTCTGTGAAGCAGACATTTGACCAGTGGGGAGACCCAAATGGCTATATCGCAGCAGGAAGCACGTATTCTTTTAGCAATGGCCATGATGATTACTGGATCGCGAGACTCGATCTTGGTGGCGGTATCCTTTGGGAGAAAAGCTACGGCACTTATACCTTTGAGTGGGCTGTATCGACGGCTCAAGCCGACGACGGCGGTTATGTCGTCTTCGGAAATAGCTATTATCATAACTATGAAGGCCGCGATTTTTGGGTCCTAAAACTCAATGCGAATGGATCATCGGCGTGGCAGAGGATATACGGTTCCAGTTCGGGCAACGACTATGCCTATGCCGGCCAGGAGACGGTCGATGCATTAGGCAATGCCGATGGCTATGTGGTGGTCGGCTTCACCGAATCCTTTGGTGCTGGCGAAGGGGACGTGTGGGTACTCAAACTCAATCCCTCCGGGGGCATTTCGTGGCAAAGGACCTATGGGGGCAGCGCCCATGACGGGGGTTACGATATACATCAGACTGCAAACGGCGGCTATATCGTGGCAGGCGCCACAGAGTCATTTGCGGGAACCGGGTATGATATGTTCGTCCTGGAGCTCAACCAAAGCGGTGACGTTGCATGGCAAAAGGCCTACGACTACGGTGATTATGAGCGTGCCAACACTGTACGGCAAACCACAGACGGCGGCTATATAGTGGCCGGTGAGACCGGCATGATGTACGAAGCCGATGTGTTGATCCTAAAACTCGACCCAGATGGTGACGTAACGTGGAGCAAGACCTATAGCGGGCTTTATCAGGATGATGCCAAGGCGATCCGCGAGACTTCAGACGGCAATTATGTTGTTGCGGGGTGGACCATGCCGGTCAGCGGTGGCGCACAGCAGTTTTGGGTGCTGAAACTCGATTCCGACGATGGCAGCGTGATATGGCAAAAGAGCTACGGTGGCGCTGGCCATGACGGGGCCAACAGTATCGAGGAAACCGTGGATGGTGGTTTGATTGTCGGCGGGGCTACGTCTTTTGGCGAGGGAAATAGTGACATGTGGATACTGAAGCTCGATGCAGATGGAGGAGCCGTCCCGGGCTGCGATATCGGCAACCTTGGTGACGGTGTTGTCTCTGATGCGTCGATTGCGGTCGCAGTTACCAACGCCTTGCTAAACAATTCTTTCGTAACACCGACCAGCACCGGGATTTCAGCGCAAAACACGTCGGCCGTGTTACAGGACACCTGTGCCGCGCCCGCAGCTGAGTTCACGGCAGACGTCACCAACGGACCCGAGCCGCTCACAGTCCAGTTCACAGACCAATCCACAGGGGCTGTCACCAGCTGGTCCTGGGATTTTGGAGATGGTGTAGGAACCAGTACCGAACAGCATCCTTCTTATACTTATGATGACGCAGGTGATTATACCGTCTTCCTGACCCTGACGGGCCCCGGTGGACAGGATACTGAGGTCAAGGGAGACTATATCCACGTAACTCCTCAAACCCTATGTGAATGTGAGCTCGTTCCTGACGCCACTCTTGTTCCCAGGGGAGGCACTCTGGGATTTGATATTACGGTTACAAACAACACTGATGAGGTCCAGGTCTTCGGCTTTGCCACGTATGCAACTAAGCCAGGTGGAGGGAAGTATCCACCGTCTGGTTATCTGATGGGTCCCATAAGGGTTAGTCTAAATCCTTACGGATCAAAGTCTGCACATAGGTCACTCCCCATACCTAACAATGGGCCACTAGGAACTTACACCTATTATGGCGTTGTTGGGACACCGGGAGCAGGTCTATATGATAAGTGCCAGTTTGATTTTGAAGTTGTACCATAGAAACTGAACACCAGAATCTGAGCCTTCATATCAGGGCGAAGTCAGAAAGTAGCTTCGCCTTTTTTTCTTCATGTCCATATGTAGTAGCGGCAGCTAAGCAGCGTGGAGTTGTGTTCTTTGCTGATCGATCCAACCCTTTGAAATGTTATAATTTCTGTGATATCCAGAAGAAACTCTAGAATCGGTGTTGTTTGGGAAACATGAATCCAGATAAGGTAATCTCCGATGTTTGTCGTATTTGGCACCAAAGCCCGTAAGGTCAAAGTCGATGGTGCAATGTAGCTCTATTGTTAGGTAACAACAAAGGAACTGCTGTCCGTGACAGGACAGAACAAGGGAAATGTTCAACGGGTATCGCCATCCTGGCCATGTCCACCCTGATCCTATTTCTCGTTCTATTAAGGGGCTGTTGGACATAGAGCCCAACCTCGAGGTGTTCCTCTTTCGAGACTCTAATGTAATCTCTCCTGGAGTTCTTGGGTTTCCGACCGAGTATCTTGGCAAGTGACTATGATAGAGTCTTTCACTGCAGAATTGGTAATGTTTCAAAGTGATCTGTACTTTCGGCTGACGCAGGAAACATGCAAAATCACATTGGGCAATCGGTGGCAGCCACCCGTTCTGGTTTGGAAATAGGACGCTTTCCTTTACCTGTGGCAGCTTCCTCATTTTCTCCCCACTGTTTTCTTATCCTTTATGACTTGGATTGCCATTTGTTTTCCCAATTGATAAGTATAAAGACAAAACCGTGATCGTAAGCTACGACAAGCTAATTAGATGGCATCATTGGCTATCAAACACAACCTGGGCGCTTTGTTGTCTTTTCATAGAACCACACTATGAGTCAGTGCTACAGACACCAGTGCCACCCCCCTTGCGTGGCACCAAATGCAGAATCAGTGATATTTCTCCGATCGCATTATATACATTACATACCTAAAGGGATTTTGGCATGAGCCGCAAAAAGAAAAGGAAACAGCAGAGACCATCACGTGCTAAAACAAGAGTAACAAGAAAAAAGGGTTCCCAAACTAGAGCCCAAATGAATGTCAACAACCAACTGAAGAAAGCTATTCAGTATCATGAATCAGGCCAGCTAAAAAAGGCTGAAGAGGTCTACCAGAAGATACTTAAGACGAATCCCAATCATGCCCTTACCCTTCACATGTCGGGCTTAATGGCTCATCAACTTGACGACAATGATAAAGCTGTGCGTTTGCTAAGCAGAGCCATTGAAAATGAGCCCGACATCGCAATGTATCACAATAACTTGGGCCTGGCTTTTGAAGGCCAACAAAAGTTGGATGAGGCGATTTCGTGCTATTTGAGAGCACTGCAGTTAAACCCGGAATGCTATGAAGCATATACAAACATGGGAAACGTGTTGATGGCACAAGGGAAACTAAGGGAAGCGATCTCGTCCCACAAAAGTGCGTTGAGGATAAATGCATCCTATGCAGAAGCCCTTGTGAACCTTGTGAACACACAGAGGGTAAGCAATTCTGATACAAAGGAACTATTGCAACTGGCGGAGAGCCTTATTCAACAGGAATTATCAGAAGATGACTCTATCCGTGTATATTTCTCATTGGGAAAACTCTGCGACGTTTCAGGCATGTTCGAAAGAGGATTTGAGTATTTCCGCCTTGGGAATGCCCTGAAACGAGGGAAGGTTAATTTCAATATGGATGCCCACAAAGAGTTCATATCAAGGATGGTTGAGACATTCTCGTACGATTTTGTGAGCGAGAGACAGTCTTGGGGTTGTGATTCGGAAGTCCCGGTTTTTGTTTTCGGAATGCCTAGATCTGGAACGACACTTGTAGAGCAAATAATTGCAAGTCATCCGAACGCATTCGGAGCTGGAGAGCTTCAGTTCTTTGTTCAAGCGGAAAATAAACTTCCGGCCATGCTTGAAGTTGGGGAGAACTATCCGGAATGTGTCAATTGGATTCATCGTGGAATAGCAAAGGATATTGGTGAACTCTACGTCAAGCAACTGAAAAAACTATCCGGACTGTCCGTCAAACACTCACGAATAACCGACAAGAATCCTTTCAACTTCTTGCATCTTGGCCTGATTTCTCTGCTATTGCCAAAGGCAAGGTTCATTCACTGCAAAAGGCATCCGCTTGACACTTGCCTGTCCATCTATTTCCATCTTTTTACTACGTACAACTATTTTGCGTATGACCTTGCTGAGCTCGGTGCGTATTATCGGGAGTATCGTAGACTAATGAACCATTGGAGCAACGTATTGCCACAGAAGATACTCGAATTGGAATACGAAGAACTTGTCCGATCACAGGAAATGGCTTCGCGACGGTTGATAGAGTATTGTGGCCTAGAGTGGGATCCGGCATGTCTAAGGTATTATGACAACGACCGCCCAGTTTTGACTGCTACCAATTGGCAAGTCCGGCAACCTATCTACAATTCATCATGTGATCGCTGGCAAAACTATGACCAGTTCTTGAATGCTCTGAAAGATTTAGTCGCCGATTTTATCTAAGAGCCGATGTGAAAGTGATCTGACCCCAAGAACGATGCCAACAAGGATTTTTTTGAACTTTCCTCCGACAACAATGATCCAGGGGCTATCGATTTGCCGGGATTAGCCCTCTGAGTTTGACAGGAATCATAAGATCAAATATCAATCTGCCCTGCTTGATGGGCATGAACCCGTTCAGACAGAGTCCGTTTGGAAAAGGTTGCGCGGCTCCGGCATAGCCAAGATAAGGTGATTTAGCGAGGTAATAAGATGATGAGAATGCTTGGATCGATACTTTGGGGATTCTTGGTCCTTTTCGTCTGGGTTGGATACACACATGCTGAGGTGGAAAAAGAGGCATTACCCATCATTGAAGTTGAGATGCCGTTTTACGGCTTTGGCCGAGCACCCCAGGGAGAGGTCGTAAAACACGAGTTTCGAGTGTTTAACCGGGGCAGTGCTAGCTTAGAGATCAAGACCGTTAGCCCTGGTTGAGCCTGTGCCGTTGCCCGGTTTGATCGGGCTATCCCTGCTGGGGGGCAGGGTAAGATCACGTTGGAATTGCGAACAGAGGGACGCCAGGGAAATTTTGGTCAGTCGGCCGTTGTGCTTACGAACGATCCGAAAAATGCTAGGATAACCATTGGCATGAAAGGAATAGTATTTGCTCCCATCCATATGACCCAACGCTACGTTCACCTCAAAGGGGCCTTGGGTGAAGAGATTGAAAAAGTTGTTACTTTGCGGGGGGAAAAGAAGGAGCCCTTGATCGTTAAACTCTCCTCGGTCTCTATCCCAGATAAGATTGAGGTGGAACTCAACGCGATGGAGAAAGGTCGGAGCTATGAGCTGAAAGTCAAGAACAAGGTAAAGAAAGAAACCACATACGGAGGACTGGTTAAATTAACTACCAACTATCCTGAGACACCTCAGGTGTGGATTCCGGTTTCAGGTTATATTGGACCATTCGTTCAGGTAAGACCGAAGGTGTTGAGCTTTGGCCGCATGTCGAAAAGTCGGCTACAACAACTGAAAAGGAATGGCAGGGTCATGAGACGGCTGGTTAGGGTTCTATTGAACAATGGCAATGACATAAAGATAGGAAAGGTGGAATCGGAAAAATCGCTTTTTAAAGTGGTCACCAAGAAGGTGACGCCAGGGCGGATGGTGCAGCTCTGGGTCGAACCTGTTTTGGAAAAGCTCAAGGAGGGGCCGAACGCAGATCGTTTGAAGATTTATACGAACCAGAAGCAGGCTGAGCCTCTGGTAGTGCCGATTAGTTTTGAGATCTTACAAGCAGAAAATGCTGGAGAAGACTTTTTGGATGGCGTGGATGAACTCATCTTGGACGAGGACCACGATGAGCTAGACGAGGACGAAGATAGTTTTTAAACACACTTCACAAGCACGACGTACTGAAGATTTTAGTGCTTACGAGAATAAGGTTTGGTTCTGAGATAGAAGCGTAACTCATTGATTTCCAATATAAAGTTATTGGCAAGCAATCGCCAACTTGGCCTAAGATTTATGAAAGGAGGGGCTTAACAATTGACAACACAGGTCGTCTATTCATTCTAGGCTTTTGCATCACTTCGCCGATCGATCAATCATCCCGGTGGCCGCCTGAATGGCCTTCATGGGTCTGGTCATGTGCATGTTGGCATCCATCGGTGGCACCGCCACAAACTGGGCATTTTTCAGATACAGCGTGTGCTTCTTCGATTTTCTTGAAGACGCCCCATGCTTCGAGCTTCGACTTGGCTCTGTTGTACCAATCACTCCAGCCGAAATCGAATCCAAAAAGTTTTGGTCCAACGCTTTCAAGCATCTCGGCCCCTGCTTCCTCAACCGCGAAATAGACTTCCAAAACGTCATTTCTCCAATCCGGATGATTCAAGAAGCAGCCAAGATGGGAGCCGATTCGTTTTGCTTCCGTCCACACTTTCTCATCTTCTTTGTCTTTCACTTTCCCTCCTTACAATCTCCATGTCAACGAAGTCCCGTTAGCGTTGTCAGATCCCAATAGAACTCGCCGGTGCTTACGGATAATGGGCAGCAACGGGAACGTTGTTCAGAAATCAAACAACTGGATTAACCGACCGGGTGACGTCATCGAGTTTGACCGCTCTTATCATATCGTGCTATCCAAAAAAGTGAAGTCCTTTTTTGGGGTTCTTGCCCAAAACCTCCTTTTGATTGTCAAGATATACAAACCTGAAAACTCGTCTATCAAACGAAAATCGCTATTGGCTCCCTCTCGCTTGATTTGAACCCACCATCGCACATCGCACGGTTAGTCTATTTGGTTTGCACAACCGGGATGAGTTTGGGACCTATTGCTATCGTCACGGAAAGGATGACTGAGGTCACACTACAGGGAAAGGGCGAATACCGTGATATTGGGATAAATCCCTCGCCCTTTGTGACCTACTGCTGGGAGTAAAATATAGTTTGCTCTCTGTGCGACCTGTATGTGACTGTTCGAACAACAGCCCTCTGGCGACGTAGACTATTTCATGCGTCCCTCAGTAAGTCACGCTGATACATAAAGGTGCATAACGATTTAGGCGAATATCCTGGTACGTTCGCAAATAGCCTCGTATGCATCTGTGCATGCTCTCAGCATATGACTGCCTGCTAGGGTAGGGTAACTTCAAACTGAAACTGGCACTCATGATAAAGCTCTGCCGTCGTGCCAACATAGCCGTGATAGGTGTAAATTCCCAGTGGTGTGTTGTCAGGGATGGGATGCGATTTGTGTGCAAATTTTGAGTCGTAAGGATCTAACCTAACACTTAGCGGGCCAATGATGTAGTCAGTTTGAGCACCACCTGGTTTAGTTGCCTTCGTGGCGAAGCCGAAAACCTGCAGCTGATCCGTATTGTTCATCACAGTAATCTGAAATCCGAGCGTTCCTCCCCTGGGGATGACAGTGGCGTCAGGCACCAAGTCGCACTCGCATGGTGGGTCAGAGACATGGATGTAATTGTCCTTTACCTCAGTATCCTCTCCACCAGGGCCATTTATCGTTAGAGAGACAGTGAAGTCGCCAGCTACGGTGTAAGTATGTGAAGGATTCTGCACGGTACTGGTTGACCCATCGCCAAAATCCCATAGCCATGTGTCATGTACAGTTGTTGATTGGTCGGTGAATTGGACAACCAGGGGGTTGTAGCCACTGGTCGGACTGGCGGTAAAATCCGCTTGGGCCGGTGGCAAAGGACCACAGATGGTAGACATATCCGACCAGGTAGTCACAGGGCTCATGGCCGCAACGGAAGGCGTCATGCCGCTATCCACAATAATAGCGCTGGTATCTTGTGGCACAACGGCTGTGTTGGCAACAGTAGCGTAACCCGTGTGCATGGCACTACAGGTGCCAATTGTTCCATCACTATAGAGCTTCAATACCCAGAGTTCAGTGCCAGCCTCGCCAAAAGACGTGGTTCGACCTGCCACTATAAAGCCACTGTCTGACGCAGGCTGGATAGCGACAGCAGAATCGACAGCACTTCCCCCGTAGACGTATTGCCAGACAATGTCTCCGTCGGAGTTCACCTTCAACACGGATACATCAGCACTGCCGGCACCAAAAGAGTAAGTCTGACCCGCTACGACATATCCGCCATCTGGGGCTTGGCAAACAGATTCTGCAAAATCGTAATCGATCCCGCCGTAAGTTTTTTGCCAGACAACGTCGCCATCGGAATTCAGCTTTAATACCCAGCAGTCAGTATCGCCGGCACCAAAAGAGTAAGTGTAACCCGTCACGATATATCCACCATCTGAGGTGGGCCGGATAGATTTTGCAAATTCATCATCAGACCCACCATAGGTCTTTTGCCAGATGACGCCTCCGTCCGAATTAAGCTTTAATACCCACATGTCTGTATCGCTGCTAAAAGAGGCAGTTCCACCAGCCACGATGTATCCACCACCTGAGAGAGGCTGGACGGATTGTGCATGATCAGTACCAATGCCGCCGCAGGTCTTCTGCCAGGCAACAGTGCCATCCGAATTGAGTTTCAACAACCACATGTCAGCATCGCCTGTACCAAAAGACTCTGCATACCCGGCCACGATGTATCCACCATCTGAGACCTGTTGGATAGATTGTGCAAACTCATCATCAGGCCCACCATAGGTCTTTTGCCAAATGACGTCTCCATTGGCGCTGAGCTTGAGTACGAAGAAATCATACCCTCCCGCACCCGAAGAAGAAGTCCTTCCTGCCACGATATATCCAAGATCTGAAGTTTGTTGGACAGAACAACCTCGGTCATATCCCGCCCCACCATACTTCTTTTCCCAGAGGGCGTACCCATCAGGATTTAGCTTTAATACCCAGATGTCATTCTGTCGAGCACCAAAAGACGTGGTGTCACCCGTTACGATATACCCGCCATCTGCTGCCTTTTGGATGGCGTACGCCACGTCAGAACCACTGCCGCTATAGATTCTGGCCCAACCTTTCTCATTGCCTACATAAATGTAACCAAGTTTCTCCATCACATCCGAACCGCTCGATCCCGTCACGGTTAATCGCACCGTATAGTTGCCATCGGCCACATAGTC
>Ga0180433_10010723_pt1 | contig 10976 bp, 13 predicted proteins | sample SS_ome_8_FD_132980 | JGI IMG/M metagenome (GOLD analysis project Ga0180433, IMG submission 132980) | Hypersaline lake sediment archaeal communities from the Salton Sea, California, USA - SS_1_D_1 metaG | ecosystem: Environmental > Aquatic > Non-marine Saline and Alkaline > Hypersaline >...
AGGCCGAAAAATTAACACTAATTCAATCGTTTAACACTTTACTTTGGGAGTCAATGCAAAATAAGGCATTCGCTTCCTCCCCTGGTTAAAACCAGAGGTTTCCGCGAAAGGAAAAATTATGAATACAAAAATATCGGTACGTTCTCTGTTGATCAGTTTTCTTTTTTGTTTTATGTTTTCGTCTGTTTATCCCGATGTAGCAAAAAAATCTTCTAATGAAACTGTGTATGATAAGAGGTTGGTCCATCTATTTGAGCTGATATATGGTTATGGATTTCTTTCATTAGGAGGAACGGATGCTATTGACCGTATGATGGCAGGTGTTGATTTAACAGGCAAAAGGTTACTTGATATCGGATCTGGACTTGGAGGTGTAGAGTTTTATCTGGCAAAAAATAATTCTTTAGATATTATGGGTCTTGATCTTGAACCTTGGCTTGTCAAAGAAGCACAGCGACGTTATGAGGAAATAAAAGATCAGTTACAAGGTTCAGTTGAGTTTGTTATTGAACATGCAGGGGATTATTTACAACAGTTTGAAAATGAAAGTTTCGATATTGTTTTTAGTAAGGCCGTTCTTTTACATATTCCTTTACAGGACAAGGTTACTTATTTTAAGCAAATACACCGAGTACTCAAAAAAGGAGGATGCATAATTATCCTGGATTGGATGCATACCTCGCCACATTATAGTGATACAGTACAAGAAATGTTTGATAAGAGTAGCATTTCTTACAATTTGGTAACGCCCCCAGAGTATTTTACTAATTTACAAGCTGCAGGTTTTTCTTCAATTACATTTGTTGATAATTCATCCCAACGAATAATACTTCTCAAAGAGAGTCATAAAAAAATAGTTGAAATGAAAGAAGAAATTAAACAACACTTTGGAAATACTACCTATGAAAGATTTATTGATGGTTCAGAAATATATGCTTTTGAGAACAAAGAACTTGTAACCGGTACTTTTAGGGCAAAAAAATAACGATTGATTTGACATAAAAAGTTGCAAAAGAAGTGGCTTTCTGCAAAGGGTTTGCTAGGAGAAATGAGAAAAGCTTTTAAAAAGGTTCCTGAGGTTCGGAATTCAAATTCTCGTGGTCCAAAGAAAAAAATTTTACTTGCTGATTGTTTGATGTCAGGATTGGCAATGTTTAGCCTAAAATCAAAATCACTCCTCGAGTTCGACCAGAAACGCAGTGATAAGATGGTAAAACACAATTTAAAAAGCCTCTATAAGATACAACAAGCCCCCTGTGATACTTATATGCGAGAACAATTAGATGAAGTTGATCCGGCAAATCTCAGAGAATGTTATTTATCTGCATTTAAAGCAGTCCAAAGAGGCAAATTGCTAAGGCAATATGATTTTTTAGGTGGTTATTTAGCTTTGTTAGATGGTACAGAGATTTTTAGTTCGAAAGAGGTACATTGCGAGAACTGTTGCGAAAAAAAACACCGTGATGGAAGTACAACTTACCATCACCAAATTTTGGGTGCTGCAATTGCACATCCGGATTTAAAGCAGGTAATACCACTATGTCCCGAGCAAATTTGCAAACAGGATGGCGCAAAAAAGAATGATTGTGAAAGGCGAGCAACGCAACGCTTTTTACAGCAATTAAAGAAAGAGCATCCTCGCCTTCAATTAACCATTGTATCAGATGCTCTTTCTGCAAACACGCCTCAGATAAATGAAATCAAATCATTTGGATATCATTTTATTACCAATGTTAAGCCAAAAGGCAACAAAGCATTATTTGATTTTATAAGTGGAATAGAATTATCTGAGAAAAAAATTACTATTGAAAAGGAACATTACATACTTCGCTACATCAACAATATTCCGCTTAATAACAACAAAGAAGCTCCTATGGTTAATTTTTTGGAATGTGTTGTAACAAAGGGCAAAAAACCAAAAAAGACTTTTACTTGGATTACAAATCACAAGATTACAAAGAATAATGTTTACTCAATAATGCGAGGAGGCCACGCAAGATGGAAAATTGAGAACAAAACTTTTAATACACTCAAAAATCAGGGATACCAATTCGGTCATAATTTTGGACACGGCAAAAAACACCTTACTTCGGTGTTTTCCATGCTCAAGAAGCAGCTTGCGGTTTGTTTCAGGCAGCCCTACAGAAGAGACATTCTCGCCGAGCACTTTGGGAAAAAGTGAGAGGTTAATTTTATCTTTATTTTGTTAACTCATGGGAAAACTTGTTTACCGCTATTGCTCGCGGTATAGGAGCAACCTTGGCCCCTGATACTTCTTAAAAATCGATTATTCGAAGAGGTCCCTTTTTAATTGAGTGTATTATGATGAACTTTATAACCTTTTGGAGATATAATTTGCTGACAAATGTTTTTAGGCCTATATAGGTGATTATACGCTTTTTTTGACCCGTTTTTATCCCAACTTCCCCCTTCTACTTAACTCGAATTAGCGGGAGTTGCTGCTTAAACTTGGGCAATTTGACAAGTATCTGAGGATATGGTACTCTGTTAATAGAAATAGCCTATTTGTAAATACACTTTCAATTTACATATAAAAAACATAAAAAGTACTTAAAAAACAGCACTTTCACTTTGTTAACATTAAAGAAGTGTTACGTCCTTTTTTTGAAGCAATTTTTGAAGATTTTATGAAAACAAAAAAACAATAATCTTTTACTTATAAAGGGGGTACATGTGAATATACAAATACTCATCTCATTTATTACATATTCTATAATACTAATTGGGATAGGATACCTGTTTTCAAGAAAAATGAAAACGGGAAAGGGATACGCTCTGGGAGGTAGATCAACAAATTATATCGTCACTGCTATAGCAATGCAAGCAAGTGACATGAGCCACTGGCTCTTTCTTGGCCTTCCTGCCGTAGTTTACACCTGCGGCCTTATTAAACTTTGGGAAGTTGCAGGATTACTTCTATTTATGTTCCTCAATTGGCACTTTGTTGCACCAAAACTACGTCGTGCAACAGAAAAATGCAAATCAGTAACACTTTTTTCGTTCTTTGAAAAAAGATTCAAAGATACGACCGGTATCATCAGAACGATATCCTCTGTGATAACATCTATATTTTTAACATTTTATATATCATCTGGATTAGTTGCCTTAGGAAGATTGTTTGAAAATTCATTTGGACTCAATTACAATATTGGAGTTTTTGTTGGGCTTATCACAACAGTTACATATACTTTGCTGGGCGGCTTTGTCGCTGTTGCATGGTGCGACTTTTTACAAGGAATATTCGCACTCACTATGATAATTATTGTCCCTATAGTAGCATATTTTAATATTGGTGGCTGGGAAGTAATATCACACGCAGCAACAACGAAATGCGTCTCTTTTAGTATATTACCTGAATCACTTTCTATATGGACAATATTGTCCCTTTTGTTTATCTGGGGGCCCGGTTATTTTGGCCAACCACAACTACTTTCCTTCTTTATGGGAATAAAGAACCCTAAAAAAATAAAATATGCAAAGATTATCGCATTGATCTGGCAAACCGTAGCACTTTTTGCTGCTATGGCTATAGGAATTATTGGGATAGCCTACTGCAAGCAGGGATGTGGTGAAACACTCTATATAGAGCTGGTAAAACTACTGTTTTCACCGTTATTTGCAGGAATTATACTTTGTGCTATATTAGCAGCTACGCTATCAACACTCGATAGCTATATTCTTACCGCTGGAACAGTGCTTGCTGAAGATTTTTACAAAAAAGTACTGGATAAAAAAGCAAAACCCAAAAGAATGCTTTTTATTTCAAGAATATCATCTTTATTGGTCTCTCTTGGAGCCCTTATCATAGCCTTCAGCGGCAATAGCTCAATATATAATCTGGTAAAATATGGCTGGTCCGGTATGGGAAGCGCATTTGGACCTCTTGTTCTGGCATCACTATACTCAAAAAAGGTTAATAAATATGGCGCCATTGCGGGAATTATAACTGGCGCAACAACCGCTGCCCTATGGCCTTTTGCCCATACCGCAATACCAACAATAGTACCTGGTTTTACACTCAGCTCAATCGCAATCTTCCTAACCTCCAAAATAACCAAAAAACGTAAGCAATTCTCAGAAATAGGTTGCAAAAACCATATATATAAGCTATAATAATAATGTTTTTAATATTTTTTATTTTTTTTCGAAAGGATCTATATCGCTTTAGTTTAATATAATCGGTTTATAGCATATATATACATATAGCTCATAAACATAAAATTTTGATATTTATTTTATTTTACATTTTATAAGAGAGAATTTTTAAATGAACATTTACGTAGGAAATATTCCTCACTCAGTAGAAGAAGACGCATTAAAAGAACTTTTTGAAAAATTCGGTCCAGTAGTATCTGTAAAAAAAATTACAGATAAGTTCACAGGCGCACCTAGGGGATTTGGATTCGTTCAAATGGAGAACAAAGAGGACGCAGAAAAAGCAATTGCAGAACTTAATGGTTATGAATTTGAAGGACGCAAATTAGTTGTTAACGAAGCAAGAGAAAGAGAAAGCAGAGGCGGCGGACGCTCTGGTGGAGGCAGCAGAGGTGGCTTCAATAGAGGCGGTGGCGGCTTCAACAGAGGTGGCCGAGGCTACTAAGCTCAAGTTATCATAGTAACTAAATTAATTTAGAATCAATTTTATTCACAAATTTACTCAAGAGAGAAATTTAGATGAACATTTATGTAGGAAATATTACCCATTCAGTAACAGAAGACCAACTCAGAGAATTGTTTGAACAAACAGGTCCAGTAACATCTGTAAAATTAATTACAGATAAATTTACCGGTGAACCAAGAGGATTTGGTTTTGTTCAAATGGAAAACAGCCAAGATGCACAAAAAGTAATCGAAGAACTTAATGGCTCAGAGTTTGAAGGACGTAAATTAGTTGTTAATCAAGCAAGAGAAAGAGAAAACAGAGGCGGCGGACGCTCTGGCGGCGGCAGCAGAGGTGGTTACAACAGAGGCGGCGGCGGAGGCGGCGGCTACAATAGAGGTGGCCGAGGTTACTAAGTTGTCTTTTTTAAAGACATTGTACCATGCGTCCCTCTAGAAGTGATGCATGGTATTTTTTGTTTATAAACTTTCCCTTTTTATTTAAAAATCAATACATCTAAAACACCAACTCACAACCCCTCCCAATAGGAAAATCGGGAGTCTAAAAAAAGCTGAGCATTCAAATTAAGCAAGATAATCATTCTATTAAAACAAAATTAAAATCTAATTTATTAATAATTTTACTCAAGAGAGAATTTATATGAATATTTACGTAGGAAACATTCCTCACTCAACTACAGAACAAGAACTAAGAGAACTTTTTGAAAACATTGGACCAGTAGTATCTGTAAAATTAATTACAGATAAATTTACCGGTTCACCAAGAGGATTTGGCTTTGTTCAAATGGAAAACAAAGAAGATGCGCAAAAAGCAATTGAAGAGCTTAACGGCAGCGAACTTGATGGTCGTCAGCTTACCGTTAATCAGGCAAAAGAAAGAGAACAAAGAAGTGGTGGTGGACGCTCTGGTGGCGGCTACAACAGAGGTGGCGGCCGAGGCGGCTACTAAATCTTCTTTTTTTACTTTTACTCTCGCATGAGAGTATTAAGATATAAAATAATATACCACGCCCCTTCGGGCGTGGTTTTTTTATCCCAATTCTTACGCATAAAAATAATTTTTTAATTAAAATATTTTTTTCTCTTCCCCCTTAAACCCATCTATCCCAATAAAATTAAAAATCTCTCCTACCACTACCGGCTCAAGTCGTTCCCGATAACAGGTACAACAATTATTTGTACTTAACCAACTTTGACCAGTTTACACAACGGGGTTATTAACACCACCATAAAAAGATCGGCCTCTTATTTCCCCAAAAATTACAATCTTGTTATTTTGAAAGGGTTAAATAGTTAACAGTGTTTGATTTGGTACTATTATACCCTTTTCATCAATTTTTGTGATCATATTTATGATCATAAGCGTTTACACAGTTTAACTTACAGAACCAAACAACTCCCAAAAAAACTACTAATAGACCCTCTCAAAGATTCATTTCGAAAGATTTAAAAACTCCTGCTAAAAGTTCTTGCTGCTCCTTCTCTCGAATTCGCTTATTTAGTTTTCGTTTTAACGCTAACATTTCTTGGCGTTCTTTCTCTCTTAACCTTCTTTTTAGCTCTCGCTCTTTTCTCATAAGAAGTCTTCTTTCTCTTTGCCTCCTCCTCCGCCTATTCCTGAAGTAAGGGTTCCTAGGCCTACGCTTTACAGCTACAGCAACGCTACTTGATTCTGTATCTTCTCTACCAGAAGAATACAAGCCTCCTTCTCTTCCTAGATATCTTTCATTTTTTGCTTTTTGCACATAAGATGTTGAAGGACCGAAGACAAAACTTCTTTCAAGAACCTGCAACATTTTTCCTACCTGCCCTTTTTCTCTAGAAGCATTTTGTCTTTGATTACCTTCGGAACTTGAGCCAAAATCCTTATCAGCAAAACAACTTTTTAGAAACAAAAATACCAAACCTATACCTACAATTCCTACCGATAAAAAGCATTTTTTAGTTTTCACTAAAAAACTTTGTTCTTTCTTTTTTTTGAATAAAAAATCAAAAGAATAAGAATTAGCTTCTACTGCAAATATACTTATTACTAACAATATCAAAAAAATAGCTCTAAATTTCTTAGCTTTAAAATAGTTCATAAATCGGGCCTTATAAGTTTGACTTGTTCAGTTTTTCAAAAAATACATATTACACAAGCACCACCTACTCACACTCTACAACCCCCTCTTTTTCCACCATTCATCACTCTTGAATTCTTTTGGAACATCAACTTCTGTTTCATGCTCATATTCTGTATCATCTTTAAAATATTTTTCTGAGTAATCACAGTATACTATTTTATATTCGCTATCTAAAATTTGAAAATACTTTTCAATTAAACTAGGTGAAAATTTATGACCACACCAAGGACAAGCATAAATTACATGTTTTGCCTTGGGAAAAGACCATAAACGAATAAAATATTCTCTATATACCGGATTGTAATATATTGCAACCCTCTCTTCTTCGAGAAAAAAATCCATTCTTTCACAACAATGCTCAGTTTCTGTTTTTTTATTTTGGCTCACAGTAAAAATCCTATTTTTTATAAATCTCTTTTTTTCCACCATTCATTACTTTTGAATTCTTCAGGAAAAAGTTTTTCTGCCTCATCTTCATAAGGATCTTCTATGTTATACTCCTTTATAAGAATTTCATAATATTTGTCTCTCAGGCATTTTGGCAATTTTGTACTACAAAATGGGCAATAAGAAATATTCTGCTTTGCAGGCCCGTCTATAAGATCAAGATAATAAGATCTTATTTTTGGGTAATAGCGAATACCAACTCTTTCATCAGCTGTAAACACCTTCATCATCTGGCAACAGTGATTGGTTTTATTATTTTTTTTTCTTTCCATACAAAATCCTCAAATCTCGCCTTTATAAATCTTGCTATAAACATCTCACAAAACTCTGTATAATAATTATCCCCCAGGAAAAGGTCTTCCAGGAACAGGATCTTTATAAAACTTCTTCGTTGCTGGATTAATAGATCCTAAATGCTTTTTACCTTTGCTAAAAGCCTCCAAATCTTTGTGGGTCTTATCCCAATATATATACTCAACATTTTTCCCAAGCCCTTTCCTTCCTTTTACTCTTCGATAAATTCTTCTCTCTCCAACTTTCTTCCAAAACTTATATTCATTTTTCACACTTTGAAAAAACTCTGTTGAAGTAATTGTATCAACTATACGCTCTTTTTGCGAAGCTGTCGTGTTTTTATTTTTTCTTAGCCCCTTATTTTTAGGGCCACCTGTTCTTTTACCCTTTCGCTTTGCAATTACTTGATTGGTTTTCTTTGCTGCTTTTTCAGCTTGTTCCTCTACTTCAAAAACAAGACCTTCTGCTGTAGTTACCTGTTTCGATTTTCCTGGATTAGACCTTACTTTTTTCTTAACCTTCTCAACACATTCTTCTGCTTTCTCAATATACTTCTCCAATTTTTCACCACAAGCTTTCATACCATTTTTAACTTTCGGCTTAACAAATTTAGCCAAATGTTTCACCCCCTTATGCAAACCCTTAGTTGCAAGAAAATCACCTATTACTTCTCCTATGAAAAAGGCAGTATCCTCGCTACTTGCATTACGCACCGTCTCTTTCATCTCTTCCCACATGTCAACAAAGCCCTGCTTCAAAAGCTCATACTTCTCTTCTGCCTCTTCCATTCGACCTTGTGTTACCAACTCGTCTATCTCAGCAATTTTGCCAAAAACAACCCCCAAAGCTTGTAATGTATGATAAATATCTACTGCTCGTTGTGGCAAATTTATAGCCTTTTTTGCTCCAGAACAAACACCTTTAGCCAGAGCTTCTGATGTGCTAAAAAATTTATATCCAAAACATGCATCGTTAGTTAGATCTTGATATGCCCAACTTCTTTCTAATGCAATAAGGGCTTCCCCAAGCCTTTCTGATTTAATACACTCAACAGCCTCTTGCAAATGTCTTATATTCTCGTTGGTTAATCTTTGAATATTTTCTTTCTCAGGATACTGCTCACATGATCCTTGGATTTCTCGAACATGTATCAAAACAACTTGCAGCATTTCATACTGCACATCAGAAACATGTAACAGTTTTCCGTCAACATTGAGATTCAATTGCTCTAAAAGCTTTACATTAATACCTAAGATATCAAATGATCTATCTTTATATTGCTCACTTCTTTTTTGATTGTTAGACTTATTTAACGCTTCTGATATTTTTTCTAATAACTGTGCATGCAAATAGCCCGCAGGAGAAACATCTTCTGTAAGCTTGTTTTCTTGTTTTTTATTTTTAAGTAATATTTTTACTCGTTCTTTAACATTTTCAACTACGTTTAGCTCTTCTTTTATTCTTTGCTCTTGCAGCTCAATTTCTTTATGTATTTTTCTTTCTTGTTCAGAAACATCTACACTTTCTTGAAAGTTATAAGTTTTTAATGCAAAGACCTGAAAAAACCCAAAGGTTCAACGCTTTGAGACAAATCTTTTGAAAACCTTAAGCTAAAAAAATATTGAAAACAAAAACTGAACTAGCACCTTCTTCTAATCAAACAACAGTCAAGAAATAAATGCGATAACCCTCCTAAGATAAAAAAGAGCGTATCAAAAAATACAACCCCTCTATATCCGGGTGCATATAAACCAATAATAAGGGCAATAGAAGCTGGAAATCCAATTACAAACCACGGTTTATGAAATAACCCCCTATGTCTTGTAATTATTGGAATAAAGGCAATTATAGACAACATTGCCATTATAATAAACTTTCTTTGTATCGCAAGAATAATAATCGTCATTAATAAAATAATATAGAGATATTTTTGCCCCTTACTTTTTGTGTCAATGTCGGGAAATAGCGACCCGGCAAGGGTAAATAACAGCCATTCTGCACCTACAAAGACAGAACCACAATAACTGCGTAATAAATACAGTGATAACCCATATACAGCTAAACCTCCAACTAAGTGCGTTCTATAGCCCGGCATACACTCTCCTGTTAATTTTTTTATTAATTTTTTAAAAATAATTTAAAAGAATATAAAAATAGAGTATCTTAATTTTAAGAATAAAAAAAGTCCCAGTTTTTTATCACCGGGACTAAATACAAATATTGTAATATCAAATTTTAAGAGAAAGATAAAAGAGATTTAAAAGCCTTAACGGCCGCTCTTTCAGTCTTTGCATATGAAACAATCTCTTGCTTGCTACATGCTGTCTCTCTGTCAAATCCTATCTCCAAAACCTTATCAGCAAAAATTTTATCCTCAGAAGCTCCTTCATTATTGAGCAATATTTCTTTAATGGAATCTACCCTCTTGCTTCTATCGCCTTTTTCGTGAAGGCAGCGTTGAGTATTAACCATTACAAATCCTTCTCTAAAAAGATCTGTTTGGTTAAGACCTTTATTTTTTGCATTCAAAAGTTTTCTTATAAGGGAAACCATTGCAAATTGTTCTTTTGACAAGGACCATCTTAACATTACATCTGATAGTTCTTTAATTTTTTCCATGCCCTCAAATTCTACCTCTAGGCAAATAGGAAAGTGCACCACAACAAACGGCCTCTCTTTCTCTGGTAGACTATCTACAAACAAATAGACATTAGTGATCGACTTGGAACCCATAAGAGACAACGGTAAAATTATTATTTTTCCTTTGTTTTTCTCAAATTTAGATTGTAAACGAATCGTAATTAGCTTTCTCTCATCAAGAGAAGAAGAATCTATTTGCATTTGAAGCTTTCGCATTTCTTGATTATTCATTAAAATTTGATTCAAAAACATTGGTTCACTTTTCATACGCTTTTGAACTTCAGCCTGTATTTCTTCCTGACTTTTTGGTGTAGTATCACCTGGAAAGAGTATTTTAACCCAAATTGCACGAGCTCTTTCTTGAAAATGTTGAGTTTTTTCTAATAATTTCAAGAAAGGACCAACTATATCTATGGTTGATACTTCTTTTCCATATTTTTTTGCCAATTTATTAGCAATCATTTCTGCATAAAAAGAACCCTCTACTTCAAGATTCTTTAACGTAGGATCTTTTTCAACACCCTCGATAGCTTCACCTACACTCATCTCGGTTAGCACGAATAACTTGCGATCTTTCAACTTGCTAAAATCACCTGGCATCTGCTCGATTTGTTCTAGCGCAACCGCCAAAGCATCTCTTTCTGCTTTGTCTACCTGATTGTTTTTCATACACCTTACTGGTGAAGTGATAGAAAATATGGCCATTACCGAAAAAAGCAATGAATATTTGAATGGTTTATTCATAGAATAACCTCCTGAATAAAATTGTTTAAAATATTAACTTTCATTATTAGTTTTGCAAGAAAAAATAATTTTTTCAAGTAATAA